>Ga0302324_100001162_pt1 | contig 64772 bp, 48 predicted proteins | sample Palsa_T0_1_FD_201949 | JGI IMG/M metagenome (GOLD analysis project Ga0302324, IMG submission 201949) | Peat permafrost microbial communities from Stordalen Mire near Abisko, Sweden - Palsa_T0_1 | ecosystem: Environmental > Terrestrial > Soil > Palsa > Peat permafrost | place: Sweden: Abisko...
TCCGATTCCATATCTTCTAGCGCACCTAGTGCCTCGCGCATCGCAAAGGTCAACGCGGGCCCTACCTTAAGAATCGCGAAGCCATCCTCTATCAGCTCTCCATAAGCGCCGGGTAGCTGATAGTCCGTAGAATGCGCTTCGAACACAATATCTTCCGACTGGCTGCGAAGCCAGTCGGCCAGAGGTCTTGCCTTTTCTCGATCATAGGCAATCACCGCGCCATGACCGAACTCGACGCCAGGCTGCACTACGAGTGCGATCACACGCGGCCAAACCTCCATCAGTCCCCGTTCCTCGAAGGCACGCTTGTGTACAGCGAGCGTATGTGCGGCCGCAGAGATCGAGGTCACATGCAACCCCTCCAACGAATGGACTGCGCCCCCAGGCGTCGGTACCTCAGTTCCAATCACATAGATTGGCCCTGGTCCTGCGCCGCGAGCCTTCTCCGCCGCCCAGCACAGTTGCACTGTGCGCTGCGCAACAACCTCATCCGCGAGTTGAGCAGGGTCGCCACCACATGGCATGCTGGCGTCGAGATGAATCTTCGTAAAGCCAGCCTGCACGTATTCCGCGACCATTGCTTCGGCAAGGATCATCGCCTCATCGGCAGGCTTGGCGCGCCACGGATTCGGACCCAGATGGTCGCCACCAAGAATCAGCGACTCCGCGGCAAGCCCGGCATCGGCAACATACTTCAAGACAAATTGGCAAAATGCCTGCGGCCGCATGCCCGTGTAGCCACCAAATTGATTCACCTGATTACTGGTTGCTTCGACCAGAAGGAACGAGCCCGCCTCGACCGCTTGTTCCGCAGCCGCACGAACCACCCACGGATGTGCCGAGCAGACCGAGTAGATGCCTGCGTCGATACCAGACTTGCGCTTCGCCAAGTGCTTCTGAAGAGGAGAGCCCATAGCGATTCTCAGTAGATCCTGAACTTCTGCACTACTCGATTGATCACGCCGCCCGGACTGGGCGCATCCGGCTTCAGTTGATGCGCAACCGAGCAATAGAGCCCAAGCAACTGGCCGAAGACGACGTCGAGCACTGGCCGATACGCATCATCGATATTCTCACCGATCGCAAGATACGATTCGCAGGACGAGGCGAACTCAGCTCGTGCCGATGCAGGCCCCACGGCGATACGCTCCCCAGTAATTCCTTTCTCGCCCACCTCATGAAGCAGATCGCTCGCATACTGGGCCCTGCGTTTTTCTTGCGAGACAAAGCAGACAAACAGAGTTTGCTGATCGAGTGCCGCCATCGGCCCATGCCGAAGTCCAAGCACTGTCTCGGACATCGTCTTCACCTGTCCGGCAGTCATCTCCAAAACCTTTAATGCAGACTCTTTTGCAACACTGGCCAGCGAGCCCGTACCCACCATGCAGACGCGAGAGAATCCCATTGACGCCGCACGCTCTGCCTCTTCTGCTGCGCTCACCAGAAGCTCTCGCCCGGCTTGCACCAATCGCTTCGCGATCCCGGAATACTCTTCGATCGACCACGCGTGAGCCAGGCAATGTCCCATCACAACCATGTTCGTGAACGAGCTTGTCATCGCCAGACTGCGGTCATTCACCGCGTCATCCAGCACAATGACGCACGATTGCGCCGCTCCCTTGCAGATGGAGATCATGCGGGCCATCGAGTTGCACGTGATCACAAGATGAGCGACATTGGGGTAGTGTTCGATGGCCTGTTCCAGCACGGCAACTCCCTCAGGGGAATCACCCGACCGTGAAAACGATATCCATAGGTAATTGCGCTCCGGAACCACATAACCCTCAAGATTGGGCAGCAGGTCAGTACTAGCACAGGCAAACACCTCGCAACCCCACCTCTGCCGCAGGAGAAGGACTAATGCCTGGCCTATGTAATCGGATGTCCCTGCTCCAACCAGCATGACGACTGGCCGTTTTTCCAACTGTTCCAGTATCCCGACTTGCTCCAGAAAGTTGGAGATTCGCACTTGATGTTTTTTGAAGATCTCCAGCGTCGATTCCCATGTATCAGGCTGCTGTGCGATCTCGCGGGGAGTGAAAAGCAGACCTCGGGCCTTCTGTTCCTCTACGGTTAACTCAATAAAGTTAGAGAGACTGGTCACAATGCTCCCTTTTCAAGAAATAATTCTTATCATTATATAAATCGAAGCTAAACATAAGCAATAATAACATCTATTCTCGGATAACGAGAATGAAAAGTGAAAGGGTTCCGATGGCTGCCATCTTCTCAAATGCCGAAGCAACGACCGCACTAAAGCCCTTCGATATCACCATTGCTGGCGAAACCAACTTGGATCTCATCTTCTACGGTCTTCCCGAGCAGATGCCAGTTGAGCGTGAACTTCTGGGGTCCGGATTCCAGGTCACGCTCGGTGGCTCCTCCTCCATACTCGCCCACAATCTTGCCATGCTCGGCAATCGGGTCGGTTTTATCTCACAGGTAGGTCGAGATGAGATGGGACAAATTGCCTTGACCCGGCTGGGCGAGAGCGGAGTAGACCTCACCCAAGTGACCTGCCAGGAAGGTCTCGGAACCGGAGTTACCGTGGTACTCCCACACGGAACTCATCGCCACATCCTAACCTACCTCGGGGCCATGGCCGAAATGAAGGTTGCTGATCTCGACCTCGCCTATCTCACCTCTGCCCGCCACTTCCATCTTTCATCCCTTTTCCTCCAGACAGGTCTCCAACCTGATCTGCCTGAACTCTTCGCCAAATTGAAACGCGCGGGCATGACTCTTTCACTTGATACTAACGACGATCCCACCGATACCTGGGCCGGCGTCCTGGATCAACTGCTAAGCAGGATCGACGTTCTCCTTCCAAACGAGGACGAAATCAAACGGATTACCCGCAAGCCGACCCTCGAACTGGCACTGGATGCCCTTGCTCCACGTGTGCCGTTGATCGTCGTCAAATGTGGCTCTCGCGGTGCCGTCGTCCAGCAGGGAAGCAGCCGTAACTGGGTTGCTCCTGTCCTTGTACAACCCGTCGACACGATCGGTGCCGGGGATAGTTTCAACGCTGGCTTCCTCAGCTTCTACCTCAAGGGCGAGCACCCTCTCCGCGCAGCAGCGATGGGAAATGTAGCAGGAGCCCTGTCGACCTTAAAGTCAGGCGGCACTGAAGCCTATCGTGACGCGTCTCTTCGTGAAAGCTTCCTGAAGCGGCACCCGATTTTATAAGCCAAAGAGCTCAATCTCACCAAACTGAAAGATGAATGTTCAAGCTCAAGAATGCTCATTGGACGAACCTATGTTTAGACACAGTCTTCGGCAAGACCGATCACACGGTGCCGTTTCGTGGCCACTGCGTCGATCAGCCTTCCGTGTGGTCTAAATAATTACCTTGACAACAAAAATGTCCACCGCTAAAAGTAAGTCTACGTAATTAAACGTAATAGATCACGTCAACCGCTGACCGTCTGTTGAGAAAACGAATGCACCCAAGATCCACCCTCCGCTCTCGTCGAAATATTCATTCCCTCGTCTCGCTGCTGATCGGTGCTTGTTCGTTCACCTGGGTTGCAACTAATGCGACAGCGCAGTCGGGCCAAGTGAAAATTTCTGTAAATGCAGCGGATGGAAGCTACAGCATCGGCGCATCCGGTCTTACAAACCCAGTGCTGAGAGCAAGTGTGGCAGCAAAGATCAATGGAAAATGGCTTCGAGAGGCAGACTATTCCCACTTTACCGTAAGCAAGCAGACCGCCGAGGGGGAGCTGGGGCTTGCAGACGAGTGGATACTCAGCTACACCGATCCACAGGGCAAACCAGAGCTTCGGGTTCGCCTGAGAACCTACCGCAATACAGCTTTCGGTGAAGCTCAGGTCACCGTCCGCAACACCACAGGCCAACCCATCCACGTCCAGGCCATCCGCGTAATGGATGCAACTGGAGCATCGCTTCTTGACCTTGGTGGCCCTGCCTCCTCTGACCGCGTCCTCTCCGACAGCTTCAGCGAAGACCGCCCGGCCATGCAGATACGGGATCTAGCGAACGCCGAAGATCAGCTCCACCGCGGTGTCGGCAGTCAGCTCCTCTACAATCTGCAAAGCCACAAAAGTTGGTTCATCGGCACCCTTACTTCGGACAAGTTCTTGAGCGTCCTGCGTCTCCACATGGCTCCTGGTGACCCCACGAAGACCGCCTCCTATGAGGTCGATTCCACCGGCACCACAGAACTCCTGAAGGAAAACTCTCTCCTGACCTCGGTACCTGCAGACCAGATCGAGCTCAGTCTGCCGCTCGCACCCGGTGCTGAGCTCTCCTCCGAGCGCATGCTTTTCAGTGTCGGCGACGATTACCACCAGCAGCTTGAAACCTACGGCCGTCTCATCCGCGACCTTCACCATGCCCGTGTCACCGCCCCTACTCCGCTGGGTTGGTGGAGTTGGACTGCATACTACTTCGGCCTTAGCGAAGACACTGCCCTCACTAATGCAGAGTGGCTCTCGCAGCATCTCAAAAAGTTCGGGTACGACTTCTTCCACATCGACGAGGGCTATCAGTACGCACGCGGAGAATACGCTACCCCGGACGCGGTTGCCTTTCCTCATGGCGTCGCAGAGCTTGAGCGCAAAGCTACAGCGGCCGGACTCACCCCAGGTATCTGGACAGCTCCCTTCGAGGTCTCTGAACGCTCCTGGATCTATGAGCATCATCCCGAGTGGCTGGTCCACAATGCCAAGGGCGAACCTATTCACATCGGCCTCGTCACCGATGGCAAAGATAACCTCTACGCCCTCGACCCAACCCATCCCGGCGCACAGGACTATCTCCGCAGCACCTACTCCACGCTGGTCAAGGAGTGGGGTATCCGCTATATCAAACTGGACTTCATGGAAGACAGCGCCGTCGAGGGCTTCTATCACCAACCCAACACCACTGCCCTTGAAGCCCAGCGAATTGGCCTAAAAACCATTCGCGATGCGGTTGGCGAACAGATCCTTCTGGATAAGGACGGCTGTGAACTTCTCAACCCGGTTGGCATCGTCGACATGGGCAGAATCTCGCAGGACACCGGTCACACCTTCTCCTCCAGCAAAGACGCAGCCAGCGGCATCGCAGCGCGCTACTACATGAACCGCAACTACTTCCTCGCCGACCCCGACGCCTTCACTATCTCGAACCAGACCGTCGACGACCAGAGCTGGCACGGCGGCTCAAAGCCTCTGACGCTTGATGAGGCCAAGGTCTCCATTGCGCTCTCCGCTGTCTCTGGAGGCCTCTTCGAAGATGGTGACGATCTGCCCACACTCGGCCAACTGCCGGAGCGCGTCGCCTTGCTTGAAAACTCCGATCTGCTCGACATGGCCCACCTCGGACGCGCCTCAACTCCAATGGACCTCATGAGCTATCAGCCGGAAGACCTCCAGCCCAGCCTCTTTCTAGTCAATCAGAGTGATCGCCAATCCGTTCTTACCATCTTCAACTGGACAGACAAAACGCGCTCTCACCGCATCTCTCTCACGGATCTGAATCTGGCTGCAAACCAGAGCTACACCGTAACGGATGTACTTGACCCTCAAGCGACCCCACACAGTGTCGACCAATCTCTCGATGTCACACAACCTCCGCACTCCGTTCGAATGCTAAAGCTTGTGAACCAGGCAACTCCGCCGCATCCGCCAACTGCGAAAAAAGTCTTGCCCAGCACTGGCATCGCAGGCGAAAAGATCGATTTCATTGCAGAACAGTCCGCACCCAATGACCCCATCATCCACTATCGTTGGGACTTCGGTGACGGGATCATCCAGGAACAGCCTCACGCCACACACGCCTACACTCATGATGGTACCTTTACGGTTACCCTGTTCGTCACGGGGCTCGACGGTGTTCTCGGCCAGTCAAGCTCCTCGATAACCATAACCGGCGCAGTCTCGACAAAGTTCCACCCCGAAGCGCAGCGCAGGCTCCAATAAGTTAAGGGGGGGGGCTTCTAATACTGTTTTTCACTACTGCGATGCTGAATCGATCCTGTTTAAGCATCGCTCATAATAAATCTGTGATCATGGTGGGAATGTGACCGACGAAAGTACTGTCGCGAAAGCGCCTTCACTCAGGCGATCGCTCAAGCTCTGGAATCTCATCATCTACGGCATCATCATCATCCAGCCAACGGCCCCCATGGGTATCTATGGCGTCGTCAGCAACGTGGCTCGCGGACACGTTGTCACTACTATCCTCTTAGGAATGGTGGCGATGCTTTTCACGGCAGTCAGCTATGGACGGATGGCACGCATCTATCCGAGTGCCGGCTCCGCCTATACCTACGTCGGACGTGAACTCAACCCGGTCGCAGGTTACGTTGTAGGGTGGTCCATGCTGATGGACTATCTACTGAATCCGATCATCTGTGCTATATGGTGCAGCGTTGCAGCCAGCAATATTCTGCCCGGCGTTCCGTATGCCACATGGGCGGTTGCCATTGTCATTTTGTTTACCGCTCTTAATCTTGTCGGTGTCCAGGCATCAGGACGCGTCAACACCATTCTTGCAATCGGAATGAGCATTGTCGTACTTATCTTTCTGGGCTATGCCATCCAGTACCTCGCGCGTATAGCCCGCCCTATCGGTGGTCAATGGCTCATCCCCTTCTACGATCCGTCCAGCTTCTCGGCCTCACGTTTTTTCCGCGGTACATCGATCGCCGTGCTCACTTATATTGGCTTCGACGGCATCTCGACGATGTCCGAAGAGGTTGAGAATCCTCGTCGCAACATCATGCTCGCCACCGTTCTAACTTGCCTGATCATAGGTGTCCTGTCCGCTGTCGAGGTCTATGTCGCGCAGCTAGCGTGGCCATATCGTGGGCCATTTCCCGATTCCCTCGTCGATACCGCCTATGTGCAGGTAGCCAGGCGAATCGGCGGTCCGGTGCTCTTCCATCTTCTCAACGCAACCCTCCTCATCGCTAACCTGGGGTCCGGCATAGCAGCGCAGTTCGGAGCCGCCCGGCTTCTCTACAGCATGGGCCGGAGCAACGCACTTCCTAACCGATTCTTCGCTGCGCTTAGCCCCACGACAGCCATCCCGCGAAATAACGTCCTTCTAGTGGGTGCCTGCACACTCCTTGGTGTCTTCCTACTCACCTACGAAAAGGGCGCCGAGTTGCTTAACTTCGGTGCTTTCATTGCGTTCATCGGTGTCAATGCGGCAGCCCTGGTTCATTACAAGTTCCGCTCAAATGAGAAAATTTCGTTCGCAGCAGCAATCCCCCTGGGAGGAATCATTGTTTGTACCTTCATCTGGCTCAACCTTGGGCGCAATGCACAAATTTTGGGTTTCGCCTGGATAGCAGTAGGTCTGGTGCTCTATTGGTCACGGCGTCAAAATCGCTTCGCCGCAAACGGAGATTCAACAGAAACTCCCTAAGGAGTCTCTGAGCCGAGTCTTCGCTCTATCCGGGTGCGCTCCCTGGGCTGCTGATGGCAGGCGACCCCGGAATTCCAAAGACGCTCGCGCCTACTGGCTACAGAAACTTCGCACAGGAATCCGGATGGCCTATACGTCGAAGTTCGAGCAGGGACTCTGGAGAGCGATCTTTGGAGGCTGCGGCAAAAGTAGTATTCGCCATTGGTAAGCTTGCCATTCGGCGAGATCGAATCGAAAAGCTGTCCATCGGAGAACTGACCGTAGATCGTCTGATCATTAGAAATCGATCTTCCGCAAACAACATCTGACGCACAAGTCAAGAGTCAGCCACTAGCGACAAAGCAACTCCCACAGACATTTGGCAACACGCCGGCTCGAGAGCTGCGCGCAATCAGAGGCTGGTATATTTGGCCTTAAGCACCCGAAGAGGAGAGACGATGGCACAATACTCCAAAGATCCGGAAGCCATTTCAAGGCTGACCTCCGAGCAATACAACGTCACACAACAGAGCGCGACTGAGCGCCCCTTTCAGAATGAATTCTGGGACCACGATGAGTCTGGTATCTATGTGGACATTGTCTCGGGCGAACCGCTATTCACCTCTCTCGATAAGTTCGACAGCAACTGCGGTTGGCCAAGTTTCACCAAGCCCTTGGAGGTGGCCAATGTAGAGGAGCGATCTGACAACAGCCTGGGTGCGAGTAGGACTGAAGTCCGGTCGACTCATGCAGACAGCCACCTCGGGCACGTTTTCGACGATGGCCCGACCGACGCAGGCGGTTTGCGCTACTGCATCAATTCGGCGTCTCTGCGATTCGTTCCACTGGATGAACTTGAAGACGAAGGCTATGGTGAGTACGTGAAACTTTTCGAACATCGGGAGGCGAAGTAACGTCATGAGTTCATCAACGGAGCGCGCTGTTCTAGCCGGAGGCTGTTTTTGGGGTATGCAAGATCTTCTGCGCCGTTATCCGGGAGTGATTTCGACTCGTGTCGGGTATACAGGCGGCGATGTGCCAAATGCGACGTATCGCAATCATGGGAGTCACGCCGAAGCCCTCGAAGTGATATTCGATCCTGCGAAAATCAGCTTTCGAAAACTCCTGGAGTTCTTCTTTCAAATTCATGACTCGACTACGCCGAATCAGCAGGGCAACGACACCGGTGCCAGCTATCGATCAGCTATTTTCTATACGACGCCAGAGCAGAAGGGATTCGCCGAAGAGACGATCGCTGACGTTGATGCGTCTGGAATCTGGCCTGGCAAGGTCGTCACCGAGGTTCAGCCGGTCGGTCCATTCTGGGAGGCCGAGCCGGAGCATCAGGATTATCTGGAGAAATATCCGAGCGGCTATACATGCCATTTCATCAGACCAAATTGGACGTTGCCCAAGAGGGGAATCTGAGGCATGAAACGATTTCGGGACCGCCTTGGAAACATATTCCCGGAAGAACAAGGGAACTGGAGAGGGGCCAGATTAGCGCTTTTGCGACCTGCCCAGACCTGCCCGTGGCTCATGAGTCGCTGGCCTCGATTTAACTCCGACCGCTGCCAATGATCGAGCGATTCGGACAATTCCTGCTTTCCGGCCAGTTCTCCTACAAGCGCGAAGGCGTTCGCAATGCCCTTCGAGGTACTTGCCGCAGTGTGTGGCCGGATGACGAAAGAAGCGTCTCCCATCAGGATCGTGTGCTGCTTAGTACCCAGCCAGACAGGTGTTGCAGATCATCGCCGATACCTGGACCCCAATAGTGCTGTTTTGCATGAGAGGCCGGACGCGTTGTTTCAACGAGCTACAGCGTTCGATCCCAGACATCTCTAAGAAGATGCTCACCCAGACGCTACGAAAGCTGGAGCGGCGCGGACTGCTCAACCGACTGGTTCACCCAGTGGTCCCTCCTCATGTTGACTACAGCCTCACGCGAGCAGGGAACAAGTTTGCCGAAGCCGTGGCATTGCTCTGCGAGTGGGCCGTGCAGCATAAAGCCCTGCTCAAGCAAGTTGCCGACAAGAACACTAATTGAAATTGCCACTTATCAGAGTTGGGAGATCTAAATGAGTCTACTTTCCATGCGTGTTTAGCTTTTCAAGTACGCTCTTTAGCGCATCGAGCTTCAGCCCGGCTTCGCCGAGTTTGCCCGAGGCTGTCAGGCGCTGGTAATCGGCAAAGTCTTTGCCAGCTTCTGAGATGAGTGCGTTGATATCTGTCGCGGGTTGGGCCGTCCCCTGGGATGCAGGCGCGGTTTGTGACACCTCGCTCGCGTTCAGCGACGAAACCTCTCCGCCAAAAAGAGACCTCAGTGCTGCCTGGAACGTAGTGCCGTATGCAAGTTTGTCCTGCAGCGCAAGTACGACCAGGCGCAGCTCCGGCATGGGGCTTTGCTGAGCCTGAAGGTAGATTGGCTCCGCATACAAGAGTGCTCGTCCCGACGGAATGACCAGCAGGCTTCCGCGCAGCACATGGGAGCCTTGTTGATTCCACAGCGTCAATTGTCCTGACAGCTGCGCGTTCTGATCGATGCGAGCCTCTATCTGTTGTGGGCCATCAATGAGTCTTGTCTTAGGGAAGTCGTAGACCACTGCTGTCCCATACTTTGCGCCATCGCAACGGCCGGCGATCCAGCCGATCAGATTATTCCGGTTGGCAGGTGTAAAGGGGAGGATTTCTACAAACTCTTCTTCTGTGTCTCCCGGCAACTTCATCAGTACGAAGTTCGGCTGCATCATCTGAACCGTCTGTTGACCGTTACTATCGGTGCCGGTCTCCGTCGCGACCGTCCAGAGATCCTCACGGTTGAAGAAGACCTGAGGATTCGTCATATGGTAGAGACCGTAGACCTCCGACTGCACCTTGAACAGATCCTCCGGGTATCGGACATGCCTGCGCAGGTCGGCCGGCATCGCGGCAGCATCCTTGAAAAGACTCGGGAATATGCGCCGATACGTAGCAAGGATAGGGTCTTCAGAGTCGAAGACATAAAGCGTCGTAGCCCCGGTATAAGCATCCACAACGACCTTGACGCTGTTGCGCATGTAGTTGATCGCGCTCTCGCCCAGGTTGTAGTGGGTCGAATAGGGATAGTTGCTCGAGACAGTAAATGCATCCATGATCCAGGAAAGCCGACCGTCGTCGCCTACCACCATGTAGGGGTCCTGATCAAAGGTGAGGAACGGAGCTACTGTCGCTACGCGTTCGCGGATGTTGCGCCGCATCAGGAGCCGGCTCTGCGAATTGACGTCGTCACTGAACGGCAACTTTCCAAGATCACCACGGTCGATCGCCAGGATGACGCGCCGCAGGAACCCACCCAGCGCGATGCCGCCGGTGCCCTGGTAAGACGTGAGATTGTTGTTCTGGCCCTGCGGATAATCGAACTCCTGCTGCCTCGTCTTGACGTACACGTCGGTGTTGGTCAGTTCGCCAAAATAGATCTCGGGGCGCGTTACGTTGAGACCGCGCACTGTGCTTTGGACGGGCATGTTGCTCAGCAACAGTGTCGGCAAGCCTTCCGCCGTGAACCCATTGACAGGGTTCATCGTTACTCCGTAGCCGTGAGTGTAGATCAGCTTTTCGTTGATCCAGTTACGACTACTTACCGGGAGCTTTTCGACGTTTAGTTCTCTCGCCGCAAGCATCACCTGACGTGTGGTGCCATCGATCTTGTAGCGATCGATGTCGATGTCGGGAAAGTCGTAGTAGGTGCGGATCTCCTGGACCTGACGCAGCGTATCCTGCAAGGCGTGCCAGTCCCATAGACGGATGTTCTGAAGAGTGGGCTGGTTGTTCGCCGGATCAGCTGCATCGACGGTTGTCTCTGCGGGAAACTCGCGCTGTGCGAAGCGATTGAGCCCGTACGCCTGTCGGGTCATCTCAATGTTGTGAGCGATAAAAGGTTCTTCACGAACGAGCTCGTTGGGCTTGACGATGAAGCTGCCAACGTACCAGCTGACTACTCCCAGTACGCCGTAACAGACTACGGCAGGAAGGATTGCAGCCACGATAAGCCTCGGACGCTTTATAGACTATTTCTGATGCAAGATGAGCTACTCGCGGCAGCAGCGCGAGTTGCTTCAAAAACGAACGTCCGCAATAGAGATCGCCGCAGGTATATCAATTTTGCAATGCTTTCTCTGTGCGTGAAAATTTTTGAGCAGATTGGAATCGATATAGATAAGTCAGATAAGTTGATTTTCCTTGATGAAGACTCACACATCGCTTGGGACAAGCTAGTTGGTGGATTATATAAATTGATTAATGATCATTTCGTTACTAAGGTGAAAGAGGAGCGCACAAATGGAGAGCTTACTTTTATCAATTATTCAAAGAATGCCACGTTTTTGTCGGAGCTTCTCAGGCAGAAAGTAGATTCCATCGTTATCTCGAACGCAAGAGCACTTACAGATAATAAATAAGCAATTACGTCAGTTGCCGATGGGATTTGGCAATTTGGCCGAAATGACGCGAAGAACCTGATACGACGTGGGCGTGCAGTCGCTAGCGCTTGCACCTCAAGATGGCTAAGGTAATATGTCGATACACCCAAGTATCCTCTACTGTTCCTCCATAACAGCTCCGTCCATCCTTGCAATTTTCACAATGCGAATCTCATAGCCAAGCTCCGACAGTCTTCGCTTCGCATTTCTCAGAACGACTTTACTGAAGAATGGGAGAGACAGGTCATTCTTTGACTTGCTGATGATTCCGTAAATGACCTGATATTTAGTGGCATCCAGTTTGCCTTCCGGATCGGTCATTCGATGTGCTCCGAAAGTTTATCGTTCACGAGTTTTCTAAACTCAGGCTCATGTAAAAATAACTCCGCTGACACAACGCCTTGCTGAAAAAGATGACTGAGTTCACTCGATCCCGTGTATCGCTTAATATGCACTATCTCTTTGTTCAGCCCAAATAGGTCGCAAAATTCTACCTTTGTGAGTCCTCGTTTCTTCAACTCAACGGTTTGACGGTCCATACAGCAGAAGTGCGTTCCTTCGTTGGCTACACGGAGGTTGTCCTGGGTGTCGAGATTCCAAGGCCGATGGCCTGCAGATCGTGTTCGGTGTTGCGCAGAGCGATGATTGCAGCATCCGCGTTTGAGCCCACTGCATGCCAGCGTCTCTTGTCATCCCGAAGATAGCGGAGGTAGTAGATCGCCTCGGGATGATGCTCCTGAGAGCCGTCGACTATCGCGTAGCCTGCGCGTAGCGTCCGGTTCCTATTCCAGGCCGGATCGGCGTAGGACGAGCGGCCATCAGGGAAACGAACGCGGATGTAAAGCCGAACTTTAGGTGCACGCAAAACGAACCCCTCCAAGGTCTAATACCCAAGTGGAGGGGGTTCTATCGCTTTATCTAGGAGGAGCCCAGCGCATAAGTGTCACAAAAAGTGTCACACGCTGGTTCCAGTATTCATTCTAAAGAGCTTGGGTGTTATGGCGGAGAGACAGGGATTCGAACCCTGGATACCCTTTCGAGTATGCCGCCTTTCCAAGGCGGTACATTCAACCACTCTGCCATCTCTCCGCGTGATTCACGAGCCTTTTAAAATCTAACACAATTGAATGTGGGGAGCTCGGACAGCATTCTAGGGAGATTGCGCGTTGACGTTCTGTTTTGCGTTCGCCCCCGGCGCGAGATCGACTGCGACACCCTGCGTGAGAAAACCGCGGAGGGTTGAAGGGTCGTTCCAGTTGACCTCCCACCCATGGTCGATGACGACGAGAATGTATTGACCGGGGATCACGTCGGCCAGGTCGAAGCTGCCGTCGGTATTGGTCTGGTCACGGAGCAGTGTCCTGAGCGAGTTCGGATCATCAATCGTCGTGGGAACCAGTAGAGCCAGAGCCCCAACCGACGGCTTGTTGTGAAGAGTCGCAATGCCCGTGAGCGTGGCACGCCCGCTTGCTATGCGCAGTGTGAGGGTCGATGCGCCTGCTGGCACTGTGACGTAACGGCCAGCGGCTTCGGCTCCTTTTGCAGTAATTCCGGTGAGGTACACGTCAGGCTTGCCTTGAAGCACAACCTCGTAGCGTCCTGGCGGTACCTCCATCGTACGGTCGGCACCAGAATCAGCTGGGCGATCTCGTCGCACACGGCGACCAAAGTTTCCAGGGCCGCCTCCGATGCCGTTAGAGGAGAAACTTCCGAGACCCGTATCCGTATCGATGAGGTTGACTTCAATCCGTCCGGACTCCGGATCAGTGCCGGAGGAACTATCAAAATGGAGAGTGACCTTGGCTTCGGTGGAAGCAGAGGCAAGGTCAAGCGTGCGGACCGAACCCGCCGTCACTTCAACGATGCTGGAAGCGCTCTGCTGATTAGATCCGGAAAGTTTCACGTTATACGTACCTGGTGCAAGACCGCCTATATCAACCTGCCCCTGCGGGTCGGTTTGTATCGAGACAGGAAGAGCGTTTTGTCCTACGCTGCCGGGAACGATCTGCTGCACCGTGGGGAAGGATGGAACGTCGCGACCGCCGCGTGCATTGCCGTAGCCCAGCGTTGGAAGAATGTGAAGATGAACCGAGGGGACGGGAGTGAGATGAAGGTCTGCCTGTCGCGTATCGCCTGCGAGAAGAGTGATGGTCTCGGCGAGCGCAGGATCGTCAACGCCAGGAAACCAGGTCATGGGGTAGACGAAGTCGAGAGATGGATCCAGCGGTGCGACATTCGAAGAGCTTTGACTTCGCGGTTGATAGGCAGCATACCAGGGCTGTGCCTGCACGGTGATGCGATACGCTCCGGGAGAGACCTTGACCAGCTCGTACATGCCACGGTCGTCGGTCTGCGTCGTGGAGCGCATTCGGCCGGGTGGCCGTGCGCCTCCGGGACTTAAGTCGGGAACAACTTGCAGCGAGACCTGAGCTTTTCGCACAGGCTCACCTGCCTCATCGACGACGATCCCGGTAATGGAGGACTCGGGACTGATGTGAAACTGGAGATCTAACGTCGGCTTCGCGGCGGTCAACACAATGGCCGAAGAGAAGAATTGATGCTCATCATAGGCTTGCGTAATAAAGCCGCGAGCGCTGGCGGACAGACGCCACGAACCAGCCGAAGGCAGCTGAATTGAGAAGTGACCGTGCTCATCGCAGTCGACGGCTTCAAGATCAGCAGGGAACTGGCGGCTGGAAAGATTACCGCGAACCACTGGGGCCACTGTCATACGGCAGTGTGGAACCGATCCCTCGTTCACGCTGCTCACAACCGTGCCGGTGATCAGGTACGGTGTCGCAGGATGTGGCTTGCTCTGCGGCGGTGTTTGAGTACGAGGCTGTCTTTGCGCCGCAGTCATGCCTGTGCCGAGCAGCGCAAAAAACGAGAGCCGGAGCAGGGAAGCGGACGTCATGGAACCAGCTCCGAGTTGAGCACTGCATCCAGATCGAGAGTTGCCTTATCACCGGCATTCACCGTGATCGAATGCACGCTGGCTGTGAGCGGCTCGAGCACGCTGGGATCGCGGTAGTTGGCCGAGTGCGGGCTCTCAAAGGCGATAGCCTGGTAGCTGCCGGGAGGTAGATGGGTCGTCGAGTAAGCGCCTTCGGAGTTACTGCGAACCACGAAGAACGGCTCCGCGCTGGGCGTTGTGGGAATCAGGTAGATCCAGCAACTGCTGGGAATGCCGTTGAGTTTGACCGTCCCCTGCAGGCTTCCGGTCTGGTTGCTGACCATGACCTGGAGCGGCATTCCGCCTGCTCCCGGTGCCACGATCAGGCCTTGCTGAAGAACATCAGATGCGCCGTTGCTGACCGATTTGATGTACCAACCGCCACTATCGTGCGCATAGAGGTGATAGCTGCCTGGCGAAGCGATGAAGCTGTAGGCATGATTCGACATGCTGCTAAGTCGAATTATGGAGCCATCTTGCCCAGAATCCGAGTTACCACTATCCAATACCAGGTTGAATTGCGGAAGGGATGGCTGACTATTATCAGACGTAGACGACCGGTCGATCAGCAGCTCTACAGGAATCGACGGAATCGGTGAAAAACGTAGAACGACTCCGGCGAGATCATGGTCCGGGACATTGATCGTCGTCTCGGCCTCCTCCGGTGACTCCGAATTATTCCGCCTTGCCAGCAGCGTATACGTTCCCCGGGCAAGATCAATCGTTGCCTCCCCTGATCCATTCGAGGTGGGATTGATCTGGAATGTGCTTCCATTGCTGGCACGAGCAGAGATACGCACGGAGCCTATCGTACGATCCATAGTTACGGCCACCCTGTGGGTGCTTCGAACGACAGGACGCAGTTCAAAGTGTTGCTCTTCGCCACTGCGAATCTGGATCTCATCTGATGTATTAGATGAGTTTTCATCGGGAACTACAACAGGTAGAACAGCTAATCCCGTCCCTGGATCCTTGGCGACGTACTGCGTTTCAATCCTATAGCTTCCTGCCGGGACGGGCATACGGAAACTCCCATGTGAGTCCGTCTGAGTCTGCTCGGCGTTTAGCACTTTATGACCTGATTCGTCATACACGCTTCTGCGAGCACTCACCAGGATGCCTGGGAGCGGGGTACCATCCGGCGCAAGCATCGTTCCTGTCAACAACGCCTCCGGGTAAACAAGCAGTCGTAGCGGTGCGGCCAGTTGATTAGCTTGAAGATAGATGTTTGACGTGGGGGAGTCTCCGCCTGAAGAGAAGCCCGGCTTGATGACCATAACATTCCCGCTGGCTTCGACATTCTGGTCGAACTCAAACTTGCCGTCATGATCCGTAAGCCTAGCGCGATCATTCAGACGAACAAGAGCACGTGTGACTGGCAGGCCGGTAACTCCATTGATCACCTGGCCAGATACGGTGCTTGGAGTCGAAGAGTTGGCTGAGGATGGAACTGGTCCTTGGGCCACAACTGGAAGGCCGCATAGCCCAGCCAGCAAAACAGAAGATGGAACCAGACCGCATTGTCGGAAGCGGGGAACGATCCGGGCTGGAGACACGAACGGCACCTCAAAGTCTTCAGGGGTAAGACGTCGACTTACTCATATTAGTAAGATGAACCAGTTGAGGAAGCTATCGAGGCAAAGACTCGCACGATTATTTATGTCCGATAACACATATTATGTATAGTCAGGCATTGCTATGGACTTCCTCCCCGGCCATTCACTCCATATCCCCATGATAAGATCGCCCAAGTCCTTCCCCTTTAGAGTCTTCCATGCGAATCGTTCAAGCTGTCTTTGGCGTCTTTCACCACTTCGAGCTTGCACGTGAACTGGAGCGTCGAGGCCATCTTTCAGTAATCTACTCTACCTTCCCCTGGCAGCGTCTCAAACGCGAAGGTCTTCCCCGAAGCAAGGTTCAAACCTTCCCCTGGCTTCATGTGCCTGAGCTTCTGCTCCAGCGTCGCGGCATACGCAGCCCGTGGCTCTACGACCAGATGGGCTACGCCTGTGCTCTCGCATTCGACGAGTGGACCCTCCGCCGCATCCCTCCGTGCGATGCCTTCATCGCTATCTCCGGAGCTGGTCTCAAGACCGGAATCGGCGTCCAGCAGCGAGGCGGTAAGTTCCTCTGCGACCGGGGTTCGACCCACATCCGCCACCGCGCCGAACTCGTCGAGCAGGAGCACCTTCGCTGGGGCGTCGAAGAAAACGCCCATGACGACCCTCGCGACCTGGCCCGCGAGGAGGCCATCTACCAGGCTGCCGATGCCCTCACCGTACCTTCGACCCACTCCCGCCAGACCTACATTGACCGCGGCATCCCGGCGGAAAAGATCCACGTCCTCCCCTACGGAGTGCTTCTCGACCGCTTCCAGAAGGTTGCCGACCCGCCCAAAGACACCTTTGAGGTTCTATATGTCGGCCGCATCGACCTGGCCAAAGGCGTCACCGATCTACTTCAAGCGTTTGCCCGCCTCCCTGTACCTAACAAGCACCTGACCATCATCGGTGGCGTCATGTCCGAGATGCGGACCGTCCTTCCTCAGCTCCCGCAGGATAAAGTCACTTTTGTTGGCACCATTCCGCAGGTAGAGTTAAAGCAATGGATGAGCCGCAGTCATGTCATGGTCATGCCCAGCCTAGACGAAGGTATGGCGCTAGTTCAGGGGCAAGCCCTCGCATGCGGTTGTCCGGTCATCGCAACGACCCACTCAGGAGCAGCCGACCTCTTCACTGACGGCATCGAGGGCTTCATTGTTCCCATCCACGACCCGGACGCGCTGCAGGATCGCATGCAGCGCCTTGCCGACGATCCCGCTCTGCAACAGCGCATGAGCGAGGCTGCGCTGCTTCGTGTCCAGTCGCTAGGGGGATGGCAAAGATTCGGCGACCTCTGGGAGCATCTCCTGCTAAAACTGACAAATGCATCCTGAATTAAAGACATCTGTCTGCCGGACGGGCCCGCTCCGCGGAGGGCGGCCACTTCGCGGCGCGTATACCGGTCGGGGCAACGTAAGACACATCGGTCCTCCCGTTGGTCGCGATCATCTTTCTTCCGACCAACGGGAGGACTGCAACAGATCGTCCGGGCAAGAAAAGGTACACATGCCACGAGGTGGCCGCTCCACGCGCAGCGGGCTCGTCAGGCAGGATAAGAGTCTCTAAAACCTATGCGCATTGTCCAAACAGTCTTCGGCGTCTTCCATCACTTTGAACTGGCGCGAGAGCTGGAGCGACGCGGCCATCTCAAGACCGTCTATTCGACATACCCATGGATGCGGTTGAAGCGCGAAGGCATCGATCGAAGCAAGGTCGAGACCTTCCCCTGGCTTCACACCGCCGAGATGCTTGCACTCCGCATCGGGCTGAACCGGCCATGGCTACGTGACCCCCTCGGTTATGCCAATGCCCTTGCCTTCGATGAGTGGACCCTCCGCCGTCTTCGCCGTTCCGCGCCACCCGACGCTCTCATCGCACTCTCCGGATCAAGCCTGAAGACCGGACGCGACGTACAAACGCGAGGCAGTCGGCTGATCTGCGATCGAGGCTCGTCTCACCCGCGCTACCAAGAGCAGATCGTCACCGAGGAGTATCGGCGTTGGGGGGTTGAGCGTCCTGTAGCCGACACCCGGGACATCCAGCGCGAGGAGCAGATCTACGAGATCGCGGATGCGATCACTGTACCTTCCAGCTTCGCTGCCCGATCGTTTGTCGAGAGCGGTGTGTCCGCCGGCAGAATCCACGTGATCCCCTACGGTGTGCGGTTGGAAAAATTCAAGCGCACGGGCGAGCCACCCGCTGACCATTTCGAGGTCCTGTATGCCGGAACGGTCTCGCTACGAAAGGGCTTTCCGTATCTCCTGCAAGCCTTCGCTCAGTTGCGGAGCGCAACGAAACGCCTGCGCGTTGCCGGTGCCATCCACCCCGATATGAAGACGGTTCTTGGACGCCTCCCCCAGAATCACGTAGCGTTTCTCGGCCCGGTCCCACAAGAGCGGTTAGCGGAGCTGATGAGCACCAGTCACCTTCTGGTTCTACCCAGTATTGAGGAGGGGCTTGCGTTGGTACAGGGTCAGGCTCTGGCCTGTGGTTGCCCTGTCCTTTCTTCAACGAATACAGGAGGAGAAGACCTATTTACCAATGAAATAGAAGGGTTTATCGTTCGTATCAGGGATGTTTCGGCGCTCGTGGAGAGGATGCAGCGCTTGGCTGACGATCCTGCGCTACAGGCAAACATGAGCGAGGCTGCGCTTCGCCGGGTCAGCACCCTTGGCGGTTGGAATGACTATGGAGACAAGTGGGAGTTCCTGCTGGAGTCACTCATCGCCTCGGAATCGGCTGAACCGCAACCACCACCAACGAAGTGAACCACCTCAAGTCGGTCCCCTGAGGTGACTATAGTCCGGGACCAGTTCGTGCGCGACACGATCACTCCATTGTGCTCTACGGCAACACGATCTCCCTTGAGTCCAAGTTCGGCGACAAGCTGATCCAGGCTGGGCACCTGCGTAAGCGTAAGAAAACTGCGAGACTGGCCGTTCAAAACTACCGTAAAAGACATAACTCTTCCAGCCTAGCAGGTGTCTTTATCCCATCGCACCGTACTGCCCTGCCAATTATCAGACACAGCCGTTATGGCGCGCTGCCTGACTGAAACATGCCGATGAAAGAACTGATCTTAGTTTAAAAGCCTGGTCACACATCCGAGAATCAGTCTATCCAGACGCCTGCCTTTTGAGGCACTATCAGCGTAATCGTCAAAGACACTGCGGCTAAGGCTCATCAATATATGGATAGCATCGTTGTCGGAATCAGTAACCTTACCTCGAGGCCGGAGTCTACGCGAGTCTGTGAGATATTCGGCTGCGTGGCCAAGCATAAGCAGGGTACGACCGTGATGCGTCTTGGTAACTCGGTGGATGGTCAAATCTGGAGCGTCAGTCGGGCCATTGGCTGCCGATAGAGAGGGGGGGGGCTGAGGCACCCTAGATGTCCGATGAACAATTGCAAGGCCGATCGCGTCAAGAGCAGGGGCTGTAGAGATGGACATTAAATCCTCCGTCCCCTTCCCTATCGGCTAGCCCAGCGGAGGCATGATTTCAAAACCTCTGCCATCTAGACAAGTCATCGGAGCCTGTATCGTTTTGGGAGGAAGCAACCGTCCACAACGGGCCTGACTATCGAAGCGGCCAGAGATGGTTGACTGGTCCGTGGCCGTTGCCTAGCGGTGAGGCTCTCCGCATAGCTTCGGCAACGTACCTCTTGGCGGCAATGGCGGCCGGCAGAGCATCATCGCCAAGCACAATCCGACTGAGCAGCGCACTCGAGAGCGCACACCCGGTACCATGGCTTGATCGGGTGACGATCTGTTCTCCAGCCAGCCAATGCAACTGGCCGTCGGCGGTGAGGACGAGGTCGTCAGGGGGATTCAGATGCCCCCCCGTCGCAAAGATGTTGAGATCGGATCCGCAAGTCTGAAGCAAGCGCGCCGCAGCTTCAATATCGTCGGGCCCCACGACGGATTGTCCTGTCAGGATGCCGAGTTCTTCCAGATTGGGCGTGACCCAGTCGACCAACGGCAACAAACGCTCTCGAAGAAGCTTGACTCCAGCATGATCGAGCAGTTCCCTGCCGGAGCTGGAGCGCACCACAGGGTCGAGGACCACAGAAGCCCGTTGCCCTGGGCCGTCAAGACTACGTAGCTCGCTCAGGAGGTCAACTACGGCCGCAACGTTCGATGCGGTCGAGAGCACTCCGATCTTGATGCCCGCAGCCGGGAGATCGGCCTGCAGGCAAACCAGCGTTGAGCGGACAATCTCTGCGGCAACAGGATGTGTCGCCATCACGCCCTCTGTTGACTGCACGGTCAGGGCTGTGATGCACGAGACGCCGAAGAGACCGTGGGCCGCGAAGACCATGAGATCTGCAGTCACTCCGGCACCGGAGGAGGGATCAAAGCCCGCGATAGTAAGGACAGTCTTCATGAAGGTGCCGATAGTGCACTTTGCGTATGCTGTTGGTGTTGCAAAGTGAACGTAAGGACGCAACAGGAGGGAGAGGCAGTGAGGAACTTATCGATACTCGTAGTGCTTGCGCAAGCTAGCACATCTATAACACTGAAAGATATGGCGGAGAGGGAGGGATTCGAACCCCCGATAGACTTACGCCTATGTCTGATTTCGAGTCAGGTGCATTCAACCGGGCTCTGCCACCTCTCCGCTTTATAGACCATTCTAACTGATTAGTTGACGCTCTAGATGACTCCGCAGCCTCGGGTTAGCAGAAAGACGTCGGTGATTCTAATATCCGGCGGCTTTGCCGTAGTTGCGACGATTGTCGTGGCCGCCGAGGAGTTCATGCGTCTTGGGATCTACGGCAATAAGTTCACTGTCACCCCAGGTGCCGGGGTTATGTTCGTCAGCTACTGCAAGCCGGTTGACCTCGTAGCCCATAACTTTGAGTTGGTCGGCGACCTCGGCTGAAAACTTCTTTTCGAGGTCGAGACGATCGGGCAGGTATTGATGATGGAAGCGCGGGGCGTCCGCAGACTGCTGGATATTGAGACCGTTGTCGATGACGCTGATAAGGTCATTTGCGACTGTCGTAATGATGGTCGAGCCGCCGGGACTACCGAGGACCAATGACAGCTTTCCATGTTTGGTCACGATAGTAGGCGTCATGGCAGAGAGCGGGCGTTTGCCAGGAGCGATCGCGTTTGCTGGCCCCTGGATGAGACCGTACATATTGGGAACGCCCATCTTAGAGGCGAAATCATCCATTTCATTGTTCATGAGAAATCCGAGGCCATCAACGGTGACGCCCGAGCCGAAGCTACCATTAAGAGTGTAGGTGGTGGAGACAGCGTTGCCCTTGGCATCAACGATGGAGAAGTGTGTCGTTTGTGTGGGCTCAGGACTTGCCGATGGAAGTTGTGGAGGAGACGGCATAAAACCAGTGGGACGTTGGAGCTCAGCAGACGGAGTGGGCTTGGAGGGATCAATGGAGCTACGCCAGGCAGCAGCGTAGGCGGGATCTGCCATCTCTTTAAGTGGCAACGGCGTGAAGTCGGGGTCGCCGAGGTAATCGGCGCGATCCATATAGGCGCGGCGGAAGGCCTCAGTGATGATATGAACCTGTGGGGAGGAACGGTCGGGGCCTAGGCTCGGCAGATTATAGGCAGAGAGAATGTTGAGGATTTCGACCAGCATGATGCCGCCTGAGGAGGGTGGCGGCGCGGTGATGATTTCGTAACCGTGATAGTTGCCTGTTACGGGAGCGCGATCTTTGACCTCATAGGCGGCTAGGTCAGCAGCAGTGATAAGGCCGCGACCAGCCTGCTCGAATGCAGCAATCTGTCTGGCAATCTCACCTTTGTAGAAGTCGTCTGGCGCGAGCGAGATGCGGAGGAGGGTCTGCGCGAGGAGAGGCTGCTTGAAGGTGTCACCCTCTTTATAGAAGTCCCCATCACGCTGGAAGATGTGGGCTGAGGTGGTGAAGCGGGTGAGGTTGCGGTTATGCAGGTTCTGGGCCTCTTCGGCGGAGAGGACATAGCCATTGGTGGCGAGTGCGATCGCGGGAGCCATGTCTCGCTTGAGTGTAAGTTTGCCGAAGTGTCGTTGCGCGTAAACAAGACCAGCGACGGTACCAGGAACACCTGAGGACTTGTAACCAACGGTCGACTGATCGGTGACAACGTTCTTTTGTGCGTCGAGGTACATATCAGCGGACGCGGCGCCGGGAGCTTTTTCTCGGTAGTCAAGAAAATGGGTTTTGCCGTTCTTGTTGCGAATAAGCATAAAGCCACCACCGCCGATATTGCCGGCGGCCGGGTAGACAACAGCCAACGCAAAGCCAACAGCTACTGCTGCGTCGACTGCGTTGCCGCCCTGTTTGAGGATGGAGACACCAACATCAGTGGCGTCGTGGTGAATTGTGACGACCATGGCGTGCTTGGCGCGGGTGGGCTCTTCTTGTATAGCTGTCGTTTGACCGGCAAGGGAAATGGAAATTAAAGCTAATTCGATTGCGACTGCAAAGATGCGGGTGCCGCAATGCATTGAGAAAGCTCCAGGAGTTGCTGATCGAAAGGCTGAAGACAGCATAAACGGCTTTAGATTAAAGAGGCACGGAATGACGCGCGCATTTTTTTGGTTACCTGTTGGTGATGATAACAATTCAGAATCCAGGTCCCAGGAGTTATCATGTTGCTCGTTAGAAAGATATTGACGATAGCGCTATTGTCTTCTTATAGCACTCAGTTACTCTGGCTCACGAAAGTAGCAGACCCCTCATGTTCCAAAGAAAAGATCTTCGACAGTTCCTCCTCGCGTCTCTCTGCTTTTCCAGCATCGCTGCGGCGGCTCAAGTAGGCTTGGGGAGTCTAGACGGCAAACAACAAGAAGGATCGCAACCTCCCGCTACCGGTGGCTCCAGCACAGGTGGCGCCCATGCCGCCGTACTGGACGCAGCGAAACGCCCCATTACAGCAGGAGGCTTTGTTAAGACAGGGCCTGTCATCTTTCAGGACATTGCCGTAAAAGCTGGCCTTACAAGTTGGCAGCACAAAATGGGCGCACCGGAAAAGAACTACATTCTTGATTCCATAGGGTCCGGCGTTGGTCTTATCGACTACGATAACGACGGTTGGCTGGACATCTATTTGGTCAATGGTTCGACAGATGAGGCCGTTGGCGGAAAGCAGCCCGCGCCTCATGCAGCTCTTTTCCACAATAATCACGACGGCACCTTCACCGATGTCTCGGTCAAAGCTGGAGTACAAAATGACCGTTGGGGCTTCGGCGTGGCTATCGGCGATTACGATAACGATGGTTGGCCGGATATCTATGTCTCAAACTTCGGAAAAAATAGGCTCTATCACAATAATCACGATGGCACCTTTACCGATGTCGCCGAAAAGGCAGGTGTAGCACTTGGCAATTGGTCGACCGGCGTCACGTGGGGCGACTATGACGGTGATGGCAAACTTGATCTCTTCGTCGCGGGATATGTCCATTACGACCTCAATGCACAACCGGAGTCAGGCAAGGCCCACAGCTTCTGCGAGTTTCGAGCCATGAATGTCATGTGCGGACCGCGAGGTTTGAAGGGTGAAAGCGATCATCTCTTCCATAACAACGGGGATGGCACCTTCACCGATGTAAGTGTAAAGGCCGGGGTGGCAGATACTGCGGGTTACTACGGCTTGGCCGCTGCCTTTGTGGATATCAACAACGATGGACGCCCGGACCTTCTTGTGGCGAACGATTCAACTCCTAACTACCTCTATATTAACAAAGGGGATGGCACCTTCGAAGACGTCAGCTACGCCTCAGGATATGCTCTGAACAAAGATGGCCGTGAGACCGCATCGATGGGTATCGCGATCGGAGACTACCGTAACAATGGTCTCCTCGATCTTTATCACACCACCTTTTCCGACGATTACAAGCCCCTCTATCGTAACGATGGCGATGCAAACTTTACAGATATCAGCTATGAAGCAAATATTGCCGAGGTCTCCATCCCTTTCCTCGGCTGGGGCACCGCCTTCTTTGACTACGATAACGACGGCTGGAAGGATCTCTTCACCGTTAATGGACATGTGTATCGCGGAGTTGATAAAACCGCATGGGGAACGAGTTGGGCACAACGTCCACTGATGTTTCACAACTTAAAGGGCGCCAAGTTCGAGTTGGTCCCGGCGGTCGAAGGCACGGGTTTGGCCGAGGTGATGACCTCTCGCGGTATGGCCTTTGGAGACCTTTTCAACGATGGCAAGGTCGACGCTGTGGTAAACAATATGGACGCGGTCCCCGCACTGTTGCGCAACGTCACCGATGAGCACAATCATTGGATAGGTTTCAAACTCCTCGGAGGTTTAAAGAGTCCCCGCGATGCTATAGGCGCCACTGTCTATCTCACCGCCAATGGCATGCGCCAGCGCGAGGATGTCTACAGTGGCGGTAGTTTTTCTTCGTCATCGGATCCACGTCCTCACTTTGGTCTTGGTGATGCGACCGTCGTGGATAAAGTTGAGATTCGCTGGCCGAGCGGCTTGAAGGAAGAGGTCGTCCCATTGGGGGTTGATCGCTTCTTCACAGTTGTTGAGGGTAAAGGAATTCAGAGTGCGCCGGGTACTCGGAAGCCGTAGGTTTATTTGAGAACTTCCGATTTTTTTCTCCTTTGGTGGCTATCGTGGAATGCATCGGGTTTGGCGGGTTTTTGAGGGGTGTTTTAGGAAAAGCGACGATTTGCTGTGGTGTTTTTGTGGTGAAGTTGTGGTGGAATGCGTGGTAAAGATGGTCAACTGACGGCCGCTAACTTGGAGTTGAAATATGCGCCACGAAATCTGAATGTTCTCCAACTTTTGATTGAGTTGCAAGTACACCTATAGGAGCTATCAGTTTCACCTCCGCTCAGCTATCATTTCTCTGAAATCCGCTTCGCTGGTCATGTGTCCGATGCGTAGGTTTCTGGAATGCAATGCTTTAAAGAAGATTTGCTGATGCGTAAGGCTTCAGTTAGGTCAGGTTGCCGTGCAGTCAATCATGGGATTCGTGAATCGTAAGAGCTTCAGGGTAGTCTGCATCGTTCTCGGAACGGTGGGGATGGGCCTGATCGTCCGCCTACCAAAAGGTGTAAAGGCTGGCAGCGAAGCCGACGAGGCAACCGCAGCACGGCAGGCGTACACCGAAAAAATTGGTGCGAAGTATAACTATCGCTATGGCAAGGAGTTCCCTTTCCTGCCTTCGAACGCGACGACCGATACCGGCGAATTTTTGGATCCAAAGGTTTTTCTGACGGCTGATTATTGCGGCCATTGCCACCAAGAGAGCCATAAGCAATGGCGCGAGTCGGCACACTCAAATGCCAACCGCGTGCCCTATTACCTTAAGAATGTGGCGCTTCTCAATGACTCCAAGGGAATCGAATTCTCTCGCCATTGCGAGGGCTGCCATGATCCTATCGCCCTCGTCTCGGGAGCGCTGACTGAGGGTGCCCCAAAGAAGCGTCCTTATGATCAGGATGGCGTCACCTGCACGGTCTGCCATTCGATCCAGAAGGTCGATACGCGCGGCACGGGGAGCTATGTGATGGGAGTGCCCGCAGTGCTTGTTGACGAAGATGGCAAACCCATTACACGTAAGGTCTCCGATGGCGAGATCCTTGCGCATCTGGACCGCCATAGCAAAGCAGTGATGAGAGATTTCTACCGCTCCTCGGAGTTCTGCTCGTCGTGCCATAAGGCGGCTCTGCCGCACACGCTGAACGACTACAAATGGCAACGTGCAATCTCCCTCTATGACGAGTGGCAGAACTCTTCGTTTGCTAAACAGTCGCCGCTTCCTTTTTATGTCAAGGACTCAGTTTCGACGTGTCAGACCTGTCACATGCAGCGTGAGGCACTACTCTTGACCGACTCCGGCGCTAAAAAGGGTCAGCTTGCATCGCATCGCTGGCTGGGGGCCAACACAATTATTCCGAAGATCTACGGGTTCGACCAGCAGGCCGCACGAGTTGTTCAGTTCCTGCAGAATAACGTGTTCAACGTTGACATCTTTGCCATCGAACACGGCGAAATGACCGATAGTGCCGACATGAAAAATTTGGCGGCGCCGTTGGGGCTGACCAAGTTCAACATTGCTCCGGGCGAGATAGTTACTGCTGATGTCGTTATCCAGAACAAGGGGATTGCGCATAGTCATGTTCCTGAGCAACGGGATATGTATGAGTCCTGGGTCGAGTTCACGGTCAAGGATTCGGCGGGGAAGATCCTTCATCAGAGCGGCTTCCTGAAACCGAATGGCGATCTTGACGAACGGGCCCACAGCTTCACGAATCGTCTCGTCAACATAGAAGGCGGCCTCAACGATCTGCACCAGGTGTGGAGAAATCGCGTCGTCGCCTACAACAACACGATTCAGTCTGGCCGGTCGCAGCTGGTGCGTTACTCCTTTGTTATGCCACAGTCTACGGTGGGCCCGATTACGATTACTGCTACGGTCAAGTACCACCGCTTTGATCAGCACTTCATGGATTTCGGTATGGGCAAGCATTATGAGCAGCCCATTGTCGATATGGTGTCGCAGGCACGCGTGCTTCAAACAGGAGAGAATCTACCCACGACTCCCGGGCCGGTCGAGAACAAGGAGTGGATGCGGTGGAACAACTATGGAATCGCCCTGCTCGATGCGCAGCAGTATTCCGCTTCGATCCAGGCCTTCGAGCGCGTTGCCAAGTTTCGTCCTGACTATGCAGATGTCTTCACGAATCTGGCCATTGTCGACATCCAATGGGAGAAGTACGACGATGCTCGTCCGAACCTGGAGAAGGCCCTGAGTCTGGCTCCTAACAATGCCCGTGCGCTCTATTATCGCGCTCTTGTGGAACGCAACATGGGCAAGATGGACATGGCGATCGCGGATCTGCAGAGGGTAGCGACGAGCTTTCCGCAATCGCGCGATGCTCATCGAGAGCTCGGTTTCTCCTACTATCAGTTGCACAAGTACGACCTTGCCCGCGCAGAGTATGAGAAGGTCCAGTCGATCGACCCGGACGACCTGGCTGCCCACTACAACCTCTCTATCCTGTATCGCCGGCTAGGCCTGAAAGATCTCGCGAAGCAGCAGGCTGCAATATTTGCCGATCAGAAGGACGATCCGACGGCGAGCACGTACGCTCTGGAGTTTCTGCGAAAGCATCCGGAGATTGCGAACGAGAGCGTAGTGTGGCACACGCATGAACTCGACATTCCGGCGAAGCCGGGCGCTCCCGTTCCCCACATCATTGCTCCTGCATCCTCTTCGATGAGCGGCGGCACGCTGTAGCCAGACGAAGGTCTTAGCCTGTAGTCTTACTCAAGAATGGCGATATCACCCTCGATGGATCATGGCAGCAAGTCCTTCTTCTCTCTGCGAAGGCTTTCAAGAGTTCTGGTGCGTAATGTGACTGCGGGCTGCTCCGTGCTCTTTGCTATCGCACTGATATGCAGCATGCCGTCGCCAGCCACAAGGGTGGTGCGTGCTTACTCGCATAGCAGTAAACAGGCGGGCTCGGTGCTGTTCCACGAAAAAGGTTGTGAGCACTGCCATGGGGTGGATGGCCGGGGCGGAGATCTAGGCCCGGACCTGAGCACCATCGGTAAGCGTTGGAAGAAGCAGCAGATCGAACATCAGATCCACGAGGGTGGTGCTGGTATGCCGCCCTTCGGAGATGTGCTCCAACCGGACGAGATCAAAGATCTGGTGGACTATCTGCATGCGAAGCGCAAAGCACCGAAGATCAGCGTTGCCGCTGCGAAATAATGTTTGCTGACTGCGGCAATCTGGCGGCTAGAACAGAAGCTTGAGCGCAAGCTGAATCTGGCGGCTAGTGGAGGCTGCGGTAATAACGCCTGCGGTTGGGCTCAGAACTGCTGCGGCACTCTGATTCGCAGACGTCCCTTGGGTAGGTCCGCTAGAGTAGACGACTTCGTTTGGAGTCTGCAGGCTGGTGTGGTTGAGGACGTTGAAGAATTCTGCACGGAACTGGATTCGGGTTCGCTCGGTTAGCGCAGTGGACTTGAGCAGAGCGAGATCCCAATCGGCATAGCCGGGCCCGGTGAGAGTGTCACGTCCGAGATTTCCGACGGTGCCGTACGTTGGCGCGGAAAAGGCGCTGGGAGCGAAGAATTGTGCAACACGGGCTGCGGTACTGCCGTGTGTGTAGAGGCTGCCGGTGAAGTTGGGGTTCAGATCTGGACGGACGGGGTTGCGGGTATCGCCGGAGCCGGTGGGGTTGTAGCCGAGTTGCGGACTAAAGGGAAAGCCGGTCTCAAGGGTAGCGATGGTACTGAGGCTCCAGCCGGAGACGACGTGGTTGACCAGAGGAGATGCACCCGACAGAACCTGTTGGCCGCGACCGATGGGAAGCTGGTAGGTAGCGTTGATGACGGCGAGGTGACGGATATCGGTGGCAGCAGGACCATAGTCGAGAGACGGGTTGCCAGGATAGGAGACGAAGGCTGGAGTATTCGCCGACACGCTAGTGTTCCAGGCAGAGCCGTCGTCCAGATTTCTTGCGTAGGTATAGTTGGCGCGGAGTTGCAGGCCGCGTGAGAGGTTTCGGCGGAGGTCGAACTCCAGGGCGTTGTAGTTACTGGATCCGCCCGAGGTCCATGAGGTGGTGTTGGCGACCCGTGGATTCGCCTTGATGGTGGTGGGGTAGTAGATGGTGCCAGTGGGGACGCCTTGAGGGCAGCTCGAAGATGACGAGCAGATGATTGACGCTGGTTCGTTCTGATCCTCTGAGAGGATTTGATGATAGCCGTGCGAGCCTACATAACCGACGGTAAGCGAGGTTGCGTTGTCGAGTTGCTGCTCGATGCTGACCGTGTAGGACAGGACGGTTGGGGTTGCGATATCGGTCTGGACGTTCGAGGGAGAGATGAGTCCTGGAGCACCACTGACAGGACTCGCGATGGGTACGTTGGCGTAGGAGAGCGTGGAGTTGTAGGGTGCGGCCTGGTCGAGGCGGTAGTCAAGGTTGTCGAGCAGAGAGTAGTGGAGTCCGACGCCGGAACGGAGCGAGGTCTTGCCGTTGCCGAAGACGTTCCACGCTATGCCGACGCGAGGTTCGGGTAAGAACTTTGCGCGATTGTCGGAGAGGGCGGAGGTGCCGACTGTCGGCGTCGTGTTGATAACGCCTTCGGTGAAGCCGTACTGCGAGGCTCGGCCATGGGCTTCGTTCCAGCCGTTTGTGGATTCGAAGCGGATGCCGCCGCGAAGCTCTAGCGTAGGTTTGATCTGCCAGGTGTCTTCGAGATAGTAGGCGCTCATGAAGCTACGCCAGTTGAGCGGAGTGGGATTGGGAACGACGGTGAAGGTTTTGACGGTGCCCTGGAGGAAGGTTGTGAGTGAAGCAAAGGAGGCCTGGCCGTATTGGTTTTGCGCGAGGTTGTCATTCGACTGGAGCGCCTGGAGCCATACGCCAGCCTCAAACTGGTTGTGTGAGCGTGAATAAAATACGTGATCGTCGAAGGTATAGAGGTTGCGTGTGGTCGCGTTGTTCGAGCCGACGTTGACGCCGGCGCCAGTGATCTGTGATGAACCATTGGAGGCAGTAGAACCGGCGATGACGATGGCTCCGGTGGGTTTTCCAGGGATGAAGCCGGGAGTATTGTCTTGGATTGAGGAGGGAATGTTGCCGAGGAAGAAAAAGCTGGCGCGGGAGTAGCCGATGCGAGCAGTGTTGAGAAAGTGCGCAGAGACGACGTGCTGCTCCTGGAGGCTGATGACCTGTTCTCGCAGGGACTCGTTGATGAGCGAGAAGGGGTTCTGTGTCGGCGTGTTCGCGGTCGAATCGTCAACGGTGTAGACGCCGAAGAGAAGATCGCGTGATGTCAGGTTTGCGTCAAAGCGCGTGGTGCCGAAGTCTTCGCGGATGTGCTGGGTCGGGCTGGAGTAGGCTTCAGCGATGCCGGTAGGGTTGCCCTTTGCGTCCAGGAGCTCCGGGCCGTTCTGCGTAGGCCAGAGATTTAATAAAGGTGCGACGCCGTTGGCTACGCCGTAGTTCTTACGAGGGCCACCGGGGTCTTTGGGATTGGGAAGGAGGCCCTGACGGGCTTCGGTGTCTGGGACGAGTGTGACATCAGTGATGCCGAGATTCTGCCGGTAACCTTCGTAGTTGCCAAAGAGAAAGAGACGATTGGTGCGGAGCGGACCACCTAAGGAGGCGCCATAGTTATTGCGCTGAAAGTTGGGAATGCGTGCCTGGTCGAAGTAGTTGCGCGCGTCGAAGAAGGAGTTGCGAAGAAATTCATACGCGGAGCCATGAAGGGCGTTAGTGCCGGAGGCAGTGACGATGGAGATCTGTGCTCCCTGACGCTTGCCGTAGCTTGCGGAATAGGTGTCTGTGACTACGTTGAATTCGCGAACGGCGTCCACGCCTAGCAGCTGGCCACTGGTCCCTCCAGGGGTCACGTTGATAAGTGAGGCTCCGGTGTACTCGATGCCATTGAGGAGATAGAGATTGTCTTGCGGGCGACGACCCGAGATGGCGAACATGTTGCCTACCGAGGAGTTGGATGTTCCGACGGATCCGCTGCGCTGGGCGGTGTAGTTGATGGCGGCGGGGTTGAGGGTGATGAGCTGATCGTAAGAGCGGCCATTTAGAGGGAGATCCTTGACTTGACGTTCGTCGACTAGGCCTGAGATCTGCTGCGTCGATAGATTGACGGAGGAAGGCGTATCGGTGACTGTAATCTGCTCAGTCACGTTGCCCAGGTGCAGTGTGAGATCGATGCGGATGGCTTGGCCGACGGTGAGCGAGACCCCGGTGCGAGTTTGCGGCGCGAAGCCTTCGCGAGTGACAGAGATTGTGTAGACGCCAACTGGAATGGAGGGGGCGGCGTAGGCTCCGGTAGCGTCCGAGGTGAGGTGGCGCTCGCCACCTGTCTCCTGGTTGCGGATGGTGACCTCGGCGCCAGGGATAACCGCTCCGGCTGAGTCCACGACGGTACCGTTGACTGTTCCTCCTACGATTTGGGCGTGAAGGGCGGTGGCGGGGAGCAGGAAGATGATGAGTGCAGCGACGTGACGAAACATCGAAGGTCTCCAAATGTATATGGGCCACGCATGTAGATGCGGGCAAAATTATGTCTTATGGCTTTATGCGGAGGAAGAGAGATTTAGCGGCAACAACAATACGGTATAACTTCACGGTAAGAAGCTGCGATGCGAGACTGACGAGGCTGCGTTGCAGAAAGCATTGGATCACCGTGTTCAACGATCAGCGGCCGCGTGACTGCTTGATGCATTGGACTTGTTGGGGGGAAGAACTAAAGCCGCGAGGACTGGAGGCGCAGACCTGCTTCACAACAACAACAGCCTGGGGCGGCGATGTGGAAGGTCAGAGCCATTGACGAATAGTAGCACGAATCTGATTTGTATTCATCACTACTGCGCATAGCCGGGCTTTGTAAGCGCCTGTTTCACATGTAATTCGAACGACTCGGAGAGTGGCCTGAGGTATCTCATTGATCTCAGACGAATGACACAAATACCAGTAGATGACACCTTGCACTTACACATTCATTCAATGCTTTCCGAGCAATGACTGATTAGTTCCGACTGCGAAACTTGCTCCTATGTCAACACTTTGTTAGGCTACCTATAGATATGCGCATCTCTCGCCAGCTCCGTTGTTGTTGTCGTCTCAACGTCGAGCAGGCTTGTAGATTCGCGCTCTAGTCTCCTCTTAGATAATTTTCATGTAAGTTTTATCCGGGCAAGCGCCTGAGATAGATCGCACCCCTCAACTCCAAATGGAGTCCATCATGGCTGTAGCCTCACCCGCACTCACACATCTTCAGTTGCTCGAAGCAGAGAGCATTCACATCCTCCGCGAAGTTGCGTCGGAGTTCGATCACCCGGTGATGCTCTACTCCATCGGCAAGGATTCCTCCGTAATGCTGCGCTTGGCGCAGAAGGCCTTCTATCCTGCGCCGATTCCCTTCCCTCTTCTCCATGTTGACACGGGCTTCAAATTCCGCGAGATGATCGAGTTCCGCAATCGTATGGCAGCCGAAGTTGGAGTCGAGCTTCTAGTTTGGCGGAACGAACCTGCCATTGCTGCAGGTACCAACCCCATCGCCCTCGACACTAAGCGTTGCTGCGGGCTGCTGAAGACTCAGGCGCTGCTGGATGGGCTCAACCACTATGGTTTCAATGCTGCCTTCGGTGGAGCACGCCGTGACGAAGAAAAGTCACGAGCCAAGGAACGAATTTATTCCTTCCGCGATAGGGCAGGACAATGGGACCCAAAGAATCAGCGGCCCGAGCTTTGGAACCTCTACAACTCGCGCCTTCATCCTGGCGAGTCCATCCGTGTCTTCCCGCTATCTAACTGGACCGAGATGGACGTATGGCAGTACATCCTGCAGGAAGATATTCCCATCGTCGATCTTTACTTCGCGAAGGAGCGGCCCATGTACGTTCGCGGCGACTCCCTTTTGCCCATCGAGCAAAGTTTCGTTGCGCAGCTTGGCGAACAGCCACAGATGGTGCGCTCCCGTCTGCGTTCGCTGGGCTGCAGCCCGTGCACGGGAGCCATTCGCTCCGACGCCGACACACTTCCTAAGATCATTGCTGAGCTGCTCTCTTTTCGTTCCTCCGAGCGCGCCAACCGCACGATTGATCATGATCAGGAAGGTTCTATGGAACTCAAAAAACGCGAGGGCTATTTCTAAATGCTGACCGCCAACACCAATCTGGAGCTCGAAGCTAAGCAGCTCGAAAGCGCCACCGCGTTTTCTTTCTCCAGCTTTCTCGCCGAAGACCATGCCCGTGATCTACTGCGCTTTTCCACTGCAGGGTCAGTTGATGATGGCAAGTCAACTCTCATCGGCCGGCTGCTTTACGATACCCAGAGCGTCTACGACGATCAGCTCCGTTCGATCGAGGGAAAAGGAACAACAGGCGCAGGTGTCCTCGATCTTGCACTCCTGACCGACGGTCTCCGCGCCGAAAGAGAACAGGGCATAACGATCGACGTCGCCTATCGTTATTTCTCCACAGCCAATCGCAAGTTCATCATCGCCGACACACCAGGTCACGAGCAGTACACCCGCAACATGGCTACCGGAGCTTCGACTGCCTCGCTTGCGATCGTTCTGGTTGATGCACGCAAAGGTGTGCTCATCCAATCCAGACGCCATGCATGCATCACCGCACTGCTTGGCGTTCGCCACATTCTCGTCGCAGTCAATAAAATGGATCTGGTCAATTACGACGAACAGATCTTCAATGACATTCGCGCCGATTTCACTGCGTTCTTCGATGAACTCGGTGATCTCCGCCCACCTCATCTCTACTTCGTCCCTGTCAGTGCGCTTACCGGTGAGAATGTCGTTCACACCACCACTGCGATGCCGTGGTATATCGGCCCATCACTCCTCGAACTCCTTGAGTCCGTACCCGCGGCCGAAGCTGGCACCTCTGATTTCTTCCGTCTTGCCGTCCAGCGTGTGCTTCGTCCCAATCAAAACTTCCGCGGCTTTGCGGGGCAGATCGCTGCAGGGACTATACGACCGGGCGACCCCATCATGGTCTTGCCGTCGCGACGCACCAGCCATGTCCGCAGCATCATCACCTTTGACGGAGATCTTCCCAAAGCTTATGCCCCGCAATCTGTAACCATTACGCTTAAAGATGAACTGGACATAAGCCGTGGTGACCTTCTGGTCTCGCCTAACTCTCCCGCCGAGACCACCAACCGGTTTACGGCGTCTCTGGTATGGATGGATGAGCAGCCTCTTGACCTCACACGCCGCTACCTGCTTAAGCACACTAGCCGCACTGTTCAAGCGCAGATCATCGCTATAGACTACTGTCTCGACGTAGCCACCCTCGAACGTCAGCCTGCTACTACTCTAAGTCTCAATGGCATCGGTTTGGTCGAGATAGAGTCCATCCAGCAGCTCACCGTGGACATCTACTCTGCCAACCGAATCACAGGCAGCTTCGTCCTCATCGATCCTGTCACCAATGGGACTGTTGCAGCGGGCATGATTCGCAGCACAACTGCTGAAGTGGCAATACCGATATCGTCAGTGAGTCCAGCCGAACGTATCGCACGCTGGGGTCATCCTGGGGATCACTTTCATCTCTCCTGCTCCGTTGAGTTTGCAGACGCTGTGGAGCGTTCACTCTTTCTTCGCGGAGCGTTCATCGTGCGTCCATCGTCTCCTTCTGAAGAAACACTCTTTGCTCTGGCTGCTTCCGGAGCTCTGATTCTTACCCACACTCCATCCCATGATCAGATTATTACTCTCGGCAACCAACAGATATCTGTCGCCACGGTTGACAGTCTCCTTCGCTTTCTTGAAGACCAAGGCATCCTCCAAGGAAGGACAAAGCGATGACCTCTCCTAAAATTCCCGGATTAGCTTCCAAGCTAGCCTCTGTCAATACTGCACCGGCGTCTCTCGATGCGACGCTCGAAGCAAGACTTGCTCACGTCCGCACCCTGCTCGCCCAGGAACTGTCTGCGGCTACAGTTGAAGATGATGCTTGCGTGACTTGCAGCTTCCAGGCCGAGGATGTCCTTCTAGTCCATCTGGCTCGAGAACTACGGCCAAATATTCCGGTTCTCTTCCTCGATACTGGATACCACTTTGCCGAGACCTATGCTTACCGCGACCGCATCACCGCTACGTGGAGGCTGAATCTCATCAACCTGCTTCCCGCTCGCACAGTCGCCGAGCAGGAGATTGAGCACGGTCTTCTGCATCAGATCGCACCCGATCGCTGTTGTGCCCTCCGCAAGGTCGAGCCGTTGTTCGCTGCCGTCGCCAACTATAAAGTGTGGCTCACTGGCCTTCGCCGTGAGCAAGCCCGGAGTCGTACAACGCTCGAAGAGAGCGCTGATTTCGCTCTTCCAGGCGGCGTAACAGTTCGCAAGTTGAGCCCCTTCGCCGACTGGAGTACGCGCGACATCTGGCAAGCCTGCAGCTACTACGGCATCTCGCTACTGCCGCTCTATGAGCTGGGCTACTCCAGCATCGGCTGTGAACCCTGCACCTCCATCCCAACCGACCCCAACGATCCGCGTTCTGGTCGCTGGGCCGGCCGAAAGGTCGAATGCGGCATCCATATTCAGGTCGCCCCAAGCAGTTGAGCCGTACTATCAAGTCGTTATGAAGCGAGGCTCATGGAATACGTCATTGGATTTATCATCGCCGTCTTCATCGCTCTGACTGGCGTCGGCGCCGGCACGATCACGACACCGCTGCTCATCGTGTTCCTCGGAGTTCCAGCGCCGACCGCAGTGGCAACAGGTCTAATGTTTTCGGCAGCTGTCAAACTCGTCCTGGTTCCATCGCAGATCGCTCGCAAACAGGTTTCGTGGCGTGTCCTCGGGTTCATGTTACTTGGTGGGCTACCTGGCGTCCTCATTGGTTCTCTTGTTCTCCGTCACCTCGATGTTCATGGCCCGCAGCTTTTGCTCAATGGTCTGCTTGGCGGCGTATTGGTTCTCACTGCGCTGTGGCAGATATTTTTCTCCTTTCGTCCGAAGCGCAGCGAATATCTGCCCAAGGATCGCAGCCGTCTACTGCCCTTCCTGATGTTTCCCGTTGGAGCTGAGGTGGGCTTCTCGTCCGCGGGAGCTGGGGCGCTCGGCACTGCGGCTTTGCTCAGCCTAACCTCTCTTTCGCCTGCACAGGTGGTCGGCACCGACATTGTCTTCGGTTTTCTGCTGTCTCTCTTTGGCAGCGGAGCCCACGGTTTCTTTCATGGAACCAACTCGAATCTCCTCGAACACTTGATCATAGGTGGACTCGCTGGCGTTGTTCTTGGCACCATCACTGCGCGATGGATACCCAAGCGTCCCCTTCGATTCGCTCTCTGGGTCTGGTTGCTGATAATTGGATCGCAGTTTATCTACACGAATGCCTTCGCTGCATCTCATCACTAGCCTCGGCGTTGGGACAAGGCTCGGCGGGATGCTTACCCTTACAGGAGTTAGATTAGTCAACTTCCAAACGCTTGAATTTCACAAAAGCTTCATCCCATGCCTCGCTTGGATGCGGCTCATAGAAAACACATTCCATTGAAGCTGCAATTGCGGACCTTGCTTCATGGATATCTTTTAGGTGTCCAGTGGCTATTGCCTGCAGCATTACATTGCCCAGTGCCGAAGCTTCAACTGGTCCTGCCACGACCGAACGATTGCAGGCGTCCGCGGTCATTTGGTTAAGAAATGTATTGAGCGATCCACCTCCAACAATCCGTATCGTTTTTAATTCTCTCGCCCTCAATAACTCTAGCGATTCGATTGTTGATTTGTATTTCAGACAGAGACTCTGAAAGGCACAGCGGGCGATTTCACCTATTGTCTGGGGCACTGGCTGTTTTGTTTCGCTGCAGTAACTTTGGATGGCTCCCAGCATGTCGCTCTCCACCTGTACTCGTCTATCGTTCGGATCAAATATAGATTGGAGCGCCTTCGCCTCCGAGGCTGCTTTCACAATATGTGTCCACTCGTAATGCTGGCCTTGCATCTTCCACTGTCGCTGGCATTCCTGCAAAATCCATAGACCCGTGATGTTCTTCAGAAGAAGCACATGTCCATCAGGTCCTCCCTCATTCGTGAAATGCAGTCTAAATGCATCGTCTGAGATACATGGTTCGCCGGTCTCAACGCCGATCAGGCTCCATGTACCACTACTTATGAATATGCTATTCGCATCCATATTTGGAATCGCAACTACTGCACTGGCCGTATCGTGTGAAGCGACCGCCACCACAGGCACTGTTTTTTCAATGCCGCTTTCCCGCATCACCTCTGTCCGGATTGTTCCTAGTATTGAAGCGGGAGCTACTATCCTGGGCAACAGCGATCTGGCTATTCCTGCCGCATTAAGCAGCGGCTCAACCCAATCGCATCGTGCCATAGAATACATTTGCGTTGTAGTTGCCTCGGTATACTCAATCGCTTTCTCTCCACAGAGGAAATAGTGAAAGAGATCTGGAATCATCAGAAGCGTATCGGCACGTTGTAACTCTTCATCATTTTTTTGCACCATGCTGTACAGCTGGAACAGAGTATTGATCTCCATCGTCTGCGTACCCGTCTCAGCAAAAATCCTGCTTTCCGGTATAACCTTGAACAGAGATTGGGATACTCCCAGGGTTCTTACGTCGCGGTAATGGAATGGGTTACTTACTAATTGCCCGCTCGAATCCAGCAGTCCAAAGTCCACACCCCAGGCGTCCACCCCTATTCCATCCGGCGAGTCGTTGAAACGGACGCGATACTTCTTTAGCGCTTCTTGTATATGGGCCCAGATTCCAGACACGTCCCAGCGCAATTCCCTTCCGCTATTCACTCCTCCATTATGAAAACGATGGAGTTCTTCCAACGAGAGACGAGTACCATCCCATAGGCCGACCATCACTCTTCCGCTCGAAGCTCCCAGGTCAGCCGCGACGAATTTGGCTCGACGGTTCATGCACTCTTTTCGAAGAGACCAAGTATTTGTAAGGTCATGGATGCGACTAAGTTGTCAACCTCTTCTTTGGTCTTTGGTGAAAGCGATTTTGGATCCTTGCGCACATGCACCTGATGATCTAAGTAGTTGCCGAGCACCTCGACTACTTTATCCGGAAGGACGTCCGGCTCAACCGCAAACCGAGCGTCCGGCAATGCCAATCCCAGCCTCTTCTTCATCGCAAGAAGATCATCAATTTTGGCTGCTGGAATCTCAGGGAGTGGAGATCTTAGGTGAGACGCAATCATTATTGTTTTGCAATAAGTTTCGATGACTTCCGTGTACCACTCTGCATGAGTCACAGTATCCGCCCAGCAGACGACCCCGTGACTGGCCAGCAGAATGGTGTTGTGTTGTCTCGCGACCGGGATAACTGTGCGCGCAAATTCCATCGTCCCAGGGGTCTCATACGAAGTTAGTGCGACCGGTCCTACGAACACCTCCTGCTCGGGCAGTAGATTTCCTTGTGGAATTACACCGGCGATCGCATGTGCCGTCGCATAAGGTGGATGGCAGTGGACCACAGCCTTTGCCTGCGGAACTGTTTTATATATCTCGAGGTGAAGAAGAATCTCACTTGTCTGTCTACGGCTCCCGCAAATCTGACGGTTATCCATATCGACAAGTGATAAATCATCGATTTGCAGGTCAGCTTTACTGCAAAGGGTCGGGGTACATAGAACATACCCCGATGACAGTCGTGCTGAAATGTTGCCACCGTTGCCATCGACATACTGCCTCTTCCAAAGCTTTCTACCGGCACGTATGATCTCTTTTTTTAGGGTGATCGATCGCTGGGAATTAAAGAGTTCTAGAGGATCTTCACCTGAAGTCAGGCCATCGTCGGGCGTTGAAAAACATTCCATAACCGCTTTGCGAACAATTGCCGAAATCAATTCTTTTTGCAAACTGTGCATGCAACCCTCTACGAAATACGCTGATTCTATCTTCAGTTAAATTCAAATACAACCATAATAATTCATTGAAATTTACTTTTCGTCACAGTATGATCACCCTATCATGAGGCAGGCGCAGCGAGTATTGAAGGTAAAAGAGCTCTTTACAAGGCAGGAGTTCGTAAATTTCGAAGAACTATGCCAACTCTTCGATGCTTCAAAATCGAGCATTCGCCGTGATTTGATGGAGCTTGAACGAAGAGGTGTGCTCAGAAGAGTTCATGGCGGCGCCATTTCGCTTCAAACAAAAGACGAGATGATGGATTTCAATCGCCTTTCAGACAGTTCCCATGATCAGAAAGCTCGCATCGGCAAAGTAGCTGCTTCTCTGGTGGGAGATGGTCAAACCATTATCCTGGGTGGTGGTTCTACAGTGGCTGAAGTTGCGCGAAACCTTGGCCAAAAACCTGTGCAGATCGTCACAAACTCAATTCCAGTTGCGCAGATTTTCTGGGACAGTAAGCTGGTCGAGGTAACTCTGACCGGCGGCTATCTCTATCCGCGGCTTGGTGTTCAGCTAGGGCCTATCTGCGAAAAGATGCTCAACAGCGTCTCCGCCGACACCCTCATCATGGGTATCCGCGGTATTACTGCTGCGGGTATCAGTGATTCCAATAGCCTCATTGTGGAGTCTATCCGCGCAATGATCAAAGCAGCTCGAAAGGTCGTCATCGTAGCCGATCACTCAAAGTTCGGACGCGACGCCATGATGCACGTCGCCGACCTGAACGACGTCGATCTGATCGTGACTGATAGCGAACTATCTTCCGAATATCGGCGGATGCTGCGAAAGAATGACATAGAGTACAAACTCGCATAATTTCACTTTCGATTAAATGACGACAATGGCATTAAGGATTACCTAAAGAAGGTAGATAAGGTCGCCCGCGAAGTTGTGGAAGGCGCTAATCGCGACTCCTTTGAATGAATCTAAGGACTACTAGATCGCTTCCGAATCGACCGCAATCTTATAGGAGGGGAGACACGCTCTTATAATTTAGGTGTTGGAAGTACCGCTCTTTGCAGTCTCATATCCAACAACAGTCGGAATCAACGAAGTAACCAATTGCACCGTGTCGACTTCGTGAGAAAGAAATCCAAAGAGCTCAGATCTTGCCCGATCGTAAACCAAGATTGTTCCTCTTCCCATATGGAGGACGCGAAGCGGACCGCTCTCGACGACCGATACCTCGGAGCCACCGCCAGGAGCCGCTACGTCTCGGATGAGCTTGCAGAGCAGTACCGTGCCCCAAGCCTCGCTGGGCTGAAGCATGTAAGAACGGCGCACGCTCAGGGCGACCTCCAGATTGTTGGACTGAACACAAGCGCACTGCTTGCCTTTGGAGACATTGAAGATGTAAGGAGTGGGAACGAACCGTCGTAGGAAATCGGGATGGGGTCTGTGGTGCTGCATCATGCGTAGACCTCCTCCAGCTTGCGACTAACAACGAACTCCCGGAGCTGTTCAGTGGCGAATTGAGGCGTACCACCGTATCGAAAGCTCCAACACGGCAAAGCGGAGATGTTTTCAAGAACCTGACTGCGCCGCTCATTTGCCTCAGCCAACTGCATCGGTAGCGTTTCTATACTGGACTCGAGGTAGCTTCGTGTGTCGGCAGAGGACAATCGAACGAATTCACATCCCGGCTTCTCCATCCTTTCGAGAAAGATCAACCAACGTGGTTCACAACTAGGAACAACGTGAGCTCCGAAGACAGACCCCATATCCACCTCATACGCCAATTCGCCATTCATTGATGTATGCACGCTATATGAGCTTAGATTTCTAAAGTGCTGTACAGCATCGGGCAAAAGCTTGACCGGCGCCGAAGTGCCGTAAGCCACAAGAGTGTCTCGGTGTTCCGACATATAGGTCCAGTCATCTGAGACATAGTTAAACCCGTTTTGCGAGAGAGCCGTAGACAACGTCGACTTACCAGCGCCAGAGTTGCCGGCGATCAACAAGCCATCCCCCTCCGATTCCAAGCACGCACAATGAACTGGAACCAGACCCATTGCAGATCCCAGAACGCCCAACGCGATCGGTATCAGCTTTTGCTTCCAGAATTGAAGATCCCGGGCAACGGATGCCGAAACCCTTGCGCTCAGGCTCCGGCGCAATACATCGAACACAAATATATTCGAAACGCCAAACGAGGCGATTACGATATGATGCAATCCCCTAAAATGTGGACTTTCTGCTGGCCCTGTCATTAGCTCATCGACTACGACCCGCATGCTAAATCGACTCCCGCCGACATTACCGGTCGTGACTGACAAGTCTTCTAGCACCTTCGCTAGTTCAACAGAAGTTGTACTGAGGTTGCATGCAGCACCGGCAAAACACAGCTCCCTCCGATGGGGCATCACAGTTTGGTCAATAGAGACTATAGACATCAGAACACCTATTGGGGACTTTACCGCAAGAAGTCATAGGATTTTGTCACCTATAAAAAACTTTACAAATTGATGACACGATCATGACAACTGCAACGCGCATAAGCCATATCGTCCAGAATAAGCGAGGATACAGCCCTGTCCAAGTCACGCAAAATCGTATTCTTCTTTCCGTCCTTCGCAAGTTCTGATGCGACTGCGCCTCTGGGTATCCTGGCCGTTGCTACACCGTTGCTACGCGCCGGCTATCAGGTGGTACTGATCGACTCCACTATCACAAAGGACTACAAAAAACGCGTACTGGAAGAGGTACGCGATGCATTATGTTTAGGGATTTCTCTGGTTACCGGACCAATGATCCGGGAAACAGTTGAAATCGCAAAAGCAATCAAAGAATGGAATCCGGACTTTCCCATCATTCTTGGGGGATGGCATCCCTCGCTGCTGCCTACGCAAACGCTCCAAGCGCCCTATATCGACTATGTTGTACGCGGACAGGGCGAAGAATCTCTCCTGGATCTTGTCGGTCATATCGAGAACAGCTCCGCACCGGATTTCGTTGCAGGTATCGGGTTCAAGCGCGACAACAAACTGGTCTTCACTCCTGAGCGGGTCCTCAGGCCCCTCGTGGATATGCCTCCAAAGGCCTATCATCTCGCCGACTTCGACGCCTATGAACGTCTCTGCGGCAAGCGGTGGGCCATGTATACCTCCAGCCTCGCCTGCCCGTATAACTGTGGCTACTGTACGAATGCAGGTGTCTACGGACGCAAGTGGAATGCGCTGCCCGCGGAACAGTTTGTCGAAGAGACAGTTGATCTCACTCGCAGGTACAACCTCGAGATGCTGTGGATAGTGGACGACAACTTTCTGGTCGATCTTGACCGTGCACGAGCCATCTCGGAAGGTCTTGTGCGCGCTGGAGCAGGCTTTAAGTGGAGCATACAAGCAACTACTAACCTCACCGCTCGGCTTTCTATCGACGATTTGAAGCTGTTGTATCGCAGTGGGCTCCATCAAATATGTCAAGGCGCCGAATCGGGTTCACCTAAGGTTCTGAAGGCGATGAACAAGAACTTTCAGGACTTTGGAACGATCTACGAGAGCGCGGCCCGTTGCCTGGAGGCAGGGATTCGCCCGTCGTTCAACATTATCTTCGCTTTCCCAGGTGAAGGAGAAAAAGAGCGAAAGGAGACGATCAGTTTCGTAATGGATGTCTGCAGAAAGTTTCCCGGCGCAGAGTTCTGGACCAACATCTTCACGCCTTACCCTGGGGCTCCCATCATGGAAAAGGTTGCGGAACTCGGCATTGTGACGCCGTCCACCTTCGAAGGCTGGGCTGATTTTTTTCCTCGATATACAAAACTTCCGTGGCTCGATGGCAAGGACCATAAACAGCTTCAGGTGATGCGAGACTATCTGCGCATCGCCTTCGATCGCGTTCCTATCGGAGTAGACCGACGTAGTCGCATCACACGCCTGGCCCAGAAGTGCATCTCCTTTCCTGCGCGGATGCGTCTTGACCACGGCGCATATCGCTTTCCAGTGGAATTATGGTTGAACGATAAGCTCAAGGAAAGGACCGTGGGCTTCAAACCTGTAGTAGACGCAAAGCGTTTGGAGCCGAACGAAGTCGTCTTAGAGGCCGCATGCTGACACAGGGTAAGGTCATCCTCTTTTATCCGGCATACGACGGGCCTCCCCTTGGTGCGCCTTTGTGCCTGCTGGCCCTCGCCGCCTCTCTCCGCGAAGCAAACTTTGAAGTCGTGATGATTGACGCCGCAATCGAACCTGACTACCTGACCCGCATCGAATGTGAGAGTGTAGACGCTCTTTGCGTGGGAATCTCAGTGCTGACTGGTCCCATGATTCGCGGCGCCATCGAGGTCGCCACCACGGTCAAGAGCCACACGCCTTGGCTTCCAGTTATCTTCGGCGGATGGCATCCGAGTCTGTTGCCTGACGAAACCCTCAGCGAGACCTTCGTCGATATGGTCGTTCGAGGTCAGGGCGAACTCACCATCGTCGAAGTAGCTCAAGCTCTGGCCGACAAAAGACCTCTCAATAACATTGCCGGCCTCTCTTGGAAGTCCAACGGTCTTCGCACGCACAACGTCGATCGCAAGGTCGAACCGCTTGATGCACTACCCATTCCCGCCTTCGACCTCACTAACTTCGACGCATACGAAAAGCTTTGCGGCATCCGCAAACTCGCCTACGCTAGCAGCGTCGGCTGTCCCTACGCCTGCAACTACTGCACCGACATGGTCTTCTACAAGAGGCGTTTCAATGCCTTGTCTGCAGACCGAGTCGTATCGGAGCTTATCGATCTCGTCACGCGCTACCGTACGGAGGAGGTCGCTCTCCTCGACTCCAATTTTCCCGTCCAACTCCCCCGCGCCCTAGAGATTGCTCGCGGTATCATCGACTCCGGTGTCAAGTTCAATTGGACATTTCAGGCCTCTACAGACTTCCTCTGCCGCATGAGCGAAGACGATGTACGTCTGCTGGGGGCAAGTGGCGTAACTCATATGGGCTTTGGCACGGAATCCACCTCAGAGGCCGTTCTAAAGCTCATGAACAAGCGTCATCAGCGCGTCGACGAGATGTATGAGACTGCACGCAAAGCACAGCTTGGCGGCATCCGCGTCACCTTCAACCTGATCTTCGGCTATCCGGGAGAGACTGAGGCCGACCGAATCATCACCTTTCAGACCATGAGCGACATCGGCCGCCAGTTTCCGAACGTCAGCTTCTCCCCAAACATCTTTACTCCTTATCCAGGTATTCCGATCTGGCCGCAACTACGAGAACTTGGTGTACCTGAACCAAAGAATCTACGTGAATGGATGGACATGCCTCTGGGCGCGAACATGCTTCCCTGGCTAAAAGGAAAGGAGCTCGCCCGTCTGCAGCGCATGCTTGAATACTTCCTTTTGAATAGCCAGATGTATCGCCAGCAGAACAACTTTTCCTGGCTACGACGCGTGGTTAAATTCATTGTTCAAACTCCCATTCGCTGGCGCTTGCGTTCAAGCCACTACGCTTTTCCGTGGGAGCTCTGGCTAGCTGGCTTCTCCGAGCGCATCGTGCTTCGCCGCTCGCTGGTAACAGGTCAGGAGCTTCCCAAGGAGCCCGCGAATGCCTGCTAGCCAGACAGAATGGAGGAAGTAAACCATGGCTGATGTTTTGCTCACCCATTCCTACCATCTTCCGTATGACGCAAAGCAGGTACGGAAGATGCAGCCGTATCCGCCCCTTGGCACACTTTACGCCGCAGCTGCTTTGCGCGGCCAGGGCATCTCCGTCGCCGTCTGTGACACGATGCTGCAAGAACCCATCACTGCATTTCCTGAGGCGTTGCGTCAGCAGCAACCCAGACTTGTCGTCATCTACGAAGATGACTTCAACTTTCTTTCCAAGATGTGCCTCACGCGTATGCGTGAACTCGCCTGGCAACTCGCTGGTGAGGCGCAGGCAGCAGGTGCCAGAGTCATCGCTCATGGCTCCGACGCAACCGATCAAGCTGAGGCCTACCTCCGCAACGGAGTCGACTTTGTGCTTCTGGGCGAGGCGGAGCAGACCCTGGTTGAGCTATGTTCCGCACTTCTAACGGCGAGCCCGCACGAGGATATTGCAGGCCTCCTACAACTTGATGCCGCAGGCAATCTTGTACAAAGTCCCGGGAGAGCCCCGAAGAACGCATCATGGAACATACTTCCCCGACCAGCGCGCGAACTTGTTGATCTCGAACCGTACCGCCAGGCTTGGATGTCCGCACACGGCCATTTCTCCATCAATGTAGTGGCCAGTCGTGGATGCCCCTATCAATGCAACTGGTGCGCCAAGCCAATCTCTGGAGATAAATTTCAGATTCGACCAGCAGAGTTTGTCGCAGCGGAGATACGCGAGCTCAAAGAGACCTACGGTGTGCAGCATATATGGTTCGGCGATGACGTCTTTGCGCTCAATCATCACTGGATGAAGCAGTTTGCGGACGAGATTGAATCGATGCAGTGCGCCCTGCCCTTCAAAATTCAATCGCGGGCGGATTTGATGATTCCTACAACGGTTGACTCACTCAAAAGAGCAGGATGCACAGAGGTCTGGATGGGCGTTGAATCAGGATCGCAAAAAGTCCTCAACGCCATGGGCAAGGGCCTCCAACTCCCGGAGGTCATCACGGCGAGGAAGCGCCTCGCCGACGCTGGTATCCGCGCATGCTTCTTTCTTCAATTCGGCTATCCCGGAGAGACCTGGGAAGACATCGAGCTGACAATAGAACTCGTCCGCAACACGCGACCCGATGACATCGGCATCTCCATCTCATACCCTCTCCCCGGCACCCTCTTCTACGAGCGAGTTCAAGAACAGATCGGCGCGAAGAGAAACTGGACCGACAGCGATGATCTATGCGTCATGTTCCATGCTGCCTATAAAGATGAGTTCTATATGGCGCTGAGAAAGGCGCTCCATGCAGAGGTCGATTCATGGCGCACCATCCCATTACAAGACAGTAAAGCTGATCTGACCTCACTCTGGGATCATGTGCTTGAACTCGAACCCATCACCAAAAATCCAGAGGCGACCACATTGACCTCAGATGATTTCGCAGACGAGACCGACAACCAAACATTTGTTCCTCTGCACACACTGACCTCTGCAGCGAGGCAGATCTAGATGGCAGACCTCCTTCTCACACACGGTTACTTTCTCTACGAAGATCCCAAAGAGCTTCAGATCCTGAAGCCCTACGCTCCTCTTGGCATCCTCTATCTCTGCTCTCATCTGAGGAAGCAGGGCTTCGACGTCGACGTCTTCGACACCACGTTCTCCAGCCGTGAAGCCCTCTTCCAACATCTGCGCACCGAAACTCCATCGGTCATCGGCATTTATGCGAACCTGATGACGCGCGGCAATGTTGTCGAGACCCTTAAGGTGGCACGTGAGGCCGGCTGGACAACCATCGTAGGTGGTCCGGAGCCCGGAGCCTACGCTCTCGAGTATCTCCAGGCCGGTGCAGACTATGTCGTCTTCGGCGAAGGCGAACTCACCATGCAGGAACTCCTTGAGGCCTTCCGCTGCAACGCAGTCGAGGCCTGCACCACCATTCCCGGTCTTGCTTATTTGGATGCTGCCGGCAATATGCACGAGACTGCCCAACGCTCGCAGATTGCCGATCTTGACAGCCAGCCATGGCCTGCCCGGCACGCCATCGACATCAATCGATATGTAAAGACATGGCGCGACGCTCACGGTAAAGGCTCAGTCAATTTCATTACGGCGCGCGGCTGCCCTTACAAATGCCGTTGGTGCAGCCACCAGGTCTTCGGTCAGACCCACCGCCGCCGCGATCCTCTACTCGTCGTAGACGAAGTAGAGTGGCTCCTCAATACCTATACCCCAGACATGGTCTGGGTCTCCGATGACGTCTTCACCATCAACCACAAGTGGCTTCGTGACTACGCCGGCGAGATGCGCCGCCGTAGGCTGCGCATTCCCTTCGAATGCATCTCTCGCGCGGACCGTCTGAACGCTGAGATGCTCGATCTTCTCGCAGAACTCGGCTGCTTCCGTATTTGGATCGGCTCCGAAAGCGGCTCCCAGCGCATCCTTGATTCCATGGATCGCGGCGTCAAAGTTGAGCAGGTACAGCAAGCCGTCGCGATGACTCGCGAACGAGGCATCGAAAGCGGCATGTTCCTAATGTGGGGCTACGAAGGTGAAGAGCTCGATGATATCGAAGCGACGATTAAGCATGTGAGCATCTCTAAACCCGATATCTTCTTCACCACCGTCTCGTATCCGATCAAGGGTACGCCGTACTACAAAAAAATCGCTGATCAGCTCGTGCAGCTCAAGCCATGGGGAGTCAGCTCCGACCGTGAGATCAAGATCAAAGGCCGTCATTCACAAAAGTTCTATAGCTACGCCGATAAGTTGCTCAAGGATGAAGTCCAGCTCGCGCGCTTAGCCGGCACAGCCGCTGCGGACTCCGACATCGCGACCAGCCTCCGTCATGATATTCAAGCCGCACGCGCCGGTCTGCTCTCCTCTCGCATGGAGGTCGAAGCATGACCCCTTACGCGGTAGCTCAGCCTCAAGCGATTCTCGCCTTCGACAAATTGGCAGAAGGATACGACGACCTGTTCACAAGGTCGATGATTGGGCGTGCTCAACGGAGTGCCGTGTGGGCTGTGCTAGCTCAGACCTTCCACCGGGGCGACACTATTGTTGAACTCAACTGCGGCACTGGCGAAGATGCCCTCTTTCTTGCTCGCAACGCAGTCTCTGTCATCGCCTGCGATGCCTCCGAACGCATGATCGAGACTGCGCGACGACGATTGAAGAATGAGGCTCCGGAGGCCTCAATTCATTTACGTCTCCTTCCTACCGAGCGTCTGCGCGAGCTCCAATCTGCCACATTACTGGATGGAGCCTTCTCCAACTTCTCTGGACTGAATTGCGTTTCGGACCTCAAACAGACTGCGCAAGACCTGGCGACTCTCGTAAAGCCGGGAGCCCCTTTACTTGTCTGTCTTTCTACGCGATTCTGCCTCTCAGAGATTCTGTGGTTTCTATTCCACGGACAGCCCCGCAAAGCCTTCCGTAGATGTTCAGGCAGCACAACCGTCAAGGTAGGCGAGTTCACTGTAGAGGTCTACTATCCGACCGTCCGAAAGCTCCAACGAGACTTTACTCCAGCATTTATCATGCGCTCTTGCATGGGAGTCGGTGTCGCTGTCCCGCCGTCGTACGTGGAGGCTTCCATTCGCAAATACCCGAAAGTGCTTGGCCTGCTACAAACAATCGACAAATTCATCTCCGCGTTGCCGGGCTTTCGTGTTATCGGTGATCACGTACTTATCCGCTTCGATCGGGTTCAGGCATGATCATGGCAAGTCAATATGAAGACGTCATACCGACTCTGCATCCTGAGCACCCAGGAGCACTGTTGCGGTGCCCACGCTGTGGAGGATGTATCGGTCATCTACCCGATACGACCGTTGATGATTTGGCCCTGATCTGCTCAGACTGCAGCATGAATCTCTCCATGGAACAAGGGATATGGAAGTCTCTTCTGCCTGAGCGTGTAGGACACTTCTCTCGTTTCATGGCGGATTATCAGTTCATTCGTGAAGCCGAAGGTCGCGGAAGCAACACAGCCGAATATTATCTCGCTCTCCCAGATCGCGACCTCTCAGGCAATAACGGTCAACAATGGACGATACGAGCTCGTACCTTTCGGTACATCAAGCGTCATCTGATGTCTGACATCTCTTCCGGAGATCAGAAGAAGCTTAGAATCCTCGACCTCGGTGCAGGCAACGGGTGGATGAGTTACCGCCTCGCCCTTCTGGGACATGCACCCACTGCGGTCGATCTAGTCATCAATGATCGAGATGGTCTCGGTGCAGCGGTCTACTACAAGAAACACCTGACGACTCTTTTCCCCCGCTTCCAGGCTGAACTCGACATATTGCCTTTTGCGGACGATGAGTTTGACCTCGTTATCTACAACGCTTCGTTTCACTACTCCGAAGACTACGAAAAAACATTAGCCGAAGCATTACGCTGTACCCGCGCCGGCGGAACAATCATCATCGCCGACAGCCCTTGGTATGCCACAGACAGCGCCGGCCAACAGATGCTGAGTGAGCGCCGCAAAGCGTTTACACAGCGCTACGGCTTCCCGTCTGATGCTCTCAAGAGTCTCGAATATCTCACCGATCAACGTTTGCAACGCATGGAAGCATGCTTTGGCATTCGCTGGCAGACTCACACTCCGAACTACGGGATCCGTTGGCAGATGCGCCCTATACTCGCAAAACTGCGCGGCAATCGCGAACCCTCACTCTTCAGAATCTATACCGCCAAGGTAAATAAATGATCATTCTGTTCAATCCGCGCGCTACCAGACCACGCAACCGACGTCTTCCCCTTGCAATTCTCGCGATCGCTGCCGTGCTCGAGGGACGCGAGGAATACGAGATTGTCGATGGCAATCTGGATGATGATCCTACCGCCACCATTCTTCAGTTCATCGCAAAAAACAACGTCGAGATGCTCGGCGTCTCAGTCATGCCTGGCCCACAAATGGTCGCTGCCATGGAGACCTCGCGCGAGGTCCGCCGGCTGCATCCCAATGTAAAGATTGTCTGGGGTGGCTATTTCCCGTCGGTCTACCCTGAATCCGCGCTGAACGCAAAGTATGTCGACTACATCGTCCGCGGGCAAGGCGAAGACACCATCCTCGAACTCCTCGAGGCGATGCGTGGAAAGCGCCCCTTCGAATCCATCCTCGGCCTCTCTTACAAGGACGTCTTCGGCATGCCGCGCAACAATGCTGAGCGCCCCATGAAGGGCCCCGACGAGTTCCCGTGGGCCCCATTCCACAAACTACCTGTAGCAAAGTACCTCCGTCCCTCCTTCTTCGGCAAGCGCACCGCTGTGCATCACGCCAGCATTGGTTGCCCGTTCAACTGCAGCTTCTGTGGCGTCCACGCAGCCTACGGAACCAAGGAAAAGATGGAATCGCCGGAGCGTACTGCCGCAATTCTTACCCACCTGGTAACAGAATACGGTGCCGACTCCGTCCAGTTCTACGATATGAACTTCTTCCTAAGGGAAGACCACGCCCTCGAACTCGCCAAGCGCATCGAGCACCTCAACCTCCGCTGGTGGTGCGAGGCACGCGTTGACGTCATGTCACGCTACTCTGACGAAACCTTCGCCGCTCTCAAGCGCGCCGGCTGCACCATGATCTTCTTCGGCGCGGAGTCCGGCTCCGACTGGGCCCTCAAAGAGATGAAGAAGGGCATCACCACCGACCAGACCATAACGATCGCGGAGCGCACCAAGAAGTTCGGCATCATCCCCGAGTTCTCCTTTGTCATCGGCAACCCCGGTGACCCTGAGCGCGACACGCGAGAGACGCTCACTTTCATTCGCAAGTTGAAAAAGATCAACCCCGACTCCGAGATCATCATCTACCACTACACCCCTGTCCCGCAGCCCGACAACATGTACGGCGACATCGACGGCCAGATCGCCTGGCCCTCCACGCCTGCCGAGTGGGCCTCTAAAGAGTGGATGGAGTTCACTCTACGCATCGACACCCAGGCACCTTGGCTCAAGCGCAAGACGAAAGATCTCATCGACAACTTCGAACTCGTCGTTGGCTCACGCTGGCCCACAGTCCAGGACATACGCGCTCCAAAGTGGAACCGGATCCTTTTAAAAACGCTCAGTTCCTGGCGGTATGCCCTGGGCGTCTATCGTTTCCCCATCGAACTTCAGTGGGCGAACCAATTCATCAATCTACGCAAACCCAAGCGGGAAAGTCTATGAGTAGCGCAACGGCTGCACCTTCCTCCGAGGCCTTTGACGCGTGGGCAGACGTATATGACGAGCAGCCAAACCCTCTTCTAATGCTGGAGCGCCGCTTTCTCAGCCAGATGTTGCCAGACGCGCGCGATCTACACGTCCTCGATGCCGGATGCGGTACAGGCAGGTGGCTGAAGTTACTGGCGCCTCTCCGCCCTGCCAGTCTCACCGGCGTCGACACATCTCCCGAGATGCTTCAGCGTGCAGCTGCCAAACTTGGAAGCGCAGCGACACTGCATCTCGGTAGCTGCCTCGCGCTACCGATCCCGGACGCCACAATCGACTTGGCTCTGGCTTCGTTCGTCTTGAGCTATCTGGAAGACATCGAGGCCTTCGCATGCGAAATCAATCGAGTCACTCGTTCCGGCGCGACGATCTTTCTTACGGACATGCATCCAGAGACGGCAATATCTTGTAACTGGAAGAGGTCTTTCAAGGTAAATGATGAGGAAAAGGAACTTCAAACCACTGGACGCTCTCTTCAGAAAATTGCAGATGTATTTCAGTCATACGGATTCGAACTTCTCACCCTTATTGAACCCTCGTTCGATTTGCCTGAGAAGGCAATCTTCGAGCGGAATGGAAGACTCGAACTTTACGAATCTGTGGCACATCTACCAGCCATCTATATCTTGCACCTCCGAAGAGCAGCGAGATCAGTTAAGATAGTGACCTCGCAAGATAAGTTCCCCGATCCAGCAAAACCTCTTCGTCTTACCGGTGCGAGATATGCTCTAGGGCCCGAGTCTGTAGCCCTTGCTTCAATCGAGGTCGAAAGCGGTTCAATTCGCTCTATCTCTAGCCGAACTGATATTCAAACAAGAGTGCAACCATCTTCCTCCGATGTCATTGACCTATCTGGCTACCTCTTGCTTCCCGGCCTCATCAACGCACATGACCATCTCGAGTTCAGCCTTTTTCCAAACCTTGGTAAAGGCCCCTACCAAAACTCTACAGAATGGGCAACAGAGATTCACCACACCCACGCGTCTGTCATAGCTCGGTACCGCGGTGTGCCAAAGCCCGTGCGTCTATGGTGGGGAGCTATCCGCAATCTGCACTGCGGCGTTACGACTGTCTGCCATCACAACCCGCTAACCAAAGAGCTACTCAACCCCAATTTCCCTGTCCATGTTCTTTCGAAGTTCGGCTGGGCTCATTCTCTTTCGTTGGATCCAAACCTGGTACATAATTTTGATCACACTCCACCTGGGCTACCTTTCGTGCTCCATGCTGCTGAGGGAATTGACTCAAAAAGCGAACAGGAGATCTTCGATCTTGAACGCATGCAGGTTCTCAACGAGCGAACAGTACTCGTTCATGGTCTCGCGCTGAACAAAAAGGCTGCAGCCCTTCTCAATCAACGTCACGCTGCCCTCGTAATCTGCCCAACCTCAAACGAGTTTCTCTTCCATCGCACCCCAAGCTCCGCATTGATCCGTTCGCTAGACACAGTTGTGCTTGGCAGTGATTCTCCGCTTACATCCGCCGGCGACCTGCTCGATGAAATCTCTTACGCTCACAACAAGATTGGCCTTGATGCCAGCTTGCTCTACGAGATGGTGACAACCAAATCCGCACAGGTTCTTCGTCTCCGCAATGGCGAAGGATATATCAGGCCCGACTCAGCTGCAGACTTCATTGCTGTTCGCGCGAATGGCTTTAACCCTGCCAAAACAATCGCTCAACTCGCGTGTGAACAAGTGGAGTTGGTGATTAGCTCCGGCCGCGTTCAGCTCGCCAGCCCTTTCCTCTACCACCGTCTTCCTGACGCGCTCAAACAGGGAATGAACCCTCTCGAAATCGATGGTCACCGGCGATGGATCCGTGCTCCAATCGACAATCTGCTCGCTCAGGCTAAGAGCGCACTTGGCGCTGACGTTCGTCTTGGTGGAAAAAGGCTGAATCATGTCTACTGCGCATAAGGCCCTCGCAATCTCGTCCTCGGGCAGCGCTGCGTCCCGGCTGACAACGATGCCGATTCTCATCCTCAACGCTCATACTCGCTGCAACTGCCGCTGCGTCATGTGTGATATTTGGAAGCGCGAAGCCAATGATCAGATCAAAGTGGAAGATCTCGAACGCCACCGCACGTCTTTACGAAATCTCAACGTCCGCCACGTCGTTCTCACGGGCGGCGAGCCTCTGCTCCACAGTGATCTCGCCGCACTCTGCGGATTTTTCCGCGAACAGCAGATCCGTCTCACTCTTCTGACCACAGGGCTTCTACTCCTGAAACGAGCGGCCGAGGTCGCATCCCTCTTCGACGACGTGATCATTTCCATCGACGGCCCCCGGGAGATTCACGATTTTGTCAGGCGCATCAACGGTGCCTTCGATCTCATCCATAAAGGTGTTACCGCTGTCCGTCAGCACAACCCGTCTATTCCGATAACCTGCCGGTCCACCGTTCAAAAGGCTAACCACCGTTACCTCCGTGCGACGGTTGAGGCAGCAAAGACACTTGGTCTAGATTCAATCTCCTTCCTCGCGGCGGATCTAACCTCCGAAGCCTTCAACCGGCCTCTCATCTGGCCCGGCGAAAAACGGGGTCAAATTGGATTGAACGCGCAGGAAACAACAGCCCTTGAAGAGGAGGTCGAACGGCTCATTGTGGAGCATGCAGCTGACATCCACAGAAAATTCATTATCGAACCCGCCGCCAAGCTTCGCCGCATCGCACACCGCTTTCGCCAGAATCTCAGCCACATCGAACCCGAATCTCCAATCTGTAACGCGCCATGGGTCTCAGCTGTAGTCGAAGTCGACGGCTCCGTACGCCCGTGTTTTTTCCATCCCCCCGTAGGGAATATTACCTCTTCCACTCTCGAAGAGGTAATAAACGGAGACGCCGCTAAAGCATTTCGGCAGTCGTTGGATGTCACCACGAACCCAACCTGCCGACGTTGCGTCTGTTCCTTGAATCACGTTAGTGGGTCTCAGCTCGCTGGCACCGGCCATTGGAGGTCTTTATAGGACGAGAGGTGGTATTTCAGATAGCCAATGCCCTGCTCAGCATAGATATCAGCATCTTGCTGATCATGGCCACGGACCTTTAGACCCGACACAGGTCTTGGCCCCTCTCCAGAGTGTTATTTATGCTGAATGTGTCGGACAAGATAAAGCCGCATTGAGTTGCTTCTGCGGTTTTAGCAAAATCTATAAGATCGACCAAATCAGTCATAGTGGGCTTATGGTGCGAAGGCCTGAGGAGTGCATGGATTGTAGCCCAACGATGAGGCCGAGACCGGCGTTGGCGGCGTTGGCGGGGTAGCCCACGGAACATTCGTAAAATCGAAGAAGTCCAGCAGGTTCGGCTGCGCGGCATCGCGAGCCGTCAGATGCGCGGATGGCCCGATGAAGCGGTTTTCCACGAATTTGAGTACCGCCGTGTGATCTATCGGGATATGCGAGACGTAATGCTTTCGCGTGAAGGGCGATATGACTATATTCGGCAGACGGAACCCAAGTTGCGCTTCAAACCCCTCCACAGCAGGAGCATCATTCGCATTTGCTCCGGGGTCGGCATGCGTCAGGTCGCAATGAAGCGTTGGCGTGCTTCCGGATGGTAAGCAGGCTTTGTAGCTGTCGGCGTTGACCGCGATCGTCGAGATATCTAGAAAGTCTCCCACTGGCGCACTTCCGACTTTCGCATCGGTGTTGTCATTGGAATGGCCGCGCACGGGCGGGACATGATCGTATGGACCTCCTCCCTCGTCATACGAAAGAAAGAAGATCGATTGACTCCACTCGGGGCTAGCCATGAGCGCATTCGCAATCTTTGCGACTTCCTGCTGGCCGAATAGGATCGACTGACCCGACCCGGGATGCTCATCGTTCACACCGTAGCCTGCTTCAATAAACGCGAAACTGGGCAGCGTGCCATTGGTCAGATCGGTGTAGTACGTCTGCAAGGGCGCAATGTGACTGGTATCGATGCAGAAGGAGTCGGATGAATCTCCAACCACGCTCGACGGCTTGGCCGGGGCGGTGCAGTCAGCCTTCGATGGGTTCTCATACAAATAGGTATGCGAGTCGCTAAGATATGAAAAATCTGTTCCTGGGTATTTGGCAGAGGCGCTACCGATGCAATCGTCCTCGTCAAGGCAGGCTCCCTGTGTGACGGTGTAATAGATCTTCCATGAAACATTTGCCTTCTCCAGCTCTCCAAAGATGGTCGGAATATCGAGCTGCGAGAGGTGGTCGTCATTGCCAGGATCAAAGGCCAGCCCTTGCGTTGTGCCTCCTGTAAATGTCGCGATGCGATTTGGGATGCTCTTGCTCGATATCGGAGAGAACCAGCGATCCGAAACGGCGAATTGAGACGCCATGTAGTAGTAGTAGTTCAGGAAGCCCTGGTCGTAGTAGCCCATGGAGCGCTGACCAGTAAAATCAGTGAACGTACCGGAACAACTGGTACCACCGGATTTTGCGCAATCGTTGGAATAGGCCTCAGCCGTGTGAACAAAACCGTCCGTTACGATTGGGCGCGTGACGCTGAAATTATAGCGGCTGACATCGCCATAGCTCTCGAGCCATGACGAGGTCTCATCGTCAATACAGGTGCTGGTGAACTTGAAGAGCGGATACTTTGTACCCTGGTCGCTCTCGTTGCTGATCTTAGTCAGTTTGTCGTCGATACCATCCACGCTGTAGGTATTTCCGTCGGCGCCAAGGTTCCAGTTATTCGCGGCGCGATAAGGATTCAGCATGCCAAAGTAGTTGTCGAAGCTATGATTTTCCTGCAGCATGAAGATCACATGGTTGATGGACTTCAGATCGCCGAGCGAAGCAATCATTACGGTCGCAGACGCTGACGTAGTCCCCTGTGCTCCGGTCGCGACCGCCGTGTAAGTCGTCGTTGCGGTCGGGGCGACAGTCTCCGTACCGCCGGTCGACGAAAGAGCATAGCTACTGCCATCCGTACCGGTTACCGTAACTTGAGTCGCTTTGGTGGCCGTGACACTCAGAAAAGATGTACCGCCCAATGAGATAGAGCTTGGATTAGCACTGAGAGTGATAGTCACTGCAGAAGGTGCCTGAACGGTGAGGCCAACAGGCGTAGAGAACGCACTCCCGCAGTAGTCCCAAGCTTTCACGACGGTATACTGAGACCCCGCGCTCAGAATAAGTTCGGTATTCAGCTTCGCGCCATCCACGACATACTTCAGTTGGTTGTTTACGTAGATACCCATGGACGCCACGCCTTTCGCACAAGTAGGTGAGGTGGCAGTCGCGGTATAAAGCACAGGGGAGCTAACTGTCGTACCATTTGCTGGACTGATGACGGTAACACTTGCTAGTACAGGTGTCGCGAATGCTGCAAGCATCGAGATGGCATAGTGAAAAGTCTTCATGAGACTTCCTTCAATGATTTATTTCTAGCTCAAGCGCGCCCGGGGATTACGATGACCTCACTAATTTCTCTCGTCTCTAAAGGTGCTTCGCCATAGCCAAGACGAGTCCAGAAAGGTGCGAGACAGCAGCATGCTAGCAACACAGTTCGGCGCTGCTGCAAAACCAGACAAGAATTACCGTACATAATAGGCGAAGACGAAACGGAACTGCTAAATCTTTAGTAATCCGCATTTGAGCAGATGCCGCAAAGCGAAATGGACGGCCCAATCATATTGAATGGTGCTATCGCACCATTTAGACTGCTTCCCAGTCAGCGATATCCGGCAACGAAGGCATGGTTACCAATGCCCCCTGCTCGAAGTCACCCCATTGCGACATCAACCATATCGTCAGCATTCATGGTGATATGGCGTGGCAACCAGGCTTTCGGTGCTAGTTCCTACCTGTTCAACTCCCACCGACCTCCACCATATTCTTATTTTCGTGATGCAAGTCAGCGTCCTACGGAACAACTTGACTAGCGGTAACGAAGCTGAGCTGGTGAATCGTCATCCAGGTCTGTGCATACGCATTGAGTGCATCAGTGGTCACTGAACGCGAATCCCGCAGAGCATCAAGATAATCAATCAGGGCAAGTCCACCATGTTCATAACTGAACTTTGAAATATCGAGAATATCCTTCGCTTCATCCAGATAATGGCCGTTGTACCGGTCCGAAAGGATCTTGGCGTTGGCATAGCCGGCCCATGCTTGATCGACGTCGCCGAAGACCTGATTACGTGTCGCAATTTCGGTAAACCGGCTGGCCTGGGCGACAAATTTGCTCGTCTCTTTATTGCCCTGATTGCGGTCGAAGATACGCAAAGGAATGTTAAGAGAGAAGCCCACGGAGTTATCTGGGCCATTGCGGTCGTAGTCGGCTTCAACGGTTGGGTCGGCAGTTCCATTCGCATACGCCAACTTCACATTCGTATCGGCGACGGCTACACCGAGGTGGGCTGCCCGATAGTCCGGCCGCGCAGCAAGAGCCTTTTGTTCCAGCTCGTCCATTGTAGACGCGACAACCGGCGGTACTATATCACCGATCACATCGAAGTCCGTGCGCGGCTTATCATAACCGAGCAGGACCTGCAGTTGAATACTCGCCTGTTGCGCATTCGTGACGGCGTTCGATTCGTCGGATTCGAACTGTGCCAACTGCAGATCCAGGCGCTCAAAGTCCAGCTTGGCAATATCTCCAGCCTTTAAGCGTTCCCGACCTATATCGAGCTCATGCTTGAAGTCAGCAAGATTCTCATCGGCAAGTTTCTTCGCCGCCTTGGCAAGAACGAAGTTCGTAAAAGCTTGCCGGACAGAAAGAATGGTCTGCTGCTCCTGAGCGCGATACTGGGCATCGGTCTGCGCAGTAGTAGAACGTGCGCTGTCCAGACGCCATCGGCGCTTTTGACCACGTTCGAAGACACGTCCAATTCCAACCTCGTAATCGTAGGGGTTGTTGCTGTTGGCACCAAGTGTAATATTGTCCCCAAAGACGTTCAAGTAGGGGTTTGTCCTGACGCCAGCCTGAACCTCCTGAGCTTTGACGGAGAGCAGATTTTGCTGTGCTGAAAGCAGCGTCGGATTCTTTGCGCGTGCGAGGTCGACCGCCTCTTGCATCGTAATCGGCGTAGAAACTAACGTGGACGTCTGTTGACTCAACATGTTGCAGGGCAGGAGCAGGACACAAGCTACAGCCAGGAAGATTCGCTGTCTATTTTCCGCCATGGAACCTCCTTGTGGCTTGCATGGTAACGAGTACATATTTGCCTGCACACTGGAACAGCATTAGTTCTCAAACTCCGTTTCGGGGGTGGGAAGTACATCGTCTGGTCTTGCGATCCAAACGTACAAGGTAGGCAGCAGGAAGACGCTGATGAGAAGCGCCCCGATAAGACCGCCGACAATCACCATCGCAAATGGACGTTGTGAATCCGACCCAATACCGTGCGAGGTAGCGGCTGGGAGCAAGCCAAGAGTGGCCACCAGCATCGTCATCATGATGGGACGAAGCCGCAGAACAGCACCTTCAATAGCTGACTCCTCAATGGAGTGGCCGCGAACACGCATCTGATTGATGTACTCCAACATGATGACGCCAGTCTGCACGGAGACGCCGAAGAGAGCAAGAAAGCCTACACCAGAAGACACGCTGAAGTTGGTATGTGTGAAGAGCAGCGCAAGCAGACCGCCTACCGGGGCCATGGAAACATTGATGAGAATGAGACCGGCCCATTTACCAGAGTGGAACATGGAATAAAGGATGACGAAGATGATGATGATCGTGACGGGCAGAACCAACATCAGTCGCCGTGAGGACCGCTTCTGGCTCTCATACTCACCAGCCCAGTCGATCTTGTAACCGGTGGGTAACTTCACCTGCTGGTTGACCTTGCTGATCGCCTCCTCTACAGTGCCTCCGAGGTCGCGATCGCGCACACTATATTTGATGGCGACAAAGCGCTGACCACCCTCTCGGCCGATCGTTTCAGCACCGTCCTCCATCTTCACAGTCGTCAACTGGGCGAGCGAGACGCGCTCACCCGATGGTGAGAGCAGACGAATTTTATCGATAGCATCCTGTGTATTGCGATACTGCGGAAGATAACGAATAACGAGGTCGTAGCGCGCCTCGCCCTGCAGCACCTGGCTGACAGCGTTACCGCCGACCGCCGTCTGGATCGCATCCTGGACGTCGGCGACGTTGATCCCGAACCGTGCAGAGGCCTGCCGGTCGACGACGAAGTTGAGGTTAGGCTGGCCGATGACCCGGAAGAGGCCGAGGTCGCGCACGCCCCTAATTTTACTCATAATGGAAACAATCTGATCGCCCTTCTCTTCCAGGACCTTCAGATCGTCGCCATAGATTTTGACGGCAAGTTCGCCTTTGACACCACTGACGGCCTCTTCGACGTTGTCGGAGATGGGCTGAGAGAAGTTCCAGATAACTCCGGGGATCTTTTCCAGCTCACGGTCCATTGCTCCGATGAGTTCGTCCTTATTCTTCTTTAAGACCGGACGCCATTCCTCTTTAGGTTTCAGGTCAACGAAGTACTCGGTGTTGAAGAAGCCGGTAACGTCCGTACCGTCGTCGGGGCGGCCGGTCTGGCTGACAACCTGGGTCACCTCAGGAAAGGCCGAGAGCGCGATCCGGGACTGGTTCATGATGCGCAAGCTCTCGGTCGGACCGGTGCTGGGTGCCAAGGTTCCGCGCACCCAGATGGCGCCTTCGTCAAGATGAGGCAGAAACTCGGAGCCGATAACTCCGCTCAACCCGAGGAACAAAGCAAGAGCCAGCGCGAAGCCTGCTCCGCTGATGGTGACCCAGCGATGCTCAATCGCCCAACGCACAGCATGCCGGTAACGGTCGGTGAGCCAAGCCATAACGGGGTTCTGCCACTCCGACGCGCCCTTTGGAAACAGCAGGCTGCAGAGCACAGGAGCTATCACGATGGAGAATATTAAGGCCCCGAGAAGAGCAAAAGCGACCGTCCACGCCATCGGACGGAAGAGGCGGCCTTCAACAGCCTGCAGGGTGAAGATAGGTAGGTAGGCTGTAATGATGATGCCAATTGCGTAGAAGACCGGGCGCTGCACCTCGTGAGCAGCCTCACGGATCTGCTCTCCCGGTGACAGTGAATCCTTGCGCTGATGACTGAGGTGGCGAACGATGTTTTCCACCATCACGACGGCTCCGTCGACGACCATGCCGAAGTCAAGCGCACCCAGGGAGAGCAGGTTCGCCGGAATGTGCCTAAGGTCAAGGCAGATGGAGGCAAAAAGTAGCGCGAACGGAATGGTAAGCGAGACGATCAGAGCGCCGCGAACATTCCCCAGGAACAAAAATAGAATGATGACGACGAGGATGATGCCTTCAGTAAGGTTATGCAGCACCGTATGGGTCGTATAGTGCAACAGATCGCTGCGATCGAGAAATGGGACGATCTTTACGCCTGCAGGAAGAACGCCATTATTGAGCTCATCGACTTTTTTGTGAATGCCCTCTAGCGCAAACTGAGAGTCGTCACCTTTTTGCAGCGCGACGATACCCTCGACGACGTCAGTATCATCAATGATCTTGCCGTCCTCACGATGAATGACCTCCGAACTTCCCTTCTTACCCTGATGGTCGATGCAAGGGTCGGTAGCGCTCCACGAGCTAGTCGGATTCTGCTCAGGCAGTGCGCCAAATCGACATGCCTTTCCGATCTGACCAAGCCGAATCTTCGAACCCTGAACGACGGTAGCGATGTCCCTGACCCGCAATGCTGTGCCCGATTGCGTCTTGAGCACCGTCTCCTCAATATCCTTGACATTACGATAAAGACCGACCTCACGCACATTGATCTGCTGCTGGCCCTGCTCGATGAAGCTGCCGCCAGCATTGGTGTTATTGTTGGCGATCTGCTGCTCCACCTGGCCAATGCTCAATCCGTAGGCGACAAGCTTATCGGGATCGATTTTGACCTGGTACTCGCGCGTAATGCCGCCGAAGCTCGATACGTCCACCACACCTGGAACGGATTTAAACTGCTTCTCCAGCGTCCAGTCCTCGAGCGACTTGAGGTCCATGTTGTCATAGAGAGGGTTTGTGCTGCGTAGCGTGTACCAGTAGATCTGTCCGACGGGACTCCAGTCAGTTCCGATCTGCGGTTGCAATCCGGCAGGCAGCGTGACTTGCGAGAGCCGTTCCAGTACCTTCTCGCGGTTCCAGTCATTGACCGAATCATCATCGAAAATCATGGTAAGACTCGACAGACTGGCCAGCGAGGTCGACCGCAAATGCGTCATATGCGGAATACCCGCCATCTGGATCTCAAGCGGAATCGTGACCTGCTGCTCCACTTCTTCAGCTGCGCGGCCTGGCCACTGTGTAATCACCTGGACGTAGTTGTTCGCGACGTCCGGATATGCCTCCACAGGCAAATTATGAAAGGAGATGATGCCCCAGGCGAAAAGCATGATCGCCAGACCCAGCACCATCCAGCGGTTATTCAGTGCAAAATCGACAAGCTTACGAATCATTACTGATCCGCCGTGTTCTGCAACGCCAGAGCGTTGGAAATGATCTGCTGGCCCGCGTTGATGCCGGAGAGGATCTCCTGCATATTGTCCGGCAACGTGTCGCCGCCCCGCACCGATACGCGGCGGAACTTCCCATCTCCTGCCGGGATGTAAACCCAGTCACGGTCGTGCAAATGCAGCACCGCAGTCGCCGGTACCTGCACGTGCGTCTGAAGGGTCTTGCCATGAATCGTGGCCGTGGCAAACATGCCGACGCGCATCAAGGTATTCGGATTATCCACCTGAATTCGTATCTTCGCTGTACGTATCTGAGGATCGAGGACCGCACCGATGTCACTGATCACACCAGTCAACACGCGGTCAGGATAAGCAGTGAGCCGAATATCTGCCTTCTGGCCGAGATGCACTGTCGGCAAATCGTTTTCATAAACATCACAAATGATCCACACATGCGAAAGGTCGGCAATAGTGAAGGCGTTCGACGAACCCGAGTAGGTGACCCCGGCCGCGGCCGCATTCGTAACATTCTGCGCGATGATATACCCGGACGCAGGAGCATAAACCTTCACGATCGCAGCTGGATGATCTTTATCTACTCCCAAAACGCGCAGCTGCTCCTCCGCTGCCGACAACGCCGCCTTCGCATCATCCTCGGCGTCTTGTGTAATCTCCACCTGACTTTGGGGTACCGCACCCTTTTCATATAAAAGCTTGGCGCGGTCAAGTTGCACCTTCGCAAGCCGTTCGTCGGCGACTGCCTTCAGATATGCCCCAAAGGCACCGGAGACATCGGTGCTCTGTACATCCATCAGCAGTTGGCCTTTTTTCACATAGTCCCCGATCCGCGCATGGACTTCAATAACGCGGCCTGAGGCAATCGAGATGACTGGAATCGTACGAGAGATGTCGGGATTCACCGTACCCGTCACCTGGATGGTCGAAGAGGCCGCATAGCTGCTCGCCGTCGCCAGCACGAACTGCTCGGGATGATCCACATTCACCAGATTCGGGTCAACATCGGCTTTCACCACAGCTTCCGGTGGAGCTTCGCTCTTGGGGTCGCCGGTCTTTCCGTTGCAACCTGTCAACAGATAAATACCGAAACAAAACAGGATCGTGGCAGAGCGCCTGGAACTGATTAAACTCATCGCGTAAACTCGTTATTCCTCATAGGATTAAGCCAGTTGTTGCCTTCCATCTTTGAGATTACCCTACGCACATAATCTTTCCTCGCAATCGCAACCAACAACGTGTCCCAGCGAACCAATACAAGTGCACGCGCTTGGAAAAGCTTCCAGTGTTCCGAGTCTAGCGGTTACCTTCTTCCAACGCGCCTATCTTTTAGCTAGCTACGTTGATTTTCTGGTTAGCCGCGTAGACTGAAGATAGTGCAAACGGTAAATGAGGATGCATAAGATACTCGTAAAGGTTCAATAATTATTGAGGTTTTGGGCCTTGTCATATCTTCAGGACCACACCATAAGAAATTGCACCATCTCAATGCATTTGCGGACCCAGCAGGACTTTCTACAGACATGATCTCACCCGCATCTACCTCAACAGAAAATTCCAGATCGCTTCTGCTGCGCGCCTCCCTGCTTGTGGCCTTGATAGCGATTGCGGATTGGCGCATTGATGCTGAGATTCCACTTGGATTTCTTTATCTTCTGCCCATGCTGCTAGTCGGCCGGATCCTGAGCCGATGGCAGATTTGTATCGCAGCCGCTCTTTGTACCAGCCTAACCGAGGCCTACAACAGCCTGAAATGGACTCCAGCCGTCGGCATACCGCGCGATATTCTCACCTTCTCTGCATTCTGCGGGCTCGGCCTCTTCGTCTACAGTATTGTGCGCAGCCGACGTGCCGCCAGCGAGCACATGCTTCAAGTGGAGAACGAGATTGCAGCGCGTCAGGATGCCGAAGAGCAGCTCAAGGTGCTTATCGAAAGCAGCCCTGCTGCGATCTTTACCACCGATGCCGACGGCCGCTTCCTCCTCGCCAATGAAGCTGCTCACAAGCTCTTTGCGGTGACCACAGGAGATCTTGAGGGCACATCCATCCACAACTACCTCCCTTCCCTGCTCAATCTTCCCTCGGCCCGTCACCGAGGCCATACCTTCCGCACCGTCATGCAGTGCCATGGCACGCGACACAACGGCGAAGTCTTCCTGGCCGACATTTGGTTTTCAACCTATCAGACCAACGTCGGCGCTCGCATGGCCGCGATGGTTGTCGACATCTCCGACGATCTCAGGACACACGAGGAGTCCAGCCTCCATCAACTGCTGGCTGGCTCGCGAATTCTGGTTGCCGCGGTCTCCCATGAGATTCGTAATGTCTGCGCGGCGATTGGGGTCGTGCATCAAAACCTAAGGCGCAACCCGTCCTTAGAAAGCAGCAAAGACTTTGAAGCCCTCGGCACGCTCATCCAGTCTCTGGAGAAGATCGCCGCAATGGACCTACAAAACAGCTCAAATCCTGCATCAAGCGTTGACCTTTCCTCACTTTTAGAGGAATTAAGAATTATCGTTAAATCACCCCTTGAAGAGAGTGGAATCAAACTTGAGATCTCCGCCGGGCAATATCTGCCCGAGGTACTGGCAGACAGACCAAGTCTTATGCAGGTCTTTCTCAACCTCATCAAAAACAGCGAGCGTGCGATGAGTTCAGAACCGCACAAAGAGCTGCATCTCTCCGTCGAGACAACTGATCGGCTGGTCTTAGTTCGAGTGATCGATAGTGGCTCCGGTGTTCAGAACCCTGCCGACCTGTTCAAGCCGTTCCAGCAGAGAGCTGAAGCGACCGGCCTTGGACTCTACTTGTCTCGCGCTTTTATGCGCTCCTTTCAGGGAGACTTGCGCTACGAACCGACCTTCTCCGGAGCCTGCTTTGTTGTCGAGCTATTGGTCTGGGAAGAAAAGGAGCCCATAGACAATGAATAAGCAGATACGCGTTTTGATCGTCGATGACCACACTCTCTTCCGCGAGAGTCTCAGCAGATTGCTCGAAGCCGATACCGATTGCAAAATCGTTGGAGCGTGCGCCTCCGTCGAAGAGGCGCTCAAAATTATTACGCGAGAGCCGATCGACCTGGTTCTGCTCGACTACGATCTGGGAGAGAAGCCTGGAACTCAATTCTTGGAACAAAGGAAACGATGCGGCTTCGTCGGCCCTGTTCTTATGGTGACCGGAGGAATGGCCGACGCCGTGATGCTGCGCGCTCTGGAGAACGGCGCCTCCGGTATCTTTCTCAAAAGCAGCCCTCTTGCAGAATTGACACAAGCCATTGCCCGCGTCATGAATGGCGAAACCTGGATCGACTCCGGCATGGTAAAGACGTTGCTCGCAGACGCACACCGTCGCAATGGAGAAGCGAGACAGGAATCTCTGAGCACAAGAGAGCGTAGTGTTCTGCGCTGCGTCTTTGAGGGCTTCAGTAACAAGGAGATCGGGCAACGATTGAGCATCTCTGAGGGCTCAGTCAAGGCCGCTCTTCAGCAGCTCTTCGCACGCACCGGAGTTCGGACGAGAAGCCAGCTGGTGCGCATCGCCGTCGAAAGACACTCACAGGACTGGTTGAATGAAGAATGATTAAAGCCTCGCCGTTCGGAGTCGTAGTGAATTAGCAATCACCGAAACAGAGCTGAAGCTCATCGCCGCCGCAGCTATCATGGGATTTAGAAGCAGGCCAAACAAAGGGTAAAGAACACCAGCTGCGACGGGTACACCAACAGCGTTATAGAAGAAAGCAAAAAAAAGATTCTGACGGATATTCCCCATCGTCTTCTGGCTCAACTGCCTCGCCATGACGAT
>Ga0302324_100001163_pt1 | contig 64731 bp, 54 predicted proteins | sample Palsa_T0_1_FD_201949 | JGI IMG/M metagenome (GOLD analysis project Ga0302324, IMG submission 201949) | Peat permafrost microbial communities from Stordalen Mire near Abisko, Sweden - Palsa_T0_1 | ecosystem: Environmental > Terrestrial > Soil > Palsa > Peat permafrost | place: Sweden: Abisko...
TCCGTCGTAGCGAAAAGCTTTGGCGTGAACGGACAATCGCTATTGAATCGCCGTTCCAATAGCGACGAGCTCAAGGCGCGGCAGGCGGCGATCTTTGTCGTCAGAAAATGGAAGAAATTCGAGTTCAGCCTGATTGGCAGAGTGCTCGGAGAGCGCACGCCGGTGAGCGCGGCGCAGGCGTACAGACGGATTGAAGATCGGTACAAGGCGGAGCCGGAGTATGCGCGCGTGATCGATGCGGCGCTGCACGAGCTGAATACTTGGGAGCAGGGTTTGCTGCAGTCGCCTTAACGCTACTCTTCGAGGCGAGCTTCACTCGCCTGTGCCGGCAGGAGTGCCGGCACGGCAGGCCGGGGGCCTGCGCCACGACGCATCCCGCGGATTTGTTCCAGTTGCTGTTCGAAGGGCGGCGTCCGCTGCAGGGCCAGGGCTTCCTCGCCTAGCGCCTCGGCCTCGTCGAATTGGCCCAGGCGCGCCAACGTGAGGGCGGTATCCATGCGCGTCTGCGCACGGCGTCCGATGTTGTTCGGCGTGGCGAGCAGGTCGGCCACCGTTACGGCCTTGCGCAGCAGCGGCAGGGCGCGCGCGGAATCGCCGGCGGTTTCGTACGTTTGGGCGGCGATTTGGAGATCCCTGAGGTAAGGCTCGCTGGTATTGCCGCTGAGCGACTCCTGCAACTCCAGCATTTCACGCGCCAAGCCTTCGGCCTGCTCCCACTGGGACTGGGACCTCGCGAACTCGATTTCCATTTGCAGAGGCTCCGCCAGAGTGCCGCTATCGGGACCGTTGGCATTGGTCAGCAGGCCGCGGTATTGTTCGATGGCGGCGGGCGCGTCGCGCGCGCGCTCGGGCTGGCCCATGAGGAAGCCGGGATACTGCCGCGCCACCGTGATGAGCGGCTGCATGGTGTCGACCGCCTGGATTTGCGCCAGTGCGAACACGCGTTGGAAGAGGCGTTCGGCTCTGACCGGATCTTTGTTGGCGGCCATGGTCTGCGCAATCTGGGGCACCGACCACTCGGCTTGCTGCGCATCGGCGGCCTGCCCGGCGGCGGCGATATCCAGGGCATCGAGAGTGAGCGCGTAAGCGTCGTCCAGGCGTTGCTCGTTTGCGGCGTCCTGCGCCTGCTGCAGTTCCTCTGCGATGCGAATTTGTCCGGGAGGCGTAGGCGGTTGCGGTTGCAGGGCTTGGGCCGCCCGTTGATATTCTTCGGCCTTCTGGGAATCGCCCTTGCGCCGGGCGAGATCCGCGAGGCTGTAGAGGACGCCGGCTTTGTCACTTGGGTCGGGGTTCGCGCTGCCCGCCAGATAGTCCTGCAACAGGCTTTCGCCTTGCGGGCCGCGGTTAGTGTCGGCCAGATACCGCGCATACATGCCGAGCATTTGGCCTTGCTGCGGCTCGCCCTGGTTCTGCTGCAGAAGCTGCTGGTAGAGTTGGTCGGCCTGCTCGATTTGTCCGGCTTGGCGCATATAGCCGGCCAGACTTTCATTTTGATAGAACGCCTGGGCGCGCAGGCCGGGATCGTCCGACGATTGGGTGGCGGCGATGGCCTGCTGGGCAGCGGCGATGGCGCCTGTGTAGTTTTCCTGGCGCGCGTCCAGGCGCGCCAGCGCTTGCCAGGCGATCGTCTTGGCTTGCGGGTCCGCCGATTGTTCGGCAAGCTTGGCGTAGATGGCGGCGGCTTCGTCGAGTTGCCCGTGCTGCTCGTAGAATCGCGCGAGGGCCGTTTGGTCTTTGGCGGCGAGCGTGCGGATCTTGGCGGCGATGGCGGCGACGGCATCCGGGCGGCCGAGTTGTTGGTAGAGGTCGGCCAGCCGGGCGTAAGCGTGTATGGCACCATGCGGCGGCGCCGCCGCCGCTGCCTTTTCCAGATATTCCGCGGCTTTCAGCAGATTGCCGTCCTGCTGCCAGTAATCCCCCAGGGCGGTTAATATTGCCATGCGGGACGGATGCGAATCGGCCAGCGACGCGGTGCGGGCGAGCGATTCCTGGAGAATTCGCCGTGCCTGGAGGTTCAGACTCGAATTCCGATACAACTGCGATACCTGCTGCACCCAGACCGCGAATCCTTGCGAATCGACGGGGGTATGCTGGAGCAGGGCGCGCGCCTGGTCGCGCGCGGCGGCGGCTTCTTGGATATGGCCGTCGGTGCGCGCCTGCCAGACGGCTTGGATGGCCGTGTCCAAGGGGTCCTGTTGCGGTTGTTGCGCCAGGACAACTGACAGATAGGCCAGAAATAGCGGCACGCGATGCATGTTGCTACTGACACCAGGACGGCGAGTCGAGTTCCACATGGGCACGATCCTCCTCTGCGCCGTGCGCTGCTTGCATGTGGGGGACCGTTGAGGAAGGCGTTGCTTTTCGGGGGTGTGGCGGGCGTGGCAGTGTGGCCGGCGGCCTACTGTGTGGCGGAAAGGCGGCGCATGGCGCCACCCTACCGATCTAGCCGCCGCCGACGAATTGCACGATTTCCAGGCGGGCGCCCGAGGCGATCGACGTGGCGGCCCAATCGGGCGCTTTGACGATGCGGCGGTCGAGTTCCACGGCCACGCGCGCCGGATCGAGATCCAGTGATGCCAGCAATTGGCGGATCGTCAGGCCGTTTGGAATGGAGCGGATATCGCCGTTGATGGCGACTTCGATCTGATCGTTGGTTGACACTGTTCTTTGGCAACCATTATAGTCAAATTTAAGCAAATGCCTCAGACCTACGCGGAAACATATTGGCCGGTGCTGCTCCAGGCGCTGATCGCCATGGCGGTGGCGACCGGCATGATCGGGATTTCATACATTCTGGGCCACAAGGTCCGGAATCGCGTGAAGGACATGCCCTATGAATGCGGCATCGTGCCCACCGGCAGCGCGCGGGAACGCTTCAGCGTGAAGTTTTATCTGGTGGGGATGCTGTTCATCCTGTTCGATATCGAAGCCATCTTCCTGTACCCGTGGGCGGTGGTGTACCGGGAACTGAAGCTGTTCGCGTTTTTTGAAATGTTGCTCTTCATCGCGCTGGTGCTGGCGGGCTTTTTCTACATCTGGAAAAAGGGCGCGCTGGATTGGTCCGGCGAACCGCGGAAACGATAACCGAATCGCATGCTTCCCGATAACCTGAAAGAACACGCAACCGCGGCCGCAGTGGAAGCGTTCGACGCGACCGCCGTGGTTTCGGCCAAGTTCGACCGGGACGAGCTGACGATCGAGATTGCGCCCGAGAAAATCGTAAGCGTGTGCGGGTTTCTGAAATACGATTTAGGTTTTGTGCGGTTGAGTACAATTACGGGCGTGGATTGGTATCCGGCGGAGCCACGCTTTGAGGTGGTTTATCATCTACACTCTTTGGACCGCAACGAGCGGTTGCGCCTGAAGTGCCGTTTGCCGGGCGGCGATCCGGAGATCGATTCGGTGACGGAAGTTTGGCGCGGCGCGAACTGGTTCGAGCGGGAAACCTTCGATTTGTTTGGGGTGCGGTTCCGGAATCATCCGGATTTGCGGCGCATCATGCTGCCGGACGATTGGGAAGGGCATCCGCTACGGAAAGATTACAACGTAATGGGAGATAGGGGTTGAGGCGGGCACGCACGTGAGCGATACAATCACTACACCCATTCCCGAGTCCATGGCCGTAGAGGCGACCGGCGCGAAGCCGCGCACTCTGTCCCTAAACATGGGCCCGCAGCATCCGTCGACGCACGGCGTGCTGCGGCTGGAACTGGAGTTGGATGGCGAGACCATCGTCAAGTGCCGGCCCGACATCGGATATCTGCACACCGGCATCGAGAAGGAATTCGAGGTAAAGACTTATCAGCAGGCAGTCACGCTGACGGACCGGATCGACTACCTGGCGCCGCTTTCGAACAATCTGTGCTACTGCCTGGCGGTGGAGAAACTGCTGGGTCTGGAGATTCCGCCGCTGGCGCAATGGACGCGCGTGATGCTGACGGAACTGACGCGCCTGAACAGCCATCTGGTATGGCTGGGCACGCACGCCATCGACATAGGGGCGATGAGCGTGTTCCTGTATTGTTTCCGCGAGCGCGAAGACATCCTGCGCATTTTCGAGATGTACTCGGGCCAGCGCATGATGACCAGCTATTTCCGCATCGGCGGGCTGGCGCTGGAGCCGCCGCGCGGATGGCAGCAGCGGGTGCGGACGTTCATCGACGCCTTCCCCAGCAAAGTGGACGAGTACGAGGAACTGCTGACGAACAATCGCATCTGGGTGGGACGCACGCGCGGCATCGGTATCATGTCGATGGAGGACATGCTGGATTGGGGTGTGACCGGGCCTATGCTGCGGGCGGGCGGCCTGAAGTGGGATACGCGCAAGAGCCAGCCGTATTCCAGCTACGATAAGTTCGATTTCGAGATTCCGACGCAGACGGAAGGCGACGTGTACGCGCGCTACCAGGTGCGAATCGAGGAGATGCGGCAGAGCGCGCGCATCGTGAAGCAGGCGCTCGAAGGCATGCCCGGCGGCCGCTGGACGGCGGACGCGCCGCACGTGGTTTTGCCGGACCGGGAAAAGATGAAGACGCAGATGGAGGCGCTCATCTACCATTTCAAGATTGTGACGGAAGGATTCCGGGTGCCGGCGGGCGAAGTCTATCAGGCGATCGAATCGCCGCGCGGCGAAGTGGGATATTACGTGGTGAGCGACGGCACCACGCATGCGTACCGGGTGCATGTGCGAGGGCCGAGCTTCGCCAACTTGGGGGCGGTGCCGCGCATGGTGGAAGGCACCCTGATCGCGGATGTGATCGCGTCGATTGGGAGCATGGATTTTGTGTTGGGGGACTGCGACAGGTAAGGAATTAACCGCCGATGCACGCGGATGCACGCCGATAAGAACTGACTCTGATGACTTTTTCCGCTGAGTTGGAAAACAGGTTCGCCAAGCTGCTGACCAGCTACCCGCCGGGGCGGCAGCGCTCGGCTGTGATTCCGATGCTGCTTTATGCGCAGGACGAGATTGGCTCGGTGACTCCGGAGCTGATCGAAGAGGTGGCGCGGCGGACGGGAGTGACTCCCCTGCAGGTGGATGAGGTGGTCGGTTACTACTCCATGCTGCATAAGAAGCCGTTGGGAAAGTATCACGTGCAGATCTGCACCAACATCAGTTGCCTTTTGCGCGGGGGCATGGAGCTGTGGGAGCATGCCTGCGAAAAGGTCGGCGTAGGGCATAAGGAAGCGACCGCCGACGGACAGATTTCACTCGAAGAGGTCGAATGCATCGGGGCGTGCTCGTGGGCGCCGGCGATTCAGGTGAATTACGATTTTCACCATTTTGTGACTCCCGAGAAGCTCGACCGGCTGCTGGACGGCCTGAGGAAGATTCACTAACAAGATGCTGTATAACGAACCGCATCCGCTCGAAACCAAGGTGCTGACGCGCCGCTTCGGCCTGGAAAACTCCGCTTCGCTCGATACCTATCTGGCGACGGAAGGTTATCAGGCGTTCGAGAAGGCGGCCGGCATGAAGCCCGAACAGATCATCGAGGAAGTCAAGATCTCGAACCTGCGCGGGCGCGGCGGCGCGGGATTTCCCGCGGGAATGAAGTGGAGCTTCGTGCCGCGCACGTCGCCCAAGCCGAAGTACATTGTGGTGAACGCGGATGAGAGCGAGCCGGGCACTTGCAAGGACCGGCTGCTGATGGAGTACGATCCCCACCAGTTGATCGAGGGTACATTGATCGCGGGTCTGGCGGTGGATGCGCACGCCGGTTATATCTACATCCGCGGCGAGTATCGCTATCTGATCGAGATCATGGATAAGGCCATCGCGGAAGCCTACGCGCATGGCTATCTGGGTAAGAATATCCGCGGCACCGGTTTCGATTTCGACTTATACACGCACACGGGCGCGGGCGCGTACGAATGCGGCGAGGAATCGGCGCTGCTCGAATCGCTCGAAGGCAAGCGCGGGATTCCGCGCATCCGGCCGCCGTTTCCGGCGGTTTCGGGCGCCTTTCAATGCCCCACAATTCTAAACAACGTGGAGACGTATTGCGCGGTGCCGCCGATCATCCGCGATGGCGGCGCGGCGTTCGCGGCGCTGGGAATACCGAAGGCGGGCGGGACGAAGCTGACTTGTTTGACGGGGCATTTGAACCGTCCTGGCGTTTACGAATTGAAGCTGGGCTTCCCGGTGAAGACCATGATTGAGGAAGTCGGCGGCGGGATTTTAGGCGGCAAGAAACTGAAAGCGTTCATTCCAGGCGGCTCGTCGTGCCCGGTGCTGACGGCGGCGGAGTGCGAAGGCCTGACCATGGATTACGACTCGATGGCCAAAGCCAAGAGCATGCTCGGATCGGGTGGCGTGGTCGTGATGCACGAGGATACCTGCATGGTGAAAGCGGCGCTGCGCATCATGCGATTTTATGCGCACGAGAGTTGCGGATGGTGCATTCCTTGCCGCGAGGGCACCGCGTGGCTGCGCAAACTGCTGCAGCGTTTTCACGATGGCATGGGGCAGCGCAGCGATATCGCGCTGATCGGCGACCTGGCGAAGAACATGCTGGGCAGGACGTTCTGTCCGTTGGGAGATGCGGCGGCGCTGCCGACGATATCGATTGTAGAGAAGTTCTATCACGAATTTGAAGATCATTTGAATGGCAAACCCTGCCCTTACGAAGAGGCAGGCCGGCTGGTGCCGGCATGAGGCGCGCCATATGATTCGCGATGGACGTTGTGCTTCAGTCGTGTTCTTGTGGGCCGTTTTCGCCGGCCGGCCGGCGACGGTTCGTGCGCAGGACAGTTTCGGCGAGTGGATCGTCGAGTATCACACCAAAGCCGTTATCGTCGTGAAGGTAGAAGACTCCACCAAGTCCACCCCTTCTCCAGTTCCAGTGTTTACGGTGCAAAACATCTCCGGAAGACCTATTACTGCGCTGACCGTTGCAGAGGGGCTGAGCACGCGCCTGACCTTCTCGGACGAGAGATCCTTTGAGCCCGCTTGGAGGCCGGGCGCAACAGTGACTTTGGATTTAAGCATACCAAAGGCGCCCAGGGATTGGGTTATGCATGTGAAAGCCGTGCTCTTTGGGGATGGCGAAGCAGCGAGCGACGGAGATCCCAAAGACATCGAATGGATGAGGTTCCACAGGCTCGGCGTGTCCCTTGAGGGAGTTAGTTGCGAGGCTAAGGTACGCGTGCTTGACCCCGCCCGTTTTGATGAAGCGAGTCTTAACGCCGCGATCGGCTCATTTTGGTCCCTCCAGGATCCGTTTTGGCAAGGTCCTTCGACGCTGGAAACGGTGTTGGGATCCATTCCCGATTTGCCGCTGAAGAGGAAACTGCCGGGGGCCAGCGATCGCGCGAAGGACGCCTTTGTCCGGGGAGCCCAAGAGTCCAGCGATATTTGTCGTCGGTGTTTGCAGCAATTCCTGCAGGAGCCGGAGTCGAGCCGTGCAAGGGTCCTCTCAGGGTGGGAAATCCAACCGAATGCAGACTTGCTTCAGAGAGCTGTTGAGGTCGATTTTGGAGTGGCCAAGTGAATTGCTCGCGCATGGTGGCAACTCCTATTAGGGTACTGAATGGCTGACTTAGTCACATTAACGATCGACGGCCGGACCATCCAGGCCGCCCCCGGCACACTGCTGATCGACGCCGCCAAACACTCCGGCATCGAAGTGCCGTCCTTTTGCTATTACGAAGGGCTGACGCTGGCGGCCGCCTGCCGCATGTGCCTAGTGGAAATCGAAAAGGCGCCGAAGCTGATCACGGCATGCACCCAGCCGGTGGCCGAGGGCATGGTGGTGCGCACGGAAACGCCGCAGGTGGCGGCCGCGCGCAAATCCATGCTGGAGTTTCTGCTGTCGAACCATCCGCTCGATTGCCCGGTCTGCGACAAGGGCGGCGAGTGCGAACTGCAGGATATGACCTTCCGCTACGGCGCGGGCGAGAGCCGCTTCACGGAGATGAAGGTCCACGTGGACGAAAAACAATTTTCGCCCGTGGTGTTCTTCGATAATCCGCGCTGCATTCTGTGCTATCGCTGCGTGCGCATCTGCAACGAAGGCATGGGGGTGGGCGCGTTGGGGGTGATCAACCGCGGCATGGTTTCGGAAATAGCGCCGAACAAAGGCGATCACCTGGAGTGCGACGAGTGCGGCATGTGCATCGACATATGTCCGGTGGGCGCGCTCACCAGCGGCACGTACCGCTATCACACGCGGCCATGGGAGATGGAGCATGTGGGCACCATCTGCACGCATTGCTCGAACGGCTGCAAGACCACGCTGGGCGTGCGCAACGACGAGATCATCCGCGGCAACAATCGCGACCGTTCCGGGATCAACGGCGAGTTCCTGTGCATCAAGGGGCGCTACGCTTTCGATTTCTACAATCATCCGGAGCGGCTGTTGGCGCCGCTGGTGCGCGTGAACGGGAAGCTGGAGGAGGTTTCGTGGTCGAAGGCCATCGAGACGGTGGCGGCGAGGTTCAACGAAGTCCGCGGGCGCGGTGGCAAGTTCGGGGTGATCGGGTCGAACCATACGACCAACGAAGAGAACTACTACTTGCAGAAGTTCGCGCGGAAGGTGCTGGGGACGGGCCATATCGACCACCATCGCACGGGCGATGTGTTGACGTTGCTCGACGCGTTAAGCGGCAAGAGCGGCAAGCTGGCTACTACGGCGGATTTGTACGAGAAGAAGGCGGTGCTGGCGATCGGCACGGACCTGGCGATTGAGCAACCGTTTCTGTCGTTCCAGATTCGCGCGAATTACCGGCATCATCAGGCGCGCGTTTATGTGGTCACGACAGGGCCGGTACGCGAGGATAATTATGCCGCGGCCAGCGTGCGCGTGGCCCAGGGCGGGGAACTGGACGCCGTGGAAACGCTGCGCGACCGTCTGAAGGCCGAGCCGGAGCTGGTGATTGTTTTCGGCGATGCGATCAAGGGCGAGGCCGTGCGGCGGCTGGTGGATTTTGGCGAATCGCTCGGGATTCCGGTGAAATATATCTGTCTGGTAGACGATTCGAATTCGCGCGGCGCGGTGGATATGGGGCTGCTGCCGGACGCCGGCGGGATGGCGCTGCCGGAGATCGTAGCGGCGGAAGATTTGGATGTGCTGTGGGTGATGGGGGCCAACCCGCTGGGACCGGGCGCTACCGAGCCGCGACCGTCAGGGAGCGGTCCGTTCCTGGTGGTCCAGGACCTCTTTTTGACTGAAACCGCCCAGGTCGCGGATGTGGTTTTTCCGTCCGCGTCGGCCTACGAAAAGAGCGGGACGGTCACGAACGTGTGCGGCGAGGTGCAGAGGCTGCGCAAGGCCGTGGGCGCGATGGGCGCCAAGCCAGACCTGGAGATCATGGGCCTGCTGGCACGCGAAATGGGCGTAGTCGCCGAGCTGGGCCCCTGGATTCCGGATGCGGTTTTCGCGGAGATCCGGAAAAACGTGCGCGGATATGACGTCGCCTTGCCGGTGCTGGAGATGGGCGGCGCGGCCCAGACCGCGGCCGTGAACGGGCGCATTCCCCTGGATGGGCGTCCGGAATTGATCCGGTCGGCGCACGAAAATCTTTTCACATCGGGCACGCTAGGGCGCTATTCTAAAATACTGAACTCCGTGGTGGAGAGCCACGGCCATCGATAAATGAACTTCTTCCTGCTGAGCCTGATCAAGGCTGCGGTGGTGGCATTTGTTCTGCTCACCACCCTGGCGTACCTGCAATGGGTGGAGCGCAAGGTCATCGCGCACATCCAGGTGCGCATCGGGCCTTCGCGCGTGGGTCCGCACGGGCTGATGCAGCCGCTGGCGGACGTCATCAAGCTCATCACCAAGGAAGACCTGATTCCCCCCTACGTCAACAAGTTTCTGTACCTGGCGGCGCCGTTTTTCGCCATCACAATGGCCCTGCTTTCGATTTCGGTGATTCCGTTTGGCGCGGAGATTCACATCTTCGGCGGCGACACCTGGATGCAGTTGGCGGACCTGAATATCGGCGTTCTGTTCATCCTGGCGGTTTCATCGATGGGCGTGTATGGAATCGCGCTGGCCGGTTGGGCTTCGAACAACAAATATGCGTTGATGGGCGGGCTGCGCAGCTCGGCGCAGATGATCAGCTACGAATTGCCGCTGAGCATGGCGGTGGCGGCACCGCTGCTGTTGGCGAATACGCTCAGCCTGCGCCAGATCGTGCAGCACCAGGAAGGATATTATCTGGGCTTCATCCCGCACTGGAGCGTCTTCCAGACGCCCATGCCGCAGGTCTTCAGCTTTTTCATTTTCCTGATCGCGGCCTTCGCGGAAACCAACCGGATACCCTTCGACCTGCCGGAGGCGGAGAACGAACTGGTGGCGGGATATCACACCGAGTACAGCAGCATGAAGTTCGCGGCCTTCTTCATGGCGGAGTACTCGAACATGGTCACGGTCTGCTGCATGACCACCACGCTGTTCCTTGGCGGATGGCTGCCGCTATGGCCTGCGGCGGGGGGATCGAATTTCGTCCCCGCGATTGTGTTTTTGCTGGCCGGCGCGATCGCTCTATACCACGGGCTGAATCCGGTGCGCCGGCGCGACGGATTTACGCTGCCGGTGGTGGCCGTGGTGTTCTTCCTGTTGGCCGTGTTGTTTCTGATTCCGGCCCTGCGGGGGGCGTTGTTACCGCTGTTTTGGTTCGCCGCCAAGACCGGCACGCTGCTTTTCGTGTTTATCTGGATCCGCGGCACACTGCCGCGCTTCCGCTACGATCAACTGATGGCCTTCGCGTGGAAGTTCATGTTCCCGGTGGCCGTCCTCAACCTGCTGGTCACGGGCCTGATGGTGGCTCTTTTTCCCTGAGCGTTTTATGGACGTCGTCCTGTTCCTCATCTTCGCGGCGATCGCGGTGGTCTGCGGCTTCAACGTGGTGGTGCAGTCGCACCCGATTTCGAGCGCCATCTCGCTGATCGGAGTAATGGGATCGCTGGCCGTGCTGTACCTGTTGCTGGGGGCGGAGTTCCTGGCGGCGGCACAGGTGATCGTGTACGCGGGCGCCATCATGGTGCTGTTCGTTTTCGTGATCATGCTGCTGAATGCGGGCGCGGAGATCCGCCGCGGGCGGGCGCTGCTGGCGCAGGTGCTCGGAATTCCGCTGCTGTTCGCCTTCCTGGGGCTGATGTTGTATTTCGTGCAACACATGTTTCCGGGAGCGCGCGATGTGCATTTCGGCGGCTTCAAGCACGGCACGGCGCTGGACGTGGGACGCGCGCTCTTCACCCAGTATTTACTGCCCTTCGAAGTGGTTTCAGTGCTGATCCTGATTGCGATTCTGGGCGCGGTGGTGCTGGCGCAAAAGGAGATGGAGTAGCATGACCGGCGTGCCGCTCTCCTGGTATCTGACCCTCAGCGCCGTGCTGTTCGCCCTGGGCGTCGCCGGATTTCTGCTGCGCCGCAACGTGATTACGGTGTTCATGTCCATCGAGCTGATGCTTAACGCGGTGAACCTGAGCTTCATTACGTTTTCGTATCAGTGGAAGCAGGTGAACGGGCACATTTTCAGCTTCTTCGTGATGGTAGTGGCGGCGGCCGAGGCGGCCGTAGGGCTGGCGATTATTCTGACGGTGTTCAAGAATCGCGCGACGTTGAATATCGACGATGTCAGTTCGATGAAGGACTAATGCAACTCTGGCTCATTCCCGTTTTTCCTCTAGTTGGATTCCTGTTAAACGGGATCTTCGGGCGGCGCCTTTCCAAGGCCGCCGTCAATGCGATCGCCATCGGATCGGTGGTGCTATCGTTCGCCTGGGTGCTGAAGACGCTGGCCGGTCTGGGCGACCTGAACGCCGCGCACACCGAGCAATACTTCACCTGGATTCAGAGCGGCACGCTGAATATAGGCTTCGATTTCACCGTCGACCGGCTCACGGCCATCATGCTGCTGGTGGTGACCGGCGTCGGCTCGCTGATCCATATTTACTCGATCGGGTACATGGCGCACGAAGGCGGCTATTACCGCTTCTTCGCCTATCTGAACCTGTTCATGTTCTTCATGCTCACGCTGGTGCTGGCGGCCAATTACCTGGTAATGTTCGTGGGCTGGGAAGGCGTGGGGCTGTGCAGCTACCTGTTGATCGGTTTCTACTTCGATAAGAAGTTCGCCACCAACGCCGGCAATAAAGCGTTCATCGTAAACCGTATCGGCGATTTTGGATTCTCACTGGCGATGTTTTTGATCGTGGTGCATTTCGGATCGCTGGATTTCGGCGCGGTGTTTTCCTCAGTGGGGGGACAATCGGAAGCCACGCTGACGGCCATCGCGTTCCTGCTGCTGGTGGGCGCTTGCGGCAAATCCGCGCAGATTCCGCTGTATGTCTGGCTGCCGGACGCCATGGCCGGCCCCACGCCCGTCTCGGCGTTGATCCATGCGGCGACGATGGTCACGGCGGGCGTCTACATGGTGGCGCGCTCAGCGGCGATTTACACGCACGCACCGGCGGCCATGGAAGCCGTGGCGATTATCGGTCTGGCGACGGCGTTCTTCGCCGCCACCATCGGCTTGGCGCAAAACGATATCAAGAAAGTGTTCGCCTACTCCACCGTATCGCAGCTCGGTTACATGTTCCTGGGCGCGGGCGTAGGCGCGTTCTCGGCGGGCGTCTACCATCTGGTGACGCACGCGTTCTTCAAGGCGCTGCTGTTCCTGGGCGCGGGCAGCGTGATTCACGCGCTGGGCGGCGAGCAGGATGTGCGCAACATGGGCGGGCTGCGCAAGAAGATCCCGTGGACGTTTTGGACCATGGTGTGCGCCGCGGTGGCCATTGCGGGCGTGCCGCCATTCGCGGGTTTCTATAGCAAGGATGCGATTCTGATGGCGGCCGATAACCACGCGCATTGGATGTATTGGGTGGGCGTGATCACGGCGGGCATGACGGCGTTCTATGTTTTCCGCGCGATTTTTTTGGCGTTCTTTGGCGAGTATCGCGGCAAGGCGCATCCGCACGAATCGCCTTGGGTGATGATCGGCCCGCTGGTGGTGCTGGCGGCGCTGTCTCTGGCGGGCGGCAAGTTGTTCAACATTCCCGAGTTCCTGGCGCCGATGTTTGGGCCGCCCAAAGAGACCAATAATTTTGGCCCTATGATTATCTCCGTGGCGTTCGGACTCGGCGGCATCGCGCTCGCCGCGCTGTTCTATCTCTTCAAGCCTGGCTTGCCCGATCAGATAGCCGCGACTTTTAGCGGCTTATACAAGCTGATCTACAACAAGTATTTCGTGGATGAGATCTATGATGCGGCGGTGGTGACTCCGGTGGTCGCCGGGTCGCGCGAAGTGCTCTGGAAAGTGGTGGACGTAGCGGTTATCGATGGCGCGGTGAACGGCGCCGGCAGCCGGGCCCGTGGAATCGGCGGCGTGCTGAAGCGGCTGCAATCGGGCAACATCCGAAGCTACGCCGCGTGGGTGTTGCTGGGCAGCGTGCTGCTGCTCTTTGTGATGGGTGTGATGGGAGGGCTGCGATGAACCTGCTGGACATCGTGATTGCCGTCCCGCTAGTGGGTTTTTTCGTCCTGCTGCTGGCGCCGCGCGCGGCTGAAGGCGCGATCCGCGCCATCGCCCTGGGATTCTCGCTGGTGGCATTCATCGCCTCGCTGGGGCTGGCCTTTGAATACGAAACGATCCGTCCCGGCGAGCAGTTCGTCACCGACATCGTCTGGATCGCCTCGCCCAACATTCACTACCACGTGTCGCTCGATGGACTGAGCCTGTGGCTGGTGATCCTGGCTACCTTTCTGACGCCGATCTGCATCCTGGTTTCCTGGAAATCGATTCAGATCCGCGTGAAGGAATTCTTCGCCTTCATGCTGCTGCTGGAGTTCGGGCTGACCGGCGTCTTCGCGGCCCAAGACCTGTTCCTGTTCTACGTGTTCTGGGAAGTCTCGCTGGTCCCGATGTATTTCCTGATCGGCATTTGGGGTCACGACCGGCGCATTTATGCGACCCTAAAGTTCTTCCTATATACCTTCGCCGCTTCGGTCCTGATGTTGACTGCGATCATCTACGTTTACAACCGAGCCGGCACGTTCAACTATCCGGACATCCTGGCGATGCTGGCGAGCGGCAAGATATCGTTTACGCCGTACCAGCAAATGCTGCTGTTTCTGGCATTCTTCCTGGCCTTCGCGGTGAAGGTGCCGATCTTCCCGCTGCACACCTGGCTGCCGGACGCGCACGGGGAAGCGCCCACGGCCGGCTCGGTGATGTTGGCTTCCGTCATGCTGAAGATGGGCACCTATGGCCTGCTGCGATTCTGTCTGCCGATGTTCCCGGGCGCCGCGCGTGCCTGTGCGCCTTGGATCGTAGTGCTGGCTATCATCGGCATCGTGTACGGAGCGCTGGTCGCCATGGTGCAGCCCAACATGAAGAGGCTGGTGGCGTATTCGTCGGTGAGCCATCTTGGTTTTGTGGTTTTGGGCATCTTCTCGTTCACCCAGATTGGCATGGATGGCGCCGTGTACCAGATGCTGGCTCACGGCATCTCTACCGGCGCGCTGTTCGTGCTGGTGGGCTATCTCTACGACCGGCGTCACTCGCTTATGATCGCGGATTACGGCGGCGTCGCCTCGTCCGCGCCATGGCTTTCGACGGTCTTCATGATTACCATGCTGGCCAGTATCGGGCTGCCTACGTTGAGCAATTACGTGGGCGAGTTCCTGGTGCTGCAAGGCTCCGCGCAGGCCAATTTCCGCTGGACGATTTTCGCCTCGATCGGCGTGATCCTGTCGGCGTGTTACATGCTCTGGCTCTACCAGCGGCTGTTTTACGGCGAGACTCCCGACGAAGTGCGGCATCATGTTTTCGATCTGACGCCGCGCGAGTGGATTGGCATCGTGCCGCTGATCGCGATGATGGTTTGGATGGGCATGTATTCGCAATCGTTCCTGCCCGCGGTGCGGAAGACCACGGCGCGGATTCTCGATCAGACGCAGGTGGGCATACAGATCCGGGTGCAGGCGCCCCCGGCCCCCGACTTCCGAGCCGCGACCGGCCGAACCGCGACCGTCAGGGAGCGGTCAAATGCCAATTAACTTCGCTCCCGCCGCCGTCGAATACATCCGGTTCCTGCCGGAGATTGTTCTGATTGCCGCCGGCACCCTGCTGATGGTGTTGGACGTTATCCTGCGCGAGCAGTCGCGGCACATCTCCGGGCACATCTCGCTTGTGGCCCTGCTGGGCGCGATGGCGGCTGCCGTGTTCGCCTGCTCCTCGCCCGGGCCGGCTTTCTCGGACATGCTGGTGGTGGATGGATTCGCCACTTTCTTCCGTGTGCTGGTGATCGGCGTGGGCGTCCTGACAGTGCTTTCGTCTTACCGATTTCTCGAACGCGAGGGCGCGGAGACCGGCGAATTTCACGCGCTGCTGCTGTTCTCGATCGCCGGCCAGTGTGTAATGGTCTCGGCCAACGAGCTGATCATGATCTTCATTGGCCTGGAGATCTCGTCCATCTCAAGCTACGTGCTGGCGGGCTATCTGCGCGACGACAAGCGCGCCAACGAAGCCGCGTTGAAGTATTTCCTGCTGGGTTCGTTCGCCACCGCTTTCTTTCTGTACGGCGTGGCGGTGGTCTATGGCATGACCGGATCGACTTACCTGACGGCTATTCGCGCCGCGGTCGGCGGCGGACCCATGGCGCCCGCGCCAGTATTCATCGGGGTGGCGCTCGCGCTGATGTTCGTGGGCTTGGCGTTCAAAGTCTCCGGCGCACCTTTCCAGATCTGGGCGCCGGACGTTTACCAGGGCGCGCCTACCCCGGTTTCCGCGTTCCTGACCACCGGCCCAAAAGCCGCGGCCTTCGCCATCTTTCTGCGCATCTTTATGACGGCTTTTGAGCCGATCGCGCGCGACTGGTATCCGCTGGTGTGGGGATCGGCGCTGCTGTCGATGACCATCGGCAATTTCGCCGCCCTCACGCAATCGAACGTCAAGCGGCTGTTGGGTTATAGCTCGATTGCGCACGCCGGATATGTGCTGGTGGCGCTGGCGGCGCGCTCGCACGTGGGCACGGCGGCGGCCATGTTTTACCTGGCGGCGTATGCGTTCATGAACATCGGCGCGTTCGCGGTGGTCTCGCATCTTTCGGGCAAAGGGGAGCGCTTCCTGAGCGTGGACGATTTCGCGGGCTTGGCGGTGAAACAGCCGGGCACGGCCGCGCTGCTGTCGATTTTTCTGCTGTCGCTGATCGGCGTGCCGCTGACGGGCGGATTCTTCGGTAAGTTCTATATCTTCAAGGCCGCGCTCAGCTCGCACTTGGTGTGGCTGACGGTGCTCGGCCTGCTGAATAGCGCGGTGGCGGCGTATTACTATCTGCGCATCCTGGTGGCGATGTACATGCGCGAGCCGAGCGAAGCTGCCGCGGAGTTGGAGCCGCTGTCACTGGGGCTGCGCGCGGCGTTGGTTATTCCGGCGCTGGGCACGCTTTTTCTCGGCATCTTCCCCACGTGGGTGCTGGATTTCGCCGGGAAGTCGTCGGTGTTAGTGAAGTAACGCGGGCGAAGTGGCGGACTGACTTACCGAGACAGCAGTATTTGCCACGTTAATCGTATAAGGGACCTCCGGCCGTGTATAGGAGAAGATATTCGGAGCCGCTTCCAGGGTCACTGTCCCGTTCCCGGTACCGCTGGCGCCGGAAGTTACCGTGAGCCAGAGCGGGAGTCCCGTTACGACCCATTGGCAGCCCGCGCCCGCAGTGACGTTGACGCTTTGCGATCCGCCAGCCTGCTGGAAGGACAGGCTGTTGCTGGAGAGCGAGTAAGCGCACCCGCCCGCGGCCTGCGTGATGCCGATGCTGGTATCGCCAATCGTAATAGTGCCCGTCCGCGCCCCGGCAGTGTTCGCGGCAACGTCGATGGCCAGGGGCGCGACGCCCGGTCCGGCGCCACTGGTTACGGTGATCCAAGATGCGCTGGGGCCCGGCGTCCAGGCACAGCCGGCTGGAGAGACGATGCTGGAACGCGCCGAACCTCCGCCAGGGTAAAAGAAGACAGTAGACGGGGAGGCGGCGTAGGAACATGCCGGCGTCTGCTGCTCGATCTTTGCTACAAATGCGGAATAGCGGGGTAGGCCGGTCGCCGACTGAAATGCTCCGGGCGTGGTCGGAAAGTCTGGCGATTGAGTCGTTCCAGTTACAAATACGTTCCCGCTGGAGTCCAGGGCCGCCCCATAGACGTCATCGTAGTTAGCCCCACCCAGAAAGGTCGAGTACACCAATTTGCTGCCTGCCGGATTGATCTTGGCCACGAAGCCGTCGTAGTAAGTCGGGGTGGCGGCATAGACTTTATTGGCGGACTTGAGATCCACCGCGAGCGCCGTAATTTGGTTTAGCCCCAGGCCGGCAGGAAACCACGACGCCGCGCCGTTCTTGCTGAAGAACATGCCACCAGGTGTCCCCGCGCACAAAACCGACGCATTGGAGGGCGCGATCGCCAGGGAGGTCGCGGAAACGGTAAGGCCCGTGGAGGACGACGTCCAGGAATTGCCCGCATCCGTGCTTTTGAAAACTGCGCCCGAGAGCAATGCGTAAAGTGTCGAGGGTTGGCTGGAGTCGACGACCACCGCGGAGACCGTCTGGCCCTGTAGACCCGCCGCTGTCCATGTAAGTGGCGGTTCTGAATCCGCTGCTTGGAAAACGCCATTTCCGGTCGCCGCATAAAGGGTACCCGGCGAGCCTGGTGCGAGGGCGAACCCGTAGCCGCCGTTCTGCACTTCAATGCCCAGCGGGAACCAGATGCCACCTGGGGTCAGTTCCTGGGCGCAGCTTTGGCCGTAGCCGCCGCCGCCTACGAATAGGTTGCCGGAAGGATCGACCAGAGCGGCCTCGGCGCTACACGGGATAAATCCGACCTGACTTAGCTGGTACCAGGTCGTGCCGCTGTCATAACTGACATAAAGTTCCTCTTCGTCCAAGGCGGTGTAAGCGACCTCGCCGGAAGGGCTGAACGCCAGAAACGAAAGATAAGTGAATTCGAGGCCGGCATTTACGCTCCAACTGGTGCCGCCGTTGACGCTCTCGAACAGGCCGGCGTCAGTGAGGGCGAACAGGTCGGCGTCCTCGGCCGGATTAATGACAATTGCACTAATCGATTTGTCCGCGATCCCCGTGTCGGATGGGGACCAGGAATTGCCGGCCGAAGTTGTCTTGAAGAGCGCGGTCTGGTTTCCCGGCAGAACGGGCTGCACGGCCGCGGCGGTTGGAAAGTCGCTCGACCAAGTGAAGCCTGCGGCGATGGCGTCGCCGCTCGAATCTACAGCGATCGCCTCGGCGCCATCGTATCGATTGCCGCCCAGGTATGTGAGATACTGCCACGCGGCACCCGCGTTGTCGACCTTGGCCACGAATGCGTTGGAGTGGCCGGCGAGTTTAGTCTGCAGGGCCCCGGTGGTGACGGGGAGATTGCTGGACTCGGTCTCACCCGCCACGTAGGCGTTGCCAGCGGAGTCCACCGCGATCGCATTTCCAATGTCCCATTCGGCGCCTCCCAGGTAGGTGCAATAGGGCAGGGAATCGCCCGTGTTGGAGAGTTTTGCGACATAGGCATCTTCAATGCCTCCGAACGTCGGCTGGGGCGCGCCGGCCGTTACGGGGAGGCCGCCGGTGGTCCCGCCAGTCAGGTACACGCCGCCCCGCGAGTCCACCGCGATCGCCGCCACGGTTGGGTTGTAGTTCGGCGTGGCGAGCGGACCGAAGTACGTAGACCAAGTGAGAGCGGATTCCGCCGCGTTGACTTTAGCGACAAAGCCGCACGTGGTATTCGCGCTGCAAGAAGTCTGATATGCACCGGCAGTGACCGGAAAATCAGTGGAACTGGTCGAGCCGCCGATGTACGCATTGTGCGAGGCGTCCACCGCCACCGTGGAGGCCGAGTCGTAGCCTGATCCTCCCAGATAAGTCGAGTAGACTAGAGCGTTTCCAAGCGGGCTGAATTTCGTAATGAAGGCATCACTGTCATAGCCTTCCAATGTCGAATACAGAGGATTCTTTAACGGAAACTCCTGGGACATAGTGCTGCCGACGATGTAGGCGCTTCCAGTGTTGTCGACCGCAATGGCGTGTACGGTATCGGTATCGGAATTGCCAAAGTAGGTTGAGTAGACCAGGCCGGATCCCTCCGCGTTGAATTTGGCAACGAACATGGCTCCGTCTCCCGGGTAGGACGCCTGTTCAGCGTCAACCAGCGGAAAATCCGTGGAGTAGCTCATGCCGGTTACAAACGCGTTGCCATCGGGGCCGACGGCGATAGCCGCGGCGGACTCCCCAGCAGACCCCCCAAGATATGTTGAATAAGCCAGGGATGGATCGATCACCACGGGGTACCGTACGTCATAGAAGCCTAGCGTGAACCGTACTTCGTTTGCGCCTGCGAACAGGTATTTGCTTTCTACGGGCCGCCGCTTGCCGGCGATCCGCTGATAACTCACCGGCCTCAGGAAGCGCACCTCGCCGCCTCCGGTATCGAGGACCAAATCGCCGCGGCGGTCCACTTGAACCTTGCTGGCGCCCGCGGCCACGAGGCGGATGGCGGTTGGGTCGGCGCCGGGCGCAACTATGAAATCGTACTCCAGGCGGCCTTGGTTGCCGTAATACGCCAGGCCGATGCCGCGATAAACATCGGAATACTCGACGCGTGCGAAGGTCGGAATATCCGTACGCCAGCGGGTGGGATCGTTACCCAGAAAATAATTAACCTTGCCGGGCAGGGCATTGCAGCCGGCCGCGGGTGGATTGCGGCGGGCGCCTACGAGGCGCAGGTCGACGGTGGCCGGGGGAGCATCTTTCCCGAGGCGCAACGCAATGTGTGCATTGCCTTGCGACAGCGAGACAGTGTAGCCGGCGCCGCGGGCCAGGAAGTCCGCGGCTTGGCTTTGGCTCTTCTCGAAAGCCAGGGGAAGCTTGCCCAGATTGTGAACGATGCGGGGTTCGGGGGCGGCATCGGCACCGAACAACCGGGGCAGGGCAAAAGCGCCCAAAATGAAAGCGTAATGAAATGTCATGCTGCCTAAGACTACGCCAATCCTGGCGGCATGTCAATGAAATCCTGCTATGGTGCATACATGGCCCAAACACCGCAATCCACCGCGCCGCGGCTACTCTCGCTGGATGTCTTCCGCGGCGCCACGATGGCGCTCATGGTGCTGGTGAATGACCCGGGCGACGGCGGGCATGCGTACGCACCCCTGCAACACTCCGATTGGAACGGCTGGACCTTGACCGATACGGTCTTCCCATCGTTCCTGTGGATTGTGGGGGTGGCTATCACGCTCTCGCTCGGCAAACGGATGGAGGCCGGAGTCGCGCGCGGTCAATTGTTCGCGCAGGTCTTGCGGCGCGCCGCCATCCTGTATGTGCTTGGACTGATAGTCTACGCCTATCCGCTGAACCTGTCGACGCAACGATTGCTGGGCGTCTTGCAGCGCATCGCCATATGCTATCTGATCGCGTCGGCGATTTATCTGACTACGGGTGTGCGCGGGCAAATCGTCTGGATGGTATCTCTTCTGGCAGGCTACTGGCTCGTTATGAAATTGGTTCCGGTTCCAGGCTATGGCGCGGGCGATCTGGCGGTGGGGCACAACTTATCGAACTACATCGACGGAATCGTGCTGGGCCGCCATAATTACGCGCAGACCAAGACATGGGACCCGGAAGGTCTCGTGAGCACGCTGCCGTCGATCGCTACGGCGTTGTTCGGCATCATGGCGGGACATATTCTGCGCATGCGGCGCAGCCTTTCCGAACGCGCCGCCTGGCTGCTCGGGGGCGGCGCGGTCCTGATCGCCGTGGGCCTGATTGCAAACATCTGGCTGCCGATCAACAAGAAGCTCTGGACCAGCTCGTTCTCGGTTTTCATGGCTGGTCTGGATTTCGTAGTCTTCGCCATTTGTCTCTGGCTGGTGGATGGCCGCGGCTTCAAACGCGCCGTGAAGCCGCTGGCGATCATGGGGATGAACGCCATTACCGTCTACATGATTTCGGAGTTGCTTGACACGGCTCTTTCCGCGTTGCACTGGCGCGAGGCGCTGTATCATGCCGTGTTTGCGCCGCTGGCTTCGCCTTTCAACGCGTCGCTGCTTTACGCGCTGTCTTACACGTTTCTGCTCTGGCTGATCGCGTATGTCATGTACCGGCGAGGCTGGTTCTGGCGCGTGTGACCCGCTCCCCGGCCGTCGCGGCTCTGTAATGCGGGATGCTACGATACGAAAGATACATGACACCCGGCGAAGCGCGCACTGAAGTCATGGAACCTTTCGCGCCCGGCAGTCTGCTCGGCAACCGCTATCGCATCGCCAGCCAGATCGGGAAGGGCGGCTTCGGTCTAGTCTATCTCGCGCACGACGAGCAGTTGCACCAGAGACCCGTCGTGGTAAAGATGCTGGATGACAAGGAGGGCCGGGACGCATGGCGGGAGTCCAAATTCCGCAAGGAATCCGAGGCCCTGGCGCGTATCGACCATCCCGGCGTGGTGGGAGTTCTGGATCAGGGAGTCACTCCGGAAGGCAAGCTGTTTCTCGCGATGCAGTTCGTCGAGGGCGTCACGCTGCGCAGCGCCATGACTTCCGGGCCGATGGATCTCTCCCGTGCCGCCAGTATCGCCCGGCAGACCGCGGAAGCTCTCACGGCGGCCCACGATCAGGGCGTTTACCATCGGGACCTGAAGCCCGAGAACATCATGCTGCGCGCACTGCCGGCCGGGCGCGAGCAGGCGGTGATCATCGATTTCGGAATCGCGGCGGTGAACGATTCCAACGTAGCCGCGCTGGATACCACCAAAGTAGCCGGCTCGCCAAGGTATATGGCGCCGGAGCAACTGGAAGGGAACCCGGGACAGGCCAGCGACATCTACTCGCTGGGCGTGATCGCATATGAGCTGGTGACCGGGCATCTACCTTTTCCGTGCGGTTCGCTGGTGGAGCTTTACTTCCAGCAGCAACAGGGCGTCCGCGAGAAACCATCCGAGCTCCGTCCCGAGCTTCCGGCGAGCGCCGGGGCCGCCATCCTGAAGGACTTGTCCTTCGACCCGAAGGAGCGTTACGAGCGCGCCTTGGATTTCGCCGAAGCCTTCTGCAGCGGCTTGGCGGATGCCGCCACGGAGCAGGAGACACGCCGTTCGGAGGATCCTGCAGGTCGCGCGAGTTCATCACGGCGGACATTTCCAGATGCCGCCGGATCAGAAAGCCCACCAGCTCGCGCTCGGCGCGTGGCATCCCGATACGCTCCAGCGCCGGCACCGGCGCCTCGGCATGGGCGCCGTTCGCGTTCCCCTTTGCCTACGTCGTGAACCGGCGGGGCTAGGGTGAGGCCGACGTGCGGCGGCGCGGGCGCAAGAAGACCACTCGCGCACAAGCCTATAGCGGCGTTCTTTGGTACTCTCGGCACCTTCTTCGATTTGACCACGAGGCTCGCGCGGAGCTAGAGGGTTTTCCGCCACTCGTTCAGGCCTTCGACGATTACGCGTTCCAGCCAGGCGGAGAAGCGAGTTTGTGCGGTGGCGAGATCTTCCGCATAGTTGATTTGGAAGGTGCCATCCTCGATAAGAACTGGCCCTGCAAGCTGGAGAAACAGATAAGCAACCACGCCGACGATTCCGCGAAATCGCGGTCCCAGAGCGTGGAATGAGAGCACGATGGCGTCGTTTCGGCCCGCGATGAGCGCGAGATGGGCAGAAGCGTTGTACTCGTTGAGGTCGGTGGCGTGGCCAGCGTCCTGAACGGCCTTTGTGTGGGCGTCAGCGCTCGGAACGCCGACGAGCGCTCTGAAAGCGATGCCTGTACCCAAGCTGCCGATCTCCTCTTGCAATTCATGAGCGACTTTCTGAAAGCGCTGCATCGCAGCTTGATGCAGCTTGTTGGCAGTGTCCTTGGCCGCCAGCCATTCTGTAAGTGACAGCCTGCCGCGCTGCTGTAGGCGATCGCGAACCGCGACGATGGCATCGTGTGGCGACGTAATATGCCTGACGTCGTATGCGACTTCGGACGCTTGAATGAGGGCGTTCCGCTGCGCCTCGACGAACATAGCGACGAGCGGCCGCAGATCCCCGGCGTCCGCCCTCTCTAACGCCTCAATGTATCGAGCCCGGTCGTCCCTTTTCACAACCAAGGGGAACCAACCGTCCTTAATGAAAACCAGACTTGTAATCGCGCGTGCCACGCGGCCATTGCCGTCCGCGAACGGATGAATCTGCGCGAAGCGATGATGTAGCCACGCGGCTTCCACTTCAACCGGGACGCTGCGCTTTTCATGGTCGGCGTGCATCTGCAGGAGAAGGTCCATCTCGGATGCAACATGCTCCGCCGGGCAATACTCGTGCACCGACGCGTCCTCCCGCGATGGGTTGTTGGGGGCATCCTTATACCGGCCTTTTTCGAGCCGTTTCTCGAACGCTTGTTCGAACTGATCGACGACCGTATGAGTTTCTTGATTCCGTAATAGTGCAGCGTGCAGCTCTTTCACATACCCGGTCGTGAGTTGACGTTGCCCTCCGACGAAATCGAACATGCCGTCCAGCGCTTCGTAGTGGTCCTGCACGATTCGCGCTACCAGTTCGGGGGCTCGATTGGTAGCGCTGTGGGGTATCAGGGCCGCTTCGATGCCTTTTTCGATCAACGTGCGCGTAACGCCGCGATCCAGAGTGTAGACGTCTTCAATGATGCCCGTCTCGATGGACCATTCGCGCCGCAGCTGCTTTTCGAACTCCTCCAACGTGCCGAGCTGGACCATTTCGTCCTTCTGGTTCGCCCAGACGCGCTTAAGGGATTCGAGTTCTCCGTCTGTTAGAGCCTTCGGATCGTCGCCCAGATCCTCGATCGGGCGCCACTTATAGGCGATAGGCATTCTCCCATCTATAGTAAGCCACCGCACGCCCGCCGCAACGCATCCCCCTGCTTCACCAACTGCGCGCCCTCCGGCTTCTTGCCCCCCGCGGTCACGTAGAAGACGTCAATCGCCTTATGCGCCTCGGTGTCGATCAACACCACTTCGATATTGCACTCCTCCGCGGAAATAGCGGCAGCCAGATCGTCAGCAAACCCGGCCGGTCCTGCGCCACGATTTCAATCAACGTCGCGCTATCGGACGCCTCCGAATTGAACGACACCGTCGATGGCACCTGCGAGTTGCGGCTGGGCGGCGCGCTCTTCGGGCGGTTCCGCAGCAACTCGCGCACGTCCACACGGCCCAATACAACCCGCCCTACCGTGACCCGCAGTCTATCGATCTCGGTAGGGTTCAACTCCAGCGTGCGCGTGGGATCGGCGAAGGTGAACGTGTCCAGCACAGTTCCCTGGCTGTTCGAAAATGCCTCCGCCTTCAGAATATTCATCCCGAAACTGGAGAGCGTGCCGGCCACCGAAGCGAACAGGAAAGGCCGGTCGCCAGTCACCAGCGTCAGCCGCCACGCCGCCTCCACTTTCTCCAGCGCCACAGCTACGCCGCGCTGCCGGAACAGTCCGTCCAGAAGCAGGTGCGCGTCGATCTGTTCGGCTGTATGCGTGCGCGCGTAGCGCATCGGCAGGCCCGCCAAAAAGGCGCGCTTCTCGGGCGCCTCCGACGCGACGCTCGGAATCCGGTCGGTCGCCAGTTCGCGGGTCAGTTCGTTGTAAGTCGCCAGATAGAGCTGCCACAGCACCTCCGCGCGCCACGGCGTCATGGCCGATGGATTCACGGCGCCGATATCCGCGTAGGTCATCAGCGTCAGCGCCTTCACGCGCTCCACGGTTTCCACGCGTCCCGCCATGTCGCGCGCGGTGGTTGTTCACGGGCCGTGGGATCGGTGATGACGTTCTCTTGCCACCCCCAGATGGCGGCGGGTTGATACTTCTATGCGGCAAAGGCCATCGTGGGGGCAAATATCGGCAACAGCTTCGGAACTCTCACGCGTTTCGAGCTTAGCAAGCGGGTTCTCAATACGCAGTTGAGCCGCTGAAACATTGGGCTTACGGCTCGCGGCGGGTCTTTCTGCCGACGCTGCCCTGCTGGGCAACGAGGCCAAAATCGGGCTCGATGTGTTCGCAGATGAGAGATAAGATGAGGCGGGGATTCATGATGGGGAACGGAATGTGTGCTGCGCTATCGCCGACATGCAGGTGGCAGCGCGGGATCCTGACAGGGTCGTGCAGAGGCCCTGGATTCAGGTGAACCCGGACCATCCCAATGGTGCGCGACGGCGGCAGGTGCAGATGGAAGCGGAATCGCTTCACGAGCCAACCCCGCTGGCTGTCCTCGAGCTGAATGTCGAAGAGCAGCCGGCCACCGTCGGCGAACTCCGCCGCCTGACACGTCAATTCGTTGAGTCCTCCTTCGAGTGTTGTGAGCTGTGGAACGCGGTCTTCCGTGCGCTTCATCCGCCCGCTGTCAATCTGGCGCGCGAGATCTTGTCGGAACTGCAGCCGCAGCATGGCGGGCGATTCGATCGACATCGCGCCCAGGGCGGCTTCCATTTGGCTGTCGCGATCTCTTGCGAGATGCAAAAGATCCTCTTCGCCGCTCAAGCCATGGGCCCCCCAAGAACCTCTTCCGGGCGGATTGCAAGGACATCCGACAGGCGATTGCGCAGGTTGGGCGCCGCCGATAGCATGCGCTCCGCAACGCCCTGGTCGGCCAGCAGCAACACGGAACCACGCCGGGTCAATGACACAACATTGCGGTCAAGCGCGGTGACGAGTTTTGGCAGCCAACGATCCAAGGTAATAAGGGTGACCGGCCTATCGGGGTACCGCTTGAATGCCCCTTCTAGCCTGTCGAGCCTCACCTCGGCCGCAGTTAGAGATCGAAGCCCGACTCCAAGCTGAACCTGCACTTCCGCCGCAATGTCGGCTTGGACGGCACGGATGGCGCCGGCATCGGAGATCAGCAGGTACAGCGACGGCGTTTCTGTGCCCGCGGCAGCGAGCCTCCTAACCAGTCCAAAGGCGATGGTGACAGAGAAATCGGTCATGCGGGTTTCGGCAGCACCTTGGCAAGTGCCGGGTGCACCGCGAAGTAATCGACTCCGCCTTTGAAATATTCAAGAACCTGACGGTTCACGAGCAACTCGCGCGCCGTCGAATTCTCGATCGGGAATTCGCCGTGGTCCATCAATCGCCGAAGGAGCTTTCTATGAGTATTGCCCAGCCCGGCAAGATAGCGATTCCCTAGCTGTTTGATCGCGGCGTTGACATGGCCGCGGCCAATACGATCCTCAGCGTCGCGATAGGCGTATTCGGCTGACGAGCGGGCCAAGGTCAAGAGATCGCGCAGCACGCCGCCTGAATATTTCGCGATGGTGGTTATCTCAGTGCGATCCATGAGATCGAGCGCGCCGCGACGCTGGAGGATCTGCCGTAGGAAAGCCGAACTCCTAGGACCGGTGGCCGTTGCCGGGATATGCTTGGCCACGTCGAAATAATCTTGTAGGAATCGGGTCTTGTCGTACCAAAGCAGCAACGGTGCCGCTATGATCACTGAGACGCTCGTTCCCCTCAGCGCCTGCAGATCCTGCTCTGCGAATTCGCGAAAAAGTTCCGGTCGAATGAGGCGGTCGAGGCCATCGATCAGAAGCGTGACCTGATCGTTAAACTCAAGCAGGGGCGAAGCGATGGACACGACAAGCTCCTGGACCTCCATCACCTCGCGGCGGAGCGACGGAAGTCTCAGCTTCATCAGCCCAGGGACATTGACCTGAACCATGTCCGGCCCATCGTCCCAGTCGTCCCATGCGTCCGCCGGGACCCATTTCGTCTTGCCAAACGCGAGTTCGCGCAGCTTGGTGTGTGCCGATTCGACATCCTCAGGCAGTTTCTCACCCCTCTTTTGAAGCCATAAGCGAACGCGGGGGTAAAGCTGGAGGCCGGCGGTAGCAAGGATTGCTCCGGGGCTGATTTGACTGAGATCTGTATAGTCCGCCATATCCACGAAGATGTTTACCGCGTCAGAATGGCGGCCGAGTTCCTTCTGCGTCAGCAGCAACTCGGTGGTTTTTCCCGATCCGATGCCGCCGACGAGCGCCATCTGCGAGCCACGGGTAAGCTCGGCGGTGTTTGCCAAAGCAACGTGGATAGGGGGCTCACCCGTATCGCGTGGATCGTGACCGGGAGCAACGATGAGGCCTTCAGCCAAAAGACTCTGAGGCGACGCGATTGGGTTCAGCCGCTCAAGGAACGGTCGATAGACCAGCCTTCTGTCGAACCCAACTGCGCGAGGCTTCGAATCCGCTACCGTCCCCATCTAACGATAGTATAGGAGATCCTACCCCCCGCACGCCCGCCGCAACGCATCCCCCAGCGTCTCCAACTGCGCGTCCTCCAACTTCCCCCCCCCAGCGGTCACGTAGAAGACGTCAATCGCCTTATGCGCCTCGGTATCGATCAACACCACCTCGATATTGCATTCCTCCGCGGAAATAGCGGCAGCCAGATCGTACAGCAAACCCGGCCGGTCCTGCGCCACGATTTCAATCAACGTCGCGCTATCGGACGCTTCCGAATTGAACGACACCGTCGATGGCACCTGCGAATTGCGGCTGGGCGGCGCGCTCTTCGGGCGGTTCCGCAGCAACTCGCGCACGTCCACACGGCCCAATACAACCCGCTCTACCGTGACCCTCAGTCTATCGATCTCGGTAGGGTTCAACTCCAGCGTGCGCGTGGGATCGGCGAAGGTGAACGTGTCCAGCACGGTTCCCTGGCTGTTCGAAAATGCCTCCGCCTTCAGAATATTCATCCCGAAACTGGAGAGCGTGCCGGCCACCGAAGCGAACAGGAAAGGCCGGTCGCCAGTCACCAGCGTCAGCCGCCACGCCGCCTCCACTTTCTCCAGCGCCACAGCTACGCCGCGCTGCCGGAACAGTCCGTCGAGAAGCAGGTGCGCGTCGATCTGTTCGGCGGTATGCGTACGCGCGTAGCGCATCGGCAGACCCGCCAGAAAGGCGCGCTTCTCGGGCGCCTCCGACGCGACGCTCGGAATCCGGTCGGTCGCCAGTTCGCGGGTCAGTTCGTTGTAAGTCGCCAGATAGAGCTGCCAGAGCACCTCCGCGCGCCACGGCGTCATGGCCGATGGATTCACGGCGCTGATATCCGCGTAGGTCATCAGGGTCAGCGCCTTCAGACGCTCCACGGTTTCCACGCGCCCCGCCATGTCGCGCGCGGTGGCCGGATCCTGCAGGTCGCGCGAGTTCATCACGGCGGACATTTCCAGATGCCGCCGGATCAGAAAGCTCACCAGATCGCGCTCGGGCCGTGGCACCCCGATACGCTCCAGGGCAGGCTCGGCCGCCCGCACCGACGCCTCGGCATGCGCGCCGTTCGCGCTCCCCTTGCCGACATCGTGAAACAGCAGCGCGCATAGCAGCAACGCCGGATCTTCCATCTCCGAAAGCAGATCGGTGTAGCGCTTCACGGCCGGCTCGCGGCTTCCGCGCAATCCCGCCAGAACCTGCAGCGTCACCAGCGTGTGCTCGTCCACCGTATAGCGATGGTAGAAGTCGCGAATCACCAGGCATTCGATTTGGGCCATTTCGGGAAAGATGGCACGCAACACGCCGCTATCGTGCATACTCCGCACGGCCTCGGCGGCGTACGGCAGGGAGAGGATCTCCTTGATCGCCGGCCAGACGGGCCGCGCCGCGCCAAACCATTCTTCCAATTGCGGCATCGCGGCCGCGATCCGTTGCTCCGCCTCCGTCGAGGGCCGGATGCCATGCCGCGCCACGAATTGAAACAGGCGCAGCGCCAGCTCCGGATCCGCCTCCAAGGCATGCGGCGCGCGCAAGTGGACCCGCTCGCGCGCCACGCTGAAATCCGCGTTGGAAAGCCGCGTGCGCCAGTCTTTGAATTGCGCAAACAACGAGCTATTTTGCGCCTCGCTCAGCTCCAGCTCGCGCACCGCCGCGCGATACAGGTCGCGCGCGTGCAGAAAATAATCGCGCATCCACTGGGCCGCGCCGGGCGCCGCGAAGTATTCCGCCGCCTGCTCCTGCGCATCGAAGGTCAGCGCATTGTTATCCCGCCCGGAGCGCGCGTGCAGGTAACAGCGCAGCCGCGCCAAGAAAAGAAACGCCGGCTCGATCGGCGGAGCTTCCACATCGCGAATGTGCGCCAGCCAGCGCACCAGTTGATAGTCGCGCAAGCCGCCCGGGGTGTCTTTGATATTCGGTTCCAGGTGATAGTAAGTGTTTTGATACTTCTGGTGCCGTTCGCGGGTGAGCCGGGTCAGGTTGCGCATCAAGGGGTCGCGCTGCGCGTGCAGAAAGCGCGGCAGCCGCGCGGCGAACCTGGCGTATAGCGCGCGGTCGCCGGCCAGATACCGCTGATCCAGCAGGCTGACATTCAACTCGATGTTTTGGTCGTGGATCTCGGCGCATTCTTCCGGCGTGCGCACCGAATGGCCGATCCGCAACCCGGAATCCCAAAGCGTCTGCAGGAATCCCGAGATCGGCCCGGAAGCATCCTGCGCCACCCGGCAGCTCTCCACCAACAGCAGCAGATCCACGTCGGAATAAGGAAACAAATGCCGCCGCCCGTATCCGCCGACCGCGAGCAGGGTCAGGCCGGCCGGAAAAGCCGGCCACAGCTTATCGCCGGCGGACCGTTCCACCAGGCCGTCCACCAGCGCGGTGCGTTCCGCAAGGGCCCGAATGGGATCCTTACAGGGCGGCTTCTCCACGATCGTCGTTCCGTATCCTTATCGCCTCCGCTACGTCGTACACGAATATCTTGCCGTCGCCGATCTTGCCGGTGCGCGCGGCGGCGGTCAAGGTCTTGACCAATTCGTCGCAACGTGCATCGCTGACCACGACTTCGATTTTCAGCTTGGGCAACAGATCCACCGTGTATTCCCGCCCGCGGTAGACCTCTTTATGGCCTTTCTGCCGGCCATGCCCGCGCACTTCGCTGATGGTCATGCCATCCACGCCTATGCCCGCCAGCGCTTCCTTCACTTCATCCAGCTTGAATGGCTGGATTATGGCCTCGATTTTTTTCATACGGCTCACACAACTCTATCTTTACATTGTGCATGGCGGTTCGGAGCGCCCCAAGCGCAACATTTCTATGGGTGTGATTGAAATTTTCTATGACTTGGAGGGCGGGCTTTAGCCGGCGCGGGGCTTTAGCCCCGCTGATTTGCCCTTACACAAACGCCCGCCCATATTGCTTCGGCACGCCCCCTGCCACCCCCAAAGCCTTCGCCGCATGCAGCCCCCAATTAGGATCCCGCAAAAACTCGCGCGCCAGCAGCACCAAGTCCGCCTGTCCGGCGCGCACGATCCCATCCGCCTGATGCGGCTCGGTGATCATCCCCACCGCACCCGTCAGGATGCCCGATTCGCGCCGGATGCGTTCCGCGAACGGCGTCTGGTACGCCGGTCCGATTTGGATTCTGGCATACGGCACGATCCCGCCGGACGAGCAATCGATCAGGTCCACACCCAGCGGCCCCAGACGGCGCGCCAACTCCACCGAGTCCTCGATCTGCCAGCCCTCGTCCACCCAGTCGACCGCCGAGATGCGCATGAAAAGCGGCAGTGAATCCGGCCACGCTCCGCGCACCGCGGCGGCCACTTCCAGCGCGAATCGCATCCGGCCTTCGAGCGCACCGCCATACTCGTCGGCGCGGCGGTTCGATAGCGGCGACAGAAACTCGTCAATCAAATAGCCATGCGCGCCGTGGATTTCGACCACCTGGAACCCGGCGGCCAAGGCCCTCCGCGCGGCCGCCGCGAATGCCTCCGCGATGGCGCCGATCTCGCCCCGGCTCAGTTCCGCGGGCGGCGGCTCTTCCGGCCGGAACGGAATGGCGCTGGGCGCGACTGTCCGCCATCCGCCCTCGGATTCCGGAACCAAGGCGCCGCCTTCCCACGGTACGCGCGTGCTCCCTTTGCGGCCCGCATGTGCGATCTGGATGCCCGGCACGCCGCCCTGCTCGCGGATGAAGCGCGTGATGCGCGCCAGCATTTCGATATGCTCGTCCCGGTAGATCCCCAGATCGGCGGCCGAGATGCGCCCGCGCGGCTCCACGGCCGCGGCTTCGGTCATCACCAGGCCCGCGCCGCCCACGACGCGGCTGCCAAGGTGCACCAGGTGCCAATCGTTGGCGTAGCCATCGTCGCTCGAGTACTCGCACATCGGCGAGACGGCGATGCGGTTGCGAAATGTGACGCCGCGGATGGTGAGCGGTGAAAAAAGATTGTCCATACCTTCCATGATAGTCAGTGTGGCGAGGCCCACCGGTCCGCGCGGGTCCTCCTGTTGCCAATCGAGCAAACGCAGTATAATCGATCTTCCGGCAAGTCGCCCCAAATCGCCATGACGGGGCATTCAACCAACGAAAGAGGAATCACAAACGATGTTGACACCAGCCCTGTTGCTGCTTGCCGTAACCCGCGAGTCGCGCATCACCGCGCTCGACTGGCTCACGATCGCGCTCTACTTCGGCATCCTGCTGGGCGTCGCCACCTGGGTCGTGCGCAAGGCCAAGGACTCCGCCGCCGATTACTTCCTGGCCGGCCGCAACCTCGGCTGGTGGGTCATCGGCGCATCTATCTTCGCCTCCAACATCGGCTCGGAGCACATCGTGGGGCTGGCCGGCTCCGGCGCCACCAGCGGCGTCGCCATGGCGCACTATGAGTTGCACGCCTGGTGCCTGCTGGTGCTGGGCTGGGTCTTCGTGCCGTTCTACATGCGCTCCATGGTCTTCACCATGCCGGAATTCCTGGAGCGGCGTTTCAACGAAAAATCCCGCTACGTCCTTTCCATCGTTTCCATTATCACGTTCATCATCTCCAAGATCGCGGTCGGCATCTTCGCCGGCGGCGTGGTCTTCGGCACGCTCTTCCCCCAGATGAGCATCACCCTAGGCGCCACGACTATCGACAGCTTTTGGATCGGCTCCGTGCTGGTGATCCTGCTCACCGGCCTTTACACCACGCTCGGCGGCATGCGCGCCGTAGCTTACAACGACGCCGTGCAGGTGACCGTCCTCATCCTCGGCTCGTTCCTGTTGACTGCCTACGGCCTGGTCCGCCTGGGGGGCTGGGCCGAGTTGCGCCACATCTGCGGCTCCGATATGTTCAATCTGTGGAAGCCGCTCATCCCCGCCGGGGTGCAAGGCACCTGGTCGCCCGTGACTCAGACCAACGCCGCCGGCCAGATCGTGAAGCAGGCCTGGTATTTCAACGATAACTTCCCGTGGCTCGGCATGCTTTTCTGCGCGCCTATCATCGGGCTGTGGTATTGGTGTACCGACCAATACATCGTGCAGCGCGCCTTGGGCGCGCCTAATGAGACCGTCGCCCGCCGGGGCAGTATCTTCGCCGCGTTTCTTAAGCTGTTCCCCGTGTATCTGTTCATCATCCCCGGCCTCATTTGTTACGCGCTGGCTAAGAGCGGCAAGGTTCCCGAACTGACATCCATGATCGGCGCGAACGGCCAGTCCATTCCTGCCATGTCCAACGCCGCTTTCCCGATGATGGTCCAATACCTCTTGCCTGCCGGCATTCGCGGCATCGTCGTAGCCGGATTGCTTTCCGCCCTGATGGGCTCGCTGGCCGGCGTGTTCAACGCCTGCTCCACGCTGTTTACCGTCGACCTGTATCAGAAGTGGAAGCCGAATGCTTCCCAGCATCAGCTTGTGCGCATGGGCCGCACCGCGACCATCGTGATGGTGTTGATCGCCCTGGCCTGGATTCCGGTTATCAAGAACGCCAAGGGACTCTACACTTACCTGCAGTCCGTGCAAGGCTATCTCGCGCCGCCTATCTTCGTCGTCTTCTTTCTTGGCGTGTTCATCAAGCGCATGAACGGAGCGGGCGCACTTTGGGCCATGATCGTGGGATTCGCGCTGGGGATTTTTCGCATGATGGTCGACACCCCAGTGACGCTCGGCGGCGCGGGATATACGGAGGGATCGTTCCTTTGGGTCGTCAATAACATCTACTTCCAATACTTCAGCGTTCTGATCACGATTGTTTCGGCCGTTGTCATGCTAGGTGTAAGTTACGCTACGGCCTCACCGGACATGCAGAAGATACAAAGTCTGACCTTCGGCACCGCCACCGAAGCGGATCGCCGCAAAACACGCGCGGGCTGGAGCTGGAGAGAAGTGGCAGCTTCCGGCGTAGTACTCGTCTGCATCCTAGGCGGCTATCTCTACTTCCGGGGATAGTAAGACGTCTCGTGGCGCAGGCACTCGTGTCTGCCGCGCTGATACTCTTGTCAGCGCAGGCGAGCGCAGCCCGCCTCCTAACCGGTGCACGCTGTGCAAAATGCCCGTATAATGGTGGCAGGTTGCCAAAGAGCCCTCGCGAATGCCAGATCTGAACAGGACCGCCGATCCCGCCGCGGGGGCTTTTTACGCATCGATGGGCGGCAAGCTGGGCGCGCCCCGAATTCGATCCGGCGAAGATCTAGCTCTGCTGGTCGAGCGGCAGCTTCCCGCCACCGCTATCCAGTCCCTGCTGCGCGGCAGCCTGTCGGATGCCGAGATCTATCGCCTGGCCGTGCCGCGTAGAACCCTGGCCCACCGCATCTCCAAACACCAGCCGCTCTCCAGGGACGAGGCGGATAAAGCCGTCCGCGTGGCGCGCATTACCACAATGGCTGAGCGTACGTTCCAGAACTCCGGGAAAGCCTGGCGATGGCTCCGAAAACCAAAGCTTCGCTTCGAAGGCAAAGCTCCGATGGACATGCTGACGACCGAAACAGGCGCCCGCCTCGCGGAAGAGTTGCTCCTCCAGTTCGAATACGGCATGACCGCGTGACGCTCTGGCGGATCAGGGCCTGGACGGCGGCTACTGAGAGACCACGGTCTGGGCCGTCATTGGCCGAACAACTAAGCGGCGACTCGTCGCATCGGCAATCAATTGCGGAAAAGCGCGGCGACGTCACGGCTGCCATGCACGTCGTGCAGAATCAGCACCACATCGTCCCACAAAATGCGGTGGATGATGACAAAATCGCCAGCGGCGAAGCTGCGCAAGACCGGACCCAAATCGTCCCGGCGTCGCCCCATATATGGATACCGGGCAAGCAACCAAAAGCGCTCGTTGATGCCCTCCACAACCCGTGTGGCGATATCGACGCTGCCACTCTCGCGAGCCAGATGAATCCAGATGCCGTCAAGCTCAGCTTCCACCTCGGGCGAAAGACGGAACTCGCTCATCGGCCGAGGTACTGCTCGGCGGCAAGCCGCGCCGTGCCGCGCCGCTTGATGTCCTCGGTGAGCTGCGTCACCTCTTCGTGTGTCGTGATCCTGCGCCCCTCGCCGCGCGCCAACGACGCTCCGGCCTGTTCGACAGCCGCAAGGATCTCCAAACGCCGCCGCTCGCGTTCCTCCCAAAGCGACATGGCCTCCTGCACCGCATCCTCCGTCCCATGGAATCGGCCGGCTTCAATGCCATGCCGAATGAACGCTTCCTGGTCGGGGGTCAAATGTAATTCCATATATCTTTAGACTAGGAGTCGCCAAAGCGAGTGTCAAGCGCGCTCAGACCGGCTCATAAAAACTCAAAGCGTTATCCCCCTGCCTAAGCGACCGCACGCGCCGCAATTCCCCGTGTTCCTCGCCCGGATCGAACCGCACCGAATGTTGCGCAATCGCGAGCGGCGCATTTGCCTGCTCCAGTGCGGCTGCATAGTCGGCCTCCATCTCGTAGGGCGGATCGAGGAAGACGATGTCCGCCGGGTGGCGCCCAAGTGCCGCGACCACTTTCCCCGCCACCACACTCGCCCGCCCCTCGATCCCCAGCGTCCGCAAATTCCCCCGAATCGCCTCCAGCGCCCGCCGGCCATTTTCTATAAACACGCACCGCCCCGCGCCGCGGCTGAGCGCCTCGATCCCCACCGCGCCCGTCCCGGCGTAAGCGTCCACGAACACCACCCCCACCACGCGCGGCCCCAGCACATCGAACAGCGTCTCGCGCAACCGGTCCGGCGTAGGCCGCGTCGCCCGCCCTTCGATCGACTTCAGCCGCCGCGATCGGAACTCGCCTCCAATCACCCGCATCAGCCCACCGTCACCAGTCCGTACCGCCGCTGCCAATGAATCCGAATATACGCCACCGCCAGCCGCAGTTCCTCCTCGCTCGGCGGATGACTCACGAAGTCCAATGCCTCCCGCCGCGCCGCTTCCAGAATCTCCTTATCGCGCAGGATATTCGCCACCCGCAGCGATGGCAGCCCCGATTGCTTCGTCCCGAAAAACTCGCCCGGCCCGCGCAACTTCAGGTCCATCTCCGCGATCAGGAATCCGTCGTTAGTGTCCACCAGCGTGCGGATGCGTTCCTTCGCCTGATCGCCCATCCGCTCCGTGATCAGGACGCAATAGCTCTGCGCCGCGCCCCGCCCCACGCGCCCGCGAAGCTGGTGAAGCTGCGCCAACCCAAATCGCTCCGCTTGCTCGATCACCATCACCGTCGCATTCGGCACATCCACCCCCACCTCGATCACCGTCGTCGAAACCAGGATCTTGATCTCGCCCTTCTTGAACCGCTCCATGGCCGACTCTTTCTGGTCCGCCGGCAGCCGTCCATGCATCAACCCCACCGCAATCCCCGGAAACACTTCTTGTGACAGATGTTCGTACATCTTCTCGGCCGCCTTCATCGCGCCGGTTTCCGACTCCTCGATCACCGGATACACCACGTACGCCTGCCGCCCCGCGTCGATCTGCGTCTTCATGAAGCTGTAGATGCGCTCCGCATGGTCGGACGTCACATGCTTCGTCACGATCGGTTTGCGTCCGGGCGGCATTTCGTCGATCGTCGAAACATCCAGATCGCCGTACAGCGTCAGCGCCAGCGTGCGCGGAATGGGCGTTGCCGTCATCACCAGCACGTCCGGATGCACGCCCTTCTGCAACAGCTCGAACCGCTGCATCACGCCGAAACGATGCTGCTCGTCCACGATCGCGAGGCCCAGCTTCGAGAACTCTACGTCCTTCTCCAGCAGCGCGTGCGTCCCGATCGCCACGTGCGCCAAGCCGGCCGCGATCAGCTTCTTAAGCTGCACCTTCTCCCGGCTGGTGAACGATCCCGTAAGCTGCACCACCACGTAGTCGAGCCGCGCCAGCAGTTGCTTGAAATAGAAGTAATGCTGCGCCGCCAGGATCTCCGTGGGCGCCAGCACCGCCACCTGATAGCCGTTCTCGATCGCGATCACCGCCGCCTCCGCCGCCACGATGGTCTTGCCGCTCCCCACATCGCCTTGCAGCAGCCGGTTCATGGGCCGCGGCGCTTTCATGTCCTGCGCGATCTCACCCAGGACCCGCTTCTGCGCGCCCGTGGGCTTGAACGGCAGCATCGCTTTCACTTTCTCCCGCACGCCGTCCGTAAGCTCGAACGAAATGCCCGGCATGGTGCGCGCCTTGCTGCGCTTCAATGCCACGCCGCATTCCAACCAAAAGAATTCCTCGAAGATCAGCCGGAACTGCGCCTGCGAGCGGAAGGCATTCAGCAGCCGCATGTCCGTATCCTGCGGCGGGAAGTGCGTCTCCTTGATGGCCGTCCAGCGGTCCGGCAGCTTCAATCGCCGCCGCACCTCTTCGGGAAGCTGGTCCTCCACGGGCGGCAGCGATTCCAACACACGATGCACCATGGTCCGCAGCACGCGCGTGCCGAGCTTCGACACGGCTTCATACACCGGCACCACCCGCCCCAGATGCAGCGCCGCTTCCGCCGTGTCGTCGCCCTCGGAGAGGTCCTCGATTTCGGGGTGCAACATGATGAGTTGCCCGGCATAGCTGTCGAATTCGACCTTGCCGAATAGCGCCACTTTCTTCCCCGGCGTCAGCACGTTGGCCAGATATCCGCCATGAAACCACTTGCCCACCAGGATGCCGCGCGAGCGGTCCGTGAACGAGGCTTCGAACAGCCCCAGGTTGCGCCGCTTGAATCCAGAGAGGCTCGCCGAACGCACTTCCGCGATCACCGTGGCCATCTCGCCGGGCGCCAGTTCGTTCACCGCCTTCACGTTACTGCGGTCCTCGTAGCGGAACGGTACGTAGGCGAGCAAATCCTCCACGGTGCTCAGGCCCTTGGCCTCCAGCATGGCCGCGCGCGCCGGCCCTACGCCTTTGATGTACGTGAGCGAAGTAGTCAAATCCATACGTTGGAGGGCGGGCTTAGCCGGCGGGGATTCATCCCCGCCCCACCACAGTGTACAATGCCGGAAGTGAAGCCCATCGCCATCTTATTTTTCTGCGCCCTCTCAACCCTAGCCGGCCCACTGCGCCTGGGCATAATCGGCACCGACACGTCGCATGTCACCGCCTTCACCCAAATCCTGAACGACGAATCCTCGCCCGATCACGTGCCCGGCGGCCGGGTGGTGGCCGCCTACAAAGGCGGCAGCCCCGACATCGAATCCAGCGCCACCCGCGTGGAGCAGTACGCCGAAGAGCTGCGCACGAAGTGGAAGGTGCGCTTCTTCCCCAGCATTGCGGAAATGTGCCGAGAAGTGGACGCCGTCCTGCTCGAAAGCGTAGATGGCCGCGTGCACCTGGCGCAAGCGCGCGCGGTGATCGCCGCGCACAAGCCGCTGTTTATCGATAAGCCGCTGGCTTCCACCCTGGAGGATGCCCGCGAGATCGCCAGGCTGGCCGCCGCTGCCGGCGTGCCATGGTTCAGTTCGTCCAGCCTCCGCTACGGCGAAATCGCCGAGACCATGAAGTTCGCCGACACGACCGGCGTCGAAACCTGGGGCCCCGGCCCGCTCGAGCCGCACCACCAGCTCGATCTTGCTTGGTACGCCATCCATCCCATCGAACTGCTGTATACGTTGATGGGCCCGGGCTGCGAAACCGTCAGCCGCACGTATTCGCCGGATGCCGACGTTATCGTGGGCCGCTGGAAAGACGGCCGCATCGGTACCGTGCGCGCGCTCCGCCCCTACAGCGATTACGGCGCGGTCGTCTTTCGCCCCAAACAGATCGTCGAAAGCCCATCCCGCCCCGCCGATAGTTACCGCCCGCTGCTGGTGGAGGTGATGAAGTTCTTCGAAACCGGACACCCGCCGGTGCCCAATCGGGAAACGCTCGAAATCTTCGCCTTCATGGACGCCGCCCAGCGCAGCAAGGATGAAGGCGGACGGCCAATGCGGTTACGATAGACAACGACACCTATGCCAAATCTGCTGGAGGGCAAAACCGCCCTCATTCTCGGAATCGCGAATAAATGGAGCTTGGCGTACGCCATCGCACAAGCCTTCTGGCGCGAAGGCGCAACGCTGGCCCTCACCTATCTGGGCGACCGCCAGAAGATCGCCATTGAAGAAATGTCGGTGGGCATGCCTCTGGCGGGCATCTGGCCCTGCGACGTCACCAAGGAGGAAGACCTGCTCGCGCTTACCGAGTCGCTGCGCGCGCTGGGCCGCCCGCTGGATGCCGTGGTCCACAGCCTGGCCTTCGCCAATCGCGACGACCTGTCGCGGCCCTTCGTCGAGACCGGACGCGCCGGCTTCCTGTTGGCCCAGGAAGTGAGCTCTTACTCGCTGGTGGCAGTGGCCCGCGCCACCACTCCCGCCATGACCGCGGGCGGCGCGCTGATGACCCTCACCTACCTCGGCGCCACGCGCGTCGTTCCAAACTACAACGTGATGGGCGTCGCCAAGGCGTCGCTCGAAGCTTGCGTGCGCTACCTCGCCAGCGATCTCGGACCGCAACGCATCCGCGTCAACGCCATCTCCGCCGGGCCCGTCAAAACCGCCTCCGCGCGCGCCGTCAAGGATTTCACCAGCATCCTCGACTACGTGGCGACCCGCTCGCCGTTGCGCCGCAACACCGATCCGGCCGAAGTCGCCGATACCGCCGTCTTCCTGGCCAGCGACCTGGCCCGCGGCGTCACCGGCAATACCATCTTCGTCGACGCTGGGATTCAGATCATGGGTTTATAGTTAAGTAGACCCATGAAGATCGATGTCGTACTGACGGAATCGGAAATCGTCCAAGAGCTGACCGAGGCCGTGGAGGCGCGCGACCTCCCCGAGAAGTTCTTCTACTGGAGCCCGCTAGCCGTGCGGGCGTGGCTGGCGCGCGCGGCCGATCCCGCGTTAGGCGGCCTGCGCCATGCTTGGCAGCAGCTCGCCGCGAAAGCCGCTTGGCTTCTCGAACCCTTCGGCCCTCCCATCCACGCGATCAGTTTCGGCGCGGGCGATGGCTCGACGGACCGCCTCTTGCTCGAGGCCATCCGCCAGTCCGGCCGCGAGCAGAAGTACTACCCCGTGGATGCCAGCCAGGCGCTGCTCGAAATGGCCTGCGCCGGCGCCGAGGATCTGGACATCGAAACCGCCGGCATCAAAGCCGATATCTCGAGTCCCATGCACCTGGTGTTCGCCTCGGACGCCGCCGAATCGCCCAAGCTGCTGCTGATGTCCGGGAACACCATGGGCGGGTTCGATCCGCTCGATCACATCAAGCACATGGCCCAAATCCTGCATGGCGACGACCGCTTGATTCTGGACGCCGAAATCTATCACGCCAACGGAAGCGTGCCGCACGGCGACGCGCTGCGACAGTTTGCGTTCGCACCGCTGGCCGCGCTGGGCGTCTCCGCCGACGACGGAGAAGTGCGCTTCGAAGATAAGCGCGATAAGAGCGTCCCCGGCCTGCATGTAACGGCCGCGCATTTCCGCCCGGACCGCGACCTGCGCATCTCGACCCCGGACCGCGAAGTGCTGGTCGAGCGCGGCGAGCACATCAATTTGAACTTCAGCTACAGGTTCACCCCGGAGGCTCTGCGCGAGTTGCTGGTCGAGCGTGGCGGCCTTCGCGTGCTGGACGAAATCCCCAGCCCGGAGGGGCGGTATTTGTTGATGGTCTGTTCGCGGTAGAGTCGTTCATCGTGGGGCGGGCGTCCGCCTGCAGCGGGTTTCCGGGTCCCCCCTGCCGTCGGCCTCGGACCTCAACGATCAACTAGCCCACCGCAAAACATCCTCGACCGCCTCCGGGTGCTTCGCGATGACAGCCAACAGCACACGCGTGGGCGCGTCGGGGTGCGACCTGCCCTGTTCCCAGTTCCTCAGCGTGCCTGGCGGAAAGCCGAATTTGGTGGCGAATTGCGCCTGGCTGAGTCCCATCCCCACGCGGACCTTTCGAACATCCACCTCCGGCACGTGCACCAGGGTAACGCGCACGTTGTCGTTCTCGCCCTTAGTCCACGCGATCGCCTCCTTCAATCCTTGGATAATGCTCTCGCCGACGGTCTGGCGTTTCCGCACGCGCGTCGCTTTCTTCGCGGCCGGTTTGGCTGCCGTTTTCGTAGTCATATTGGACATCTATACCCTTCTCCGGTACCCAGCCATCAGCGCCGGGACCAAGCGCTTCAAGGCGTTCCGCTCGGCTTTGCTGAGATTCGCCTTTCGGTTCTTCGCGTATGCGGATAGCAGGAACACGGGTAGGCGCCGACGAATGCCACCAGTTCCGCCCTCTCCCACTCCGACATTAGAGGCTTCGCGTGCTTCAAGAACGCGCCGGTCTCCACAACCGTCATCGGAGCGGGTGCCATGCGCTTCCACTATACGCAGATTGCGTATGACACGCAAGTGGCGCACAAGCGGTTAGAGCCGTTGGCCGCGATAGCATCGCACATGGCCGCAGGATGCGTTGCGTAATACAGGTACCAGGCCCGGCCAGGTAGGCAATGGCGTACCCCTGGATCTCCTGGGATCTATTGACAAATGTAATAAAGTGGGCGATCCTAGTCCTTCAGGCCAACATTGCTCCGCGACGGCCCGCGAAATTCCCTGCCCCTGTGACAGAGAATGCCGAAGGCTGCGCTTACCTTTGTGCCGAACCGTGGCGCGCATGAACGTCCCACCAAAGTTCGTTCAGTCTGCCCGCCTTGCGATAGTCGTCTTTCAACTGTTTGAACCAGCGGTTGGCCGCATCGGCGCCCAGCCATGAACCGGCTGCCCGCTCTCCGAACGGGCCCGAGCTTTGGTGCGCAAAGACGTGGCCGTCCGGACTGTACCTGCCAGGAGGGTTCCACTCCCTTTTGGCGCGCAGCGGTTGCGGAAGCTTCCGCATCATCCCGTGGAAAATCGGCACGGCCTTCCCGGCCCTCCGGAGAAGCCGCCAGCCGATCTGATGATTGAATATCGGCGGCGTGGGATGAAAGTTCAAGCCGTCGACGAACTTGAAGGCAGCGTAGCCCAGGGCGATCAACCGTTCGAGGAAAGGATCAATCGGGTTGAGTTCCAGGCTGATATAAGCCGGCGCGATCGCCGGAGTGAGTGTCTCCAGAACTTGGAAATCGGCTCCTTCGATGTCGACCTTGATAAAGACAGGCTGTCCGTGGTCCGCAATGAGTTGCTGGGTAGTGATGCAGGCGACCTGCAGTTCTTCCCATTCCCCGGGCTTCCGGTTGACGTCCGGCTCGAAGGTCGACCAGCCGTCTTGTTGCAGGCTGCGATAAAAGGTGAACTCTCCCGGTTGCCTCAAGATTCCGGCGTTTACTACTTTGATCTGGCCGGCGCGAATCTCGTGCTCGAATCGCTGTGAGCATTGCGCGGCAAGCATGGGATTGGCCTCCACGCCCACCACGCGATACCCGAGGTGAAGGTAGTACGCCGCATCGTCGCCATTATTGAGACCAATATCGAAGACGAGCTCCGGCATTAAGGTTTCCGTCGAAGAATCAGTGTACCGCTTGTGCGATACGCGCTGTTCCACCGGTAAGAAGGCTGGCATGGGAAGAATATCCGGCACGACACAAGACACACCGCGGCTGCCGGGCCTGGCCGCCCGGCCCCAGGAGCGGAAGCCGGCTCGAAACAAAAACGCCATGGCACGTTTTGAGCTGCAGCCGGTTGTCCGCGCCGCCCTGCCCGATGTGGCAGCCTTTCTGCACAGGTGGCGCAATAGCCAGGCCGAAGGGTCGCCGGATCGGAAGCCTTTTGGTGAAACTGTTCTCGATATCCAACGGCGCCTCAAATGGCTGCTGGTCGATAATCCCCTAGCAACCGCGGATGCTACGCTCGGCTATTGCCTGCGCGATGGCGAGGGAGTCGTCAGAGGCATCAATCTCTGTTTTCCCGCCGCCTTCCTCCGCGCGGACAAACGGCTCCTCGGCTTGTGTTCCGGTAGCTTTTTTGTGGAGCCGCCGGCGCGCTCTCTGGGATTCTATCTATTTAAGAAATACTTGAGCACCCCGGGATGTTCCTTCCACTTCGCCTCTACCTGTAACGCCGGCTCGGGTGAGCTTTGGAGGATGGTCGGCGGCTGTCCCGTCCCGAATTCTGAAACGGAGTATATTCTCCCGCTTAGGCTGGATGTGATGATTCCCGCATTTGTGGCTGCCAGAACTGCAAGCGGGGCGGCCGCCGGAATTGCACGCATCTGCGGCCGCGGCGCCAATCCGATTCTGCGATTTCTCACGCGGCCCTCGGCGGAACTCGCTATTGCGCCTTGTCAAGACTGGGAGAAGCTCGCGGAGCTTTCCCGCCGTCACCGCCCTCCCGGCCATATTACGAGTGATCGGTCGCCGGCGTTCCTAAGGTGGCGATATGGGCCGGGCTCGCCCGCATACCCATGCGGCGTCTACGTGTTCCGCGACCAGATGGGCCATGAGGGTTGGTTCGCCCTGGGTAAATTGAGCCACGGGGATGGAGGGCAGTTTCGCGCATCCGTTTTGCTGGACGCCATCTGGCCTCGTGAACGGATGAGCTTCGGACCTATCTTCCGCGAAATACTTCGCGTGGCGGCCGGCTCGGCCGACGCCCTCTTCTTTCGATGGCAACCCGGGCTTAACTATAGTAAGTACAGCCGTTTCGTCATTCCGCACAAACTGGGGGCGCCTCGCGCGTTCGTGCGCCTGCCGAAGGGCGCGCCGCGTTTTCCGCTTGATTCGCTCGATTACGACGATAGCGACTACATCGCATGGGAGTTCCAGTGGACTCCCGAGTACTAGCTCTACAAAGCCGTGTTGTGGGGCGTCGTCGTCGTAAGCCCGCCACTGGCGGCGCACTTTGCCGTGGATCGTCAACATGTTGCGAGCCTAAGTCGCCAATGGGACGCCCCCATTACGTACCTTACTTATCCGTACTATTACCGAGGATTCTCTTGTAATGCTGCAAAAACCTTGGTACCGTAAAAACGTAGTTTTTAGTGCGCCGCTTTTTCCTTATAAGGAGGAGACTATGACTTCAACAGCCACCGTGGAGACTCTGCACGACTTACAAATAGCGTCAATTCAAGACCATGTCGACCGCGCCATTGACGAACTTTTGGCTTCTTTACCGGACCCCGTCCAGCTCTCGTCAGAGCAGCGCCGCGGCATCATCGCACGATACTCGGCGGTGCTGGAAGGAAATTTCATTTACTGGATGACCGGCGCCTATCTCGCCGTCGGCTCGGAGGATGCCCGCTCCAAAATCTTGGAGAACCTCCACGAAGAAGTGCGGGACTCCCACCCTAATATGCTGCGCAAGTTCGCCATCGCGGCCCACGCCGTTCCCAACGAGGCGGATGCTTGGGCGGTCTATCGGGATTTGACCAAGGTCCGGCTGTTCATCGGCCGGCTCTCGGCGGTGCCGATTGTCCTGACCATGGCGTTCTTCGAAGGATTCATTCAGCGGTTCATGGCCTTTTTGGCGGATCTCGCCCAACGGCAGGGCTCCACCGAGATGGAATACACGGACGTGCACGGAGTTTGCGACATCACTCACACGCAAGAGCTCTTCCGATCGCTAGAAGCGGAGATGGAGATTAGCCCGGTGGACCCCGAGACGGACATCTTCGAGGGCATGCATCTGCTTCGCACCTTGATCGAAACCATCGTCGATGGCGGCCCGGACCCGAGACGGAATTAGCTGTATATGTCAGTCCGGTCGGAGATTATCGCTCAGTTCACTCAGGTCGCCGAGGAGCAAGACAAGCATCTGGCGCCGTTAGCCGACGATCTGGAGCTTGTAAACTCAGGACTTGACTCGCTCTGCATGGCAGTCATCGTCGCCCGGCTGGAGGATTCGTTGGGAGTGGATCCGTTCACTGCGGTCGAGAGTGCCGCCTTTCCAGTGACCCTCGGCGAATTCATCGAGTTCTATGAAAATGCCGCCAAGTGACGGTGGGTCGCTCTCCGACGGGATCGCCGCCGCAGGGAATCTGTCGGATCGCTTTGTCTCCGGAATTGAAGCGACTGTCACTTTGGGCGGGCTGGTGGGCGGGTCTTCGCTCGGTTGCCGGGCCGAGGGGTTGCGTGGCCGGTCGGTGCTTGTCTGGACCAGAGACCAACTCACCGCTGCATTGGCGCTCATCGAGCTTGACGGCATCGCGCGCCGCCTGGTTCTTTGCCCTTCCGATTTTTCATTCGAACATCTTCCCTTCTTGGTCGATGCGGCGGCCGTGGATGCGATCGTATCTGATCTGCCTTCACTCGGACCGGACCTCTCCGGCGTGGCGACTTTCATCAAATGCGGTCCGAAGATCGTACCCGCCAATTACGACCGCGGCGTAAGGCTGCGGACGGAATGGATACTCCTTACATCCGGCACCACGGGACAGCCCAAGATGGTCGTCCACAGTTTGGCGAGTCTGGCCGGAGCGATTGAATCCAACGGCGCCTCGCCCAGCCCGCTGGTTTGGAGCACCTTCTACGACATTCGCCGTTATGGCGGTCTCCGGATCTTTCTGCGCGCCCTGCTCACCGGCGCGTCGCTAGTGGTGTCGAGCACCGAGGGATGCATGGCGGATTTTCTGATCCGGGCCGCCGCCTACGGAGTTACGCATATCTCCGGAACGCCTTCCCATTGGCGCCGCGCGCTGATGAGCCCGTCGGCGCACCGGCTGGCGCCCCAATACGTGCGGTTGTCGGGAGAAATCGCCGACCAGGCAATCCTGGACCATCTCCGCTCCTTCTACCCGCATGCCACCATCGTCCACGCCTTCGCCTCAACCGAAGCCGGCGTGGCGTTCGATGTTACCGATGGTCTGGCGGGCTTTCCGGCGGGCCTGATCGGAAAGACAGCCGATGTGGAGATGAAAGTCGAGGATGGATCGCTGCGCATCCGTTCGATACTCGTCGCGGATCGCTACTTAGGCGGCCAAGCCAAGCCTCTCTCAGGCGCGGACGGCTTCGTGGATACCGGCGACCTGCTCGAATTGTGTAATGGCCGCTATTACTTCGTAGGCCGGCGCGACGGAGTCATCAACGTTGGTGGTTTGAAGGTAAGTCCGGAGGAAGTGGAAGCGGTTATTAACCGCCACCCGCAAGTTCGGATGTCGCTGGTCCGCGCCAGAAAGAACCCCATCACCGGTGCGCTGGTGGTGGCCGACGTCATTCTCGCAACGCCGCTCGCGACTCTAAACGGGCATGCCGGCAAACTCGAGCGCGAGATTCTGCAGCTCTGCCGCGGGGCGCTTCCCCGCCATAAAGTCCCGGCGGCGATCCACTTCGTCGGCGATTTGCCCATCGCCCCCACCGGCAAAATGGTGCGCCAGCCATGCGTAACGTCGTCGTAACTGGTGGCAGCCGGGGGTTGGGCCTGGGAATTGCCCGCAAGCTGGCAGGGGAGGGTTACCACGTCATAGCAGTTGCGCGTAACCAAACCGATCTACTCACTGCGGCGATGCGGGAGGCGGACAACGAACATTCCGGATCGTTCCATTTTGTCCCTTTCGATCTGGCCAAGACTGAGGATATTGCTGGCTTCGTGAAGACACTGCGAAGGGACTACGGACCTATCTACGGGTTGGTAAACAACGCGGGTATGAGTTACGACGGCACGCTCGCCCTGATGCCCAACTCCCGGATCGAGCAACTGGTGCGCCTGAATACGATCTCCCCCATGGTCCTCACCAAATACGTCGTGCGTTCCATGATGGCCGATGGAGGCGGGCGTATCGTGAACATTGCCTCGATTACCGCCTTCACCGGCTGCAGTGGTCTTTCCGTTTACGCCGCCACCAAAGCCTCGCTGATCGGCTTCACTCGCTCGCTGGCGCGGGAAGCCGGACGCATGGGAGTCAACGTGAATGCGGTTGCGCCCGGATTCGTCGATACGGAAATGACGCAGGGGCTGAAGGACGAGCAAAGGCAGCAGATCGTCCGGCGCAGCGCGCTGCGGCGGCTTACGGAAATCGACGACGTGGCCTGCGCGGTCGAGTTCCTGCTTGGCTCGAAATCGAAAAGCATCACCGGCACGGTACTTACTGTTGACGCGGGCAGCACAGCATGACGGCAACTCTCACACAAAGACCGGAGACCGCCGGCGGATCGGCCGCCCAAACCTGGGCGCGCGCGCTGGAGTTGACGGCGTCCATCGCCCGCCATCCCGATCGCCTGCTTCCCACCGTGATCGAGGAACGCGCCGCTCAGCTCGGCGATGCGCCGGCGCTGCTTTCCGATCGCGAGTGCCTCACTTATCGTGCGCTCGTGGAGCGCTCCAACCGCTACGCCCGATGGGCGCTCGGCCAGGGCCTCGCCAAAGGCGAAGTGGTCTGTCTGATGATGCCGAATCGGCCTGAATACATGGCCATCTGGCTCGGCATTACAAAGGTCGGCGGCGTGGTTGCGCTCGTCAACACGAATCTGACCGGTCCGTCGCTCGCGCATTGCATCGATATTGTCGCGCCCCAACATATCATCGTGGCTGCGGATTTCGCCGCAGCGTTTACCGCGGCTCTGCCGCACCTCGCGACGACGCCAACGGTCTGGGTTCACGGCGCCGGCGATAGGGCATTCCGCCGCATCGATCACGACATCGAGCAACTCGCGGGAGATATGCTGAGTGACAGCGAACGCCCGTCGGTCACCATTCAGGACCTGGCGCTCCATATATACACTTCCGGAACCACCGGGTTGCCCAAAGCCGCCAACGTCAGCCATGCGCGGCTGATGCAATGGAGCGGCTGGTTCGCCGGCATGCTGGATGCCCGCCCGATGGACCGCATGTACGATTGTTTGCCGATGTATCATAGCGTCGGTGGGGTACTCGCGCCTGGCGCGATGCTGGCCGCCGGCGGATCGGTCGTTATCGGCGAGAAGTTTTCGGCCAGCCAATTCTGGAGCGACGTTGTCCGGTGGGATTGTACGCTGTTCCAATATATCGGAGAGCTTTGCCGCTACTTACTTCACACCGCGCCATCTCCGGCCGAAAACTGTCACCGGATCAGGATCGCCTGCGGCAATGGACTACGCCCGGATGTGTGGGGCGCGTTCCAAAGCCGGTTCCACATACCACGGATAGTCGAATTTTACGCCGCCACCGAAGGCGGCCTCTCGTTGTTCAACGTCGAAGGCAAATGCGGCTCTATCGGCCGCGTCCCCCCTTACCTCGCGCATCGATTCGCGCCGGCCTTGATACGGTTCGATGTCGAGACAGACGAGCCCGTGCGGAACGGAAACGGATTCTGCATTCGTTGTGCTCCGCACGAAACCGGCGAAGCCATCTGTCAAATTCAGGGCGGTACAGCACACGCCGGCAGCCGCTTCGAGGGCTACACAAATCAGCAGGCTTCGGAGAAGAGGATTCTCCGCAACGTGTTCCAGCCCGGAGATAGCTGGTCCCGTACCGGCGACCTGATGCGGAAAGACGAGCAAGGCTTTTTCTATTTCGTGGATCGCATCGGCGACACGTTCCGCTGGAAAGGTGAGAATGTCGCGACTTGCGAAGTCTCCGAAGCGATTTGCGCGTTTCCAGGGGTCCGGCAGGCCAATGTCTACGGCGTGTCCATACCGGGCACCGACGGCCGGGCTGGCATGGCCACGCTCGTCGCCGAATCCGAAATCGAACTGCCGGCGCTGCGCGCGCACCTGAGCGCCCGCCTCCCGCACTATGCCCGCCCTCTGTTCTTGCGGCTCCAGCATGAGATGGAAGTTACCGGCACGTTCAAGTACACCAAAACAGAACTCGTACTGCAGGGATACAATCCCGGCGCGACGGCCGATGTCCTCTATTTCAACCATCCCGAGGTCCAGGCGTTTGTGCGGCTCGACCAGGCGCTTTACAGCCGCATCCAATCCGGGGAGATCCGATTATAATGGGACACTGCCACACAGTAGAGCCGGGCCTGGGGCATGCGGCTCTCGAAACCATCCGGGAAGCCGTGACTGCGTTGGAGTCGGATATCGCCGCTGGCCCTATGACTCCGCAGGTCACACCGGAAGAGATTCGAAATTACCTGACGTCCCGCTATGACTTCACAAAGTCTGTACCGCTCGACGAAGTTGTGCCCGACGTGGAACAGATGTTACACAAGTGGCAGGTGCATGTCACTCATCCGCGCTATTTCGGCCTCTTCAACCCCAGCGTGACGCTGGCTTCCATCGTGGCGGATACGCTGGCCGCGATGTACAATCCCCAACTGGCGGCGTGGCGCACGTCGCCCGCCGCGAACGAGATCGAACGTCATACTCTGGCTTGGCTAGCTTCCAAGTTCGGCTTCCCCGCCGATGCCAGCGCGAACTTTACCAGCGGCGGCGCAGAGGCTAATCTCTCGGCCGTGACTGTGGCTCTAACTCGGGCTTTTCCCGAACATGGCGAACGCGGCCTGCGCAGCCTTCCGGCCACGCCCGCGATCTACCTGACGGGCGAAGCCCATCACTCCTTCAACAAGATCGCGCATATGACGGGACTCGGCCGGCGGGCGCTCCGCATAGTCGAAACGGACCGCGATCTGAAGATGGACTTAGACGATCTGGCGCGGCGCGTGGCCGAGGATCGCAAGCACGGATTTGCGCCGTTCATGGCGATCGCAACCGCGGGCACGACAGCGGCCGGCGCGATCGATCCTCTGCAGGCTCTGGCGGATTTCTGCCGCCGGGAGAGCCTGTGGCTGCATGTGGATGCCGCCTGGGGCGGCGCCGCAGCCATTTCACCGGTCATCAGACACCACCTAGCCGGAATCGAGGCCGCCGATTCGATCACGTGCGATGCCCACAAATGGTTCTCCGTCCCCATGGGCGCCGGAATGTTTTTCTGCCGCCATCCCGAGTCGGTTGCCGCGGCCTTTCACGCGGAAAATTCCTACATGCCGGCTGAAACAATCGGGCCGGTCACCGATCCGTATACGACATCCGTGCAGTGGTCCCGCCGCTTCATCGGCCTGAAGCTATTCCTGGCGCTTGCTGAACGCGGCGAATCGGGATATGCCGAAATGATCGAGCACCATGCTCGCATGGGCGACGTCATGCGGCAGTCGCTAAAGCTCGCGGGTTGGCGGATCGTCAATTCGACGCCGCTGCCGTTGGTTTGCTTCACCCGCGACGGGCTAGACACCGGCAAGTTTCTGGAGGCCCTGCATGCGCGGCAGATCGCTTGGATGTCGGAAGTTCGGCTCAGCGACGCCGCGCCCGTCCTGCGGGCTTGTATCACCAGCTTTCGCACGACCGAAGTCGACATCCTGCGCGTAGTCGAGGAGATGAGTCTGCTGCTATGAGAAAAGAGACCATCGCGATTCACGGCGGCTACCAGACCGATCCCACCACCAAGGCTGTGGCTGTGCCGATCTATCAGACCGTGGCGTTTGAATTCGACAGCGCCGATCATGCCGCGGCGTTGTTCAACCTCGGAGCGGAGGGATACCGCTATAGCCGCATCGGCAATCCGACCACGGAAGTGCTGGAGCGGCGCGTCGCCGTGCTCGAAGGCGGGCTGGAGGCTCTGTGCGTCAGCACGGGGCAAGCCGCCACTTACTATGCCACGCTGAATGTGACTGAGCTGGGCACTAATATCGTCTCAGTCCCGCAGTTATACGGAACCACTCACACTCTGTTCGCCTACGTCTTGCCCAGCCAGGGAGTGACTGTTCGCTTCGCGGCGTCGGACAGCCCCGGCGATATCGAGAAACTAATCGACGGCCAGACGCGGGCCGTCTTTTGCGAAACCGTCGGTAACCCGGCGGGAAACGTTTGCGACCTCGAGGCGCTGGCGCGGGTAGCTCACAAACACGGCGTGCCGCTGATCGTTGATAACACGGTTGCCACGCCCATCCTGCTCTGTCCGATCGAATACGGCGCGGATATTGTGGTGCATTCCCTGACGAAGTTTATGGGTGGACACGGCACTACGCTCGGCGGAGTCGTCGTCGACAGCGGCAAGTTCCCGTGGAAGCAGCACGCCCAGCGTTTCCCTATGTTCAACCAGCCGGACCCGTCGTATCACGGCCTGGTCTACACCGATCGTTTTGGGGATGCCGCGTACATCGCGCGATGCCGCAGCGTATACCAACGGGCCACGGGGGCCGTTTTGCCCGCCATGAGCGCATTCCTGCTGCTGCAGGGAATCGAGACGTTGCCGTTACGCATCGAGCGCCATGTGGAAAACGGCAGAAGGGTAGCCGAATTCCTGCGTAAAGACACGCGCGTCGAGTGGGTCAACTACGCCGGATTCCCCGACAGTCCTCATCATGCGCTGGCCCAAAAATATCTCGGCGGACGGGCGTGCTCTTTGATGACCTTCGGAATCAAGGGAGGGTTCGAAGCGGCCAAACGCTTCTACGACGCGCTCACTTTGGTCAAGCGGCTCGTCAATCTGGGTGACGCCAAATCGTTGTGTTGCCATCCTGCCTCTACGACCCATCGGCAGATGTCCGCCGAAGAACAACGCAAGGCCGGTGTGGGGCCGGAGACCATCCGGCTCAGCATCGGCATCGAACATATCGATGACATCCTGGCCGACCTCGATGGGGCGCTGGATGCGGCCAAATTATCGGAGGTACTCTGATGCCGGTCCATTTAGTTGGAGATGCATCATATGAATCCGCGGCGCCGTCCATCCATATCGGCTTGATCAATAACATGCCGGATGCCGCGCTGAAAGCCACCGAGCGCCAGTTTCTGTCTTTGCTCAATTCAGCGGCGGATGGCGTTACAGTGATTGTGTCGCTTTATGCCTTGCCGGGTGTTCCTCGATGCGAATCGGCCACGCGACATCTTAGCCGTTTCTATTCCGGCATTGAGGATTTGTGGGATAGCCGCCTCGACGGTCTGATCGTGACCGGCACCGAGCCGCGGGCTGAGAACTTGCGGGAAGAACCATACTGGGAAAGCCTGGCACAAGTGATCGAGTGGGCGGGGCACAACACGCGCTCGACCATGTGGTCCTGCCTGGCGGCACACGCCGCGGTTCTGCACCTTGACGGCATCGGCCGGCGCCGCCTTGCCAATAAGCGTTTCGGCGTCTTCGAATGCGCCCGCGCGTCGCACCACCAACTGACCGCCGGAATGCCCGCGCGTCAGCGAATGCCGCATTCCAGGTGGAACGATATAGCCGAATCGGAATTGACGGATTGCGGCTATAGTGTCCTCACTCGCTCCACCGATGGGAGTGTCGACGCCTTCGCTAAACAGCGGAAGAGCTTGTTCGTATTCTTCCAAGGCCATCCGGAGTATGAGGCTAACACGTTGCTCCTCGAATATCGCAGAGACGTCCGGCGTTACCTGAGGGGAGAGAGAGACACATATCCGCAAATGCCGGAGGGCTATTTCGACCGGGACACCGCCGATCTATTCGCGGCGATGCGGGATCGATCGCTGTCTAACCTGAGCCCGGAGTTGCACGCCGATCTTCCGGCTGCCCTGGCGGAGACCAGAGTCTCGAACACCTGGCATGCGGCGTCGGCGCGGGTCTATGGGAACTGGCTCGCATACCTGCACGCGCAGACCCGTGGCGCACGCTCCCGGCGCGCCGTTCCGGCACTCTTGCCGGCACTGGCGAGCTAGTTCGCCTTAGGCCGATTGGCAATCGGCCCGCAGGATGCCATCCTGCCCCACAAAATATGGCCAAACTCCAGTGGCGGGCTTGGCTCGTCTACGTGGGGCGGGCCTCCAGGCCTGCGCGGGTTCTCCAGAACCCGCCCTGCATAGTCGGACCTAGCCCCCCAACACAGCCTTCACAGCGTCCACCGACACACTCACCAGCCGGTCGACCTCCGCCTTGGTAACGACCAGCGGCGGCGCGAAGAACAAGATATCGCCGGTCGCGGGATGCGCACCGCCCGCGGGTCGCGTTCGCGTAACGACGCCACCCTTCACCATCTCCGCGTGAAGGCGCGCGGCAACTTTGCGGTCGACCGCGAAGTTCTTCTTCGTGGCCCGATCTTCCACGAATTCCACCGCCGCAAGCAGCCCCTTGCCGCCGCGAATATCCCCTGCATTCGGGTGGGCGCCGAAAGCCGCCGTCAGGCCGGCGTACAGCCGCGTACCCATCTTCTCCGCGTTCCCGCAAAGCCCCTCGCGCTCTATGATCTCGATATTCTTCAGCGCCACCGCGCAGCAAGTGGGGTGCGCCGAGTAAGTGAAGGCGTGCATCCAGCGGTCCTCCGGCTTCACCGAATCCATCGCGTCCTTGATCGCCTTAGTCACCATGATCCCGCCTAACGGAAGGTAGCCGGAAGTTACACCCTTGGCGAAGGAGACGATGTCGGGCGTCACGTTCCAGTGCGTCAATCCGAACCAGCGTCCCGTGCGGCCGAACCCGGTAATGATTTCGTCCGCGATCAGCAGTACGTCGTACCGCGTGCACACCTCGCGCACTCGCGCCCAGTAATCGTCGGTCGGATAGATCACTCCCCCCGCGCCGTGGATCGGCTCTCCGATAAAAGCTGCCACAGTTTCCGGCCCCTCGCGGAGAATCGTCTCCTCCAGTTCACGCGCCGCCGCTTGCCCCACTGTCTCGCCCGGCTGCGCCCCCTGGTAGCGATACGGATAACACGTCTGGATGTGAACGAAGCCCGGGACCCGCGGCTCGAACATCTTCCAGTAAGTACCCATCTTAGTGGCGCTCATCGCTTGCAGCGTCACGCCATGGTATCCTTCCTGGCGCGCCACCACCTTAACCTTTTCGGGCTTGCCGCGCGCCCTCCAGAAAAAACGCGCGGTCTTGAATGCCGATTCGTTCGCTTCCGCGCCGCCCGAGGTGAAGAAGACCGCCTGCATCGTGCCGCCGGTCAGCTCGACGAGGCGCTCCGCAAGCGCAATCGCGGGGATGTTCGACGATCCGATGTAGCCCGAAAAATAGGCCAGTTCCTTCATCTGGGCCGCGGCGACGTCCGCCAGCTCGGCGCGGCCATGGCCCGCGTTGACGTTCCACAGCCCGGACAGCCCGTCGAGATACTCGCGCCCGTTAATGTCTTGCACGGTCGCGCCGCGTCCCCGGACGTAGACGATTGGTTCCTGGTGGTCGATCGGATGGTGCAGCGGGTGGATCAAGTGTTCCCGATCGGCGCGGATGAGTCCTGCGGTACCTAGCTCCATTGCGAGAACAGGATACCACGATAGAAAGTGCGGGGCAGAAGATCGGGTTCTGTGCCCGACGGTCTATCCGCGGCTGACAAACCGGAAGAACAACGCCTGCTTGGAAACCGGCTCGGCCCGCGCGCTGAGCGACGCCATCTGATGATCGCTGAGCGGCGTGAACTCGCGCGCCAGTTGCACGTTCTCTTCCAGTTGCGCGATCGAATCGCAGCCGATGATGACCGTACTCACGGGGTGCGAGAGGGAATAATACAGCGCCTCGCGCATGGTAAGCGGCCCCGGCGTGGTGGCAATCACCGCGCCTTCCCACGAGTGCTGTTGCTGCGCAAGCGGCGGCGGAGTCCAACTGGCCAGCAGCCGGCTGCGCCCCGGCACTTTCATGCCGACGATCCCCATCTGCTTCTCCACCGCCAGCGGCAGAAGCTGATCCATGAAACTGTAGTGATGCCGGTCGGCGGCGTTCAGGGCCATCAGAATGGCGTCGAACGGATGCCGGCGGATGGCCTCCATCAACGGCTCGGGGCGGAAGTGGCCGGTGACGCCCAGATAGCGCACCATCTTCTGTTCCTGCGCCTGCCGCAGCGCTTCCATGGCGCCGCCCTTGGCGAACACCGCGTCCACGTCCTCCGCCAGGCCGATGTCGTGCAATTGCCAAAGATCCAGGTGGTCCGTTTGCAACAGTTTCAAGGATTCCTCGAGCATGCGCAGAGACCCGTCGCGCGTCCGCTCCTTCGTCTTGCTCGCCAGGAATGCCTGCGCGCGGCGCCGTTTCATCACCGCAACGATGTAGCGTTCACTCCAGCGTTCCGGTCCGCCATAGATCGAAGATGTGTCGATGTAGTTCACGCCCAGATCGAGCGCCCGCTCCACAATCGGAACGGCTACGGCTTCGTTGTGCGCGCGCTCCAGCGCCCCTTGCCCGCCGAGACTGAAGACGCCGACTTGGTACCCCGTGCGCCCCAGATTGCGCACCGGCATGGCCTGCGGCGCGGGCCGTGCATCGGTCGTTTGGCCGGAGGCTGCTGGGCCCATTAGCCCTGCTGCTGCGGCGCCGCCCAGTTTCAGGAAAGCTCTTCTACCAGCCAGTTCGCGATCCGAAGTTCTTTTTTCCACGGGTTCCTCCCTGGAGCAAGTTTGCTTGGCAAGTTCGCCGGAAACGATGCGTCGCAGTTCCAGTATATCGCGGGTCTCCACGGTCGCTGGAAGGGCGCTGGTTTATCTAGCCTGTTCGCGGTAGAATCTTTTCAGGTGCGCGCCCGTAGCTCAGTTGGATAGAGCGGCTGGCTTCGAACCAGTAGGCCGGGGGTTCGAGTCCCTCCGGGCGCACCAACATTTTCACTAGCGAGCCGGCAGCGCATGGCGCCGCCCCACTGGGGGTAGAATATGGCAATGGCGCAGGCGAAGGCAACTCCCAAAACGTACGACGTAATCGTGGTCGGCTCCGGGGCCGGCGGCGGCGTGGCCGCGCATGTCCTATCGCGGGCCGGCGCCAAGGTCTGCATGCTGGAGGCCGGCGGATGGTACGACGGCACGAAGCAGTCCAGCATGTTTAAGTGGCCCTACAACGCGCCGCATCGCGCGGCGGGCACCAAGGAAAAACCCTTCGGCTATTTCGACGCTACCCTGCTGGGCGGCTGGCACGTGCCGGGCGAGCCCTATACCAATGCCGCCGGAACGAGCTGGATGTGGTGGCGCGCGCGCATGTTGGGCGGCCGCACCAACCATTACGGCCGCATCTCGCTGCGCATGGGTCCGTACGACTTCAAACCCTACAGCCGCGACGGCCGGGGCTTCGACTGGCCCATCACCTACGAGGAACTGGCGCCCTACTACGATAAGGCCGAGGAACTGATCGGCGTCTTCGGCACCCCGGAGGGCCTCGAGAATACGCCCGACGGCAAGTTTCTGCCGGCGCCCGCGCCGCGCGGTTACGAGCGTCTGGTGAAGCTCGCCTGCGACAAGGTGAATGTTCCGTGCATCCCGTCGCGCCTGGCGATTCTCACGCGCGGAATTCACGGGCGGCCCGCCTGCCATTACTGCGCGCAATGCGGGCGCGCCTGCGGCATCAACGCGAACTTCAATTCCCCCGGCGTACACATCTTTCCGGCGATGCAGACCGGCAACCTGGAAGTGCTGACCGGCGCGATGGCGCGCGAAGTGGTGGTTGGGCCGGATGGCTTGGTGCGCGGCGTCTCGTACATCGATAAGAAAACGCGCGGCGAAGTCACCGTCACTGCGAAGATCGTGGTGCTGGCGGCGAGTTGCTGCGAGACCGCCCGCATCCTGCTGAACTCCAAAAGCAGCCAGTTCCCCAACGGTCTGGCGAACTCCAGCGGACTTGTGGGACGGTATCTCATGGATACCGTGGGATCGGACGTGGACGGCTACTTGCCGATTCTGGAGGATCTGCCCCCGCGCAATGAAGACGGCGTCGGCGGCATGCACATGTACATGCCCTGGTGGCATTATAAGGACCAGAAGGCCGGCAAGATGCCGTTCGCGCGCGGCTATCACATCGAGTTCGGCGGCGGGCGCGGCCTGCCGGAGTCCGGTGACTTCGGCGGTTCCGAGCGCATCCTGGGCGGCGGCTACGGCGTCGAGCTGAAGCGCAACGTGCGCAAGGTGTACGGCGCGGGCGTCGGCTTCACCGGGCGCGGCGAAATGATCCCCAACGCCGACAGTTACTGCGAGCTCGATCCGCACACGGTGGACCAGTGGGGCATCCCCGTGTTGCGTTTCCACTTCAAATGGAGCCAGGACGAAATCCTGCAGGCGAAACATATGCAGGATACTTTCAAGGAGATCATTACGGCGGCCGGCGGCAAGTACTTCACCGACGCCTCGGCCGAAAATAACTGGGGAATCGCGCGCGGCGGCTCTATCATCCACGAGGTGGGCGCGGCGCGCATGGGGGCGGATGCGAAGACTTCCGTGCTCAACTCGAATTGCCAGGCTTGGGACTGTAAGAACTTGTTTGTCACCGATGCCGCACCGTTCGTGAGCAACGCGGATAAGAACCCGACTCTGACTATTACCGCGCTAGGTTGGCGCACGTCGGAGTATATTGCGGAGCAGGTGAAGAAGAGGAACTTATGACGGAGAAATCGGGAGTCAGCCGGCGCGAACTGTTCCAGATAGCCGGATCGGTGCCCGCGATGGCCGCGGCTACGGCGGGCGCCGGCCTGGCGCAAACGCACGAGGCGCACCAAGGTGCGTACCAGCGCAAAGTGTTCGACGATCGCGACTGGCAAACCGTGCGCGTGCTTTGCGACTTGATCCTGCCCGCGGACGAGCGCAGCGGCAGCGCCACACAGGCCGGCGTGCCCGAGTTCATCGACGACTGGCTGGACTTCCGGAAGCAGGAGGACGGCAACGACGATCTGGCGGCACAGATACTCGGCGGCCTTGCCTGGCTGGATCGGCAGAACTTCGTGCAGGCCGGCGCCGATCGGCAGAAACAGATTCTCGACCGCATTGCCTGGCCGGAGCGCGCCGCGCCCGAGGATCGCCGCTGGGCCGCCTTCTTCAGCAAGTTTCGGGACCTGACTCTGAACGGCTTCTACTCAAGTAAGATGGGCATCGCCGACCTGCCGTATCTCGGCAACACCGCCGTCGAGGAATGGAAGGGCTGCGACCCCGCCGTCTGGGCAAAGCTCGAAGAGCGCATGAAGAACGGCTACAAGGGCTTGGGCGGCGAAGTCAAGGCTTGGACGTAGGGCGGAGCGAAATCGCCGGCAGATACATCCCCTTCTCCTCCCGGCGCCACCAGGCGCCGCTGCTCCGCCGTTCCGCGAAATCCGTGAACCGATAGTCGTACACCACAGCCCAGATATACCGCGGCGGGCCTCCCGGAAAAGGATTGCGCTCCAGCAGCCCCAGCACCGGCGCGGACCCCTGCAACAGCCTCCCCGCAAAGTTGTAGTACCATCGATTCTCGTCCGCGCTCCCCAACGCGGCGAACCACATTTGCCAGTCGAGGCGCGGTTGATAAGGCGCAACCCAGGGCGGCGCGCGCTTCACATCGCCCGGCTTGTAGCGGAATTCGTATGGAGTCCACGTCGTCCCGTCATTCGAGCCTTCCACCACGATCTCCGGGCGCGTGGTGGTCATCACCGCGAACAGGCCGTATGAATTGACCAATCGCAACGGTGAGATCCACGCCAGATAGCTCTGCGCAGGCGCGGGCAGGGGTAAATGAAACATCTCCAGGAACTGCAATCCGCTGGTGGTCAGCACGAAGACCAGCAGAGCCAGGGTGACACCACGATGCACGCGCGTCTCCGGCCGCGGCGGCACGTTCGCGAACAGGAACACGCATAGCGCGATGGCCAGCAGATTGAAGAACGTATAATTGCCGGTCAGCAGGATCAATACTTGCAGGCCGATCATCAGGCACGCCGAGACGCGCCGCAGCCGAAGCGGGGCGAAAATTAGAAGGGGAACCAGCAACTCCAGAAAGAATACGAACACCGTGGACGCCTTCTGGAACCAGCCGGGGAGTTGCGCCATGTACCATGCGATGGGAGTAGGCAGCGGCTGTGTGAAGTAGTGATAGTTCAGCGCCGTCAGGTTGCGCCAGGTGGGATCGCCGCTCATCAGCTTGACCACGCCGGACATAAACATCAGCCGGAACAGCAGCCATCGCAACAGCCATGTGCGCCCCGGCGACCCATCCGCGAAAATCGCCAGGAAGCCCGCTTCCGTCAGCAGGATGTCCCATTGGAACGACCAAAAATCCTGGCCGGCGGTGGAGATCGAAAGATACAGAACCAGAAGCGCGATCAGACACGTCCGCCGGAAAAAAGCCGAGCATCAGGACGATCGCCAACGCCGCGCCCCCAATCCACGCGACGCGCAGCGCTGTGTCGCTGGAATTGAACCACAACACCGTGGGCGCATACCAGAATGCGCGCGCGCCCAGCGCCTCGTGCATGCCCCGCAGGTAGTTGGCCAGCGGCAGGATGCCCTGCGCGCCGATCAATCCGCCGGCCTGCACCCCGAACGAGACGAATGCGATCAGGTAGATCCCGCCCAGCGCTTTCAGGAACAGTCGCGTGGCGCGGTTCATGAGACGCACTCGAGAATGTAATACGTCTTGCCGTCCTCGCGGGCGATCTTACCGGCGACGATCCACTCATGACCATCCGCCATATAGATGCGCCGGTAGGAATCGTACTCGACACCGACCTGCTGGTCGATGCGGGAGACTTCCACCTCGCGCGTATCGCCCGGTGTCCAGGATTGCTTGACGACGCGGAAAGGGTCCATTGCCCAATTATAAATCCTGTCGAATGAGCACCCGGACCGGGTTCCGGCTTTAGTCGAGTTGCGCCAGTGTTAACTATCCCAGTTAACTTTTGGTTTAAGAGTACTAACCGAAGTACAATTGCCAATAGACGGTGGTTAATCACTATAATTATGCCGTAGGTAACCATATGAAACGCACCCTGCGAGTCGTCGCCCCCATATTCCCGTTGCTGGTCCTTTTGAATATGATTCCGGCTGGCATGGCCCAGAAACGCGCACCCCGCACGCAGACTGGCGCTTCGCGCAAAGCTCGCGGCGACGCGTCTGGGCCGGTGTTCGGCGTGGCGCAGACTTATGCCGCGGGTTTCGGCGGACCTTCCCAATCGGTGTCCGCCGATCTGAACGGCGATGGCATACCCGATCTGGCGGTGGTCAATCCCTGCGATTCTTCTTACTGTGGCAGCGGCTACGCCTCGGTGGCGATCCTGATCGGCAACGGCGACGGTTCGTTTCAAGCGCCCGTGGTCTATGCCACTGGCACGTTTGAGCCCATGTCGCTGGCTGTCGGAGACTTCAACGGAGATGGCGCGCCGGACTTGGCTGTGGCTCAGTGCGGCTCGAGCGTCAATTGCGGAACGGGCCAAGTCAGCGTGCTTTTGGGCAATGGCGACGGCACTTTCCAATCGCCGGTCCCTTACTCGACCGGGAATGGCAGCAGCTACTTCGTGGCCACCGCCGATTTCAACGGCGACGGCATCCTGGATCTCGCGGTGGCCAATCAGACCGGCGGGAACAGCGAGATTGCGATTCTGTTGGGCAACGGCGACGGCACCTTCCAAGCGCCTGTCGGTTACTCGACTGGGGCGGCGTCCGCCGCGTACATCTCGGTGGGCGATTTCAATCTGGACGGCGCAGCCGACCTGGCCGTGGCCAACACCGGCACACAGGACTCGGTGAGCATCCTGTTGGGAAATGGAGATGGCTCCTTTCAGACCGCGGTGGTATACAGTTCCGGCGGAGCTTTCGCGAAAGCCGTCGCGGTGGGCGACTTCAACGGCGATGGCGCGCCCGATCTGGCAGTGGTCAACGGCTGCGCTACTTACTACAACCTGGATTGCTCGCAGAGCGGCTCGGTGGGAGTGCTCTTAGGCAATGGCGACGGCACCTTTCAAGCGCCCGTCGCCTACGGGTCCGGCGGCAATGAACCTAACTCGCTCGCCATCGCGGATTTCGATGGCGACGGTAACCTGGACTTGGCCGTCGCCAACCTCGGCCCATCGGCCGGCAACAGCAGTGCCGGCGTCCTAGGCCTGTTGCTGGGCAATGGCGACGGCACCTTCCAACCCGCCGCCACGTTTGGCGCGGGGGGAAACTTCGCCGTGTTCGTATCCGCGGCGGACTTCAACGGCGACGGCCAACCTGACGTAGCGGTGGTCGGCCAGTGCGACACATCGGGGACTTGCGCGACCGGGGTAGTGGGCGTGCTGTTGAATACCGCCTCCGGCTTCAGCTTATATGCAAGCTCCACAGCGATGACTTCGTCCGTCAATCCGGCCGCTTCCGGCCAGTCCGTGCTCTTGACTGCCACTGTCACTCCCGGCTTCAATAACGGGGCGCCTACTGGAAGCGTCACTTTCTACGACGGCGCTACTGCGCTGTCGACGGTGGCCGTCTCCAGCGGACAAGCTGCCTATACCGCTTCATTCGCCTCGCCGGGCCCGCAGGCGCTGCAGGCGGTCTATTCAGGCGATTCAAACTATGCCGCCAGCGCGTCGGCCGTTCTGAGCGAGATCGTGGGGACTCCTGTGACGTTGAGCTCGTCGCTGAACCCATCCGCCTTCAACCAATCGGTCACCATCACGGCTAGCGTCGCGGGAGGCGGCGGCACGCCCACGGGGAACGTCACCTTTATGGACGGCGCCACGCTACTGGGAAAGCTTAAGCTGGTCAATGGCAGCGCCGCCATCAGCGGTTCGGCTCTGACCGTAGGCGACCATTCCATTACCGCTACGTACAATGGCGATACGACTTTCGCCCCGGGTGCGGCGGTACTGACTCAGTCGGTGAGCCAGTCCAGCGCGGCGGCGCTGGTCTCCAGCGCCAATCCCGCCAGCACGAATCAACCCGTGACGTTTACCGCGACTGTGACCGGACAATATGGCGGCGTGCCTACCGGCACGGTCGCTTTCATGCAAGGCAGTCCGTTCATAACCTGGGGAACGGCGCCGCTCGTGAACGGCCAAGCAACGATCACGGACACCTTCAGCAAGGCTGCCAACTATCCGGTCGCGGCGGTGTATCTGGGCAGTGACGATTACCAGTCCAGCGCGTCCCCGACGATCAGTCAGGTGGTGAGCGGAAACCAGAGCGTTAATACGACTACCGCCCTGGCTACGTCCGGTACACCCTCGTTCATCAACCAGCCCGTGACATTCACGGCTACGCTCAATCCGGCCTCCGGAACCATACCGAACGGTGAAACCGTTACGTTTTACAATGGGACCAATACGCTGGGCACGGCCGCGACCGCCGCCGGCCAAGCTGCCTTCACAACCTCATCGCTGCCGGCGGGATCCAATTCGATTACCGCCACTTATGCCGGCGATGGAACATATCAGAGCAGCACGTCGAAGGTGGTTAATCAAGTCGTGAAACTCACTCCAACTAACACCACCCTCACGTCCAGTCTGAACCCATCCACCTACGGCCAGGCGGTGACCTTCAGCGTGGCCGTGACGCCCCAATCGGGATCGGGCACTCCCACCGGTACGGTCATTCTTAAGAACGGCTCGGCGGCACTGGGCTCCGTTACGCTCAGCAACGGCGCTGGAACCTACACGACCTCGACCCTGGCCGCAGGCTCGCTGTCGATCTCAGCCTCCTACGGCGGCGACGCCAATTTCGCAAGCAGCTCCGCCGCACTGTCGCAAACGGTCAACGTCGCCACCACCACTACGACGCTGACTTCCACGCCCAACCCATCGTCGTTGAATCAAACCGTTACGTTCACCGCTACGGTCGCCAGCCAATACGGCGGCAAGCCGACCGGCAACGTAACATTCAAAGAAGGCACTACGGTTCTTGGGAACGCGGCGCTGGCCCTGGAAAGGGCCAGTTTAAACTATGCCTTTTCCACGACCGGCACCTTCCAGGTCGTGGCAACCTATACCGGCGATGCAAGCGATAGCGGCAGCGTTTCCAACACGTTGCCCCAAACGGTGGGCGGCATCTCCACCACCACCACCCTGACTTCATCCGGCTCGCCCGCCTATGCCGGACAAACCATCACGTTCACCGCGACGGTAACTCCGTCGTCCGGCGCGATACCGAACGGCGAAACTGTCACGTTCTACGATGGAGCGGTCTCCATGGGCACGGGCGCCACGCAGGGTGGAACAGCTACGCTGGCCACCTCCGCGTTGGCGGTGGGCACGCACTCCATCACCGCGACCTACGCGGGCGACGCCACTTACACGACCAGCACATCGAAGATATTACGCCAGACGGTGAGCCTAGGGCCTAGCGCGACCACGCTGGCTTCGAATGCCAACCCTGCCTCCTATGGGCAGCCCGTAACCCTCACCGCCACGGTCGCCGCGGAGTACGGCTCCCAGATGCCCACCGGGAAAGTCATATTTAAGAACGGCGCCAGCGTAATCGGGTCGGTCACGCTCATCAACGGATCCGCGGCCATAACCAAAACGAACCTGGCGACCGGTTCCCTTTCGCTGACGGCTTCCTACGAAGGCGATGCTAACTTTGCGGGCAGCTCCGCGACATTATTGCAAGTCGTGGCGCCGGCCGCCACTACCACTACGCTTAGCTCCTCACCTAACCCATCGTCGTTGGGCCAGGCCGTCACTTTCACCGCCAATGTCGCATCGCAATACCAGGGCGCCGTGACCGGGTCGGTGTCGTTCCTGAACGGCTCGAAGACTCTGGGAAGCGGGACATTCGCGAAGGGCGCGTTCACATTCACATACGCCTTCTCGACGGCTGGAACGGACTCGATCACCGCGGTATATAGCGGCGATGCCAATAACTTGACCAGCACTTCTCAGGCAGTGTCTCAAATGGTGACCAGCGCTCCCACCACCACCACGGTCACCTCCTCCAACTCGAATGCCAACGTCGGACAGCCGGTCACGTTCACCGCCACGGTGACTTCCACCTACGGCGCGATACCTAACGGCGAATTGGTCACGTTCTACGATTCGGCCACCTCCATCGGCACGGGCAACACCCAGGGCGGCGCAGCCGCTATGACGACATCCTCGTTGGCTGCCGGCGTCCATCAAATCACCGCGACGTATGCCGGCGATGCGTCGTTTAACTCCAGCAACTCGAAGATACTCAAACAGACGATTACCGCGGCCGCCACGACTACCGTGCTGACTTCCAGCGCGAATCCCTCCGCTTATGGCCAGCCGGTCGCCTTTACCGCCACGGTGAGCGACGTGACGTCGGGCGGACCCACGCCCACCGGCACCGTCACGTTCAAGAACGGCACGGCCGCTCTGGGCACCGCCACGCTCAACTCGCAAGGCGTAGCCACCGCAACCACGCTGACTCTAGCTGCCGGGACCTACTCGATCACGGCCGTGTATAGCGGAGACGCATCGTCGGCGAAGAGCACATCCGCGGCCTTAAGCCAGACTGTGAACCAGGCTACCACCACGACCCAGATCTTCTCCTCGGTGAACCCGGCGGCATTGGGCGAGACAGTCGTGTTCACGGCGGTTGTCAGGTCCCTCACGACTTTCGCTACAGGATCGGTGACATTCACCGCGGGGTCCACGTCGCTGGGGACAGCGAACTTAATCAACGGGTCGGCCAAGCTCCCAGTTGCCACGCTGCCGGCAGGCGCCACAACTGTCACGGCCAGTTACGCCAGCAGCGCGAATGTGGCGGGGAGCAGTGGGTCGATCGTGCAGTACGTGGACTAAACCTGCGCTGGCAGGAGTGCCAGCGCGGCAGGCAGGGTGCCTGCGCCACGATGTACAATAGCGCGCATGATATCTGCACTCGCCGCGGAAGCCCCCGTGGTCTATCCGCCCTTCACCGCGGAGCACGACTTGATCCGCCAAACCGTGAAGCGCTTTTGCCGGGAGGAGATCGCGCCCTTCGCCCAGGAATGGGATGAAGCCGGCATTTTCCCGCGCGAGATCTTCCGCAAGGCCGCCGATCTGGGCCTGTTCGGCATCCGCATTCCCACGGAACTGGGCGGCAGCGGCCTGGATTGGTGGGCTAGCGCGGCCGCCTTGGAATCCATCGCGTGGGGCGACAGCCCCGGCACCGGCATGGGACTCATGGTGCAGGCCGAACTCACGATTCCGATCATCCACGAACTGGGCACGGCCGAGCAAAGGCACGTCTTCATGCGGCCGGCCATCGCGGGCGAACGGATCGGCGCGCTGGGCATCAGCGAGCCGGGCGGCGGCTCCGACGTGGCGGCCCTGCGCACCTACGCGCGCGAAGACGGCGACGATTTAGTCATATCCGGCCAGAAGCTGTGGATCACCAACGGCTCGCGTGCGGACTTCATCGTACTGGCCGTGCGTACCGGAGAACCCGGCCGGCAGGGCATCACCCTGGTTCTGTTTCCGACCAGCACGCCCGGCTTCTCGGTCGGCAAGAAGCTGAAGAAGGTGGGCAATCTCTGCTCCGACACTTCCGAGCTGTTCTTCGACGATTGCCGCATCCCGGCCCGCTATATTCTGGGCGAAAAGAACCGCGGTTTCTACTACGTCATGCACAACTTCCAGGGTGAGCGCCTGGCTTCGGCCATCATGATGGTTGCCTCCATGGCGCGCTGTCTCGACTTAGCCATTCAATACGGCAAGGAGCGCAACGCGTTCGGCAATCCCATCGGCAGTTATCAGGTGTGGCGGCATAGGTTCGCCGAGCATCGCACTAACGTAGAGGCCGCGCGCTGGCTGGTCTACCGCGCGGTGGACCTGACGAATCGCGGACAAAAGGCCGTGCGCGAGATTACCATGGCGAAGCTATACACTTCCGAGCTGGCGCAGCGATTGAGTTACGACTGCATGCAGATTTTCGGCGGGTTCGGGTACACGACCGAGTATCCCATCAGCCGCTACTGGCGCGACCTGCGGCTGTACACGATCGGGGCGGGGACTTCGGAGATTATGAAGGAAATTATCGCCAAGGAAGAGGCCCTTTAGGGCGGGGCGCGTGGAGGCATTCGTTCTTTTCTGTCGGAACAAAGCCAATAAGTAGCTTGTTTAGTTGCACTTGAAAAAATGGACGAACCCAATTTCCGCGCGCGCGAACAAGGCGGACATGCGCCGCTGGTTGCGGTTGAAATTGTCAAAGAACGCAGGGGGGTCCGGCA
>Ga0302324_100001165_pt1 | contig 64707 bp, 59 predicted proteins | sample Palsa_T0_1_FD_201949 | JGI IMG/M metagenome (GOLD analysis project Ga0302324, IMG submission 201949) | Peat permafrost microbial communities from Stordalen Mire near Abisko, Sweden - Palsa_T0_1 | ecosystem: Environmental > Terrestrial > Soil > Palsa > Peat permafrost | place: Sweden: Abisko...
AGCGGGGTAATGCCCGCGGAGCGAAGGGGACAGGCCATTCGCGTCATGGTCAACTTGGCCAACTGGCAACAGGAGGAGCCGACTGGTTGTGGCGGAGGGCGGCAGCTCTCAATGGATGGCACGAGCCATGTGACGGGAGACTGTCATGCACGGTTCTGTGAGCGGCTCGGGGTGAAATTCCCCGGGCCGACTCGGCGGTGGCCAGTAACGGCCATCCCTACCGCGACGGTCTTTCGGACTTTAGACACCAGCCGTTAGCTCCAGCGGTCCCGTTTCGCCGATTATCAGGAACCTGCGGCCGGCAACAGAACCGCTATACTGAATGACTTATTGGCTAGCTCTCCCACAACGCGGCCGTCCGCGAGCGAACAGCCGGCGGTCCAACTCGCGTCCATTCGGCGGGTATGGACTCGCATTTTCGCAATAGTCGCTTTCTTCGCGGCGTTGGAAGCCATTCTGTTCCACACCGGACTCTACTCGACCTATGTGGAACCGGATTCCACAACGGGATTCATGGAGTTGCAGTTGCGCAATGAAATCCGGCGACCCAAGCCGGACCGGAATCAGGTGCTGGCGGTGGGACATTCGCGGATGGCGCTGCTCCCGCGCGTGGTCAACGAGGAGAAACCCGGGACCGGTTACACGTTCGCCACCATTGGGTTGGGCGGCACCACGCCGCGAGCCTGGTATTATGCGCTCCGCGCCGTCGATCCCAAGGCCCACAATTATGCGGCGATTGTGATTCCGAGCGACGACTATAACGAGCCCGATACGTTCGATTACCAATCCGAGCGCGAGGCGGACCTGCACTACCTGATCGCCCGTATTGAACTTCGGGATCTGAACGAATTCCCGTGGACCTATCGGGACAAAAAGCTGCAATGGGCGATTGTTCGGGGAATGATCCTCAAAGGGATGATTTACAAGCGCGATTTTCTGGAGTTTGTGCAGAATCCCGCCGCGCGAATCGCGAAGGCGCGCTACTACGCCAGCGATTCGGCCGGATGGTATTACGGTTACGGCGGAGCGGACGAGAATCTGACTGGCCTCCAGATCGACTGGCAGCGCAAAACGATGCAGATCCCCAGCCGCGTTCCCGAGAACCGGCACAGAGATATTGAAGACGAATTGTTCTCCGCGCGCCCGCCGGACCAAGGCCGCGAGACCGCATATTTGCGCTATTGGTATGGCCGGATGGTCGATTATTACCGTGGCTCGGGAACTAAGCTCATTTTTCTGCGGGTACCGCGCGCGGCGGTTTCGCCTCCCGACGCTCCGCCCAAACTGGCGAGCGCAGTCCGGCAAATCGCGTCCCAGCCGGATGTAATTGTCCTCGACGAGCGTTTGTTCAACCAACTCGAACATCCCGATCTGTTCTGGGATGGATGGCATTTAAACCGCGACGGCATGGAGCAATTTTCGAGAATTCTTGCAACCGAGGTTCGCCGCGTCCTGGGTCCGCCAAAAGACTAGACCATGCTGTTTAACACTCCCCAGTTCTTCGCATTTCTCGCCATAGTCCTGATTCTGTTCTACGCCGCTCCGCGCAGTTGGCGGAAATACATTCTGCTGGCCGCCAGTTATTTCTTCTACATGAGCTTCCTTCCGAAGTTTATTCTGCTGCTCATCTCGCTCACCGCCATCGATTACACGGCCGCGCGCTGGATCGCGCGGACCGAGGCGCCGCGCTCGCGTAAGGCCGCGCTGGTGGTTAGTCTGGCCGCCAATCTGGGGCTGCTCGGCTTCTTCAAGTACTACAATTTTTTTGCCTCGAATATCGCGCCTTTGTTCCACCGGCCTTCGGACGCCTTCGCGCTCAGCGTGATTCTTCCCTTAGGCATCAGCTTTCACACCTTCCAGAGCATGAGTTACGTCATCGACGTCTATCGCAGAGAACAGGAGCCGATCGCCAATCCCATCGATTACGCGCTGTTTATTTCGTTCTTCCCGCAGCTTGTCGCGGGGCCAATTGTGCGTGCGCGGGAATTCTTCGGCGACCTCTACCATTGGCGGCCGCCCTCTTCCGACGATGTGCTGCGCGGGCTGCTACTGCTGTTTCTTGGCTTGGCTAAGAAGATGGTGATGGCCGATCAGTTCGCGCAGATTGCAAACGGCTATTTCGAGAATGTTTCGAAGCAGCCCGGAATGGTGACTGCCTGGTCCGCCGCGATCGCGTTCGGCATCCAGATCTATTTCGATTTTTCGGGCTATACCGACATGGCCATCGGGATGGCAAAGCTGCTCGGCTTCCACTTCCCGGTAAACTTCCGGCGCCCCTATCTGGCCTCTAGCGTCACCGATTTCTGGCATCGCTGGCACATGTCGCTGTCGCGCTGGCTGCGCGACTATCTTTATATTCCATTGGGCGGCAACCGGAATGGACGTCTCGAGACTTACCGCAATTTGATGCTTACCATGCTGCTGGGCGGCCTATGGCACGGCGCCAGTTGGAACTTTGTGGTGTGGGGCGGATATCACGGGGCGCTGCTGAGCATCGAGCGCGTGTTTCGCGGCCGAAGATCCGCCGAACCCTCGCGCTGGACGATGTTTTACCCAATCCAGGCAGTGCTCACCTTCGCGCTGGTGATGATCGGGTGGGTCTTTTTCCGGGCCGCGAACTTCCACGACAGCCTATACGTGCTGCATCAGATGTTCTTTGTGCCGCACGGGAAGCAACTGATACCGCGTTGGGAAAAACTGCTGGCGCTGTTCACTCTGGCGCTGGCTCTGCTGGAAGAGAAGAAGGAGTGGTTTGAAGAAGTCTCGCTCGGGCCGGCCTGGGCGTACGGAGCGGTGTGCGCCCTGCTGCTGCTCGCCGTGGAACTGATCGGCTATACGGAGGCCGCTATTCCGTTTGTTTATTTTCAGTTCTAAACTAACTAACAGCCTGTGTCGAAGGTCCGAAAAGACCGCTTGCTCACGCGCCACCCCTCCGGTATTCTTTGAGTCGATGTTCTCCAGTGTACGGCCACCCCTGCGGGAGTTTTCGACCGGATGTTCGCAGGGTGCACGACCTCCTGTCGTCTTCGAATGTGCTGCTGGCCTTCGGGTGGTCTCCGGGTGTGCTGCTGGCGCGCGCCTCAGCAGATTCCGCGCGTTACGGAGCCGCGACCGAAGACAGGAGCCGGTTTCGACAAAGCCTGCTGAACTAACGGCCAATTGGAACGGCAGTTCGAGTGTCCCGTTAGCGCTTGACGGTCTCCTCGATCTGAAACCCGCGCTTGTTTCCGGCCGTCACAATCCGCCCCACAAACTTGTGCTCTCCATGGATGGTGAGATCCAACAGCCGTCCCACGCTGAAATCGAGGGCGAGCACGTCCTCTTCCTTCAAATCCATGACGCTTAAGGTGGCCCGCAGCGGGCTGTCCAACCAAAGCCGCGATTGGCTCTTGCGCAACAACCATTGTTGGTCGAACTTGTTGCGCAGCATCTTGACGGCGATGGAGGAGACGCCGGTGTCATCATCCCGGCGTTTTCGCCGATCGGGACTCGGCTCGGTTTCATGGGACTCGATTTCGAACTCCAGCGGTGTTACCGCGCGCCAGGCGGTTTTCAGGTCGTTCAGCGTGTCCGAAACAGCCCGTCCAGCAAACTTTGTTCGATCTCGGTAGCCGCTCAGTAGAAGTTGCCGGTCGGGGCCAATCGCGAAATTAACGAGTGCCCGGGGCGGAGAAATTGTCCTCTGGATAATACGGCGGACGCGCGAGCCAGTCCATTCCGGCGTCGCCTCCGATGGGAGCGCCGGGCGGGGCATCGGGCGCGACGACGGGTTTCGATTGGTCCGCCGGCCGGTCGAGAAATCGCTGGATATCGGCCGCCAGCAGTGCGCTCTGCTCCTGGTCCGCTTCGCTTTTGGTGGACTCCGCCTTCAGACGGGCCGCGAGTTTGGTAAGCTTCCAGGACGCGATGGCGCGCACCTGGCCGTTGGACGAACCCGTTGCCAACCACATCATCCGATCCACCAGTACGCGCTCTTCGGCGCGGCGGATTTCGGCTTCATACGGTGTCGCGGTCGTTGCATCGAAGGTGGCTTTGGTCAGCCGGCCGATAATTTCCTCCAGGCCCGGAAGCGAGGGATCCACAGCGTGCTGGGCCACCATGCGAGCGCAGCGGTCGAGCTGCAACACAAAACCGATGGTCACGTCGGCTGCAATGGTTCCGGGGCTTAACGGATCGAAGGCGCGTCCGGTAGTGCGCGGAAACAATTCGCGATGCAGCGGAAATTCGGGGGGACGGGGCGGAATGGATTCCAGGACATTGCGCGGCACGGTAAGCTGGGACGGTTGCAGCGTGGCCGCCAGCGACTCCAAGGCCTTGCGCTGATTCGCGGCCGTCTCCCACTTCACCGGTGCGCGCCCGTCGCCGCGCAGCGCATAAATATAGTCGACGCCCGCGATGCTGGACGCGGCAGATTCCACCGAATAACGGTGATACATAAAGATGGGCGCCAGCGCCTCTTCGATGGTCGCCAGCGGCGCGCCGTTTCGAATGGTGCGCTGGCCCATGCGGTTCAGCGCCGCCCGCCGGATCTTCATGATGCGATCCAACTCGTCCGCCTGGTTCACGCCGTTGGACCACTGATCCACTTTCGGATGAATGCCGGTGTCCTGATTGGTCATGAAGCGCAGATCCCGATCCCAGGCTTCGTCCAGGATTTTCGTCAATGCCGCGGGCTCCTCCGCATCGGGCGCGAACTGGCTGTAGCCATAACGGATGGCCACTTTGTCCCATTCGCCGATCTGCGCGGTATAGGCATCCGATAAATCGATGGTTCCGTCTTCGCGCAGCTTTTCCAGCGGATGCGGATAATCCATCACGGAAATGCGTCCCTGCCGGCTGTCGTAATAAGTGTGTTCCAGCCCCAGCGTGTGGCCCACTTCATGCGCGGCAAGCTGGCGGATGCGGGCCAGCGCGGTTTGATACAGCACGTCCGGTTTCTCGTCGCCGTTGGTGTAGGGCGAAAGGAGGCCTTCGAAAATCAGATAATCCTGGCGGTCCCGCAGCGAGCCGAGGGTGACGGTAGCTTTGATAATTTCTCCGGTGCGCGGATCGACGATGGACGCGCCGGTGCTCCAGCCGCGCGTGGAGCGATGCACCCAGTTGATGACGTTGTAGCGGATGTCCATGGGGTCGGCGTCATCCGGCAGCACGGCCACCTGGAAGGCGTTGCGGAATCCGGCCGCTTCGAAGGCCTGGTTCCACCAGCTTGCTCCTGTGATGAGCGCTTTCTTCACGTCTTCGGGCGCGCCGGGGTCCACATAATAGCGGATGGGTTCCACCGCCTCGCTCATTGCGGCCGCGGGATCTTTCTTCTCCAGGCGGTGACGGGAAATGTAGCGCTGCACGAGCGGCTCTCCGATGGGCACGCTGTAATCGACGAAAACCTGCGCACCGTAGCCGCTGCGCGGATCGAAGCTGCGGGATTTGTAGCGGCTGTCCGGCAGTTCCACCAACGAATAATGCTCGCGGAGAGTGACTGCGTCGCCGTCGGGCGCGACGCTTGCCACCGTTCCCGAAAACAGACCGTTGTTGACCGCTGTGGCGCGTCCGCCGCCCTGACCGATGGAAGGCGGCCCTTGCAGCGGGAAGCCGGGATTGAATCCGGTCTCCGCTTCTTTGAGAAAGGTGAGCGTGACTTCGATTTCTGTGTTTTTGGGAAAGGCTTTGGTGCGGGGCAGGTAGACCGCGCTGCGGCTGTTCTCGACGCGATACTGGCCGGGACGCAGGGCTTGGGCGGCGCCGTATCCATCTTTAACGAAAAACTCGGTGGCGTTCACCAGAACGCGGCCGTTGCTTTCGGCAGCGACGGTGAAACCCATTAGCACGGATTTTGCGAAGGATTCTTCTACCGAGCGGCGCTCGGCGGCGTTGGGGCTGGTGGAGCGGAAGTCTTCGTTGCGGCGCACCAGAAAAACTTTGTTGCCGGTTCGCTCAAAATAAACAACCGCGGAATCGCCCGCCTGGCCGCGATCCAGGCCGATGTCGTTGGAGCCCAGGCCCGCGGCGAGTCCGGTGATATATAGAAAATCCGTGTCGAAGCGGGGGATTTCGAGCCATAGCGACGCGTCGCGATTATCCCAATAAAGGGGAAAATAACCGTCGAGTTTCAGCATACCGCGAGTTTTTTCTTCGATCGCGGCGCGCTCCTGGGCTTGAGACGCTGCAGAGATGGCTAAGAAGAGGGCCAGCAAGGTTCGCAACATGGTTGCATCTTAACAGGCCGGGTAGAAAGTCTGAAAAGACCGCTTGCTCACGCGCGCGGCTCAGTAGATTTTGCGCGTTACAGAGCCGCGAACGTAAAGGGAGCCGGTTTCGACACAGCCGGGCGGTTCTAGCGCGCGGCGGGATCGGGATGCACCGGCAGCAACATTCCCGTCAACCGGACCTGCTTGCGCCCGCTGGCCAGTTCCAGCACGATATGGCCGTCGGGCTGGCTTGCGCCTTGCCCCACCAGGGTCTCCGCGCCTTGCAAAACCTGAACGTTGGAGAGCAAGAGCCGGGGCACGCCGGACGAAGCCGCCACCCGATAGGAACCTGAGACCTCGCGCACTTCAGCATCCGGCGCCAGCATGATTCCGCGTCCCTCGAAGGAGCCCTTGGATCGAAGATTCAGCAGCAGCCCCGCGCCGATGCCGCGGGTCTGCAGCTCACCGTCGATATCGAGCTGCCCGTTGCGATAATCGAAATTCTCCACTGCGCCGGTCAAATCATAAGAGGGTTCGGCCCTGGCGAGATTGAGCGACAATTTTCCGGTGGCGCGCATGCCGTCTAAACGCCACTCGAGGTTGGAGACGGCGATGGAGGGGCCGCGCCACACAGCGTGCGCCGTCACGGATCCCAGCGGGGATTCGCCATTCAAGAGGCTGGTTACTTGCAGGCTGAGGTCCGCATTCCTTTCGGCCAGCCACTTTGGAAGAGGCAGATCGCGGCGGAATGCGCGCGCCAGAAAGCCTTCACTGCGGCTCAAAGCCGGCAGCATGAGGCCTTCCATAGCGCCGAGCTGCAGCTCCGGAATCGTCAGACGCAGGCGGTGCGGACGGACGGCGGACGCATCGTAGCGATAATCGCCTTCGAACTTCACCGGGCCGCTGCGGCCACGCACGTGAGTGAGTTGAAATCCACTATCGTTCATCTGGACGATGGCCGAAGCCAACCGCACGGGCGATGCCAGCCCGGGAATTTCAATCACGGCATTTTGCAGATCGTACTGGCCGGACCAGACGCCGGCATTTTCCGCGGTCTTTTCGTACGAAATCCAGCCTTTCCAAGACCCTTGACGAATCTGGTCCAGCAGCGGGACCGGCGCGGCATCCAGCCAGTGAGCCGCGCCCACCGCCAACTGCCGCGTGCCGATGCGGAATGCGGCGTGGCTATTGTCGAACGCGTACTCGCCTTCGATTTGCGCGGACTGGCCATCCGCCATTTCTATATCCGCGGGCGCCAGCACCACCTTGCCATCGGAGATCCGCACCTGCGCCGAGCGGAACTGCACGGAGCTGGCGCGCGATGACTCGCCTTCCGGGAATTTCACCGATGCGCCGGCCAGCTCCAACTGTCCTGCCACGCCGGTCTGGCTGGAGTAAGCGATGCTGCCTTCCACTTGTCCTTCCACCTGGACGCCGGGCGGAAAGGGCGCGCCGAAATGCCGCGCGGTTTCCACCAGCGAGGCGGCGGGCAGATCGCGAAATTGCAAATTGCCGGACCATTTCGGAGCGGTGAGATAGTCGTCCAAGCGGAATTCCACCGAAACCGGATCGGGCTGCGCGGGCGTGGCGGCCAGTGTTGCCAGCTCCAGACGATGGCCGGTCAAATTGAGCAGGCCGCGATAGTGGAGCGTCCAGCCTTCGCCGGGGGCCGGCATCAGATCCCAGCGATGCACGTCGCTGATGTTGAGGTCGCCCGCGATGTCCAGCCTGGAAAGCGGCCCGTCCAGCTTGGCGTCGGCGAAGGCGTAGCCATGCACGCCCAGGTCGCTGCCCTGGAACAGGCGCGTGAGCTCGGAAATAGCGGTTCGATCCAGATGAACGCCCATGCTGAGACGGCTCTCGCCGTCCGGGCCGGACTGCAGCAGGCCGCGCGCGCTGAGTTCGCCGAAGCTTTGCGAAGCCTGATCGGCGCGGGCGGGCGCGCCGGAAAAGCGGACCACCACGTCGCCCATTTCGTCAGGATAAACATCCACGTCGGCGTCGCTGATGTAAAAGACGGACTTGGTATCGCCGAACTTGAAATCGATACGGCCGCCGCGGATCTGAATGTCGGGTACGGCATGCCGCTGCGAAAGGCCCGCGCCGGCGGGACGATCGAGCAGCGGCTGAATATTCCAGGGACCCGAAGGCGTTCTCACTACGTTGACGTTGGGGGCATCCAGACGGAGGCTGGAGAACGCCAGATTGCCGGCGAACAAGCTGGTCCAGCGTATGCGCGCCTGCATGTGCTCGACGTGCGCGAAAGGCTCAATACCGGCCGCTGGATCGTCGTCAATCAGGACGTCGTCCACGGTAAAGCCGGGGCCACTGAAGAGGGTCAAATGAACGGCGCCCAAATGTACAGGCCGGTTGAGCGCCGCTTCGAGCGCTGCCTGGATGCGCGGGCGGAAACGATTGGCGCTCACCTTTGGCGCGGCCAAGCCGACGACAACCACGCCGAGCAGAACAATCAGAAGCCAACGCCCAAGAATCTTCATGCCAGAAATCTTCATGCCAGAAATCTTCATGAATGCCGCGCTAACAGAGTGGCGTATGCCTGGGGATCGTCCACGTCTGTAACTACCGCCGGATCGGCGACTTCAATGTACTGAGTTTGGGGGACGTGGCGGTGGATGACGTCGCTCGCTTTGCCGTCGGGCGGAAGAGCGAGCAACTCTGCGATTAATCCGGGCGCGATGCAGACCGGATGGCCGTGCTCGCCGGAGTACGTGGGCACTGTGACTGGCGGGCGGGCGGCCCGAAACCGAGCAGCGAGGGTTTGGATGGTCGAAAGTTCGATGTGCGGGTGGTCGACGGGCAGGAACATCGCACCCTCCGAGCCGGCGGGAACCAGAGCCAGACCGCACTGGAGCGAACTGAGCATGCCGCGATCGGGATCGGGATTGAGGGCGAACAAAACATCGCGGCCGCGTTCGATGCCGGATCGAATCCGATCCGCATGTTCCCCAACCACAACGACGATGGGATCGCACACAGCCGAGAAGACGCGGATCAGCCGATCGAGAAACGTTTCGTTCTGAAATCGGAGCAGCGCTTTGGCAGTGCCCATGCGGCGGGAAGCGCCGCCGGAAAGAATGATGCCGGCGATCGACTTGCCGGGCGTCACTTGAGAACGGCTCGCGACGCTTCACTCGCGAAAATAGATTTGGCGGCGGTCCGCCATTCCGCATCCGGCGCGCGGCGGAGGGCGATCATCTCGGCCACCACCGAAACGGCGATTTCTTCGGGAGTGATTGCGCCGATCTCGAGTCCCATGGGCGCGAAAACGCGCTCGAAAGCGGAGCGCGCGATGCCTTCCTTCTCCAACTCCTTGACCACGCCGATCACTTTGCGCTTGCTGCCGATCATGGCGATGTATTTGGCGTTGGTCTCCACCGCCCAGCGGAGCACCCGCATGTCGTCGCGATGGCCGCGCGTGACGATCACCACATAACTGGTGTCGCGAATGGGCAGCTTTGGAAAGACCTCTTCGTACTCTTCGGAGTACACTTCATCGGCTTCCGGGAATCGCTCGCGGTTGGCGAAAGCCTCGCGATTGTCCACCACCACCGACGCAAATCCCGCCAGCACCGCGACCTTGGAGATGCTTTTCGAAATGTGGCCGGCGCCGAAGATGAACACGCGCGGCTGCGGAACCACCGGTTCGACAAACACGCTGAGTTGCCCTCCGCAGATGAGGCCGTTGTCGTAAGCAGCGTCCTGGCCCAGACTGAAATTCATCTGCCGCGACCGCTCGGTTTCCATCACTTCGCGCGCCGCGTTCCAGACCTCCGCTTCCACGCAGCCGCCGCCCACTGTGCCGAGCATGGAGCCGTCCTCGCGCACCAGCAGTTTTGCGCTTTCGTAGCTGGGAATGGAGCCGTTGACCTGGACGATGGTCGCTAGCGCGCACTTCTGGCCAAGCCGGCGCAAGCGGACCACTTCCTCGTATATATCCATTCGTTTGAATTATAGCGTGTGCCGAGCGGGGGGATGACCACGGTCATGAATCCAGCCGGAGAATTCAAGGCCAAGTGCCTCCAGGTGATCGACGAGGTGCAGCGGCCGCGCATGTAGGTGATCATCACCAAGCGGGGCAAGCCCGTCGCGAAGCTGGTCCCTTTGGACGAGCACCCGGAAAGCTTTATCGGGAGCATGAAGGGCACCATGGAAATCGTCGGCGACATCGTGTCGCCCATCGACGTGAAGTGGGAGGCGGATGCCGAGTGATCTATTGCTATTGGACACTCATTGCTGGTTATGGGCCCAGTTGGGCCTGATCCAGCGCCTCTCGCGAGCGGCATTGCAAGCTATCCGGAATTCGGAATCGGAAGGGAACCTCCGCATTTCGGTAATCTCGATTTGGGAACTCGCGATGCTCGAAAAACGGGGACGCGTGGCGCTCCCGATGAACGTCCGGACTTGGGTAGATCAGGACTTGGCCAAGCCTGGAATCGCCGTTGCGCCCTTAACACCCTGAGATCATGATTGAAACCGTTCACCTGCCCGGAGACGTTCATGGCGACCCGGCGGACCGTATGCTGGCGGCCACGGCCCGAGTGTTGGGCGCGACGCTCGTCACCAAGGACCATCGATTGATTCAATATTCCAAGCTGCGCCACGTCAGAGCGATTGAAGCGTAGCTCACTGCCCTTTGCCTGGATCGCCCGGGCCGCCGTCACCCGGCGATCCGCTGTAAAAGCTTCGTCCATCGGTCAGCGTGATGCGTCGCGCGTCCATCAGGTGCGAGCCGTCCTTTGCGCCATAGCCATCTATGGTGACCGTGTCTCCCAGCTTGATGTCGTTTTTGCGGAAGCCTCGCCGCGATAAGGCGTTCGGAGCGCCGCCCTCGCAGGTCCAGGTGAGCGGGTTTCCCTGATCGTCCTTCACATCGACATATAGGTACGAGTGCGGATTGGTCCATTCCACTTTGCTGATGACGCCGGTGATGCGGATGGCTTTACCGGCGTCGTATTCGGCCGCGAAGGAGTGATGCGCTTCCAGCGGCAAGACCGCTGCCGAAACCGCGAGAGCGAGCAAGGCTGCGAATTTCGTACCCATGAGCTGTCTCCGTTTCATTGACGAAGGTGGATCGCTTCATATACTCTAGCATCCAGATGCGGATGCTGGCGGCTATTCTCGCGGTTGCAACGGTGGCTTGCGCGCCGCTGGCGGCTCAAGCGCCTCGCACGGCCGGCGGGCATCCTGACTTGAACGGATATTGGAAGGGTACCAAGGACACCAAACCGGTGGGCAACATTGCCAAGGATCTTCCCGGGCTAAAGCTGCCACTCACGCCGGCCGGCGAAGCCGCCTGGAAGCACAACACCACCGCCACCGTCGATCCGGAGGCCATTTGCATTCTGGGAGGCATCCCACGCCACAACGCCAGCGGATTGCCATTCATGGTTCTGCAGACTCCTCAATATGTCGCTTTTCTGTATTTCTACAGTTATTACCGGCTAATTCCCACCGACGGGCGCAAGCATGAGGAAGACCCGGATCCGTCGTTCTTTGGCGACGAAGTGGGCCACTGGGAGGGCGATGCTTTGGTGGTGGATTCGGTCGGGTTCAAAGACACGCAGGTATGGGCGGACGAGAACGGCAGTCCGCACAGCGATGCGCTGCACGTGATTGAGCGCTGGACGCGCCCCGACGCTTCGCACATCCATGTGGACACTACCATCGAAGATCCCAAGTTCTACACCAAGGCTTTTACCTATTCGCGCACCTGGGAAGCGGGAGAGCCGGCCCAGCGCCTGGCGGAGTATTCGTGCGCCGAAAACGCTGTCGATCGGGAGCACTTGGGATTCGGTCCTGGCCCGATTCGTCCGGATGGAACTCGCGGATACGTCGACGCCGCGCCGCTACCTCCGCCTCCGCCGCCGCCCGTTCCCATAAAGAAATAGACGCTCGCGCGTTTGTTCTACTCGGGCGGTTTGAAGCTGCGGCCTGCACCAAAAGGCTGGCCGATTTCCTTCACCGCGATTTCGGCGCTGGAACCTTTCACCGTGACCAGAACCTGGCCGTAAAACCATCCCTGCGCGAAGCCTTGACCTTTCAGCTTGCCTCCCGAACTGGGCGCTTCGAGATAGGTGATTCCGTCCTGTACGGCACGCACGTACTGGTGTCCATGGCCGCTTACTACATAGCGCACGCCATACCTGGCGATCAGTTGATGAAAGGGAAAGTTGCCGCTTAGAAATTTCACGGGGATCAGCCAGAAGGGCTTGTGGAAGAACACGAACTTGGGATCGCGAGCGCGGTTCGCGGCTAGATCGCGCGCGAGAAATTGCGTCTGCTGCTCGCTCAGGGCCGGACTGAAGTCCGACGCGCCGCTGTTGTCGAGCACCGTGAAATGCGCGTTTTGATAGTTGAACCCATAAAACGCCGGATGCCTGGTTTGTTCTTCGTAGATGACGCGCGAAGCGGCCGACCAGATGTCGTGATTGCCGGGTGTGAAGTAGATGGGATAGCGATAGCGATCCCAAAGCGGGCGAAGCGCGCGCCATTCCGACGCCGCCGTCGCGTCGTTGTTGCCTTGGATGGTGTCGCCGACATTGATGACGAAATCGGGATGCAGCGCATCCAGTTCGCGCCAGACACGTTCGTACACTCCGGGCTGAGCGTCGCCGGTACGATCGCCCAGAATGGAGAACCGGAAATCGTTCTCGCTGGAACCGCCTCCCGCGAGCGCCGCAACCGCGAGCATTGCAGCCACGAAACGGGGCGCCATGGGCGCGATTGTAGCAGCCGGCTGAACGGGCTGCCACCGAGTGCGCGAACGGTGTCGCGAACGGCTTCCGGACGGATTACGGGGCGAGTAGACTGAAGATTGTATCCAACTGAAGATTTGTAACCAGGTGACGCATGCCGAACTTAGCTGAAACTTCCACCGCGCCTCCGCCCCCTTTGACCGCGCTCAGCGAAGAAGAGCGCATGTTCCAGGATGCCATCCAGCGCTTCGCGCGCGAGCGCATCGGGCCGTATGTGCGCGAAATGGACGCCTCGGCCTTATTCCGCAGGGACCTGCTGCAAGAGATGTTCGAGCTCGGCCTGATGGGCATCGAGATTCCCGAAGAATACGGCGGGCAAGGCGGCAGTTTCTTCCAGTCCGTGCTGGCGGTGGAAGCGCTCGCCGCCGTCGATCCTTCAGCGGCCGTCATCGTCGACGTGCAGAATACCATTGCCAACAACGTGATCATTCGCTGGGGCACGGACGACCAAAAACGGCGCTATCTCCCGAAGCTTGCCAGCGCAATGGTGGCTTCGTTCGCGTTGTCGGAGGCTGGCTCCGGGTCCGACGCATTCGCCTTGACGACTCGCGCGATTCAGCGCGGCGACGAGTATTTCATCACCGGCCGCAAGCTGTGGATCACCAACGCCGCCGAGGCTGGCCTCTATTTGGTCTTCGCCAACGCCAATCCTGAAGCGGGCTACCGCGGCATCACTTGTTTTTTAGTCGAACGCGACTTTCCCGGATTTCAAGTCGGCAAGAAGGAAGACAAACTAGGCATTCGCGCCTCGTCAACCTGCGAGCTGATTCTGGACGACTGCCGCGTACCGGCGGCCAATGTGCTCGGCGAGGTGGGCAAAGGCTACAAGATCGCTATCGAAACCTTGAACGAGGGGCGCATCGCGATCGGTGCGCAGATGACCGGCCTGGCGCAAGGCGCGCTGGATCATGCCATTGCCTATGCCAAGCAGCGCCAGCAATTCGGCAAACCGATCGCCGAGTTTCAGGGCGTTCAATTCGATCTGGCGCACATGGCCACCCAAGTGGAAGCCGCGCGGCTGCTGGTATATAACGCGGCGCGCCTGCGCGACTCAGGCCATCCCTACGTCACCGAAGCGGCCATGGCCAAGTACTTCGCATCGCAAATAGCCGAGGATACCGCCTCGCGCGCCGTCGAGATCTTCGGCGGCGTGGGTTTCACCAAGGATTACCCGGTGGAAAAGCTCTATCGCGACGCCAAAATCGGCCGCATTTACGAAGGCACCACCAACATCCAGAAACTGACCATCGCGAAGCAAATCCTGGCCTGAGAGGGCGGGATCGATTCGGCGCCCTTTGTGCTGGAGAGCGCCTTATCAAGCGATGCGCCAGGCTGCGGATTGTTTGGACGGCAAGGGCGGTAGAACGCGCTTTGCTGGCTGCCTCCGGCTGATTCGGCCACTGACTTAACTTCGAAGAGTCCGCGCTACGGAGTACAGCTTCACCGAGTATAACGTGGGGCGGCAAGGCGGCTCCACTAAACGCTAGATTGCCGTTCAAGCAGCGTTCGATTTCAACTCCTCTCGAATCATGCGTCGCAGCGTCTCCTCGAACTTCGGTACCTTCCCTTCGAGATACTCCCGCAACGCCCCATTGATAAGCGTTTGATACCCGGTCGTAACCCAGTTTCCTCCGCCATTTTAAAGAAGCGATCCAAAATATCCTGGTCCAGCCGAATCGTGATTCGGGTCTTGCCAACTGGCTCAGGTTCGGGTGGAAGAACTCTACCCCGCTTCCCTTTGCTGAAATCGTATCTATCCTTCATCGGTCTGGCTCATATTCCTCGCGCTCGTGAGTTTCCGCGGGACGCGCAGAGATAGTTCGAACGTTCTCCCCACGCCAAGTTTAAGCCGCTACGAGCAAACGGCCCGCAGCCCCTATCCCAAGCGTGATGAACCGCTGCTCGCCCGGATCAGATTCGTCATCCACGATTGTGACAGCGCAGGGATCGTCAAACACGGGAATCGCTTCCGGCATGCGTTCCTCGTCCCACTCGAAACCCAGGCACTCTTATGGTAAGCACAAGATGTGCATACGTCCCAAAAGCCCGAAAAGACCGCTTGCTCACGCGCGCGGCTCAGTAGATTGCGCACGTTTACAGAGCCGCGACCGTAAAGGGATTCAGTTCGGACACAACCTGTCGACAATTCTCCTGCCGCCCTCAACCCGGTAGTGCGGTAAGATTGGCGGAGCGGATTACCTCCACTCCCGGCGCCGACGCCTTTTGATACGCTTGAATCATTCTAGGTAATCATCGATGAAGCTGGCGCGCTCCCTCCTATTCTTTTTCGCCTTCAGCCTGTTTGCGATGCAAGGCGGGTTCCAAGGCTTCGGCCGCCGGTCCTACGACTACTCCTCAGGCCCCAACATTCCATCCGAGTTTTATTGGAGCCGGCTCCAGTACACTTCGTCCGGAGGCAGCCGGGGGTTTCGGTTCTTTGGCGGAGGCTGGTCCAGGGATTATCCTAAAGCCGACAACGATTGCCTGATTGCCCTGCGCCGTTTGACCCGCATCAACTCGCCCTCGCCGCTAAACGTCGCCGATCTGGATAGCGACCATCTTTTCGATTATCCCTGGATCTACGCGGTGGACGTGAACACCTGGACCTTCACCGATCAGGAGGCCAAACGCTTGCACGATTATCTTTTGAAGGGCGGCTTCCTGATGGTGGACGATTTCCACGGCACGGACGACTGGCAGCGTTTCATGGCCGGCATGCGCCAGGTGTTGCCCGACGCGCCCGTCGAAGATCTTAAGGACGAGGACGAGATCTACCACGACCTGTACGATATCAGCGAGAAGTTTCAGATCCCCAGCGAGGTCTACGTCAACACCGGCCGAACCTATGAGAAGGACGGCTATGTGCCCAAATGGCGCGCCATCCGCAACGAGCACGGACGCATCATGGTGGCCATCTGCGCCAACATGCATCTCGGCGACGCCTGGGAGTGGGCCGACAGCCCGGAATACCCCGAAAAATTTTCGGGACTTGCTTTTCGCATCGTCCTCAATTACATTACCTACTCCATGACTCACTAAACATGAACTGCGCCTGTCTCTTCCCAATGTCCGCGAGAAGCCCACGGGCCCATGTTCGAATTCTTTTTTAAATATCCGCGTTCGGTTTATGCGCGCGGTCAATTCGCCTTCTTGGGCGCGGGCCCGAAATGGCTGCTCATCCTCCTGATCCTGGCTGCGGCCGCCGCTCTCGCCTGGCTGATCCGATCGCGCTTGTCGCAAGCCGCGCCGGTGATGCGCGGTTGGCGCGTCTGGGTGATCTGGAGCCTGCAGACCCTACTGGCCGCCCTGTTGCTGGTTCTGCTGTGGCAGCCGGCTATCACCATCGCCGAGTTGAAGCCGCAACAAAACATCATCGCCGTGCTGGTGGACGACTCCCGCAGCATGGCCATTTCCGAAGACGGCGTCACCCGCGAGGCTCAAGCCTTACAGGCGCTGCAGAATGGAGTCCTGGCCAGCCTCAGCCGCGGATTTCAAACCCGCCTCTACCGTTTCGATGACGCGCCCGCCCGCATCGAGAACTTCAAGGATATGAAGCCTACCGCTTCCTCCACGCGCATCGGCGACAGCCTGAAGCAGTTGAGCGAGGAAACTGCGGACCTGCCCATCGGCGCGGTGGTGCTGCTCAGCGACGGCGACGACAATACCGGCGGTATCAGCCCAGACGCCATCAACGCGCTGCGCGCCCGTCACATTCCCGTTCACACCGTCGGCTTCGGGCGCGAGCGGGCCGCGCACGATATCGAGATGGATGACGCGGTCATCGCTCCCCGCGCTTTGGCCGACTCCCGCCTCGCCGCCAAAATCACTTTGCACCAGCGCGGGTACGCAGGCTCCAAGCTCACCCTGACCATCCGCGATGTCACCACGGGCCAAGCGAAAGCGCTCGCTGCACGCACCATCACCCTGGGACCGGACGGTAACCTGCAAATCGAGACGTTGATGTTCGATATCGTCGGCGCGGCTGCCAGGACGCTCCAAATCGCGGCCGTTCCACTCCCCGGCGAAGAGAACACGGCCAACAACACCTTGACACGCCTGGTGAACGTCGGCTCCGGCGCGCGCCGAATTTTGTATGTCGAGGGCGAGCCGCGTTGGGAGTTCAAGTTTATTCGCGAAGCCGAAGAGGACGACCGCATGGTGCAGATCGCTTCCATGGTCCGCACCAGCGAAAACAAAATCTACCGCCAGGGAATTGCCGATCCGAAAGAGCTGGCCGCTGGCTTTCCAGCTCGCTCCGAGGATCTGTTCGCGTATCAGGGCTTGATTATTGGATCGGTGGAAGCGGGCTATTTCAACCCCGGCCAACAGGAATTGATTCGCGAGTTCGTGGATCGCCGCGGCGGCGGCCTGCTGCTGCTGGGCGGCCAGTTCTCGCTCGCCGATGGCGGCTGGAACGCCTCCCAGCTTACCGACCTGTTCCCCACCACGCTGCCCACGCAAGCGGGCACGTTTCATCGCGAGGCCGATCCCAGGAACGGGACCACTCACGCCACGTCCGAGTTGGCGCGCGCCGGCGAGGATAGCATTATCACTCGCCTGGTGGACGATCCCGCCGCGAACGCCGTGAAGTGGAAGAAGCTGCCGTACCTGATGGACTACGAGGATCCCGGCGCTCCCAAACCGGGAGCGGCGGTGCTCGCCAACATGATCACGCCCGAAGGGCGAACGTTGCCGTTGCTGATCACGGAAAACTTCGGCCGAGGCCGCACCGCGATCATGGCCACCGGCGGCAGTTGGCGCTGGCAGATGAGTTCACCGCTCGGCGACACGGCTCACCATCTGTTTTGGCAGCAACTCCTGCGTTGGCTGGTTTCCGATACGCCGGGCCACGTAACAACGTCCGTCCCGGCTCAGATACTGCTCGACAACGGCGCGGTAACACTGACCGCCGACGTTCGCGATCAGCAGTACAACCCGGCCCCCGACGCCAAGGTGGAAGCTCATATCCTCGGCCCCAGCGGCGTCAGCGCCTTGGTGGAGATGACGCCGGTGCCCGACAATCCCGGCCAGTTCCAAGCCGCGTGGTCCGCTCCCAAGCCCGGCGCTTACCTGACCGAAGTGACGGCGCAGCGGAATGCAACAGAATTAGGCCGCGATGTTTTGACCTTTCAGCGCATGGACGGGGTCGCAGAGAACTTCCACACCGAGCAGAATCGCGATCTTCTGGAACGCCTGGCGGCGCAAACCGGCGGACAATATTGGAAGCCCTCCGGCCTCGGCAAACTCGCTGGCGCGATCCCCTTTTCGGAAGCCGGCGTCACCATTCGCGAGACCAAGGATCTGTGGGATCTACCGCTGGTTTTTCTGGTTTTGCTGCTGCTGCGTTTTTCCGAGTGGTGGCTGCGGCGGAAGTGGGGGATCGTTTGAGAAAGCGCATTGTTGCGAAAATGCAGTAGCAAGAGCCCCCTACGGCTAGGATGGTCAGGGTGTCGGTCTACGAATGTTATATTAGAATATAACCACGGATTGACCATGCACACTACCAATCTCCGCAAGGTCGGCGGCTCAGTTATGCTGGCCGTCCCACCCGCGCTGCTCGATGTACTACGCTTGCAGCCGGGCGCCAAGGTTGGGATTGCCGTTGAAGGTGGCCGTCTCGTCGTGGATCCCCAACCGCGGCCTCGCTATACCTTGAACGGGCTGCTCGCCCAATGCAATCCCAAAGCCCGACGCACCAAGGAAGAGCGCGAATGGCTCGCGAGTAAGCCTGTGGGCGGTGAGCTTATCTGATGAAACGCGGCGAGATCTGGCTCGTCAGTCTCGATCCCACGTCGGGACACGAGCAGAAGGGTCGCCGGCCGGTGCTCATCGTCTCGCCCGAGACCTTCAACCGCATAACGAAACTCCCCGTAGTTCTCCCCATCACGAGCGGCGGCAATTTTGCCAGGACGGCAGGTTTCGCCGTGCAAATCACCGGCGCCGGAATAAAAACGGAGGGAATTGTCCGCTGCGATCAACCTCGCACGCTCGATCTCGCTGCCCGCGGCGGCAGAAAGCTGGAAACCGTTCCAGACGCGATCATGGAAGAAGTGCTGGCCAGGATCTTGCCGATATTTGAGTGAACGGTTGCCATGGGCTGGACGGTTTTTCCACCTCCAGCCGATTTTATCCGGGAGCTTGAAGAGGGGCGCCTTATTCAGGTAGGAGGCCGCCCCGGGCGTTGCCGGTTATTGCTGGACGGCAACATACTTTATCGCAGAGTAAAACAAAGGCCTCAAAATCCTTGTCCGGCATTTTTCCCAGGCTATTCGCGAATCGGGGACTCGCCTACGGGCTGGCCCTTCAAAACAGAGGATTGTGGAAGACAAACGAGCGAAATGGACACTAAACGGAGGTGCCCCCGCCCACTTCAGAGATGTATACTGGACAGAAAAGCGGCGTCGCCATGAACCTCACAATGATTATCGCAATAATTTCAAAGCTAACGACGTGGCTCGTTCCTTTGGTCACGATGGTCATAGCGATTCTCGTATACATGAGCCGCGGAAAGGTGAAATTTGGAAAGCTGATTCTAGACTTCGAACAGCGAGCTAGCGCTGAACGAACCGCGAGGGAAGTTGACGACACAGTGGCTGGTTCGACTTTGGCACCTTCAGAGCGCCAGTACCGGCTTCTTCGCGCATATCACACACAGAGTTTGGCACAGTCAAGAACCAGCATGTGGTTCAGCCTGGTTTTTTGCAGCACTCGGCTTCGCCGTTATAGTGACGGCCATTTTCACAAGTGAATCCGGCACGAACAAGATTATCAAGCTGACATCTGGGACCATTATCGACGCAGTAGCCGGACTGTTTTTGTTCAGTCGAATAAGGCACGTGAACTCATGGCGGCATTCTTCGACAAACTGAGGACAGATCGCAAGCTCGATGAGTCGCTAAAGCTAGTTTCTGAAATCCAAGATGCGACCCTAAGGGGCAGGCTGCAGATGCTTCTATCTATAAATTTTGCCGGAGTTCAGGTGGATAACAGCACACTTCTTTCGCTGGTTGGTGTTCCGGGGATGACGGTTCAAAGCTATGCCGCAGCCACGCCAATCGGTGCAAGCGCACTAAAGCCTTCTGATGAGCCTGAGCCTCTACAAAAAGTGACCGCGTTCCCCGCTTCAGCTGCTGCAGCCGTTTCGGGATCAAGGATGCCATGAAAAAATCCTTTCATCGACCGTTAATGGCAATTTGATTCCGCGAGTCTCTTTGGTACTTGTAGCCAGGAATTAAGACCGGGCCTCCCAGCTTCCCATAATCCGGCGCTACGTCCGCCTTGACGCATCGTTCGCGTCCTGGAAGTTGCCCCAGTCATTGCCGTGCGCGGATGCTTGGCCCTCAGTCTTATCAGGCACTGCACGCGGCCGCTTGCGCCCGTGGCAGTGAGAGTGTCGCCGCTGCGCGTCACAGCGCGGAAACGATATCGGTTTTTCCAAAGTCGTCGCCCTTGAACAGAAGCGGCTCGCCGGTGACCTTGGTGAGCGCGTAGGCGAAACAGTCGCCGAAGTTCAACCCCGCGGGGTGACGCCCTTTTCCGAAATCGTGGAATGCCTGGCGCGCGATGTGGGACTGCTCCACAGTGAAAGGCTCCTCGATGATGCCTGCCCGGCGGAAAAACGTGTCGCACTGGCGGGCGACTTCCGATCCGGCTTGGCGTTCAATCACAATGGAAAGCTCCAGAAAGCTGCCGGCGCTGATGAGACAACGGTCCGCGCCGTGGATCAGCCGGGTGTAGGGATCGGCCTCGGGTTCTCCGAATAAAACCGCGATCAGCGCGGAGGTGTCCAGGATCATTTCGGAAGGCCGTGCTCGTCGTAGAGGAGTTCGGCATGATCCAGGTAGGGACGCTTGACGTGAGCGGCGGCGCGCTCCGCGATGGCGCGCAGTTCCTCAACGGTTGCACGACCGCGCTGGCGCTGAAGACGCTCGTAACGCTCTCGCAGGGCTTCGGTTACCACGCGGGTCATGGATTCGCCGGTCTCCCGGGCGATCACGTTGGCGAGCCGGTGAGCTTCCGGGTCTTTCACATTGAGCGTCATCGCGTTTCTTCCCTTCTGTATAGCTTTCTTGCTTTCTTTATTCTACCCGGTCTGGAAGCTTAGGGCAAGAAGTAGTTCACCGGGCAAACAAACGCGCCCTACTTGCCAAAATGACGCGCGTCCCGCTCGTTCTCCTGGCAAAAAGATTCCAGTACATCGCTGTCCGGCAGCAACCGTTGCTTCAGCACTACGGTGAACGGCTTGGTATAAGTCTGCAGATCGTCAATTGTCAGCCGCACTTCCATATGGCCGACGTCCAGACGATGGAATCGCTCGGTCAGGTGCAGCGCCTCGCTATGGCTGTGGCCGCGCGCATCCAACCACCCCCGGTCGTTGAACCCCGCCGAATCCACGACCAGCGAATCGCCGTCCCATTTACCCACCGAATACCCCAGCCAAGTGGGTTGCGGATCCTCGGGTAACTTGCGTCCGTCGGTATAAACCTGGCGGTAAGTTGTGTCTCGCTCGTAAAGCATCAACGTCAATCCGGGCGTTTGGACAATCTTGTAAGGAGCCGGCGCGGTCTCCACCACCGGCATTCCTTCCGGCAGACAGTGTGAGATCGGAGATTCGGTGGCGAACGTTTTCATGCGTTGCAGCAAGGAAGCGGCCGCGGCCGGCCGAATCGGCGCATCCTCGGGCTTAAAATCGAACAGGATGTTGATAAAGTATTGCGAGACTGGTTCCTCACCCGCACCATTGGTAACTCCGGGTGTCACACGTTCCAACACGTCCGGCGGAGCGCTCTGCGTCTGCCACAGTCCGGAGAGATCCGGCCGTCCATCGGCTGCGCGAGGCGCCGGCGCGGACAGGTTCGGCTTGCCGTCCGGGGTCCTCGGAAGACCCGAAGTGCGATGGTTTAGCCACTGTGCTTGGGCCAAAGCCGGCCCCGCGGCCAATGCAATCAGCATCCAGATGTTTCGATTCACCATCACTCCCCCTAGCACACAAAAGTTTCGCTTTATGATCATATACAGTATGCTCGCTCTGCCGCTGAGTCATGGAGGCCGCAACTAAATGGGACTCTTCGCGCCCTGGTTCCTGGCCGGACTGGCGGGGCTCACGCTTCCGCTCTACCTGCATCTGTTGAAGAAGCTGAAGTCGACGCCGAAACCGGTTCCCTCATTGATGTTGTTTGAGGCGCGTACGCAAGCCTCCACCCGTCATCGCCGCCTGCGCTATCTGTTGCTGTTGTCGCTGCGGATGGCGTGGCTGGTGCTTTTGATTCTTGCCTTCGCCAATCCCTTCATCAATCGCAACGCGGCCGCTTTTTCCGGCAATCGGCTGGTGCTGCTGGTGGTGGACAATTCCTTCAGCATGCGCGCCGGAACCCGCGTTGGTGATACAAGGTTGTCGGACGCCAAGGACGCGGCCATCACTGTGCTGTCTGGAAAAGGCGGCGCCCGCGCCCAGGTGGCGGCGTTCGGCTCGCAATTGCGGCTGATGACCCAGCCCATAGAAGACCAGTCAGCGTTGCGTGCCGCGGTGCAGGCCATCGAACCCGGCGACGGCCATGGCAACTTCGCTGAGCTGGCACGCGCCGTGCGTGCCATGGCCGAGTCCGTCCACACACCCATCGAGCTTCATCTCTTCAGCGACATGCAACGGAGCGAACTGGCCGCCACATTCTCCGACATGGCTCTGCCCTCGAACGTCGCACTGGTCACTCATGCCGTGGTCGCCAAAGCCCAACCCAACTGGACCGTCGAATCGTTGGATGCTCCCGGCCAAATCTGGGGCAAGGACGCCAAGCCGGTTCACGTGCAAGCCGTGATTGCGGGCTACGGCACTCCCGCTGCGCAACGCACTGTCTCGCTGATCGTCAACGGCAAAGCCACCGCTACCAAGACCATCGCAGTCCCTGCCAACGGACGCGCCACGGTCGATTTTCCCGCGCTCGAAGTGCCCTACGGCTTCAGCCGCTGCGAAGTGAAGATCGACTCCGCGGACGTCCTGCCGGCAGACGACCTCCGCCGCTTCGCGGTCCAGCGATCCGATCCGCAGAAGGCGCTACTGATTCACAATTACGGCGACAATCGTTCGCCGCTCTACGTCGGCGCTGCGCTCTCGGCGGCGGCGCAATCCGCCTTCACGCTGGAATCCATCAACGTCAACGAAGCGGCCGACCGCAAGCCGTCCAACTACGCCTTCATCGTTCTCTCCGATCTCAATTCGCTGCCTTCGCTGCTCGAAAATTCACTTACCCAGTACGTCCGCTCCGGCGGCAGTCTCCTGATCGCCGCCGGCACCTCCGCCGGAGGCCGCTCGCAGATTCCCATTTTCGGCGCGCACATTGTCGAGACTCACGACTACACCCGCGTTCCCGATCGTTACATGGCGGTCGGCTCCAGCGACTCCTCCTATCCCGCGGTCGCCAAAGCCGGCGGATGGCCGGGAGTTAAGTTTTTCTATGCTCTCAACGTCGATCCAGGCGGCGGTCCGGATGCAGCGCGCGTGATCGTTCGCTTGGGGGATCAGACGCCACTGCTGCTTGAGAAGCGCATCGGCGAGGGGCGCGTAGTGCTGCTCACCTCCGGGCTCGACAACCTGACTAACGACTTTCCGCTTAGCCCGGCTTTTGTTCCCTTTATCGAACAGACCGCGCGCTACCTTGCGGGCAGTGAACGCCAGGGCGGCGCGCGCCCTGTGGACTCCTTCCTTGAACTCCGCAATGCCAGGGAAAGCGGCCAAGGTGTCGAGGTCACCGACCCAGACGGCAGGCGCCCGCTAACGCTGGGCGAGGCCGCTTCCGCGCAATCGTTCCAGCTCACCGAAGCCGGCTATTACCAGCTTCGCCTCGCCAACGGCCGCCAGGACGAGGTGGGCGTCAACCCCGATCCCAAGGAATCGAACCTGGACGTGATCCCCGACGATGTGCTGGCCCTGTGGCGCGGCAACGGCGGCCAATCGCAACAGAGTGCGTCGTCATCGGGCGCAGCGTCCACCGGCAAAACGCCCGAAACCGTCTGGTGGTATGTCATGCTGCTGGTGCTGGCTGCCGCCGTGGCCGAATCCGCCATAGCCAGCCGCTACCTGGGCACCCGGCGCGAGGAATAGCGGCGCTCCGCGATCCAGGTTAGCAGCCTGTGTCTAAGGTCCGAAAAGACCGCTTGCTCACGCGCGTGGCCCGGTAGATTCCGCGCGTTACGGAGCCGCGACCGTAAAGGATCGCGGCTCTGAATGGGCCGAACCGAGCGGCGCGTTAGTTAGCGAGCGGGTCCGCAAACACATAATTGTCGTGCGCGATTCGGCTGGTTCGACAGATTGGACCCGGCAGAACGAATCCACGGCTGTTCGCGTAATCTTGAGAGGGGACCTATGGCATTACATGACTTTGTCGAAGAAGTGCAGGTGCTGGGACGGGACCTTGTAGATAAGGTCAAGTCGCTGGTTCACGAAGGCAACGTGCGCCGCATCATTGTAAGAGACGAACATGGCAACACGTTCGTTGAGATTCCAGTCACCGTGGCCGCCGTGGGCGCGGTCTTAGCTCCGGTGCTGGCCGCGTTGGGCGCGATTTCGGCCCTGGTGGCGAAATTCACCATTGTGGTGGAACGGACCGAGCCGCCCGCGTCCGCGTGATTAATGTTGGGATGCCAGCACGGCGGCCATCTCGTCGTAGTAGCTGGTAATGCTGTTTTCAATGAACGTGTCCGTGCTGTCGGTATGCGCCCATCCGAGATCCTCGAGTTTGAGGCCTGCCACCAGCTTGTCCCGATCCCTCGGCACACCTTGTTTGACGAGATCCAGCATGCGCTGATTCATGATCTCCAATTTCTTCACGTAGTCCCTCGCATATTGCTTGTTGAATAGCGGACCGTGCCCGGGAATGACGGTGTCGAAGTCGAGTTTGAACAGGTTGTACAGCGTACTTACCCATTCCACCGCGCTTCCGCCGCCGCGATAATCGATAAACGGCGCGCCATCCATCAGCACATCGCCGGTATGCACCGTTCTAAGATCGGGAAAATACACGAACGTGTCGCCGTTGGTGTGAGCGCGCCCGAGATGCAACATCCGCACCTCCACGCCGCCCAAATATAAGGCGCCGGAATCGCCGAACACGATTCGCGGAGCAGCGGCGGGTTCGTTTCTCCGGCTCCCACCTACCCCAAGAATCTCGTCGCGCAGATTCCGCTGCGTGATCACCTCGAATCCCTGCGCGAGCATGGCTGCATTGGCGCCAGTGTGGTCCTGGTGATAGTGGCTGTTCAGGACGTATTTAATGGGCTGGGCGGTTATGCTCTTCACCTTTTCCAGAAGCTCCGTAGCGTTCCAGGGAAATTTGTCGTCCACCAGGATCACGCCGTCGGGCGTGACGCGCACCGCGACATCGCCCGCTTCATGCATCAGGCCGTCGGCGGCGACCGTCGGTGAAGCGCCTCGGCATCCCGTCGTGCTGCAAACGCTGAAAGGCCCCCGGATGACGTAGAGACCCTCCTTGACCTTTTCGACGGTCATCGGTTTGTCGGGGGCGGGCTGTTGTGCGAGCGCGGAGATCGAAATCAGGATGAGAGAGAAGGAAAGTTTCATGGTCCTTGGCTTCTACTTTTTCACCGGCCGGGGCTCGGACGCGGGCGGAACGATATTCTTTATTCTCAAATACACCACCATGCTGCCGTAAATTTCGTTGTTGTGCGCGTAATTCAGGGTGAGCAGGCCGAACCGCAGGAAGCGGGTCTGGCGGCCGTTTTCCTGGATGATATCGATCGTCTCCGCGCCGGAGGCATCGGTCAGCGCGCTGTACGCGCCATCGCAATAAGAAAAAGCGTCGTTCAGCACCTTGATACTCTCCGCTTTAGACGTCAGCTTGTCGAGGTTGGCAGGGGTGGGGTTCTTCTCACCCTTGGCTTCCGAACACCACAGGAAATTGTAGCTGGCCACATGCGTCACCTGCTGGCCGAAGGTGCGGACTTCCGTTTGATCGCCGGGGCGCATCCCATAGTTCTCTTCGGGCATTTTTTCCGCCATTCGTACAATGCCTTCGTGATTCCTGGTGTAGGCGTTGCGCAGCCATGTGGACATCGGATTGGACGCATCCGGGGCAGCGGGCTGGGAAAAACACGAAGCGGCGAATAGGATCAGCAGCGGGAGGAGTTTATTGGGCATATCGGTTCCTTAACCCCTTACACTAACAGAGTGAGGGGCACCGCAACGTCGCGCAAACTGGTCGCTTCCTTTTTGTTGTTGATGGCCGCTGTGATAACGGGATGCCGCTCCACGCCGCGCCCGGAATCGCGCTCCCAGGTTGGATGGCGGCCCATCGGCAAGTGGACCGGCCGCGGGGATTCGCAAACCGATTCGTTCAACATCGAGAGCACACAGTGGCGAATTAAATGGGAGACCAAGGGCGCGCCGTCGCCTGGCGCGGGTTTATTCCATGTCGTAGTGCATAGCGCGGTGAGCGGGCGTCCATTGCAGGAAGCCGTGGAACACCGGGGAGATGGCCGTGGTGTCGCGTACGTGACGGAAGATCCGCGCCTGTACCATTTGGTGATCGAATCCAGCGGCGTGGATTGGTCGATTGCGGTGGAGGAAGCGGTGGCGGGGGAAGTACAATCCCCTTAAGACCCGCCGCCTCCCGATCTACCAACTGATTTGGAGCAGCGACACAGCCTCTTTCGGCAGACGGATGTCCAGCTTCATTTGCTTGCCGGAATCCATCCAGCGCGGCGATTCCAGCAACTGCAACTGGCCCGCTGCCTCCAGCGCAGCGTATTGTTCCGCGTCCGGCTGCTGGGGCGATCCCATTTTCTTCCACAGCGTCCAGGCGTTGCTGTGCGTATCGTCGATGCGATAGTGGTGCAGCAGGACGCGTTTCGCGGCGCCGGGCAGGCCCGCGATCTGAATCTGCACGGCGGCGTCCGGCCCTGGAACGTCGTCGTCGTGATAATTCCAGACCAGGACCGAGAGTTCGCGATCCGAGTTAACAGCCAGGGCGTCGACGTCGGGGGCGGCGCGAACGCCGTCCTTCTCCATGACGCTCAACGGAACGCGGCCGGTGCTTTCCGCCGCAACGCGGTTGCCGCGCATTAATCCCGCCATACGGAAAAGATTGAGCACCGGCTTGTCGATGCCGTTGGTCGCCAGCGTTCGCAAGCCCTCGAAAAAAGGCTGGCCTTCGAACTCGAAGGCCCAGGTGAGCATGCCTGCGATGTTCGTCTTCTCGCGACTTGCGAGTTCGAACATATTTTTCATCATGGCGGCCTCGTAGGAGGCGTATTGCGGTCCGTTGCGGTAGGCATTTTGCGGGTAGACGCGCGCCGAACACGCCGCGCATCCCTCCGGGTCGGACTCGCTGATAACAATCGGAAGGCTGCGGAATTTCGGGAAGGAACTCACGATCTGAAATCCCTTCGCGGCGTCGGCGGTGTTCTTCCAGATGCCCATGCGAGCGTGCCCGTCGGCTATCGAGGGCGCGCCTTTGGCGTGGTAAGTGATGAAATCGAGCGGCGCGCCGGTTGCGCCCGTGGCGGCGTTTTTGCCGGTGGAACAGTGCTCCAAAAACTGCTGGAGAAAAGCCGCGGCGCGCGGATTATTTGGGCCCGTAGTGGCTGGCCCGCCAACCTTCGCCGTGGGAAGAGCGCGCTTGACAGCGTCGGAAGTAAAGTCGTAGAGCCGATCGTACTCTTCCGGCGTGCCCTGCCAATAGCGGATGTCGGGCTCGTTCCAGACTTCCCAATACCAGGATTCCACTTCGGCTGGGCCATATTTGGCCACCGCGTGCTTCACCCACTGGCTGACCAGTTCTGCCCACTTCGCGTAGTCTTTGGGCGGATATGCCCAGCCGAGATAATACTCGTCGAATTTGTCGCCCGGTTTCCAATCCGGCCGATAGGGATCGGGGTGGGCAGACAGGGCCTGCGGCATGAAGCCGATTTCGACAAACGGTTTTGCGCCGGACTGTAAGTAAGTTTCGAGGATGCGGTCCGTAATGGTCCAATCGTAGACCGGCCGGCCCGACGAGTCTTCGGTATAGGCGTTGGTTGAGCCGAACTTGAAGCCTGGCGTCCCGTCTCCGGTCGCCAGCATGAAGTGGGTTCGGATGTAGACCGGCGTGCCGCCCAGGCCGCCCAGTTCGCCGATCAGCTTGCGGCCGTACTTGGCGTAAGTGAAATTGGGCTCGTCGTAGCCGAAGTACCCGAAGATCGGCTGGTACGGGCCGACCACGTCGTTGGCATCGACGCGAATCGTAATGGGCTCCTGGGCGAATCCCAAGGAGGCCGTCAGTAGAATCCCAAGCAGGCCAGTGGCTGAGTTCACGACAAACTACATTATCAAACCGGCGGCCGGATCGGGGGCAAGCGACGTCTTCGAAAACGCAACATCCCGTTCGCTGGTTCGGGCCTTACGGTGCCTCACGTGCATCCGGCCCTCGCGGATTTCTCCCGATCGGTCAGGTACGTGCCGCAGGCGATTCCCCTTTCAGAAAAAGCGGCGAGCGCGATCCCTCGCGAGCCGCGTGCCGCCACCAAAACAGGCTAAAACCTACAATGAAAGAGGGTACGAGCATGGCGACTGTCGATTGGTCCGATTGCCCCTTGGTTGAAATCATCCCCGGCAAAGTCAGCGGCGCGCCGCTGCTCAAGAACACCCGCCTGCCCGTGGACGCCATCACTGGAAACTATGACGCCTTCCTTGATGAGGGATTGTCGCCGGACGCGGCCATCGCCGAAACTCTGGATTGCTACCCGGAAGCTGGCATCGACGCAATCAAGGCTATACTCGACTATCGCGCCGATGAGTTTCAGGCGCATCCTTGAAGGTTCTGTTCGATGAGGACGTACCACACAAATTGCTTCGTTATTTGTTCGGGCACGAGATTCATACGGTGATCGGCATGCAATGGGGCGGCTTCAAGAACGGCGCGTTACTGGCGCTGATCGAGCGGGAGCGCTTCGACGTTTTTCTGACCGGCGACAAGAACATGGACCAACAGCGGCGGCTTGAGGGCCGGCCGTTTGCCGTGCTGATTATGTCCGCGATCAACTGGCCGGTGGTCAGGCCGCATATTCATAAAATCCGGTCGCCCTGGAGGAGGCGCAACCCGGTACGGTCGGCACGATTGATTGCGGCTTGTTCGTTGCACCTTCCGAACGCACACCGGCCGAAACCGAGTAGCGCCGTTCCACATAGCACCCGCGTCGCCGAGGCGACACCGGCCAAGTGACCCTCGACGGCCGCGCTGCAGCGCAGAGGGCCGCCTTTGCTATTGTAGTTTGATAAGTGTTAGGCCACAGGCTACAATCTGCCCATGAACATTCGCAGCTTTGCACATAAGGGCCTGAAACGGCTCTATGAGAACGACAAAGCCAAAGGCGTCCCTCCCGACACCGCGGACAAGCTGCGGAAGATGTTTGCGTTTCTCGACGCCATGCAGGACGCCGACGAGTTGCGGGCGCTTACGGCGTGGAAGGCGCACACGTTGACCGGCGACCGCAAAGGCACATGGAGCCTAAGCATTCCGCGAAACCTCCGTTTGACGTTCTGGATCGAGGTTCTGGATCAATGACGAGCCGCAAATCTGCGACCTGAATTAGAGGATTACCACTAGCCCAACGGAGTACTCATCATGCCTATGAAGAACCCGCCGCACCCCGGCGATTTTATCCGCACGGAGATCATTGAACAGGCTGGCCTTTCTGTCACCGCCGCCGCGCGCGCTTGAATGGCCAGCCGATTCACGTCTCGCGCGTCCAGCACATCGAAGACCCGCTGGTGGCCACCGGCTTCCCCAGCCGCAAGCGGCATCAGAACGTCAATGTGCATTTTTATTATCAGCTCGCCATGATCACGCATGGCGTACGGCGCGCCGGAGCCGCGGCGCTGGACCTGGCCTATGTAGCCTGCGGCCGGCTGGATGCGTTTTGGGAATTTGGCCTCAATCCGTGGGACATGGCCGCGGGGATCCTGTTAATCGAAGAAGCGGGCGGCCAATGTTCGGACATGCAGGGCGCGCCCGCCCGTCTGCGCGGCCCGCATTTATTGGCCGATAACGGAGCGGTCCATGCCGGAATGCTGGAAGTCTTCGCGGAAGTGTTTCGCCGCGAGTACCGATACCCCATGCCTGTTATCGAATAGAACAGACTCCACGCCCTGCGGTCGGCTGTCTAGAAACCGGCTCCCTGACGGTCGCGGCTCTGTAACGCGCGGAATCTACTGAGCCGCGCGCGTGAGCAAGCGGTCTTTTCGGACTTTCGACACAGGCTGTGCGGTCACCTGGATGCATTTTGGAACTTAACGCGGCTATCGATCGGCTTCGGCCAGACGCCTGATTCCCTCGCGGATGGATCGCTCGCCGATGGAAGAGAACCCGAGAATGAATTCGCCGCGCGGCGGTTCGGTAAGGTAACAGGCCGCGGAGCCGATCAGTTGGACCTTCGCAGCCGCCGCCTTCTCGGCGATTCGTTCATCTTGAAAGCGCACCAGGACGTGCATGCCCGCCGCGTCGCCGCGAATCCGAACGCGATCGCCGAAATGCCGGTCGAGCGATTCCACCAGCGCATCCCGCCGCTCGGCATAAATGCGTCGCATCCGCCGGATGTGGCGCTCCAGATGACCTTCGGAAATAAAATCGGCTAACGCCGCTTGCTCGGGAACCGGAGTCTGCCGGTCCGCCAGCCATTTCGCACGCCGCATTCGAGCTACCAGACTGTGGGGCGCGACGACATATCCGATCCGCAAGGACGGAAACATTACTTTCGAAAACGTTCCAATGTAAATCACGGCAACACCGGGCGCCAGTCCCTGCAGCGCCGGCAACGGAGGCCCACTGTAGCGATACTCGCTATCGTAGTCGTCCTCGATGAGCACGGCGTTGTGCTGGCGCGACCATTCGATCAATTCCAGGCGGCGCGCCAGCGACATGGCGACTCCGGTAGGGAACTGATGCGACGGCGTGACGTAGACCAGGCGCGCCTTTTTTCCCAGGTCGCGAATCACGATGCCGTTCTCGTCGATCCGCGCCGGCCGCAGCCGCGCTCCATAACCGGCAAAGATGCGGTGCGCGCCATGATATCCGGGATTTTCAATGGCCACCTCGTCGCCCGGTTCGAGCAACAGCCGAACGCACAGATCGATGCCTTGCGCCGACCCGTTCACTATGATCACTTGTTCGGAAGTGCAGCGCACCGCTCGCGATCGCGATACGTAAGCCGCGATTTCCGCGCGCAGCGGCGTATAGCCTGCCGATTGATCCGCGTAATCGAACAGTTCCGGAGTCGCCGCTCGCAGCCGGCGCATCACCAGCTTGCGCCAGATGGCAATCGGAAAGAGCGTCAGATCGGGGCGCCATTGCGTGAAGCCGATGAATCCGGGTCGAGCCGGCGGATAAGAGAAATCCTCGTTCAGGCCGGCGCCGTAACGCGACAGCCGTGGAGCGGGAGCCTCCTCGTCTCGCTGCACCTGCTTATGGGTGGGCCGCGGCAATTCATCCGGCAGCTCGCGGCAAACGAACGTGCCGGAGCCTCGTGAGGACTGCAGGTATCCTTCCGCGATGAGCTGGTCGTAAGCTTGAGTTACAGTGCTGCGGGAAACCTCGAGCGCCGCGCACAGTTCGCGCGTGGAGGGAACTCGCTCCGCTCGCCGGAAGCGGCCCGTCAGAATCCCTCGCCGCCACTGATCGTAGATCTGGCGATGCAGCGGCGCAGAAGACGAGCGGTCCAATAAGATGGCAGGCATAAGTGGACTGCTCCACATTAGCAAGAGTGGATCTTTCGCCGGTCCACGTCTTCCGCTACACTCGAACTACGATGGAACAGTATCCACCCACCGAGCGAACGCAGGTCGAGCGTTTGGCCAAGCGCGGCGTCTATGACAAAAAGCAGGTTCACGCCATCCTGGACGAAGGCTTTATCTGCCATGTGGGATTCGTGCTGGACGGCCAGCCGTTCGTCATTCCCACCGCTTATGCGCGCTCCGGGGAACAGATCTACATTCACGGAGCGCCCGCCGGCCGGCTCATGCGAAGCAAGGAAGTGGAGGTTTGCCTGACCGTCACGTTAGTCGATGGGCTGGTTCTGGCGCGTTCTGCCTTCCACACTTCCATCAACTATCGATCGGTGGTGGTGCTCGGCAAAGCGCGGCTGGTTCTGGATGTCGGGGAAAAGCGGGAAGCGTTGCGCCTCTTCACCAATCACGTGATCGCCGGGCGTTGGGAGCAGGCCAAGCAGCCCACCGTCGCCGAGCTGAAAGCCACCAGCGTCCTGGCTTTGCCGCTCGAAGAAGTCTCCGCGAAAGTACGAACCGGCCCGCCCATCGACGACGAAGAAGACTACGCGCTGCCGATATGGGGCGGCGTGGTGCCCGTGATTCAATCCTTCGGCCAGCCGTTGCCCGATGAACGCGTGCCGGCCGGCCTGGCAGCCCCCAGTCCGCGCTAGTCAGCGTCGGTCTGGAGCTGTATTTTCCACCGCGGCGCTCGAGAAAGCCTTTCAGCATCCACCCCAGTCCGGCCGGAACGTCACGCGAAAGCGATATGGCTTCGCAGCGCGCGTAGAGTCCGACGTCCGCGGCCTCAAAGCGCCAATAGGAATTCAGACGCCACAGAAATCCCGAATCTTCACCCGGCGCCGCTTCTTCGGTGTCTCGCCGATGCGGGCGGAGTGCGACGTCACGATCAATTCTCTCTGGTCCGGCATTTCATAGCGGACGTGATAGGCGCTGTTGAGAACGATGCTGAGAAGGTGCTTTTCAGCTCCGTTTTGCGCGTTTTCCTCAGAGGCGCAGCAGCACCTCGTATTCATCTCCATGATTCTGATCGGTATGACCCGCGAGCTGCCTCGATTCGATCACTTTGGGCCGGTAAATGTCCTTATAGCCGGCATAATCCTGCAGAACGGGCTGCACCTGAGCCAGGGTCGCCCCGGGCATAAACATGCTTCCCACCCAGTCCTGGATCATGGCGCCAGGCGGGTGGACGCTGCGGGCCGCATCTACCGGCTCGATGCGCGTTTTCGCGCTCCGCGGCTTTGGATCGCGAAGAGCCTGGGAACTCATCCTGGCTTGCGTCAATCGCGCAAACGGCACGATAACTCAAAGAAGCGGGAGCGGAACCAGCAGGCGCGCCCCAATCACACGCCCATTATCTCGCCCATTACTTCGCGATGATGGCGTGGTTCAGAGGCTCTTGAATTTCAGCGTCACGCCGCCGATGCGGATGGTATCGTTGTCTTTCAACTCTTCGCGGGCGATCGGGTCGGCGCGGTCGTTCAGAAAAGTTCCGTTCGTGGAGTCGAGGTCCGTGATTGTGAACTTTTGATCCTTGTACCGCAGGCTGGCGTGCTTCCCCGAAATAGCGGAATCGCGCAACACAATATCGGCGTCGGAGGCCGACCCGATGGTGTTCGGCCCTTCGCGAATACGGAAGTCTTCGCCTTGCTGCGGGCCGCTCAACGCCACGAACCAACCGACCACCGGGGCTTTGCGCTTGTCGGCGAGCATAACGCTCCTGCGGCTGGTGGCTGTACCGGTTCCGTCGCGTGGGACATCCGATTCCAAGCGAGTTTTCACCGTTACGGCTGGCGGGGACGATTGATAGCCCGTGCGCTGGCAATAGGGGCAGGCCTCCCAGGTGTCTTCCATCTGATGCCCGTTTGCACAAAACTTTGCCATCTCGCGCTCATCTCCTTGGAGCTGAAGTGGGTCGTCAACAGGGACCTAACCGCGCTTTTCGAGATTTTATAGTGTCGCTGTCGCGGGGCGATGTCAAGGGGGGCTGCATGCAGGGGGGAAGGGGGGAGGGTTAAGTAACGCGTTAAGTAACGGCCATCCCTGCCGCGACGGTCTTTTCGGACTTTCGACACACCCGGCTGGCCATGGACGCGTGGACTGCGAGCCCGCGGAGCCAAAGCCGGGCGGCTGACCCGTTGTCCCACGCAGTCGTGCACGCATTCAAGAATCTCCTGCTGGCGTTGCTGTATTAAGAAAAATTGGCTCGGCCAGCCGCGAGTGGTCTCGAGGCGAATGGACCTTGCGAGCCTCCAGAAGAATCAATCTTGGGTTGGCAACGCACTGCTGCGCCAGTAACATCTGCTGGTCGGCCGGTATCACCGCGACTCCAGTTGAACGATACCGCGCTTTCGGCAGCTTCTGGAAATCTGATAGGCTCCCTGCCAAAGGTCCAGGGTTTCATTGCCGATAGAAGCTCGCGATCGGAACACGTCCCACTCGTATAGCAGCCTTGCCTGGACGGAGTTGAAGACGGACCGCTCCTCCCGGCGCAAACGCCGCGTCTCAAAAATCTAGGGCCAGGATCGGGAGAAGGCCGACATCCTGCGGTGACGACTTGGTGGTAACGAAGCTACCCCATACGTGGAAGTCCCGGAAACCGCCTTCAGGCGTGAAGTCGGGCAACATACCGCATGGCAAATCTATTGCCGCTCAATGCTGCCAAAGCGCGACCAGCACCGGATAATACGCGTACTCCGGCCATAGCGAAAATGCATCGCTCGTAAGACAGTTCGTTCCATCCTGGCAGGCCAGCACGAACGTCTCGGAAAACCCTTCGGCGACGTCGTAATCGCCCCAATTCGGGTATAGGATCTTGGCCGTGTCGGCCAAGCTGGCATCCGGCTCCGTATCGGACAACATCGCCGAAGTCCCCACGAACACCGCTGGGTCCAGCCCGGGAATCGCCTGAATGCGCACTGCGGAAATCGGCGCGCTTCCTGGGCAGCCGGTGAGCGGAACCGCGTCGGTATAAGTGCTCCCGCTGCAGGAACCGGGATAGGCGATCGCGTCGGCCAGGTAGACGCTCAGCGGCGTGGCCGGCGTGATCCCGGTAGTCTCCGTCACAACCTGAACGTATTCGCCGTCAATCTCGCCCATAATATACAGCGCGCTCAGATCGATTCCGTCGCCTTGCGGATCCATGAGGTCGAATTGTTCCGACCAGCGCCCGATCGTATTCGGATAGAGAATCGCCGCCACGCCGCCCAGGTCCGTGCTCATCGACGAGGTGCCGATGTAAACTTGGCCTTCCTGCCCGGGCGTCACCGAAATCGTGATCCTGTGGACGAAGCCGGTTCCCATCGCGGCGGGTGACGTGGAAAGAACGGTTGCGCCCCCGCCGACGGATTGCGAGCTGGCGGAACCCGACCCACCGTACGGCGCCACATATAACGCTTCCGAGCTTACGAAATCGGTCGAAAACTCGGCGGCGATATTCAGCGTAACCGGAACGTTTACCGTGGAGTCCGGCACGGCAATGAACTCCTCACTCCACCCGCCCAGGCAATTCGGGAAAAGGGTCTTATACAGCCCGGTCCCGGTTGCCGGATTCATGGAACTGTTCCCAAAATAGAATTTTCCGCAATAACCCGGCTCCACGCGAAAGCGCAATCGCGACGCCGTGCTGCTCAAAGTGGCCGCCGGGACGGCGCTGGTCCCCGAGAACGAATAGACGCTGGCGGGATCCACAACGCTTCCATTCGATTGCAGTTGCCAGAGAGCCACTTGCAGTCCTTCCGTGCCGATCTCCGGTATGAAGCCCCAGCCGTGAAAGGGCTGGCCCGATACCGAGCCGTCGTACATGGAGAGGCCGTTTTGGCCGCTGGGGTCCTGCAGGTCCCAGGCCTCCGACCATGCGCTGTGCTGCGAAAGCGTCCCGCTGTTGGGATATAAGATGTGAAAATACCCATCGGTGATTCCGTTGCACCAGGCGAGTTGAATTTTGCCCTCTTGCCCCGGGATTACCTGCACGCGAATCCTGCTGAAATAATAAGAAGGATCGGTGTCGATGAGCGACGTGTCCTGCAACAAGCCCGCCGGACCAATTGGAACGAACGGACCCGTTACGCCCGAACATCCGATCGGCGCGCTGCTCGGAATGGGACCCAGGTTGGCCTGAGCTTGCACCAGGACCATTTCATTTCCGGTGGCGGTTCCATTTTTGTAATTCCAACTGGCCAATGCGGTTTCACCGGAGATTTCGCCGGAGACGTAGAGGTTGCAAAGGTTGATGGTGTCGTTGCCGGAAGGATCGGACAACTCGAATTGCTCGCTGTGCGCGCCGGCATTCGGAAATAACATTTGCGCGATGCCCGCGCCCGTCGAAGCGTTCTGCGACGCTTGTCCGACGTAGACTTTTCCCTCTCCACCCGGGACCACGGACACCAGCACCCGATTCACCCAGTTGGACGCGCCGCAGTTGACAGCCGAGGGACTATTGGAAAGCGTGATCGTGGACGCGCCTGTTCCTGCGTAGACCAGGGCCGCGTTAACAAGCAACCCGAGTGCGAACCCTCGCAATAAAGTCTTCATGCAGGATTAAAGTGCCGGCACAACGGCAAAAAATCTCTGCCTCGTTCCTATGCCCGGAGTTGGTATAGCTGGGCTTTTGGCTTAGACGCCGGAATAGCCTCGCTGGGGAGATAACGGCCTTCAGATGTCAAAGACGCGAGGGACGCCGGCCGTGAGCGAAGCCGCAATCGACTGAGCGGCCTTACCAACCGCGGCGTTCTTCGCGAAACAGGCCCATGGGGGTCTGGCCGCAGATGGCGATTCACGGATGATCTCGTAGGCGCTGCTGCGCAAACGGCCAAAAGGTTCTTTCAGCACACCGTCCGATACGACGAGGTTGAACAGGTTTCCATCTTCGTCCCAACTGTTCCCGCAACTGGCCGATCCGTTCCCACGCGATGTTGAAGCGCAAAGGCTGCGGCGCGAACCGCCCAGCGGATGAGGAACTAGCTTCGTGCCGCTTGACGCAGATTCCACGGCACGTCTTTTGGGGATCAATTGCGAGGGGGAAACCTACGGGGCCTTCTCAATGGGAAGGGAACCAACTCTATAGTGGCGGTTGCTGTTTTGGTGGGGTCGTCAACGCTGGTAGCGGTAACTGTCACGGCCTGCGGCGTACGGATGCTCGATGGGGCAGTGTATTCGCCACTCGATATGGAGCCAAGAGTGGGGCTAAGGCTCCAGACGACCGCGCCGTTCGAGGCGTTACTGACGCTCGCGGTGAACTGCGTAATCTTCCGAGGCTCCAGGGAGATGGTCGACGGGATCAGCGTTACGGCCACCGGCGGAACCAGGTACACATCGACGCTTGCCGATTTAGCCGGATCCGCGACGCTGGTGGCCGTCACAACTATCGTCTGGGGCATTGCAATCGTTGCAGGCGCGGTATAGAGGCCGCTGCTCGATAGGGTGCCCACCTGGGGACTCATAGTCCAAATTGCGCCGGTGTTCGCAGCGCCGGTGACGGTTGCGGAGAGCTGCAGACTTCGAGCGCCGTATAAGGTTGTGGAGCCCGGTGCAATCGTCACCCCGATGGCGGCGACGCTCACGATGCCGTTCGCGGCTGTGATGGATCCCTCCGTGCCGTCCAACAATGCCTCCACCGGATTCGACAGTTGGACGACGAGATTGCCGGTAGCGGTTGGCGATAGCGTCAAGGTAACCGTCGCCACCACACCGCTGCTGAGAGGAGTAGAGTTAACTCCGGCCAACAAACATGTTTGGTTGGCGCAATAGAGGGATTTTTCCGCAGATGCCGCGGCCGGACCTGCGGCCGTGCTGAACGCCGCCACCCCGCCCGCCGGCGAGTTCAACGTCCATTGCAATCCGGCCGAGTTGCCTGGATAGGCCGTATGCAGGGAAATGTTCAACGTGACTGGCGCGCCCGGCTCGCCGGAGGCGGAGGACAAACTCAGGATGCTTTGCCCGAAACAGCAGCTCGCCCAGAGCAACCCCACAGCGCAGAACAATCGAATACCCGCGAACATGCCCGATCTCTAAGTGAAATGTGTTTCCGTCGCAGCAGGCGGTCCAGTCTGTGCGGGAGGGCGGGTAATTAGAGCAAGTGGGGACGTATCCTGTAATTCCAGGCAGATCGCGGTGGATGCTACCATAACCCCCATGGCATCGGCGAGCGAGCAATATCACTCCTGGTATTACGATACGGCGGTCTGGAGGAAAACAACCTTTTTGGGCGTTCCCTGCCTGAAATCTGTCTCAGACCTGTGGAATTATCAGGAGATATTGGCGCAGATTCAGCCATCGGTGGTTCTGGAGTTAGGCACTTACGATGGCGGTTCCACACTTTACTTTGCCGAGATTCTTCAGCTTATTTCCCCGCGCTCGCGGATTCTTTCGGTCGATATCGATCATAGCATCGTGCACGAGAGGGTGCGCCGGCAGCTTCAGGTGGAACTGCTTCAGTGCGACAGTAGGAGCCCTACCGTTGCGGCTCGCTTTAGCGAACTGCGGCGCGAGTACGGCGGCAAGGCATTCTGCATTCTCGATAGTGCCCACACCAAGCAGCATGTGTATGACGAGTTGATGATGCTTCGCTCTATCACCGAGTCCGGAGACTATGTGGTAGTGGAGGACGGAAACATTAACGGGCATCCGGTACTTCCGGATTGGGGACCGGGGCCATACGAGGCGCTGGAGGAGTATTTGGCGCAATATCCGAACGACTATACGCCGGATCTGGAGCGCGAAAACAAATTCGGTTTTACTTTCTCGCCGAAGGGTTTCCTGATCCGGCGTTGAGCCGCCGTCGACGGCGGCGAATCCCTGAAAGTGCTCCGTTCCTCGCGAATTTTCCGCGGTGTCTTTGTGATACTGTGAGAACTCCCGGCTATAAGGGTTCTTCCGCTATGTTGCCGCCGCGTCTTTGGGAACACGCGTCCGTGCGTCGCTTATCCCTGCTGTGGATATTGGTGGCGAGTATCGGTTTGGTGCTGCTGCTTGTGCCGGAACCCCAACGTTATCCTCTGATCTCGTCCGACGGATGGGAAGTCACCACCGGGTTCATCCGTACTTCCACTCCCGCTGGGAACGAGCTCAGCTCAGAGATTCTAGGAAATAAAGACACGATTTATTGGCGCAGTGTGATCCCGCGGACTGGGTCCGGGCTTGGCCGACTAGTTAGTAAGCCCTTTGCGCTGCCCGAATACATAAGCGTTCCCTACATCGGTTACGCTGGAAATCCCGATACGGCGATTTACTTGCAGTGCGCCGCAACGGGCAAACGTATCCGCGTTGCCACGGCCAATACCCATGAATTGTGGACAGAGGACATACTGCGAATCCCCAATTCCTGGTGCCCGTCTGAGGGGCGCTTGGTGGTCGAGAGCCACTCGAAAAGTACCTACATAGGAGCTGCTACACCTTTTGGAGCCTCATTCATTTCCTGGATCCGGGAATCGCTATTTACGGTTGTATTCATCCACGCTTTCCTGTTCGCCGTGCTGGCGTTGACCGGCTTGGTCATCGCGCTTCCTTTGCAGCTTTGGATTGGTGGCGACGAATATTTCCCGCTGCTGGTGATGGCCGGTTCCACCGCGGCCGGATACGTGGCCTTCTTCGTTTTCGACGCTGACAGCCGTCTAGGCCAAGTCTGGTCCTGGCTCGTGGTGAGCGCTTCGATTGCGACGTTGATGTCGCGCCGCCGGCGCCGCGAGCTGCGCCGCTTGTTTCATCAGTTCACCGAGGTTAGCTGGCCGGTTATCTGCTTGTTCTTGATCTCTCTCGGCTATGTCACGTTGCTGTACTCAGTGGGTAACGGAACTGGATCCTTCGCGGCAACCTATCGTTACGCTCCGGCAATATGGTCCACCGACAACCAACTCGCGCAGATGATCGCCGAGCAGATGGTCACCGGACCTCATCGGTCTTTTCTGCAGGTGTTTGGTCCGGCGGTATGGAAGATCTCCGACCGGCCGCCGGGACTGATCGGGATCTTCCTGTTGGCACGGCCGGTCTTCGGCGTTTTGCTGCCGTTCGGCGAAAACCGGCATCTGGCGTATTATTTTTATCAAATCGGCGGCGTCATCGTAATGAGCTGCTGGATCCTGCCATTCTGGGTTTTATGCCGCAAGCTCAGGCTGAGCGTGAAGCGCTCTGTGCTGGCGACGGCGCTGGTGGCCACGTCCGGCTTCGCTTTGTTCAACTCGACGTACATTTGGCCCAAGATGAACGCTGCGGCCTTGGGTCTGGGGGCGTACCTGCTGCTGGTTGCAGAGCCCTACGCGACGGGAATCAAACCTCCCTTGAAGCGGGTATGTTTAGCCGGCGGACTTGCCGCACTCGCCATGTTGTGCCATGGGGGAGTGGTCTTTGGCCTGGCCGGATTGGGAGCGGTGCTGTGTTGGCCGCGGCTGTGGCCCGGATGGAAACCATCGCTCGCGGCCTTCGTGGTCTTCGTCGCTTTGCTGCTGCCTTGGACAATCTGGCAGCGTACTGTGAATCCTCCAGGCAACGCGCTTATCAAATATGCGTTGGCGGGAACGTTCGGGTTTGGTGAAGACTCGGTGAGCGTGCTCGACACGGTGAAGCGGACCTATCAAAGACTCACTTTCCAGGCATGGCTCGGTGCGAAGTTCCAGGCCGTTGAAACTGTGTGGGGCCGATCGGTTGTTTATCCAGATTGGGTTACGCGGTATGTAGCGGTTGATCCGGGCCCGGAGATCACCGGGAGGTTGAGATCCCGCGAGTTCTACTTCATCGTCCCTTCCTTGGGGATACTAAATGCCGGATGGTTGTTGGGTCTGATCGTGTGGATACGGAAACGGGCGCAGCCGGCGCAGCATTCAGAAGAAATGCCGGAGGGTTTAAAGCCGCTCCTCTTCGTGGGTATCACGGGGGTCTTGTTGAACGTGCTGCTCACTTGGGACTTCCATGTCGTGCATCACAACTCTTACCTTTCGATGCTAGCGTTGCTGGGTGGGTTGGCGATACTCGTGAGTGGAGCACCCGGACGCTGGAGAGTGCTGTTGGCAGGGATCCAGTTTGTCTATTTTCTGGTTATCTGGGTGGCCAGTCCGCTGGCGACGGCCAATCGAATTAATGTCGGCCTGCTAATTGGATGTCTCACCATAGTAGCCTCCTTTTGGTATCTGAGCGGCCTTGTGTCTTCGGAGGCGTCCGCAAGGTTTGATGGAGCAAGCCTCGCGGGGCGGGCAAAACCAGTAAGTGAGCGTCACTTGAAAACCGCCCAACGGAGAACGCGCTCCAGACATTGACGCCGAGCCGGGAATATCCTTGGCTGCGCGAGCGATGTTTTCTCAGAAGCGAAGAAGAATCTGAGGTAACTCATCATCGTCCGCTACGCGGATGACGCCGTCCTTGGGTTCCAGCACGAACACGAAGCGGAAAAAGAGCGACTGGGCCAGTACGGACCGGAACTGAGCGAAGACAAGACTCGGCCGATCCGGTTCGGGCGTTACGCGGCACAACCCGGAGGAACGTGGGGAAGGGAAACCGGAGTCGTTCACCTTTCTGGGCTTCCGGCATGTCTGCGCGGAGAACAGTTTGGGGCGATTCGAAGTCCGGAGCATTACCGAGGGTAGCCGACGACGGAAGGAACTGCTTGAAATCAAGAGGAACTCCGACGGAGGATGCACGGCCCGGTAGCGCAGGTCGTGCTCAACGGCTACTACCAATACAACGCGGTTCCCGGCAGTCCGACGGTATAGTCACGCTTGTGCGGTAGCGCCGCAACCACGTGTCTGTGCGGGGCGTGGCCAGTAACGGCCACAGTAACGGCCATCCCTACCGCGACGGTCTCCTGCCACAGACTGCCAGGCATGCAGCCCATGCTAGGCTTGCGGAAACGATGCGAGGCGCCTCCGCGGTGTTGCTGATGTTGGTGGGACTTTGGGCTGTACCCGGGAAGGCCGCTGTTCCCGATTTCCAGTTACAAAAAATCGGCGACGGAATTTGGGCTGCGATTGCTAATGACGAGGGGCTGGCCGGGGGCAACGCGGGGTTTGTGATTGGCGACGGCGGCGTTCTGGTGATCGACACCTTTCAAGATCCGCGGCCAGCGAAGGCCCTGCTCGGCGAGATTCGCAAGCTGACGCCCTTGCCGATCCGTTTTGTGGTGAACACGCATTACCACTTGGATCATGTGAATGGAAACGACGTGTTCGCGGCGGCCGGCGCTACAATTCTGGCGCATCGCAACGTCCGCGCTTGGATGCGCACCGAAAATATCAAGATGCTGGACCCTCCGGTAACGCCCGAGAAGAAGGCGCGCGTGGCATCGCTCACGTTGCCGGCTGTGGTCTACGACAGCCATATCGAACTGTACCTGGGCAAGCGCCGGATCGACGTTCGATACTATCCCGGTCACACCGGCGGCGATTCGGTGGTTTCCATTCCGGACGCGCATGTCGTTTTCTGCGGGGACCTGTTGTGGAAGGAGCATGTTCCGAATCTGATCGATGCCTCCACCCAGGCCTGGATCGAATCGCTGGATGAGATGCAAAAAGACTACGGGCAGTCTACGTGGGTGCCGGGGCATGGCGGCGTTGCGAACGGCCGTGACGTTCTCACGTTTCGAAAATATCTGGCTGACCTGCGCGCCGGGATAAGGCGGGAGCAGGCCGCTGGTAAATCGGGAGAGGCGCTGGTACAGGCGCTGCTTCCGGGCCTGAAGTCCAACTATGGGAAATGGGGATTCTTCAACGACTACGCCGCCGCCGATATCGAACAAACGGAGCAGGAGCTGAAGGGGACGAAGAGACTCCCGCCTAATCCCCAGCAATAGTTTCCAGCGTTCGCGCTTTGGCCGAATCGAGAAAAATGGTCTGGTGTGCGATCCTAGCCAGCGATGCTCGGTGGGTGATCAGAATCGCCGTGCGGCCCGCGGCTACCCGGACCAGCGTTTCGGCGATGGCGCGCTCGTTGACTTCGTCCAGCGCCGAGGTGGGTTCGTCGAGGATCAAAACTTTGGGATCGGCCAGGAGCGCGCGGGCCAGCGCAATCCTTTGGCGTTCTCCGGCTGACAGCGTTTGGCCCCGCTCGGCGACGATGGTCCGGTAACCTTCGGGCAGCGCGAGAATGCGTTCGTGAATGGAGGCGGCGCGGGCGGCGGCGGCGATCTCATCGTCACTGGCCTCGGGCCGGGAATAAGCGATATTCTCGCGGACGCTGGCGTGAAAAAGATACGGTGCTTGGTCCACCAGCAGAACCGCGTGGCGAAGATCGTTGAGCGGAAGATCCCGCAGATCCCGCCCGTCGATTCGAATGGCCCCGGAATCCGGATCGTAGAAGCGCACCAGAAGATCGGCGAGCGTTGACTTGCCCACGCCGCTCGGGCCCAGGATGGCGCAGATGGTGCCGGGTTCGACGCGGAACGACAGATCTTCGAGCACCGTATCGCCGCCGTAGCCGAAAGACACGCGATCGAACTCGATTTCACCGCGAACTTTCACCAGCGGCTTAGCGCCAGGCCGGTCGGCGATCTCGGCGCGCGTCTCGAACAACTCCCAAACGCGCGAGAGCGAAACGCCGCCCGATACCAGATTGCTGTACAGGCTCATCAGGTTCTGCACGGGCGAGAGCAGGCGCATATGATAGGCCATGATGGCGACCAGGGAACCGGTGGTTATCGCCCCGTCGATCACCAATTTGCCGCCATAAAGGAAAATCGCAGCCGTGGAAAGCGTCAGGACGGTGCCGGGGACTGCGCCGGACAGGAACGCGGTGAGCTGCATACGCATGAGCGCATCCAGGAAGCTTTGATTTCGGTCGCGAAATCGCTCCACTTCCCGCGATTCGGCCCGGGACGACACAATCAAGCGGATGCCGAGCAGCGTCTCGAGCAGAAAGCTTCCGATGTCGGAACTGCGCTCGCGAACCGCTCGAACGCGCGTAGCCAGACGATGCTGGTAGTGTTGCAACGCCCAGACGCTGGCTGGAACGGCCGCCACGCTCACCAGAAACAGGCGCGGGCTGAGCGCGATCATGATGGCGGCGCTGCCGATCAGAAACACGACGTTCGATAGCACGCTCATCAAGCTGTCGGCGGAAACGCGCTGCACTTCGGCAATATCATTATTGATGCGCGACACCACATCGCCCAGTTTCCTGCTCGCCCAGAAGCGCGGAGAAAGGGTCTGCAGGTGCCGGTACAGCGCCAGGCGCATATCGAAGAGCACGGAGGCCGAAACGCGGACGTACTGATAGCTGGAAAAGATGTTTAGAACGAAGCTCAAGACAGTGACGCCGAACATCAAGCCGCTGACGATCAGCAGCATGCGCAGGTTGCGCTTCAGAAGCGCGTCGTCAATGAGAAGTTTCGAAATGTAGGGCTGCAGCAGGCCGAATCCGGTGGCGGCGATGCCTGCCAGAAGCACGAAAACCAAGCGGGGCCAATAGGGAACGATGAATCGCAGGGCGCGGCGATAGCCATCGAGAAGGGTTCGCTGGTCCGGCATGAGTCACTTTGTTCATAGCACATGTCATGAGCAGGGACGCGGCACGCGATGACGCTCATAAAGAAATTTTCTATTCCAGGCAGCGTGGCGACAGTGTATGATATTCGAATAAGGTTATGAAAATTCTGCTTGCATCGATTCTGGTGCTACCTCTGCTTGCACAGGGCCAGAAGCCGCAAGCTGCCCCGTCCGCAGACTCGGCTTCATCCGCGCCCGTAGAGGGCATTCCGGTCACGAATCCATTGGTAATCTCCAAGTGCGGAGCTTGTCACACCAAAGACCAAAAGGGCAACATGCTGCGCATTTCCTGGGAGCGCGCGACGCCCGAGGGTTGGGAAGAAGCTATCAAGCGCATGGTGCGTTTGCGCGGCGTCAGCCTGACACCCGAGGACGCCCGTTCGATCCTGAAGTACCTGGCCACCGATCACGGCCTGGCGCCCGACGAAGCGAATCCCATCAACTACTACGCCGAGCATCGGATTCAAGACGAGACCAATATCCCTAACGACAACGTAAAGGGCGCTTGCGCCAACTGCCACATGTTGGCGCGGCCGCTGTCCTGGCGTCGATCGCCGGAGGATTGGAAAGATCTTGCCAATCTGCATATCGCTCTTTATCCGCAGGCCGACGAGGCGTTCCGGTTGGGAATCAATGCAGGCGGTTTCGACGAAGAACATCATCATCTGGATGCAGGCGCGCCTCTGCCGGTGGATGTCGCGCTGGCCTACCTGAGTAAGACAGCTCCGCTCGATACGCCGGAGTGGGCCGCGTGGCATGCTCGCATGCGCGCTCCGAAGCTAGCGGGCCGGTGGATCGTGTCGGCCTACATTCCAGGGCGCGGCAAGTTTTATGGCGACATGCAAATAGAAGCGGTCAGCGGAACGGACGACGAGTTCACCACGAAGGTAAAGCTCACGTCGCTCAAGGACGGCACGACCATTTCCCGTACCGGGCACAGTTTGGTCTACGCAGGGTATGCCTGGCGTGGCCGGTCTCAGGGAACCCCGGCTGCCAACGCCACTCCGGACGACCTGGGGAGCACGATGCGCGAGGTGATGTCGATTTCGCCCGATCAGTCTACGGCCGAGGGCCGCTGGTTCTGGGGCGAGTATCAGGAGTTCGGCTTCGATGTGAAGATGCAGCGTCCATCCGCCGATCCCACTTTGATCGGCGTGGACCGCACGCTGCTCAAGACCGGCTCGCAGGGGACGCGGGTTCGCCTGATCGCCGAAAGCATCCCCGCACAGATTGAGGCGGCGGATCTGGACTTCGGCACTGGCGTCACGGTGAAACGCATTGTTTCGCACACGCCTACCGAAATCGTGGCGGAAGTGGACGTTGCGCCGAATGCGGTATCGGGCAAGCGGGACATCGCTTTCCGCCGGTCTGTTTTGCAAAGCGCGATTGCAGTCTACGATCGCATCGACTACATCAAAGTGACGCCAGATTCGGCTCTGGCCCATCTTGGCGGCCAGCAGCATCCCAAGGGCTACCAGCAGTTCGAGGCGGTGGCTTACCAGCGTGGCGCGGACGGCAAGCCGCATACCGCGGACGATGTGGAGTTGGGGCCGATCGATGTGAACTGGTCAGTGGAAGAGTTTTACTCCACCTACGGCGACGATGACCGGGAGTTCGTCGGCTCTCTGAGCAACAAAGGATTGTTCACGCCCTCCTCCGACGGACCCAATCCGCAGCGCAAATTCAGCCGGAACAATTACGGCGACGTTTGGGTAGTGGCGACAGCCAAGGACGAGAAGGACAAAAGCGGCAAGCCTCTGACCGGCAAGTCCTACCTGGTGGTGACGGTTCCAACTTACATTAAGTGGGATCAGCCCGAGGTTGGGCAATGACGGCAGCCGACACTCGCGTTTATCGGCTTGGCGAATTCCATCGTTTCGAATCTGCGGGCGCGAACTTCCTCTATCTGGTTCCTGCGGGCGCGATTTTTGCTGTCGATACGGCCGTAGGGAAACTGATCGCATGCCTGTCGTCGGGCGAATTGCCGCACGAGCAATTGGTGGACGATCTGGCGGCCAGCGGTCTTACAATTGGCGATGCCGACGAACTGATTGAGGAGATGGTTCACGCCAACGTGATTCTAGGCCGCGATTCCGTTGCCGAACCTCCGTCCAAGCTTCCCGATGTTTTTCCGATACAGACGCTGGTGATGAACCTTACCAACCAGTGCAATCTGTCCTGCCAGTACTGCTATGAGTTCGGCGCCGACAAAGTGGCCACGCCCGAAGGCAAGCCGAAGTTCATGGACATAGCAACCGCCAAGACTTCGGTGGATTTTCTTCTGGCGGAATCGGGCGACCGCCGTTCGATCCACATCACGTTCTTCGGCGGCGAAACGCTGATGAATTATCCGCTGTTGAAGGAAGTGGTGGCATACGGCAATCAGCGAGCCGCCGAGCAGGGCCGCCACATCGACTTCAGCCTGACCACGAACGCCACCTTGCTGACGCCGGCCATCATCGAGTTTCTGTCTGAGAACAACATCGGCGTCACGGTCAGCATGGACGGCCCGAAAGAGATGCACGATCGTCTGCGGGTCTTCTCCAACGGCAAAGGCAGCTACGACATCATCGAGCCGAAGGTGCGGGCGCTGCTCAAAAATCATCGCACCCGGCCGATTACGGCTCGGGTCACGCTCACGGCCGGAGTCTCGGACGTTATTCGCATTTTCCGCCACTTGAAGCAGGACCTGGGGTTTGCCGAAGTGGGTTTTGCGCCGGTTACCTCCTCGGCCAATCAGCTCTACTCGATCAACGCGACCGGGATGGACAGCGTACTGGATCAGTTTCACACGCTGGCCGATGAATATCTGGAGCATGCGCTGCGCGGCGAATCGCACGGCTTTTCGAACGTCAGCGACACGCTGGCCGAACTGTGCCAGGGCGTGAACAAATCGCATCCCTGCGGCGCGGGCCTGGGGCTGCTGGGCGTGGGGCCTTCCGGGGATATCGCGCCATGCCATCGTTTTGTCGACTCCGACGCCCACGCGCTAGGACACATTTCCACCGGCATCGACAAGGCGAAGCAGGCCGACTTTTTGACCCGCGGAAACATCGCTTCCAAATACGATTGCCACACCTGCTGGGCGCGCCCGCTGTGCGCCGGCGGCTGCCATCACGAAGCATTTGTGCGGTACGGGGACACCGGGCATCCCAATCTCCACTATTGCGATTGGATCCGGGACTGGACCGACACCTGTCTTCGCATTTATGGGGCGATCGCGGCCAAGAATCCAGGGTTTTTGCAGCAGTTTGCGGAAAGGAAAGCATCATGAAACACATGCGAGCTTTGAACAAGAAAGCCGGCCGCATTGAGGAGTACGTGGCTTCGCGCAACGAGGATGTAGTGGCCATGCAGGATCGTTCCGCCAACCAGCGCCCCCACGTTCCAGCGGGTTGCGCATTGATGTTTACGCCCGGTTGGGAAGTGGACGCGGCCGGAGGCACGGCTGGTTTGTGCCAACCGGTGGAGCGCGATATCTACGATTGTTTTGTCAGTTGCTACTGGCCGGCGCAGGTGCCCGACCATTTGAATAACGCGCCGGACTGGGCGGCCAAGTGCGCCACCGCCACTAAGGACTGGCGCAATCTCGATCTGGTGTTTCCATAGATCCGGTTTTTCGAACATGGCCCTATCACGACTGACATTGTTAGCCGCCAGTTGCGCGGCGCTGGCCGGTTTTGCATCGGCCGGCACGTTGTATCTGCCGGCCTATCCCGCCGCGGTGCTGGTTTTTGACGAGGCGAAAGGGCAAATCGTCGACCGCATCCCTCTCACCACCGGCACTCCGATGTCGATTCACCTGTCGACGGATCACAAGAAGATCTACGTGACTACCATCGATCACAACGGCATCGAGGTGATCGACGTCGCCACCCGCAAAGTGATCAATCACTTCGAACTCAATACGGCGACCAAACAATATCGGCTGTTTAACGGCGCGGCCGATCCGGAAGGCAAGCTGTTCTACGCTGTTACCAAGGAAATCACGAAATTTCCCGAACATTACGAAGTTGGCAAGCCGAAGTACACCGTGGTCGATCTGCAGCAACAGAAGATCGTCAAGATGGTAGACATCACCAAGGAAGAAGAGCCCCAGAACCAAGGCGATTTCGGAGTGGGATGGTTTAAGGTCTCCCCGGACGGCAAATACTTGTACCAGTTCGGCCAGAAAATCACGATTCTTCAGGCCAGCGATTTCAAAGTGCTCGATCATATCGACCTGTCGAGACCGGATGCTCCCGGAATGGAGAGCGTACAATTCGGCGGCGGGGATTTCGGCAGCGATCTGGATTTGATTAACGAGCCTGGGTCGCACACCGCGCTCTTCGTGTCGGCCGACCCTGTCGTTCACAACCGGGTGTTTGGCCTGGCTCATTTGGATCTGAACACCAGGCAGATCGACTTCACGCCGATTGGACCCGCTCCGTCCGGTATGGCGGGAATCGAAGTGACGCCCGACAAGAAGTGGGCGTATACGGTGGTTTCGAACGGAATCAACGGGAATAAGCGTTGCGAGTTCTGGTCTATCGATCTATCGAGCGATCGAATCACGCAAAGAGCGGAGGTTCCCTGCCGCACACGCTTCACACTCGGCATTTCCACCGACGGCAAGAAGCTCTACATCTACGGAGCGGGCTTCGATATCGAAGTGTACGACGCAGCGACGCTCAAGTACGAGAAGACCTGGGATCTGAATACCGATGTGACGTACGCGGGAATCGTGGTTATCCCCTAGCTGGGAACCGGCGTGATCATCCGAGGGGACGGCGTGGCAGCTTATTGCTGCGCCTACCTGCTGACCAAGGCCGGGTTCCGGATTGATCTTCAAGCTGTGGATCGTCCACGATTGCCGGTCATCCTGCTGGGCGATCAAGCCCTCGCGTTGATTCGCGATATTTTCGATCAACCTGATTTGTTCGCCGATCTGCCGCGCATCAGGAAGCGCGTGGTGGCTTGGGGACCGGACGCAAAACCGATCGAAGTGGAGCATTCGGCGGTGGTGGTGTCGGAAGAGCTGTTGCTCGCAGGCATCCGGCCAGTCTGCTCCGATGACGATGAGGCCGAAGCATCGCCCTGGGCCATTTTCGCGGCTCCCCCATTACCCGTTGCAGCGGTCCAGCACGGCTTTGGCTCGCGCAAAGCTACGGCCGTACCGGTAACGCTACAGGAAGGCTCCGACAGAGCCGCGTGCTGGATCGAATCGCTGGACGAAGGATGGTTGTTTCTGGTTTCTGGCTGGCTGCTTTCGGTGGGCGCGCCGGCTGTGAAGCTACTCGCCGGCAGCAGGGTGGTGGCTCGCGAGATCGCGAGCGTTTCCGAAAGCGCGGGCGAATTTCCGGCCTATGCGCGAATCGTCTCGCCCCTGTGCGCGCCCGGTTGGCTGGCCTGCGGGACGGCTGCGATGGCGTTCGATCCAATCTGCGGCGACGGCTCGGCGCACGCGATCCGGGAAGCGATCCTGGCGTCGGCAGTGATCCGGTCGCTTGCCAACGGCGGTCCCGTGGATGAACTGTTAGCGCATTACGACGCGCGTCTCACAGCCGGATTCCGGCGTCACCTGGAGATCTGCCGACAGTTTTACTCATCCGGCGGGACGGGGCCGCTCTGGGGGTCGGAATTAGACGCCATCGATCGCGGCATCCAATGGTCGGATGCCAGGCTGAAGGCCCACGCGGGCTTCCGCTATCGATTGCGCGGCTTTGAATTGGAAGCGGTGCGCTGAATCCCTTCGTCGCCCGCAGCCAGCAAAGCTGCCGTGGCGTAGCCGGTAGCGGCGTCGCTCATAAACTTCTCCGCCATCGCACCATAGGTCGAATGCTTGTGATTCATGGATTCCGCGGTCCAGAAGCCGCCTTGCGGATCCTGGTGTCTCTTGAGCCAAGCCAGAGCCTTTAACAGGCTGGCCTGCGACGGCTGAACGCCGGCTTGCTCGATCGCGTACGAAACCAGCGCTGTTGCGTAGGCATTCGAACCCGAAGCCACCGGCTCCGCGGCTTCCCGCTTCTTCCACTGGCCGAGGGATTGGATGCTCCATCCGCCATCGGGCTCTTGTTTGCGCCACAGCTCGTCCAGAATGGCCTGCTTGTCGGCGGCCGGCAGCAGATCGCGCAGCTTGGAGGAAGCCCACAACAGGAACACCCGGTTGTGCAAGGGCGTGGTCTTCTGGCCTTCGAGCAGATACGCTCGCATGGCGGCGATGTTCTCCTGAATTGCTGGACGAGCCTGATAATCCGCCGGCGCCAGACCCGTCGCCAACGCCGCCAGCGCCGCGCCATAGATTGCCGAGTCCTTGGTTTCCCAGGGATCGAGATCGAAGTCCGACCACGCCCAAGCGCCCTTGTCGGAGCCATCCTTCAGCTGCAGGGACCACAGGCGATCAAACGCCTTCTCGCCTTCGGGACTCAATTTGCCGCGCGGCGCGTCGTCCATCGCCAGCACCAGTGCGGCCAGCACCACCTGCGCGCCGTACACCTGGCCGACAATGGGACCCTTCAGGCCCGCGAACAGATCGTTGGCGTCGGTACGGATTACAGTGGCGCGCATGCTGGCGTCCAACACGTCCTCGTACAAAGTTGGGCCGGACTTGTCGCCTAAAACCTGCCGCAGAGCGGGCCGCGTGAGCAGATAGGTTAAGCCCGTGTGGCAAGACACGCACGCCACGCCGGAATGCATCGCCATGGGCCACGCCACCCATTCTTTCTGGCGCGAATCCATGTATTGCGCAGCCAGCCGGGGGCTCCAGTCCTGGCAAAATAAGGGCGCGGCTGCAAGGCTCAAAAGAGCGGTAAGGCGAATAGACATAAGGTTCCCGTTAGCTCGGAGTATAGCCCGAATTGGCGTGCCAGGTCCAGCGTGAACTTTGCGTGAACTTTGGGTAACAAATTACTTGACTCACCTTTCCTCCAGAAGTATAATTGAATCATGGAAACAGAAAACATCAGCGCTAACAGTGGTTTGATGAGCGCCATAAGGCACTACAGTAACCCGCTTACGTGTATCCATGAAGTTGCATCCGTGAAATGGCCGAAGGGCGAACCTGTATGCCCTCGATGCTCCAGTAAGAAATCCTCGCTTCTCAAGACGCGGTTGATGTGGAAATGCCGAGACTGCAAAAAACAATATTCGGTGAAGGTTGGCACGATCTTTGAAGATTCCGCCATCGGTCTTGACAAATGGCTCTGTGCAATGTGGATGCTTGCCAATTGCAAGAACGGCGTATCGAGTTACGAAGTAGGCCGCGCGCTGGAAGTGACTCAAAAAACTGCATGGTTCATGCTCCACCGTATTCGGTACGCACAACATCATGGCACGATCAACAAGATGACTGGGACTGTTGAGGCCGACGAAACGTTTATCGGTGGGGAAGCCCGCAACATGCACGCCAATACGCGAGCCGAAAAGATCCACGGACGTGGGCCTGTTGGTAAGGCGATTGTGTTCGGACTGCTTGATAGAGAGACTGGCAAGGTTCGCGCCTCGGTCGTTGGCACACGCCGGAAGCATCACCTTCACCGCGAGATTAGAGAGAACGTTGCGCCCGGTTCGGAGCTTCACACCGATGCGTTGAAATCCTATGATGGTCTGGACTCCGAGTACGCGCACAAGGTCGTAGATCACGCCGAACAGTACGTTGATGGCAATGTGCATACAAACAATTTGGAAGACTTCTGGTCGCTCCTGAAGCGTTCCATCAAAGGCACCTACGTAAGCGTTGAGCCGTTCCATTTATTCAGGTACCTCGACGAGCAGGCGTTTCGATATAATGAGCGCCACAGCAAAGACGCAGAGCGTTTTCAGAAGGTTCTGAATTCCGTTGCGGGGAAGAGATTGACCTGGAATACCCTAACCAGTCAGGGGGTGGGGTGATGTCAAACCCAAACGTGAAGGCAGAGGAAGAAAGAAAGCCGGACATCAAAAAGACTCCAGAGTATCGAAATTTCCGAAAGCTTCTTAAGCGGGTTATCAAAGCACCTCCGATGCCAAAGCGCCACCCAAATCAGCATGAATGAAAGAGAACGGCGTGAATGGCGAGCCACACAAGCCATTATCCGTAAGATCCAAGAGGACACTCATGCCGTACACGAACAGAACCGCACCGAGGAAGATGGGTGCAAACCACCACAGCGCGTGGTTATTGATGCCAGTTCGCAACTTCCACCATCCGTAGCCGAATACTACAATTCCGAAAACAGCGCCAGACCAAACAAGCAGTTTTGGGGCGTAGTCAAGATTGTGATTGAGGCAATAGGCGTATGTGCTGCCATCGCTGCCGGAATCTTCACTTACTGGACGCTTCAACAAGTCATCAAGCAGGCCCAGGCCGCCGAGTCCCAAGCTATATCGGCTAGGACCAGTATGGTCGTATCGCAAAAAGCTTTTGTGTTTTTCTCGATGGCGCTCACGCGGCATCCAATCACCGATAAAAGTGGCAAGGCGACAGCATGGGAATTTCTTGTTCCGATCCAAAATATCGGCAATACCCCCACCAAGGATCTTTCTATCATTGGTCGGATATTTCTTGATGGACGCTTCGGTGAAGCGCCGGTGCCGTACTACGATGATCTTACCGTTAAGGAAGGACCACGACTTTTTCTGCCCCCCCATGCGATTGGCAACCAAACTACACCGGTTGGCGTGAACACAATGCGCATCAAAGAAATTAACAAAAAGCCTATTTATTTTTACGGATGGGCCAAATACCACGACGTTTTTGATATCAGCGATAGAACTCCGCTCCACATCACAATGTATTGTTTCCAGGTGAGCAGTTATGCTGGCGATCCTACCGTGCCTGACATTAGTTTCAATCCCGCATTCGCTCCATGTCCAGGTCGTCACAACTGCGCAGATGAAGAATGTGATGGAGAGCCATACAGTGGAGGCCAAATTTGGCACGCCGCTAAGTAGAAATCCAGCCTGTCTTCTAGATCCTAAACCCGCGCAACTCAGGTGAGTCAAGTAATTTGTTACCGAACTTTGTAACCTTGCGCAACTGGCTCCCGCGCGTAGCTTCCGGGCGCGCGCTACCAAGTAGCCTATTCTCGGCCTCGCGGCGACGACCGATGGCCGTGGCAAAGGCAAGGCTTCGATCTCGCCGACCCGCGCCTCGTGCGTGCGCTTTCGGTGGAGGCTGGCCCACACGCTACAATGAAGTTTTCAACGGAGGCTCAATGGCTGCACTTCCTCGGCGCACTTCTGTGCCCGTCAAAATAGGCGACGTCTGGGTGGGTGGCGACCACCCCATCGTGGTCCAGTCCATGACCAATACCGACACCGCCGACACCGCCTCCACGGTCAACCAAGTGATGGCGCTCGCCCAGGCCGGTTCCGAGCTCGTGCGCGTCACTGTCAATACCGAAGCCGCCGCGCAGGCCGTCCCCAAAATCGTCGATACGCTCGACAAATTCGGAGTCCGCGTCCCCATCATCGGCGACTTTCATTACAACGGCCATCTCCTCCTCAAGAAGTACCCCGACTGCGCGCGCGCGCTCGCCAAATACCGCATCAATCCCGGCAACGTAAACATCGGCAAAAAGCACGACGACAACTTCCGCACCATGATCGAAGTGGCTATCGAGCACGATCGCCCGGTGCGCATCGGCGTCAACTGGGGATCGCTGGATCAAGCGTTGCTCACGCGCATGATGGACGAAAACTCGCGGCTGCCCGATCCGCTCGATGCCATGGAAGTGACCATGAACGCCATCGTCGCCAGCGGCCTGCTCGCGGCGCAAGCCGCCGAACACTACGGACTCGGCCGCGACAAAATCATCCTCAGCGCCAAGGTCAGCGGCGTCCAGGACCTCATCATGGTCTATCGCAAGCTGGCCGCGCAGTGCGATTATGCGCTGCACCTGGGGCTTACCGAAGCCGGCCTGGGATCGAAAGGCATCGTCGCCACCACTGCCGCGCTCGCGGTGCTGTTGCAGGAAGGCATCGGCGACACCATCCGGGCGTCGCTCACCCCGCTCCCTAATGGCGACCGGACGGACGAAGTGATCGTTTCCCAGCAAATCCTCCAGGTTCTTGGCCTGCGCCACTTCACTCCGCAAGTCACTGCCTGCCCCGGCTGCGGCCGCACCACCAGCACGTTCTTCCAGGACATGGCCGACCAGATACAGACCTACCTGCGCGAGCAGATGCCCAACTGGAAGGAGCGCTACGCGGGCGTGGAAGAGATGAAGGTGGCGGTGATGGGCTGCGTCGTCAATGGCCCCGGCGAATCGAAGCACTCGCACATCGGCATCTCGCTGCCCGGCACATTCGAAGAACCCGTGGCGCCAGTCTACGTCGACGGCAAGCTATCCACCACGCTGCGCGGCGACCGTATCGTCGCTGAATTTATCGAAATCCTGAACAATTACGTCGACCGCCGCTACGCCGAGCGCGTCGCCGAAACCACCACCGCGTAGCCGATCTGCGCAGCGTACTCATAGGAACCGCCGGCCTCTCGGTGGCAGCTTTCGCCGCGCTCCTGTTGACGATTCTGCGCCGCCCGCGTAATGCAGATCCCGCCGCGCTCGACCAAACCGCGCGCATTTTCTTAATCGGCCTGGCGGCCCAGTGCCTGCATTTCATGGAGGAGTTTGTCACGCATTTTGCGGATCGATTTCCCGCGTTGCTCGGGCTCCCGGCGTGGTCCGAAACTTTCTTCGTGGTTTTCAACCTGACCTGGCTGTGCGTTTGGATTTTATCGGCAATCGGTTTGCAAAAAGGTCGTCGCTTTGCTCCGTTCCCTGTCTGGTTTTTCGCCATTGCATCCATCGCCAACGGAATCGCGCACCCGGCGTTGGCTCTCGTCGCGCGTGGTTATTTTCCGGGCCTCATCACTTCGCCGTTGGTTGGAGTGCTCGGGGTGTTGCTCTGGCTGAAACTGCGCGCGCTAACCCAATCCCTGGCCTAAGGCCTGGTCCGCCGCCGGCTGGCGACCACCAGTAGGGCAATACCTGCCACCACGGCAATCCCGCCGTAAACCGCCCATCGCATCTGCCCGGTCATAAAACTCCCCGGCAGAACGTTGATGCCCTGCAGAAACCAGACCGTGCCGAGCAACACCAGCACCCCGCCCAAAACCTTCAGAGCAAGTCTCATCTTTCGTTCTCCTGGATTGGTCTTCTGTTGTTGTCCCGCGGCTACAATTCCAAGTCCATTCCCATGGCTCTTGCCGCTCCTAAATGCGACAACGTGCTTGATTATAGACGCCAACCGGCGTGGGTCCAAACAGAGCCATCACCCGGGACTGCCGAACTTCAAACCTGGCGCCTTTTTGCCGTCTTGCTCCACCCTCGGTTGCACTACTCTTTGGATGCTGTCGCCGCTCATGCCGCTGTTGTGGCTGACGCGTTCGACTTCCAGTACTCGCCGGTTGATCTGACGGCTGGACAATGGATTTCTGTCATGCTAACTAACTGGACTGAGGGACGTTTTCCTGGCCGTTTTCCGGCCCGCTGCGAATCGGGCGAATGCCAAAAACCCGGGGCCGGTGACATTCGCACCAAAGGGCCGATCACTTCGCTACGCCAAACTCAGACTAAGGGGTCCAGGTACCTTTCACCACGAAACTGCTGGCTGCGGTTTTTCCAGCAGCGTTCAGGATCACATCCTGCTTCCCGGCGAACATCCCGCTGAAACTCAGCGCGACATTCCACGTAAGATCGTTGCCGGTAACGCTGAACGACGACCCTGTCCCATTCACGGTGCACTGGTTATTGGACACCGACCCTGCGGAGCCCGGAGTAACGCCGGTGGGTAGCAGCGCCGTGCCCGCATTGTTGTACAGGTACATCAGATTGGTGTTGGGCGCGTAAATCACCGCGCACGCGCTGGCTGCCGACAATGAGGTGTTGAAGATCATGCCGACGCCGTTCAAGTCTGGAACGCCGTTCGGATCGGAGTAGACCGCCGTAAAGGTTTCGGTCGCTCCGCTACCGGAAGTCGGCGCGAGCGACATCACCGTCGGCGGGCCGGCCGAGGACGGCGTCCAGGTACCCTTCACCACGAAACTGCTGGACGCGGTTTGTCCGGCAGCGTTCAGGCTCACGTTCTTCTGCCCCAGGAAAGTCCCGCTGAAACTCAGCGCGACATTCACCGTTAGATTGTTGCCATTGGTGCTCGAGGAAGACCCCGTCCCATTCACGGTGCACTGGTTGTTGGATACCGTGCCGGAAGACCCCGGAGTAACGCCCGTGGATAGCAAGGCCGTGCCCGCATTGTCGTAGAGATACAGAGTATTGCTTCCGGGCACGTAAATCAGAGCGCACCCGTTGGCAACGGACGCGCCCGTGGTGAAGATCATGCCGACGCCGCTCAAGTCTGCGATGCCGTTCGGATCGGAGTAGACCGCCGTAAAGGTCTGCATCAGGCCGGTGCCGGAGGTCGGCGAGAGCGACATCACCGTGGGTGGTCCGGCCGAGTTCACCGTCACGGTGAAGTTCTGCGAGGCCTGGGCTCCCACGCCGTTATTGGCGTACAAAGTGATATTAAACACGCCCGATTGGCTGGGCGTGCCGGATATGCTGGCGCTGCCCGTTCCGCCGTTGAAATTCAATCCGGTGGGCAAGGTTCCGCTTTCGGTGATAGTGGGAGACGGATAACCGGTAGCGCTTATAGGGAACGTGCCGGAGCTGTTTTCGGTGAACGTCGCATTGTTGACGCTGGCGATGGACGGCGCCTGATTTACGGTCAGCGTGAAGCTTTGCGAGGCCTGCGTCCCGACGCCGTTACTGGCATAGATTGTGAATGTAAAGATGCCCGATTGGGTGGGCGTGCCGGATAGAACGCCGCTGGAGCTGAGATTAACGCCCGTGGGCAAGGCTCCGCTTTCCGTGAAAGTAGGCGAGGGGTAGCCCGTCGCGGTGACCGTGATGGAGCTGGAGCTGTTGTAAGCGAAAGTGGCGCTGTTGCCGGAGGTGATGTTGGGCGCCTCGTTCACCGTCAGCGTGAAGTTCTGCGAGGCATTGGGCGGGTAGCCGTTTTGCGCTCCAAAACTGATGTTATAAACGCCGCCCGTACCGGGGGCCGGCGGACCGGCAAGTGTTCCCGTTCCGTTGAAGTTGTCACGGAAACCGACGTTCGCAGGCAATGGGCCGCTCTCGTTCAGGCTCGGCGTGGGCGAACCGTTCGTGGTTACGTTGAACGGAGTGTTCGAACCCACGGTGAAGGTAGTGGCGGCGCCGCTGCTGATGGTGGGCGGCTGGCCAATGTCGATGCCCACAGTCTCGGTCTGGTTATCCACCATGACCGACGCGGTGGCTGATCCCGTGGACGATCCGGCCGTGAAAGTTGAGCTCGCCACGCCGCTGGCGAATGTGGTGCTGCCCGGGTCGGCGCTGCCTAAGGATCCGCCGCTAAACGTGGCATTGGTTCCGTCAGGCACGTAACAGGCGTTTCCGGCATAGCCGCTGCATGTGCCGCCATCGTTAATCGTGGCGTTCAGCGTCGTGTATCCATTGATCCCGACTTGTCCGGATAAAGCGTTGACGCTCAGCGTCAAAACGGGAGAGTAGCTGCCGCTCGTTTCAATGTAGGCAGTGTCGCAGCCGGCGCCGCCCGGTCCGGCGTTGCAGCCCCACCAGTTATTCTCCAGGTTGGCGATGGTTTCATCCTCCACGGCCACGCCGGTGGCCCCCGCCGGGGCGCTGTTTCCCACGATCCGCGAATTGCTTACCGTGACTGAGGTAGCCGTTAAATTCGTCTGTCCGGCAAAAATTCCTCCACCGTTCCGCCCGCTGTATGTTACCTGATTTCCGGTAAAAGTGGATCCGGTGACGGTCATCGGGTAACCGGTATCCAACGAAGCGTAAATACCGCCGCCATTGAGTACAGAGGTGTTGTTGGTGAAGGACGAGTTCGTAATGGTAACCACGCCCTCGACAGTCGGTGGATAATCCGTGTAAAAAGCGCCGCCGCCCGCCCCACCTCCACCAGTGCCCGCGGTATTGCCGGAGATGGTGCAATTGGTGATGGTGAAGTCGGAGCCGGCGCTATTCAGACCGCCGCCGTAGTCTACGTCACCCGAGTCGGTGGTGGAATTGTTGGTCACCACCAGGTTAATAGCCACAAACTCGTCACCCGCCCCCCCTCCCGTGAGCACGGCCCCGCCGCCATACTCGCAATCGATGCCCGTGGTGCAGTTGCCGTTGGTCAGGGTCAAATTTTCGATGGTGATGGGGTTGTCGCCTTCAAGAACGTCGTCACCTTCAAGGATGCGATCCGTATTGTCGGTCTGCTCAATTATTGTATTCGCGGCCGTCCCGGTCCCGATAATCGAAAGTCTGTAGCTTCCGCCGGTACCCTGTTTGAGTTCGCCGGTGCCCGCGTTCGCGTCGAAAGTAAGGTCGTAGGTGCCCTCCGGAACGTTGATGGTGGCGGTTGAGACGATGTTATTGGCGATGCAGACCGCTTCGCGCAAAGTGAGAGGATTTGGAATTGAAGAGACTGAGGAATCGGTGCAAGCGTTCACGTCGTCATTATCCGCGGTCGTGTTCACGTTGAGCGTTAGGCTGACGGGAAGATGAGCCAGCATGGGCGCGGCCTGGGCGGATGTCAAAACCACCAGGTCGCGGCCGGCGTCTATGGTTTGCGGCAAAGCCAGCGCCGCAACGGGCGTGCCGGAGAAAGAAATATCGGCGCTGGGGCTGGCCGTCTTGCCCGAGGTATCGAGAATATGAAGCTGGCTCCGCTGCCCATCGATCAACATCAAGTCGTGAGTGGAGGAGCTGGCCAAACGCGGCGAGTTAAAAGCGGAAGCGGAAACCGCCCCGGAGGGTGCAGACCCACTATACGGCAGTTGCCTGGCCACGCTCCACGGGCCTAGAGCGGTGGGATTGGGCGCGGGCGACGGTTGCCTGCGCTGCGCCATGATCGCGGCGCGGCGGCCGGGGATTTCCGCGCGCGTCAGCGGCGTGGTGTTCAGCGTCCCGTGCTGGAGGATCTGGATGGAACCGTCGCCGGCCAGAACGGAGATTTCGGTACGCCAATCGCGATCCCAAATGAAATTGCCCAACACCAGGGCTTTCACTTGGAAAGGAACGGTGACCGTCTCGGTCTGCGGATTGGCGGTCAGCGCGCTGTAAATCATTACGATGTGCGAGCCCGCGCCCACTGCGAGGTCCAGCCCGCCTCCCAACAGTCCCCAAGCCACGGAATCGCCGCGCGCCGGCAGCGGATATGTGGCGCGGGCGGTGAAGCCTTGTTTGCTGGGGTCGAGAATGGTTAATTGTGAACCATTCGGGCCGTCCAGGCTGACCGCCAGGTGGCCATCCGCGGTGGCGGCGAGGGCCCTTACTTGTCCTTGCACCGGCACAGCTTGGGGAGCGTGCAGATTTCCGGCTCCATCTCCAACCAGCAGGTAAAGATTGCGGCTGCCGCGCGCCGCTACTAGGACGTCTTTCTTGCCATCGCTATTGAAATCGGCCGTCAGCAAAAGATCCGGGGATTCGGGAAGACTAAACGTAGAAGCCTTGGATAAAAACGTGGGCGGAACGCTGCCTTGCGCCGCCTTCTGGTAGAGGGTCTGGTCCCTGGGGGCAAAAGCGTCGGGATTGCCCTTGTAGAGCGCGAGCACTCCACCGCTCTTACCGGAAGAGCCGGAGGCGTAGCCGGCCACCACATCCATCGCGCCGTCGGCATTGAAATCGGCCGCGCCCAATGCCGTTGGAACCGCTGTTCCGCCCTGCAGTGCCGCCACGGCGTACGCTGCTCCTGTGAATGTGACTTGCACCGTGTGCGGAGTCTGCAGATTGACCAGCGGCTTGCCCAGGCTGGGGAGAATCCTGGCTCCGCCATCCGCGGCTCGAATCCTGCTCAGCGGAAAATTGGAAAGAAGAATAAGGGCGGCAACAGCTAGCAGGCTAACGCTCAGAGGACGCTGGTTCATGGCAGTCTCCCCGCCGGCTAAAGATCGTGATTGGCCGACGTTTCTATCGGGAGTCAGTCTATCACAGGGTCCGCGACTGGATGGCCGTTGAAAGTACTAGGGGTTCCTGTGGATGTGCGCTTGTGCTACTATGTTCTGGTGCGAACAACCCTCGACATCCCGAATGAGGCCTATTACATTGCCAAGGCCATCGCCCGGGACCGGAATCGCAGCCTGGGACGAGTGGTTGGAGACCTGATTCTACAATCGGCCAAGGGGCCCGTGGGCGTCTCAACCGGCCCATCCATCCAGATGAGCGATTACGGTTTCCCTACTTTCCGCTGCTCCCGGCCTGTCACCACCGAGGATGTCAAGGCGCTCGATGACGAAGAGTGAGGTTTACCTGCTCGATTCTAATGTCCTGATCGCGCTGGCGACACCCGAACACAGCCTGAATGAGCGGGCGGCAGCGTGGTTCCGCCAGGGACACCGGTTTGCGACCTGTCCCATCACACAAGGCGCCCTGATCCGGTTCCACCTGCGCGCCGGGGTGGACGCGACGATGGAATCCGCAAAGTTTCTGCTGGAATCCATTTTGTCTCTCCCACGGCACCACTTCTGGCCGGACGATGCGTCTTATCTCGACATTCCAACCACGGGAATTGTCGGTTGTCGGCAGGTTACGGACGCTTATCTGGCGCTCTTGGCGCGCAAACATGACGGTTTACTCGCCACTATGGACCAAGCTCTGGCTGCGGTCCATGCCGGGACCACGCTCATCGCGAACTGAGCGGATCCCGCCGGGATCTACTCAGCCTTGGCTAGGGTTACGGTCTTGACTTCTTTGCCGGCCTCGCCACCCAGTTGCTTAATAAGGGCCGCGGTGGTTTCGTGAACCTCGCCATTATTCCCCAGGAAAGTCTGTTTTCCGAGGGAAATGTCGAGAGGCGTGAAGCCGCGTTTATTCCTGGCGTTGATGTTGGCGCCTTTCTCTGCCAGGAACTTCACCACCGAATCCAAACCCTTGGACGCGGCGCCATGCAGCGCGGTATCGCCTTTCTCGTTCTTGGCGTTGACATCCAAACCCAGGCTAGCGAAAAGTTTCACCGTTTCGAGCGCTTGGGGTTCTTTCGAAAGCGTACTCTCGGAGGGGCCGCTACCGGCTCCGGCCGCGATCATCAGCGCCGTCAGGCCGTCATTGCCCGCCAGCTTCGGATTTGCGCCGTGATCGAGCAGATATTGCACCAGCTCTACGTCCGCGCTGCGCGCCGCGCGCATCAAGGGCGTGCCGCCGGCTGCCAGGGTCTTTGAACCCAGATCCTGCGCGAACTTCGGCACCGCGGCCGATCCGGTGAGCTGCTGATTGATATTGGCTCCGCGATCCACCAGCAACTTGATCATGTCCAGGCTGGTCAGTTTGTTGGTTTCCACTCGCGCCGGACGCGGCGAACGATCGGCATCGTGTACGTCTACGGCCACGAACAGAGCGGCCCGGCCGTTTTTGTTAACGATGTTCGGATCTGCGCCCCGATCCAGCAGGTACTTTGCCAGATCGTAGTGAGAGTTCAAAATCGCAAACGACAGCGCGCTATTGCCGTCCACATCCACCTGATTGACGCTCACGCCGCCATCCAGCAGCGCCTTAAGGGAATCCAACTGCCCTTGGCGCGCCGCGAAATGAAGCGCGGTTAAGCCGCCCCGGTTGATGGGCGCGATGGGTGTGCCGGCCGGCAGCTTTGGCAAAGTGGTATCGCGGTCTGTGGAACGCAGGTCCGGGTCCGCTTCATGCGCCAGCAAGAGCTGGATCACCTGTGCATGACCTTCCGCCGCGGCCCACATCAAAGCCGACTGGCCGAGGGCGTTTTCCGTCGCGTTGGGCTTGGCGCCGTGTTCCAGCAGCACCTTCACCACCTCGGCATTGCCGTCGCGGGAGGCTTTCATCAAAACGGTCTCGCCTTCCGAAGTGGTTTGCGTGTTTGGATCCGCGCCGCCCTTCAGCAATTCCTCAATAAGCGCCGGGCTGCCCTTGACGGCAGCTTCCGAAATGGGCGTCGCATCGTAGCGATTGGCGGCTTTGACGTTGGCGCCCGCCTGGATCAGGAGTTTCACGGTGTCCAGGTTGTTCCAGTGCGCCACCCAGTGGAGAGCGGTGGTGCCGTCGGGCTGCGCGGCGTTCAGGTCGGCGTGCTGCCCAACCAGAGCGCGAACCGCGTCCCAATCCTGATTCTTAGCGGCGTCCACCAGCGCGGTGCTTCCAAGTGAAGCTCCATAAGCGGCCACCGACAGTAACGCAGCAACGCACATCCCGCTGAGAGATTGAATTCGCATTCTCTTGCCTCCTTGGCAATGTTCCCGGTTCGTAAAGATTCCCGATCAGATCTCGGTGAGCAAGCCGGTGCTGTCGCCGACGCTCTTTTCCTGCACTCCGGCCTTATCCAGCACCGTCGCCAGCAAGTTGGACATCGGGGTGCCGTCCGGATATTTGATGTGGCGGCCGCCCTTCATCTTGCCTGCCGCGCCACCCGCCAGAAAAACGGGGAGAGGCGCGTGGTCGTGCGCGTTGCTATTGCTCATGCAGCTTCCGTACATGACCAACGAATGATCCAGCAGGGTGCCGTCGCCGTCCGGAGTGGCTTTCATTTTCTCCAGCAAACGCGCCACTAAACCCACGTGATAGGTATTGATCTTGGTGAGTTTTTCCAACTTCTCCGGATTGTTCTGGTGATGCGAAGTGGGATGGAAAGATTCGGGCACTCCGATGTTGGGGAAGGTGCGGTAACTCACTTCGCGGGCCATCATGAATGTGGAAACCCTGGTCACATCGGCCTGGAAGGCGAGCGCCATCAGATCCACCATGAGCTTGGAATGCTCTTCATGATTGTCCGGAATTCCGGCGGGAGTACCCGGAAGCTCGATATTGGAATGGCTCTGCTTCTCGGCCAACTGAATGCGGCGCTCGATTTCGCGGACGTTATCCAGGTATTCGGCCACCTTATTCCGGTCGCTGGGGCCGAGGCTTTTTTGGAAGAACTTCATCTGGCCGGTCACCTCGTCCAGGATGCTGCGCTCTTCGTCCAATCTTGCCAGACGTTCCGCGGTGGAGGTTCCGTCGCCAAACAGACGATCGAACACGGCGCGGGGATTGATTTCCATGGGCAGCGGACTGGTGGGAGTGCGCCACGAAATCGTATTGATGTAGGTGCAGCTATAGCCCACGTCGCAAGCGCCCAGCAGGCCGGTGGTGTCTTCGGTGGCGAGTTCCAGCGACGGCAGCGGCGTATCCTGTCCAATCTTCAGCGCCGCGATCTGGTCGATCGTGGTGCCCGCGCGAACGTCCTCGCCTTCGGTTCTCTTCGGATGCACGCCGCTCAACCAGACGGCCGGCGAGCGTCCATGATCGCCACCGCCATCGGTGGGGCCGCCCGGCGCCGCCATCTTATGCGCCAGGTTGCTCACAAATACCACGTTGTCGCGCACGTTGGCGAGCGGGGCAAGAGTACGGGAGAGTTGAAAATCCGAACCTTCACCGGTCGGCGTCCAATTGCTCATCACCGCGCCGTGCGGGATATAGCAGAAAGCCATACGGAGCTGGTTGGCCACAGTCTTTGCCAGCAGTGTCTGCGCCGGAATCATTGAATCCAGCAAAGGCAGGGCCAGTGTAACGCCCATTCCGCGCAGCACGGTGCGGCGCGACAAGTGCTTCTTAGTGATGAAACTCATTGGTTCGGACTCCCTCGTAAATTATATATACTCATCAAAACCGGCGCTGGTCAATTATAGCTACTGTGCAGCGCTCGCCACGACCGACTGGCCCTGGCCCTCGCCTTCCGGCGACTTCTTCTTCATCTGAAACGGTGTACTCTCGACGATTCCCATCACCAGCGACGACCAGCGATAGTCGTCCTTGGCGGCGCGCTGCAAGACCGCGCGAATCGCGGGCATATCGTAATACTCCACGCCACGGCCCAGAGCGTAGGTCATTAGCTTTTCGGTCACCACGCCCACAAACACTTCGGGGCGCTTCAACAGCGCCTGGCGCAGGCTGGCCGGACCGGAAACCTTGTCGCCGGTAAACATCACGCCCGACGGATCTATCTTGGCGCCTTCGTCGGTGTCGCGCCATTGGCCCACCGCGTCGAAATTCTCGAGTGAAAAGCCGATCGGGTCCATCACCTTGTGGCAACCCGCGCAAACCGGGCTGGCGCGATGCGCTTCCATGCGCTGCCGCAGCGATTCCACCTGCCCCGCATCGGCGTGTTCCTTCAACGCCGGCACATTGGGAGGCGGAGGATTGGGCGGCAGCCCGATCAAATTCGTCAGGATCCACTTGCCGCGCTCCACCGGAGAAGTTCGCGTGGCATAGGACGTCACGGTCAGGATGCTCGCCTGCCCTAACAAGCCGCGGCGGTTTTCATCGGTGATCGGCACCCGCTGGAAGTCATTTCCATAAATTCCCTTGATGCCGTAGTGCCGGGCCAGCCGCTCGTTTACGAAGGTATAATCCGCGTTCAAGAGGTCGAGCACCGGGCGATCTTCCCGCACCACGCTTCCAAACAACAGTTCCGTCTCATGTTTCATGGCTTGGCGCAGATTGTCGTCGAAATCGGGAAAGCTTTCGAAATCCGGATTGACGCTCTTCAGGTTCCTCAAGAAG
>Ga0302324_100001166_pt1 | contig 64647 bp, 68 predicted proteins | sample Palsa_T0_1_FD_201949 | JGI IMG/M metagenome (GOLD analysis project Ga0302324, IMG submission 201949) | Peat permafrost microbial communities from Stordalen Mire near Abisko, Sweden - Palsa_T0_1 | ecosystem: Environmental > Terrestrial > Soil > Palsa > Peat permafrost | place: Sweden: Abisko...
CTTCTCGTTCCATGAGAACTTCCAGCTAACGGCCGCTCTGCAGCAGTATCACGTCGTCCGAAAGCGTTTATCGGAGCGGCATGCATCCGAGAACGTCCAAACGTCTCAGCGCATCTCGTAGGGGTGAAAGACGTAATTCTTTGCTTTAACGGCTACGTGGCAGACCTGTCCGCAATTTGGCGTGCCGGCCTTATCCGCACTGAAAATGGCCGACGCCGGGTCATAGTCAAACTGCGCGTAGCCCCACCCTCCCGTATCCGGAAATCTCTTGCTGTCCTTCTCCATGAAGAAAAGGTCCGCCAGGGTGTCCGGAACATTCACTGCAAACGGGGCTTCCGTGCTCTTCTTCGGTTTCCACTGGACCTTTGCGATCTTCGAGCCCTCGGGAAACGGCTTGCCGTTGCCGGGAATACCGGCCTTGAAGGCCGCAATTATCGTCCGATTGCCCAGGATTACCTTGAGCCGATCATCCGTCTCCGCACTGGAGATAAGCTGCCAGTCCTCGTAGCCCTTGAAGTCCGAGAACGCAACTCCATTCGGCAGTTGCACTGTGTACTTATCCAGCCCGGAAAGGGCCGCGCCGCACACAACCGCGAGCGCGAGCGCGCCAGTCATACTGGCGACGATCCAGATGCTTTTGCGGTTCATCCTCAGGTTCTCCTCATTTGGTTTCTTGTAGGTTGTTTCATTGCCCGATCGGCCCGCATCGGGCGCCCCAGGACAATCCGAAATACACTCTTATTGGGCCCGCAGCAACAGGATCACCGGAATGCACGTTCGGATGCAGCGTGTGTTTGGCGCGTGGCGCCACTAAAGTACAGGATACCTCGATTGCGAACGGCGCAGCTATTTACGGCTGGATTCGATTCGCGCGAGCACCACGATTACCGGGTTTACTCCGTACCGCTGTCACTAAATGATGAAGATCACGATGCTAGTTTTCTTTCCACGGTACTAGGGTCCGTCTTCGCCTCCGCGGCCGAGAGCGCAGTCAGGAGTGTCGTTCTGGTCCATGGTTCGTTCGCCGACGGGTCCGGCTGGAAGCCGGTCGCAGACATCCTGGAGCACGACGGCTATGCGGTGCTGGTTGTGCAAGAACCTTTGACTGGTCTCGAGGCCGACGTTGCCGCCACACGCCTGGTACTGGACCGCGCGGGCGCGTGCGTGCTCGTGGGCCACAGCTGGGGCGGAATGATTATCACCGAGGCCGGCGCTCACCCGAATGTCCGCGGCCTGGTTTATGTGAACGCCTTTCAGCCCGAAGTCGGAGAGACTGCAGGCGGGCTGCAAGCCAAGACTCCGCCTGCGTCAAATAACGTCGTGCCGGTCGGCGGAGGATTCGTGCAGGAGAAGCCGGAATCATTTCAGGCAGATTTTGCCTCCGACGTGCCAAAGCCGCTGGCACATTTCATGGCGATCTCCCAAGCACCGATTACCGCCGACAGCTTCTCGGCGAAGACGACCGTCGCGGCATGGTCTGAGAAACCCAGCTACGCGGTGGTCTCCCAGCAGGATCGGATGATCAATCCAGACCTCGAACGATTCATGGCAAGCCGAGCAAAGTCCCAGACGATCGAGCTTCGCAGCAGTCACGTCGCATTTCTCTCGCATCCCAAAGAAGTCGCAGCACTAATCGAACGTGCCGCGAAGGCCGCAAAGTAGTTGCGCCGGCCGAGCGAACCGTGCGCACTAAGACTGCAGCGCGGCTGTTACCGCTTCGGTCCGATCGCGGCCGATTGCAACCCGGCCCGCTTGCTCCACCCATGGAAACGCGAAAAGTCTCCCGCATCCCAAGCCTCGCGCAGTCCAGGGGCACTCAGATCCCAATCCGGGCGGATTTCGCTCGTCACGACGCGCAGGTCGCGCCAAAGATCGGCTATCGAAGGTCGTCCCCAGAACCAGTAACCGTTGTAGATGCTGTAGATCACGAGACCCGGCTTGATCACCAGCGTATGCGGGATCATCGGGTTATGCTCAGGGTCGGTGTACTCTTGGATGAGAAGATCCTTTTGAATCGTTCGCTCGGGGTCGGAAAGGAAGGTCCACTCGGCGCCGAGTGAGGCGCGGAATTCCTGGAGCGTATGGTGATCATCGGTGACGATCGTGACAATCTGAGTGTACGCCACTGCGATCTTGGGGTAGAACGCGGCAAGTTCCAGATGCTGCTGGTGCTCCTTCGGACAGTAGTGACCGCGCGCAAGCGTGAGGATCAGTGGATCGTCACCCTGTAGCTCGCTGAGCTTGCGCAGGTTGCCCGTTTGATCGGGTAGCTCGTAGTTGGGAAAAGCGTTTCCCGGCACGATGTCAGAACGCATGGTCACACCTCTCTTAGGTTCTTAGCTCCGCGCCCTTCTTCGCTGCGGTCATGCACCTGCTAGCCACTTCCCGTCGCTTGCTCAAAGCCCATTCATGTCTACAACGAAACCCTTGAACGCGGTCCCCGCTTTGGACACCGACGTTGAAAGACTGTCGTTCTCAGCACCGGGGACTTATCACACGGCCTCGGCCAGGGGCGGAAGTAAGCGTGACTGAAATTCGCGCCCCTAGGCGGCCATTCATGCGGGTGGCCGAGTGGCTTGTCTCGAAACTGGCAAGCAGCGGCTCACGACTGACTCCCCAATTGTTCTGAGACTCGTCCCAGCCTCCTTCCTACTGAACGATTATTACGGTGCGTAACGTGTGAAGACAGAATCACGAGAAGCCTGTGCGTGGCAGGGAGCGCAAGTTTTGAATGACGCTTCCTCGACCGGTTTGCCATTTGCGTTCACCTGCCCGAACCCCCAGCCGCCTGTAGCCGCATACTTTTTCGAGTCCTTGACCTCCCACTGAATGTTTGAGGGAGGACCGGGAACGAAGGATTGTTTGCGCCCAAAGACCTTGTTGTTCTCCTCCGATGGTGTGTGACTGTAGTGCAAGGCGAGGATCACTGCGCCATCGGGAAAGGGGAGCGTCCCTGCGCGGTACGCCTTGACCGCTACATCGTTGCCCAAAACGGCAGCGAAACTGTGGAGGTCCCCTTCTTCGTGGGCCACCGAGATCAGCGTCCAGTCGCGGTATCCTGAGGGAGCTTTGGTCAAGTAGACCGGAACGGAGCTCTCATCTGCCCGTCCGGACGCGGTGACCAGGTAGGCGATAACGCTAGCTAACGTTGCAACTGCGATCGGGAGGGTGCTTTTTGACTTCATGGCGACACCTTTATTCTTTTCGGCCAAGTGTCAACTTTAACACCGTTGTCTGAACAGATTGTGTCGTGCTTGCCTACTATTTGAGGCAGCTCGGAGTCGACCGCGCCGATTACGGTACGCACACGCTGCGCCGCATCAAGGCAACACTGGTCTACCGGCGCATGAAGAATCCTCGGACTGTTCGGTTGCCGCTTGGTGACACCAAGTTAGAAAGCCCGGTCGCCACACCTTGGCATCGAGCTCAACGATGCTCTCGATTGGCTGCCAAGAAGCCGACGTCGACTGGCAGTGTACGGCGAAGCTCGGTCTGTGTGAGGGATGTATTCTCATCGTGCACCCTGTTGTAAGCTTCGGCAAAATTGTTTAGGCGCACGCTTGGGCGCCGGTTAATTAAGGTACGCATCTACTACGACGTATCCTAATGGAGATCACAAATGTCACAGGAAATAGATATTGATCGTCGCCACCTCGTTGGCACTGCAGCCGCGACAATTGCCGCCGCCCAACTCGGCGCTTCGACTCTTGTATACGCTCAGTCGGACAAGACCAAGGCGGCGGCGAATCTGCCTACGATTAAACCCGGCACGAACACGTCATTTGCCTCACTGAAACAGATCGATGCCGGCCTGCTGAATGTTGGTTACGCAGAAGCAGGTCCGGCCGGTGGCCCTGCGGTAATTCTTCTGCAAGGCTGGCCCTACGACATTTATAGCTACGTCGACGTTGCCCCTTTGTTGGCCGCAACGGGCTACAGGGTGATTGTTCCCTTTTTGCGCGGGTTCGGCACGACGCGCTTTCTTTCCAGTGAGGCCTTGCGCAACGGGCAGCCATCCGTGATTGCCCTCGATATCATCGCTTTGATGGATGCTCTCAAGATCCAGAACGCGATTATCGCTGGTTTTGATTGGGGCGGTCGGACGGCCGACATCATCGCGATACTGTGGCCGGAGCGCTGCAGGGCTCTCGTTTCCGTGAGTGGCTATCTGATCGCTAATCCTGAAGCCCAAAAGGCGCCTTTACCGCCTAAGGCTGAGCTCCAATGGTGGTACCAATATTATTTTGCCACGGAACGCGGCCGCGCCGGCTACGATAAATATCGGCACGATTTTGCGAAACTCATCTGGACCATCGCTTCACCGAAGTGGAAGTTCGATGATGCGACCTTTGATCGCACCGCTGCGTCTTTCAACAATCCAGATCACGTAAGCATTGTTATTCACAATTACCGCTTTCGGCTCGGCCTAGCTCAAGGCGAAACGAAATACGATGATTTCGAGAAACGCTTTGCCGTGAGCCCAGTCATCACCGTGCCCACGATTACCCTTGAGGGTGATGCCAACGGTGCACCACATTATCCGGACGAGAGTGCCTTTCGAAATAAATTCTCGGGCAAATATGCGTACCGGCTGATCACGGGTGGGATCGGTCACAATCTGCCTCAGGAAGCTCCGCAGGCATTCGCGCAAGCCATCGTGGATGTCGACAGACTGAGTGGATGATCTTTGACGCGTCGGCCACAGAGCCGCGCCGGTCAGAATTTAAACGAACCGCGGAATCGGTCCGTCTTGCGGCGTTGTGTTGCCGTGCAGATCGACCTCGACCTCATCAACATAGCACCAAGCCCAGCCTTCCGGCGGATCGTAGCCCTCAATGATCGGATGTCGGGTAGCGTTAAAATGCTTCCTCGCGTGCTTCCCGGGGGAGTCATCGCAACAGCCAACGTGACCGCACTGCCGACAGATCCGCAAATGCACCCAAGGGCTTCCGCTTTTAAGGCACTCCTCGCAGCCTCGTGCGCTGGGCTTGACCTTCACGATGCTGCCGATGTGCGTGCATTTGGTGCTCATGAGGGCGTTATTCTCAGCCAGGAGCGAGATCGGGGCAATACCACGAAGGTAACTGACGGGCTGCTGCGTACACTGTCCGCGCTGCTCGGCAAACGACTCGACTTCAGCTCAGGTTGAGCGCGCTCTCAGCGGCCAACCAGTCTTCCACATCATGCCCGGCCTCGAAATGCCGTTGCTCTGCAGTCAGATACGCGGCCTCGGCAATCATGGCGTGACGGTGCTCGGCTTCACCCAGGGCTATATCGCCCGATGCTTTGACCTTCGTTTGGCTCGCCAATTCGGAGGACTTGATCTTCGCGGCTGACGCATGCTTGCTGGCAATATCGTTAGCAAGAACGCTCTTAGTGTGATCCATAAAATAGACCTCGCGTATGGCCAGCGTGAATTCGCCAGCCACCTCAGCTCGTATGCGGCTGAGGGCGGGAAGCATGCGCCGTATCGCGGGCGCGTGCTGCCAATGGCGAAAAGAAATGTCAATTTCCCAAAGCCCCTCGATGGCCTGGGCCTCGACCACTGGTGTGTGTCGCCCGCTTAGAGGAATAGTAGGCATCTACCGCTGGCTGCCCGTCGGGTAGGGATCCTGCAGAGCGATAGAGCCGGTCTCCAGCAGGGACTTCAGGTTGGACAGGATTTTCGGCCAGCCGCCGGACACCGCCACGATGAAATTCGAGGGCTCGCGCTCGATGGTGTGGGTAATGGAGAGCTTGACCGCCGTTCCAATGGGTTCCAGTTCCATCGTGCATTGCGACACGCCTTCGGCCTTGAGCTCGGGCTTGTTCTGGTGTTGCCAGCGGATCACCAAGCGCCGTGGCGGATCGGCCTCGACGATCTCCCCGGAGTCGAAGATCTGGCCGTCGCCGGACACCATCTTCCAGGAGGATCCCGCCGTCCACTGGCTTTCGCAGTGCATGCCGAACCAGTACTGCTTCATGTACTCCACGTCGGTCAGCGCTGACCACAACTTCTCCGGCGTGGTGCGGATGTAGGTGACGTAGACGAATGTCGATCTAGCCATTGGCTTTCTCCAGTCGATGTTTCAGGTCTGAGAGCGCTTTGAGGCGCGGCTTTTCGAACTTGGCAATCCAGCGCTCGTAGATCTCCTGCAGCGGTACCGGATTGAGGAAGTGCAGCTTTTCGCGGCCGCGCCGCACAGTGGCGACCAGGTTCGCCGCCTCCAACAGGTCCAGATGCTGCGTCACGCCCTGCCGGGTCATGTCCAGGAATTCGCACAGCTCGTTGAGCGTGCGGCCGTCGTGCGAATGCAGTAGGTCCAGCAACTTACGCCGGCTGGGATCGGCCAGGGCTTTGAAAAGCAAGTCGGTTTCGCGGCGCTCTGTCACGTCTTTTATGCAAGCACTTACTTGCCTAAATGATAGGCAAGTAACCACTTGCATGTCAAGCGCCGGTTAATGTTGGGTGGTGCATTTCGCGTCGTCCACCAGGCAGCAATTAAAGAGATACCATAGCGAACTGAAGACTGAGTCGTCGCAAAGGCCGTTACAATCCACTCCAAGGGAGGCGCAGCTAGGGTACTTGGAATGACCACTTTCACCGCCATACACGTGCTCTTGAGCCTCATCGGTATCTTGTCCGGGCTCGTGGTTTTGTTCGGGCTCATCACCGCAAATGCGATGAGCGGCTGGACGTTGCTCTTCCTTGTGACGACGCTCGCAACCAGCGTGACGGGGTTCTTCTTCCCCTACCACGGGTTCACGCCAGCGATAGGCGTGGGCATTTTGTCGGTGTTCATTCTCGCCGCGGCGATTGCCGCGCGTTACGGCCTTGATCTGCGCGGCGCGTGGCGATGGATATACGTCGTCTGCGCCGTAATCGCACTGTATTTCAACTCCTTTGTACTGGTGGTGCAGGCGTTCTTGAAGGTCCCCGCGCTGCATGCGTTGGCGCCGACAGGATCGGAACGGCCGTTTGCTGTAGCGCAGGCTCTTGTCTTGGCCTTTTACCTCGTCACTGGCGTCCTGGCGATCAAAGGATTCCGCCGCGGCACGCCCAGATTATGAGAGGCCGCATAACCGCTGTCCCCGTTGCCGATTCCTCTATCTAGTAAGCGGCGAGCGGGAAGGCTGATTGCTTCGCGCGCCGCGCGGGCTCGGGTGACGGCCGCGGCGGTGCGGCTGCGCGCGGTGCACAGCCGTGTGCGGCACGCCGCCGGATGCGGGCGTCGGTGTCCCCGTGGCGGTGCTGCGCCGCAGCTGATTCACCGTATAAACCGGCAGGGTGGCGAGCGGCAAGGAGTGACCGAGAAGTTTCTCGATGTCCTTCAGGAGCGGCACTTCCGACGGCGCGACCAGGGAGATGGCCGAGCCACTGCCGCCGGCGCGCGCCGTGCGACCGATACGGTGCACGTAGTCCTCGGGAACATTGGGTAGCTCGAAGTTCACTACGTGCGGCAGTTCGAGGATATCAAGACCGCGCGCCGCCACCTCGGTGGCCACGAGTACGGTGATGCGGTTCTGCTTGAAGTCGCTGAGCGCACGCACTCGAGCTGCCTGGCTCTTGTTGCCGTGAATCGCCGCGGCATTCACGCCGGCGGCGACGAGCGCCTGCGTAAGGCGGTTGGCACCGTGTTTGGTGCGTGTGAACACCAGTACCTGGTGCCAGTTGCCGCTGTCGATGAGATGCACCAATAAGTCACGCTTGTGTTCCTGGGGAACGCGATAGACGTGCTGCTCGATGCGCTCGGCGGGCGCGTTGCGCGGCGCGACTTCAACGGCCAGCGGCTCACGCAGCGAGCGGGCCGCCAAGGCGCGGATGTCTGTGGAATAGGTCGCCGAGAACATCAGCGTCTGGCGCTCGCGCGGCAGGAGCTTGAGAATCCGGCGGATCGCATGAATGAAGCCCATATCGAGCATGCGATCGGCCTCGTCCAGTACGCAGCAGTTCACCTGGCCCAGATCAAGCAGGCCGCGTTCGGCGAGATCCAACAATCGCCCGGGCGTCGCCACCAGCAGATCGCAACCATTGCGCAGTGCCTCGATCTGTGGCTTCTCGCTCACGCCGCCGAAGATCACGAGGGTGCGCACTTTAACGTGACGGCCATACGCGCGGGCACTCTCGGCGACCTGCGCGGCGAGTTCGCGCGTCGGGGTGAGCACCAGTGCGCGCGGCACGCGCCCGGACTGCGTCGCCAACTTCTGCAGGATCGGTAGCACAAATGCCGCGGTCTTGCCGGTACCGGTCTGCGCAGCGGCAAGCAAGTCGCGGCCGGCGAGTACGCCGGGAATGGCTGCAAGCTGAATGGGAGTCGGCGTGGTGTAGCCTTTTTCGGCTACGGCACGCATCAGCTCGGGCGAGAGCCCGAGATCATTGAATGACATCTAGGTGAAACCTCTTTCTGGCTCGCCCGGCAGCCTCATTGCGGCTGCGGCGGTCAGATGCGAGGCTTGAGTAAATGGTAAATCGGATGCGCCCGGGTGCTGACCGAGCACTAAGGACGGCAGGCGGCGCGGACTTTACACAGTTTGCTGGGCTGCGTCCAATCGGTCCCTACGGTGCGGGTGCTCCGCGTGACGTTAAGTAGGCCGCAATTGCCAGCATATCGTCCGCAGTAAGGTTCGCGACGACAGGCTGCATTAGGGCCGATGAACTGCCCTTACGTGTGCCTGTTTGAAGGTCGTATAGCTGACGAACCAGATAGCTCGGAGATCGTCCGGCTATTCCCGGTACATCCACCAGCCCCATTAGATCGGGTCCGTGACAGTTCGTACAGGCGAGCGTCTTCCCCGGAACGATCTTGCCGTCGACAGTGCTTGCGCCACCGCCAGTTACCAGTTTCTCGCCCCGACTAATGCTGCCGACCGGGACATAAGCGATGAAGCCCGAGCGCGGATTACGCAGATCCTCGGATTGCTCCGCGTTCTCCGGCACCTCTATTATTCGTCCTGCAATAGGCTCAGTCAGGGCCTTTTCGGTCGCAATAAACAGGTTTCCCTCGATCCGCGTTTTTGGCACAAGGTCTGTTTCAACGACTCGGGTCCAGGGCGTCCATTTCATGGATGCGAAATACGTCGCAGCCTCTTTCATTTCTTTCACAGTCATGGCTTTCGCCAGACCCGCCATCATCGGCGTGTTCGGCTTGCGTGGGTCGGCCGAAGTGCGCAGATCGTCCCTGAAATCCTCCAGCTGTCGCAGGAAATAAGCCACGGATTGTCCCACCACTGGTGCGTTCTCTGGGCGGCCCTTGCCGGTTGGGAGGTGACAGTAGGCACAGCCCCAGGACGTCGCTCCCAGTTTGGCCGGTCCGCGGACCAGCACGTTTGACATTTTTGGGTGGTCACCGGGAAACCAGTCTGCAACGCGCCCTCCGTCGCGGATGTCGACCTTCGAGTAAGCCGCACCGCTTCCTTCAACCCGCCGCAATCGTGTCTGCTCATATGGCGGCTCGGTCGCGCGCAGTTCGCGAGTGCTCGGGCGCGGGGTCTGCGAAAGCGGTTTGTCACTCGGTAATGGAGGCGCCTCATACCCGTATGCCCATAGGGGCTCGGCAACGTCATTCGCGCGCACTTCGCCAACCTCTAGGCCGAGGGATACAAGCAAAAGCGCGCTCAAGCCGAAGGCCCGTATCATCCCCACTCGCCGTGGCTCGGTTGTCCCGACCGAGTTGACTGGGGTTATTGCGCTGTCTTTGAGATCTGTTGGCGATATTCCAACACTGAAATGATCCGCTGTGCGTGCGTATCCCAGAGAATGTATTTCAAGGCGTTGGGAATTTGGGATAGCTTCACGCGAGTCACATCCGAAAACAGATGCTGAGATTCGATGTGGCATTTGACCAATCTATAGTTTGGAATGCTGGCGGATAGATGATGAATGTGATGATACGCCATATTGATAGTCAGCCAGTTTATCCAGCGCGGCAGAATCAGAAAGCTCGTTCCTTTAATCGCTCCAGTGGTGTAGTCCCAGCGTTTGCTTTCGCTCGCATAGGAGTGCTCAAAATTGTGCTGAACAGTAAATAAGATGATGCCCACGCCACCGGAAATCGATAGGGTGATTAAATAAATCGTAAAGAACGCCGCCGTGCCGCATGCCCAGCACATTAGTACCCAAACACTGAGGAGCACGACATTGTTGTAGAACATATGCCTATACTCCTTGGCCGATTTCCAATAGCGAGTCTTAAAGGTCGCGGCGTGCGCGTGCAACGATACGGCTGGCTGCGCTACTTTATGTCGAATGACATGACTCACAAGGCCAATAGTGCCTTTTAACCAGGTAAAGCGCGGGTTGAAAATCAAGTAAATAAAGCCGGCAACTGGCGCGGCCGCGATGCTGCACTTGTATCTATACATGCGCTGCTGCGCATTGGTCATCGCGGCGTATTCATCCACCGACAGCGTCGTGTAAGGTCCGCGGTATTTTTCCCAATTGCCGTTATGGGCATGGTGATAACTATGATGCTGCGACCATACGTATTGCGGCATGCCTGAGACGACACCAAGAAGAAAACCTGTCGCGCGATTAAGCCAAGGGCTGCGAAATAAGCTAAGGTGGCCGCATTCGTGCATCATCGCAAAGACGCGCACATTAAACAGCGTGATTAGCAGCATTGCGCCTGCGGTGAGCCAGAGGGAAGCGCTGACCCCCAAGACGGCGACCCACCAAAGCAGTGCAAGTGCCCCCAACGTCGTTAGAGCCTGCGCCAAGCCTTTGATATTGTCCGATTTGTTGTACTTACCAACAATGGCTCGTTTCTGTCGCTTGATGTGGTCGACCGACGACAAGATAGAGCACCGCGCGGTTGCGAGATATTTGTTATGAGGAACTGCTGGGGGGAGTCTAACAGACGAACCCATCAGTGGGATGCTCAATAGCTGGCATCCCTTGCGTTTGTGCCGTGCCGCACATTGATCTTCGCAGCGCTAAGCGCCTGGATCGCATGGCCGTTTCAGCCCGGAAATTGCGCCTCAACTTCCCCCGTCGATCTTCCGTTGGCCGAGCGGTCGAGTGTGATGCGACCGGGAGTCTTCAAAATGTCCTGGTGACCCTGAGAGCGCGCACGCGTGAATCGGCCAATTCAAATCCGGAAACTTTGCCGTCGGAGTCGCGGATGAAACGGACCACTCTGAATAGGTCACTGATTTCTGGCTCAAACGTATCGGCGTACACCGGTTTGAGATTTCGAGCCGCTTCGAAACGATCCGCCGCCTTCCAGCGTGACGCGATAACGTGCCTGTGCCTCATCGCTCGAATAGCGACCAGCGAACGACGCCAGCTGTGACTGGGCTGGTTGCCACGGGTGCTCGCGTCGATATTTAATTGGATCACCGTCACCGCCCTCTAAAACGAACCTGTCATCGCCTTCGAAGTGAAGTGAAGCGATTCCGAAGCTGCCGACGCGGAACTCATGTGGTGACACGGCAACAAGTGCCGCCCCGCCCGGCAGCTGCAGCGTCTTGTCTTGCGCGCTCAATCGCATCGGCAGCTCCATTCGAACATCAACGAACAATCCCGCGCGACGGGCCACTTGATCGGCCGTGAGCGCGATGGCGGTGGACGCCGGACCTTTTGGAAGAAAGAGGTCGGCCACGGCATTAGGCAATGACAACGAGGTCTTGCGAGGGGTGCTCACGTTGTGCGTCCTCGTTTCGGCTTGAGATGGCAGGCTAAAGAATCAGAACTTCCAGAACTGCCCAACATAGCAACGGAAGCGATTGCGGTGGTGGGTCAGCGGCCGCTCCAGAGCAAGCATTTCGACCCTGCGAAGGTCTCAAAGTGGCCCGGGCCGAGACGATGAGGCAGCCCAGGACCGCTGCTGGACCTAAGAGCCGCCGCTGAACGGTGACTGCTATACGGAAGTCCAGTGGGGTGTTGTACACTTTCCTTCAGCGTAGAGCGGCCTCAGCGCAAAATGCCGCCGTACAGGGTTTTCCAGTTACGACCGATTGGGTAAAAGCCAGACGGGCTCAATGAATTCGCACGCCAAGAAAGCTCAATGAGATGAGATACGCTTCCGTAGTCGGTGCCGCATTGTTCTGCACATCCGTTGCGCAAGCGGCGGGTTACCCAACGATGGCGCCTCCGGATCAATACATGATGGATCGCGCTGTCGAAATCGCCCTGGCGAAGAGCGCCGCGCCGCCCTCCATCGCAGATGAGGCGACGGTGCTGGTGCTGACGCGCCACGGCTACGAAACCGCGGTCAAGGGTAGCAACGGATTCGTTTGCGCGGTCGAGCGCGGATGGATGTCGCAATACGACTTCCCGCAATTCTGGAATCCGCATATGCGCGGGCCGCTGTGCTACAACCCCCCTGCGGTGCGCTCGATCCTGCCGTACACGATAAAACGCACGGAGTTGGTTCTGGCAGGGCGTTCGAAGCCGGAGATGATCGCTGCGATCAAGGATGCCATCACAAGTCATGCGTTGCCGCCTCTGGAATCGGGCGCGATGACTTATATGATGTCCAAGCAGGGGTATCTGAACGACGAGGCGCGCAACTGGGTGCCGCATCTCATGTTCTATTTTCCGCGCGCGCAAGGTTCAGCATGGGGCGCCGATCTGCCGGGCGCGCCGCCAATGCTGAACCCACAGTTCCAAGATTCGCCGGAAGCTTTGAGCGTGATCATGGTGCCAGTGACACATTGGTCCGACGGGACATTCGCACCCAAAATGCAGTGAGCCAAGTATCTATCTGATTCCGGGAGAATTCGCGATGCCTTCCAAGATTGCAGCTGAGTTCGTCGGTACATTGTGGCTCGTCCTCGGTGGCTGCGGCAGCGCCGTTCTGGCAGCGGCCTTTCCGGGCCTAGGCATCGGCTTCACCGGCGTGGCGTTCGCCTTTGGGTTGACAGTGCTCACTGGGGCATATGCGCTCGGCCCTATCTCCGGAGGACACTTCAATCCCGCCGTTTCGATCGGGCTGTGGGCTGGAGGACGCTTTCCCGCCGCGCAGGTTCTGCCCTATATCATTGCCCAGGTCGCGGGCGGTATTGCCGGCGCAGCGGTGCTCTACCTGATCGCGAGCGGCAAGGCGGATTTCAGCCTCGCGAACGGCTTCGCCGCCAACGGCTACGGCGAGCACTCTCCAGGGCAGTACTCGATGCTTTCCGGCGCGATCTGTGAATTGGTGATGACTTTTATGTTCCTGATAGTAATTCTGGGGGCGACACATCTGCGTGCACCTGTGGGCTTTGCCGGGATTGCGATCGGTCTCGCGCTCACGCTCATTCACTTGATCAGCATCCCCGTGACGAACACCTCGGTCAATCCGGCGCGCAGCACTGGACCGGCTCTCTTCGTCGGCGGTTGGGCGCTTGATCAGCTCTGGTTATTTTGGGTCTGCCCGCTGGTCGGGGCGGCGATCGCGGGCTTCGTGTACAGGACCGTCTTCGAAGGCGCGCGTCCCGAGCCGCCGGTCACGGGCCGGCCCATCTGATGGCCTTAGGGGGCGGATGGTGGAACGATAACATTGAGGCCGCTGCACGATGAGTACTGCGCGCCGCCCATATATGCCGCCGTGGCTGCAGACGGCGCGACCGGTGACCGGGATGTTCATGTTCGTGGTTCTGGCAGCAGCACGTCTTCGGGACGTTTGTCGTCGCGCAAGCCGAGATACACCGGCTGACGAAGCTTCCGGTCCGCAGTCAACTCCTGGTACGAAATCTGGGCGATGAGTCGCGGTGCGAGAAAGATCACGCCGCTCCCACGAGGCGGGTCGACCAACACCGATTGCGATCTCACGTATGGCTTGAACTGTTGGTGCAGCGCGGCGAGAGCCTTGCGATCGAAGCCTGTTCCGACTTTACCGACATAGCGCAGCCGGCCATCCTCATAAGCCCCGAGAAGAAGAGCGCCGAAATGCTGCCGTGAGCCTGCCGGTTTCGTAAATCCGCAAATCACAAACTCGTCTTCTTGATGAACCTTCACCTTCAGCCACAGGGCTGAGCGCGCTTCCACGTACGGACTGGACGCATCCTTGGCCACCAGTCCCTCGTACCCCCGGCGCCTCGCGATGCCAAAAGCCTTAAGACCGTCGCTGGCAAGTCTGTGAGACGGCAACAGAGTCTTGCTCGAGCCGATGGATGCTTCCATCACGGTGCGTCGCATTGAGAGCGGTTCGCGTCGCAGATCCTTGCCATCGCAAAACAGACAATCAAAAACCGCATAGACCGGGGCACCCTGATTCTGCTGCAGGAGCTGAAATCGTGAAATCTTTTTCTTATCAAATACGACAACCTCGCCATCGAGAAGGAGCGTGACTGGATCAAGTGCTCCGATAGCCGCCACAATCCCAGGGAAGCGATCCGTGCGATCTTTCGAGTTCCTCGAAAGTAGTCGCAGCCGGCCGCCTACTTTGTACGCGAGGATCCTGTCACCGTCATACTTCTCCTCATAAACCCATCCAGGCTTGTTGACCGGCGCCGCTACGAGCGTAGCAAGCATGGGTTTAGCGAGAAATGGAATCCGATTCCTCAAAGTGGCTCCTCTAGCGTCACGTCTTTTTTGCGGTGACCGCTAATGCGCATTTCTTGCAGCCCTTTGTGGAAATATGAAAATGCAAGCGACGATCAGTATCAGCAGCACGGCCGATGCGAAGAACCGGCTTAGCGCCAGTCCTCCCTCGCTGACTGGCTTGTCGGCAAAATCGCCCAGGACCGCACCCAGCGGGCGCGTGAGAATGAACGCCGCCCAGAACAGCGATGTACGGGAAATACGGGTCAGGTAGTACCCGGCGGCGATCACAATCAATAGGGAGCCGAAGATCAAGGCTGCCCCGGTGTAACCAAGACCCACGCTATCGGCCGTCCAGTCGCCCAGCGCCGTACCCAGCGTCTGGGAGAACATGATCGTCACCCAGTAGAACATCTCGGCTCTCGGCGTACTTACGGTGTTGATCGAGACCGAGCCCAGAGAGCGGTGCCAGATGAACAAGGAACCCAGAAGAAGTACCAGCAAAAGTACAGTACCACCCGCATAGCCAATGCCCAGAGAACGGTCGGCGAAGTCAGCCAAAGTCGTACCCACGGTCGTGCTGGCGATGATCGTCGTCCAGTACAGCAGCGGGTAAAAGCGCTTCACCTCGATCTGCGCGACCACGGCAACGATGAAGAGCGCGGCAAAGATCCCGGTACTCAGGAGATACCCGAGATTCATCGACATTGAAACGGCATCGCCGCCAGTTTCGCCAAGCGTGGTCGCGAGGATCTTTATGATCCAGAAGATCAGCGTGACTTCCGGAACCTTACTAACGCCGTCTGATGTATGGGAGCTCATAGCGTTCCTCCGTTCTGACAGCATTTTAGCGAGTCCGGTACCTCTGGTGCCCGCGAGCACGCAACTGTGGGCCAGATTTGCACCGCTTACTCGGCTATGATATGAATTCGTGTGTAATAGTTGTTACATATGTGATGGGAGCGGCGTATGTTCAGATCCCAGCAATGTATCGTGCTAATCATCTTGGGTGCCGTGTTCTGGGCCCTGGCCGCCGCGCAAATACGGTGGCTGCCGGGTTCGATTACCGGTCCCGTGTCGGGCGTGATCAGCTTCGTCGCCTCGGTACCAGTCGGGTGGCTCAGTGTGCGGGTCACTCGGCGCTGCGCGTCTCTGAGCCTTGAGCAACTGCCAGCCGGGATTTTGCTCTCCGGTGGGATCGCGATGCTGATTGACGGTGCGGTACTGCATTGGTCGCCGCAAGTCTACGGGCACGTGGAGACTGGCGTTCGTCTCGGAGCTGCGTGGCTGCTGTGGGGCTACGGCGTGGCGTTTGCGATCACGTTTCTGATGTGGAGCTCCAGGAAGACGCCGGCGCCACCACAGCAGCATTAGGGAATGGGCAGCCAAGACCCGCGCTCGCGCAGTCGGTCCGACGCCCCGAAGGAGCGCTCGCTCAACGCCTGCGTCGCCGCGGCGCTGCACACAGGAGGGCGATCGTTAAGTATCCATGATTACGCTCGCCAGACCGGTGTCTCCGCCCGCATGCTGATCCACTATTTTCGAAGCAAGGCGGGCTTGGATAGCGCGGTGATCCGGGCGGTAGATGATGATTTGCGCCAGCGGGCCGAGAATCTCGCACAGGCCCTGGGTGGATTGAAGGCGGTCGATGAGCTGGTGCGAGGATTCCGTTCGCCGCAGAGTAGGCAGGTTCGAACGCTCTTTCGCACGCTACTGGCCAAAGCCTTTGAAGGCGATCGGCTGGCTGTTGCCCTACTCATCGAAGAGCGAGAGCGATGGACCGCTCTGTTCAAGCAGGCATCGAAGAGTCGAACCGAGGCCTCGAACACCGTCGTGCTGTTACTTGGAGCCGCCATGGACGCCATCCTCAACGACATGTCGTCCGAGAAGTGATGACGGGCGCGATACGGTCGTACACAAACTGACCGCCACGTAGACGACCAGGCTGCCGCCCAGACCGACATAGATCGGCAGATCAGAATCGATGCCGCAGGCGGCAAGCAGTCCGACCACGAGAATGCTGCCAACCGCGATCGAGGACAGCGCGCCAGCCGTAGTGCCCCGCCGCCACATGATCGCACCAATCACGGATACGAGCAGGCCCCCAACAAGCAGGTCATAGGCCACGGTCAGGGCAGCAAGCACATCGCGCATCAGGCAGGAGAGCACCATCATGACGATGCCGAACACCAGCGTGACTGTGCGGCTTTGGCGTATCGAGCCGGCATTGCCGGTACCGCGCAGGGGAAGGTAGACGTCTTCCAGCAGCACCGTGGATGCAGCCAGCAGGCAGGCGCTGGCCGTCGACATGATGGCGGCCAGCGCGGCCGCGAGCACCAGGCCGCGCAGGCCCACCGGCAGCACGACGTTGACGATCTGCGCGAATGCCTGATCGGCATCGCCGAGCGGCGGCAGAAAGACCCGACCCGCGGTCCCGATCAAAGCGCCGGCCACGCCGTAGCACAGGCAATACAAGCCGACACCAAGGCCGCCACGTTGCGCCACCTTGACGCTGCGGGCCGTGAATACCCGCTGCCAGACATCCTGGCCGATGATAATCCCGAAGAAATACAGCACGAACAGCGAGAAGATTTTGCTGGTGCCAATGTGGGTCAGCGAGAAGAAGGCCACGGGCAGCCGGGCGTGCATCGCCGTGAGGCCACCCGCGTGCAGAATCGCACCCGGCAGCAGGATGAAGAAAATACCGATGGTCTTAATGACGAACTGGATGATGTCGGTCAGGGTCAGGGACCACATACCGCCGAGCACCGAATAGACCACCATGACAGCGCTACTGAGCAGAATCGCGGGCGTGCGCGGAATGCCGACGATGACCTCCATGACCGATCCCACGGCGATCGTTGCTGTGACACTGACCATCAGATCATAAGCCACCATGACGACGCCACCGCCCATGCGCGCGAGCGAACTGTAGCGGCGCTCGAGCAGCTCGGGGACCGTATAGAGATTAAGACCCAGGATGCGCTTAACGAATACCAGGCTCAGTACGATGATGCCCAGTCCGAACATGCATACGAACCACATACCCGAGACGCCGTACGTGTAACCGAGCTTGACGGTGCCGATCGTCGAGGCGCCGCCGAGCACGATCGCCGCGAGCGTGCCGGAATACAGCCAGGGTCCAACCGATCGGCCGGCAACAAGAAACTGGTCCTGCGTGGTGGCCTTGCGGCGCGCCCAGAATCCGGCCGCAAGGATTCCGATCATATAGGCGATAACCACCAGCAGATCGATCCGGGCGATATTCATTGTCGCAGCAGCTGCCGACTGTTGTGGATTGCCGCGGATTCCTGGCCTAAGTCAAAGGAGCGCATCAGCCAGAGGTATGCGCCGCCTGCGATCAGCAACCCTACGAGCCAGCCGACATCAGTGCCGCCGAGCGCGCGTGCGGCCGGGCCCGTATAGATACCCGGTAGCGCAATAAATGGCATGGTCGCGGCGAGTCCGACCAGATAAGCACTCAGACCTCTGAGGCCCCAGGCTCCATAGATGCCTCGGGGCAGAAATAAATGAGAAATCGCATAGTGCCCATGTCGGACGAAGAAGTAATCGATCAGATTGATGGAGGTCCACGGCGCCAGCAGATACAGCATGATCGTAAGCACCACAAACAGCAGCTCTATGGCATTGGCCTTGATGGCAAAGGCGAGCGCCAGGGTGATCGAGCCGAGTACGAGAATCGTCGCAACGCGCAGGCGTGCCGTCGGCGGCGCCTCGATCAACGAATTGAGCGCGGTCACGACCGTCAGCATGCCGCTATAGGCATTGAGTCCCATCGCAGCGACCAGCGCGACCACCGACGCCAATGCCATGAGGGCGCCGAAACCTTTGAACACCGCATCACCAGCATCGTGCAACGCGACCAGGCCATCCACAGCGCCCAGCCGCGTGGCAAGCCATGCACCCAGCGCTATCAGCCATATCGCCGATGAGGCCGCGCCGATGAACACCGCTGCGATGATCGCGCGCCGCGGCGTGGTGCGCGGCAGATAGCGCGAGTAATCCGATACCGAGGGTGCATAGGTGATGTTGTAGCTGGCACTGGCGGCGAACTGACCGCAGAACGCCACCCAGCTGAAATGCGTGAGCGCCATATGGGTCGCCGCGACCCTGCCAGACACGATGGCCAGCGTCAGCAGCGTGTAGAGTGGCATACACAGCAGAAAGCACCAGCGAAACATTCGGTGCAGCCAATCGTAGCCGTAGATCGCCAGCAGCGTCGCGGCGCTGACTGCCACGAGCGCAACCAGCCTCTCATTCCAGCCGAGCGCGCCATTGAGTCCGTGCGCGGTCAGCACGCTATCGGCGACATTGAAGCCGATGAAGGTGAACAGCGTACCAATCAGCACCACTATCACGCCGCGGAAGCCGAACTGCGCACGCGACTGGATCATCTGCGGCAGGCCGAGCTCGGGTCCCTGAGAGGCATGAAAGGCGACGAAGATCGTGCCGAACAAAATACCAAGCGCGCCCGCCACGCTGGTGTAGCCAAACCCCAACCCCATGCTCGGACCGACGAACCCAATAGCGATCGTGAAGAACTGAAAGTTCCCGAGGAACCAGAACGGCCCCTGATCGATCACGCGCCCGTGGCGTTCGTGCTCGGGGACGTAGTCTATCGATTTTGTTTCAATCGACAGATATGCCGCCGGCGCGCAGTTGAGCGGCCAAGGGCGCAAGCTGCGCTTCGTAGTGTCGCCACTGCGATACCGAGGAATCATAGAGCGGCCGCCGCACTTGCGCGGCACTGGCGGTCGTCGTGGGGGATGGATTCTGATGGAACTGCGCGCAGGCGTCCTGCCATTCGAGACCACAGAACTTCAACAGGCTGAGCGTCACGCCGAGCTGATCGGAGATCAGATCTTCGTAGCGCAAAGAAAGCATGGCTCCGGGCATGCTCCGCCACCAATGCTCCATCAGGCGCCGGTACGCCAGATAGTACTGGCCGATTTCCTCGAGATCATAGGAAAAAGGATAGCCATCCTCGAACAGCATCTTGTACATGGCATAACACGCCGCCAGTGGACTGCGGCTCACATGTATGATCTTGGCGTTGGGCAGAGCGCGGCGGATCAATCCGCAATAGAGATAATTCAGTGGCATTTTATCGGTGAAGTAGTCGCCGCTGGCGCCCGAGGCTCGCGCGCGCTCGAGATAGTCGCGACCCAATGCCGCGAAATCCAGGCTGGCGGAGGCCGCGATGAGTTCCTGGCGCGACATCTGCGCACGCCCGCTCTGCTTGCGCACGGCATCGACGATGGCCAGTGCAAAGGCATTGAGCTCACCGGCCGAGGACACCAGTGAGTGACTGCTCAGAATGCGATCGACCAAGGTGCTGCCGCTGCGCGGCAGTCCGAGTATGAAGATCGGCGCGGCGGCGCTCGGCGCGACCTTCCCGGTGATCGCGCTCGCCTCTCTTGGCGCCGCCGGAAATGCCTCGATGATCCAGTCTACGCTCGCCAGGTCGCGGGCGATGTCGTACTGCATGTGCTGGCGTCGTGTACGTGCCCCATGCTGCAGCCGCTGGAATGATCGCGGGTAGTCGCCCAGATCCTCGTATTCCTTGGCGAGCGCGTAATAAATTTGCACCGCTGCGCGCCAATCCAGACGACTCGCCGCCACCAAGCCTTCGAGTTCGGCGATGTGATTACGTTCTGCGGTCTGTGTGCGCAGGTCCGAGCGATTCCTGTATGCCTCGTAGTCAGTCGGTTTGAGCGCAATGACCCGATCGTAGTCGGCCTCGGCCTGCGCCAGTTCCCCCAGATATCGACGCACCGCCGCTCGGTTGTAGAGCAACTGGGCGTTGTCCGGCGCCAGCGCTATTGCCCGATTGTAAGCGGCCAGCGCGCGCCGCTGGTCGCCGCCGCGGCTATACACTGTGCCAATCGCATCCCAAAGCATCGAATCGGGCCCGGCGACCGCCGCGGCCGCGGCCGCCGAATCGCAAGCGCTGGCAATTCGTCCCAGCGCAACCAGGCACTGCGCACGATAGATCAGAAATGTCGGATTGCGTGGCTCGATCGTCAGCGCCTGCTCGACCTCCGGCAGCACATCGGCCGGCCGACCGACCTTCATGGCGCTGAGAATCCGCTGGCGCAGATTGGAAACAGGCGCGTTCATGCGGCTGCAGCCGAATGTCCGGCGCTCAGCGCCGGTTGCGGCGCGGCGGCGCGATCGGCGGCGCCATGCCGGGGATGTAGGATTCGGAAAACAGTGCCTGACAGTGGCGCTCGAACGCCTCGACCAGACGCGTCTTCTTTAGCTCCTTCAATGTGGCTATGCCTATGCGCAGCGGCGAAGGATCCCCGCCCAGCGGCACGCGGTGAACGCGACGGCCATCCAGTGCCGTGCTCGCCCGCGGCCGGACATTGGCCAGTGCGTAGCCCAGGCCATTGGCCACCATGGTCCGCACCACCTCCTGTTGCGAGGACGTCCACGCAATATTGGGCTCGAGCCTTTCGCGGATAAATAGTGACAAAAAATATTCGCGGCTTATGGGCAGATCAAGCAGCACCATCGGCAGCGGCGCCAATTGGCTGAGCTTGACAGTGCGCTCATGCGCCAATGGGTGGGAGGCCGCGAATAATGCGTGCGGCGGCAGGCTCGCGAGCGGCAGGAAGCCGATATCATCGCTGATCTGCAGGTCGTAAGTGATGGCGACCTCCGTCTCGGATTCGCGCAGACTCTGCAACAGGCCCTCCTGGTGATTCTCCCGGCAAACGATGCGCGTCTCGGAATACGCCTTCAGGAAAGACTGCGTCAGTTCCGGCATCACGAGCGGCGCCAGAGTTGAAAACCAGCCGACCGCGAGCTCGCCGCGAATCTGATGACTCGCATCCGCGGCCGCCGAATATAACCCTTCAGCCTGCTTGAGCAATTGTTTAGCGTCGCGCAACAGTGCGCGCCCGACTGGCGTCAGCGACAGGCCGTGGGCGTGATGACGCAGGAACAATTGCACGTCGAGCTCACGCTCGATGTGCGAGATCGCCGTCGAGATGGCCGGCTGTGAGATGCTGGCGCGCTTGGAAGCGAGCGTAATGCTGCCGGTCTCCGCGGCCGCGATGAAATACGTCAGCTGGCGAAACGTAAATTTCATAGATCACCGGACACGCCGAAGCTCGGTGCCGCGGCCGGATTGACCGCTCGGCGTACATAGTCCTCGATCTGCGGAGAGTAGATATCCCAGATTGAAGCGAGCGCGGCCACCGGATCATCATCGCTCCAATCCACGCGCAAATCGACGATGGGCCAACTGAGCTCGCGCACGACAAGCAGCCCCGCGGAATGAATCGGTCCAGCCTCTCCGCCTTGCGCAAGTCCAGCGCGCAGCGCCTGCAGCAGGCGCGCGCCGAGAGCGCCGCTGGCCTCGGCAAACGCTGCGATCATGGCCGCAGGCACATCCGGGTGCGCCAGTAGATTACCGGCACAGACCGCGTCCGCGCCGATCGCAGACGCGACGATGCCGAGCGCGTGGGTACCCGAATGAATCGCAGGAGTACCCTCGCGCGCCACCACCAGCACTTGTCGATAGGCGCCGTACGGGGTGGTGCTCAACGCTCGATCAAGCGCCGCCTGCGCATCTGCGCCGCGCGCCAGGGCCTCAAGGATCGTCGGCCCAAGCGCGGGGTCGGTGATATTTTGCGTCGCTACACCCCCGGCGCCGGCGCGCGCATGGGCACAGCGCGCGGCGACCGCAGGGCTTGAGGAGGCAACCGCGACGCCGAACGTTCGTGTATCAGTGCAGCGCGCGACAATTGAGAAGGTCACCGCTCGCAGCTCATCGCGAATTACTTCTCATCGGGAATGACGGCAATCACGTCCACTTCGACGAGCCACTCGGGACGCGCCAGGCCTGCCACGACGATGCCAGTCGAGACCGGGAATACGCCCTTGAGCCAACGGCCGATGACTCGGTAGACGGCCTCGCGAAATCTCGGGTCAGTCAGGTAGATCGTGATCTTGCAGATATGCTCGAGCCTGCCTCCCGCCTCACTGAGCAGTTGCTGAATGTTCTTCATGGCCTGTTCCGCCTGCGCCGCGGCATCCCCGATCCCGACACTAACCGCCGTGTCCAGATCCTGTCCAACCTGGCCGCGTACGAACACGGTGCTACCGCGCGCCACGACAGCCTGGCAAAGGTCGTTGTCGAGCTTTTGTTCCGGGTAAGTATCCCGTGTGTTGAACTTACGGATCCGGGTGTGCATGGGTCAGCCCGAAGAACGAGCGGCAATGACCCGCGAACGCCTGTGCGCTGGCGTCCATGGGACGGCTGGCCAGATGCGCCAGAACTAGGCGGCTATTCTTGATCTCGCCAGACAATGGCCGCGTCACGAGCGCGCGCCCGTCATAGGAAATATTGTTGGCGGGTTTTGTGGCAAGCAGGCTATAGCCCAGTCCGTGACCGACCAGGCCGCGCACCATCTCAAATGAGCTCGTACGATAGCCGATGAACGGCTCCAGTCCCTGATCGCGAAACAGCGAGAGGAAATAATCCCGACTCGGCTCGACGTCGAGCAGGATCAGCGGCTCCTGCACTAATGCGTCGAGTGCGACGGTTTGGGAGTCTGCGAGCATGTGTCCTTGCGGCAACAGCACATAGGGTGAAAGCTCCGCGAGGGGTTCTACCTCGATATCCCGATCGAGCCCGAAGTCGTAGAGCAGCGCCAGATCGAGCTCGCCACGGCGAAGACTCGCGAGCAGATGATTCTGGTCGGCTTCCACGAGCGTCAGAGCGATGCCCGGATGCACCTTCTTGAGTCGCGCCACGAGCGCAGGAACCACATAGGGCGCGAACGTCTGGAAGCAGCCGAGCGCTAGAGCTGCCTCGACCGGCGGCGCGTCGCGCGCGTTGGGCTCGAAGCGTTGGTGGAAACGCTGTGGTACGCCATAGGCGCGATTCGCGTAGATCAACGGGGCGCCGGTATCGGCGATGAAAATATCCTGCACTGACCCAAAAATGACAAAGTGCGAGCCGACGCGCTCGCTCGCCGTGACCTGACAGTCAAACGCCACTAGCGCATCAACGACGCGCGGCGCGCCGGTCACCTGCGAGGTCCAGCGCGTGCACTCAAACTTCGCGATGCCCTGAACTCCCCTGCGCCCGGCAAAGCTGTCGGAGATGTGGACCTGGTCCTCGCGCAGCACGTTGACGCAGAACACGCCGTTTTCGAGCACTGCGTTCGCGACGGGACTTAACTGATGAATGCATACCAGCAGCGTCGGCCGCGGCGTGTCGGCAGACACCGAGACCATGGCTGAGACTGTGATGCCGTGACGTCCGGCTGCCCCGTCGGTTGTCACGACGTTTACTGTGCAGGCGGCGTGACTCATCGCGCTCAGGAATCGCTGCCGCAGCGTCGGATCGGGTGCCATGGGAGTCGCGTTGGCCTGCGAGGCGTTCACCGTGCGCTCAGGCTGCAGCCTCGGCTGCATTGGACTTATTTGCGGGCGCGCTCGTGCGCTCGCGCTCGCCGAACCATCGATTGACGGCACCGTCGCCTGGCGCGCGCGCGCTGCGGTCCGTGACCCGCTCGGAAAGGTCCGCTGCTTTGCGAACGAAATCGAGCGGTCCGTCCCAGTCAAAATTGCGATACACCGCCGCCAGGTGCGCAAAGGGCGGGGATTGCGCAAACAACTGGAACGTCAGCCGATGGCCCGCGTAGTCGGAGTTCAGCATGTCACGTGCGAAGGCCAGCAATTTGCGGCGATCCTCGGCGACCCAGCGCTCATTGACCGAATAGTATTTATCCAGCCACGGCTTGGTCTCGGGCGCGTCGAAGGACGCCTTATCCGGCGTGATGCAGATCTGCCCGCCACAGAGCTCGCGCGCAATATGCATCATCTCGTGCAGCTGCGAGCAAGCCAGGACTCGGCCGGTGTAGAGCAGCGACTGATTTGGCATCAGCAGTCCTGCTGGGCTCGGCTCCGCCAGAGCGATCGAGGCGGTCAGGTGCGCATTGATGCCCTCGCGATAGACCGCCAGTTGCGCGAGCTTCTCCTGCACCGCCTGCTGCTTGTCCAGGCCGGTCTGCCGGGCATTGAACAGTGCCGCACCGATCATCATGTCGGCGAGCTTCAGATTGCGCTGCACGAACGCGAAGGCGGAATAACGATGCAGCGTCGCGCGTATGAACGTGGCGGCCTTGGTGTGGCGGTAAAACAGCACGTTCTCCCACGGAATCAGCACATCATCGAAAATCACCAGTGCGTCGATCTCATCGAAGCGGTTGCTTAACGGATAGTCGGCCGCCGGCGCACGTCCTGCGAAGCCCGTGCGACAGATGAACTTGAGGTTCGGCGAACCCAGATCGCAGACAAAGCCGACTGCGTAATCCGACAGCGCCGCGTTACCCCAGTTGGCAATCGTGGGTTTGGTGAAGGCCTGGTTGGCATAGGGCGCGGCGGTTTCGTATTTGGCCCCGCGCACGATGATGCCCGCATCGGTCTCCTTGACGACGTGCAAGAGCATGTCGGGATCCTGTTCCTGCGGCGGCTTGGAACGATCGCCCTTGGGGTCGGTATTAGCCGAGACATGGAACGGGTCGCCAAGCGTGACAGCATCGATGTGACGGCGGATGTTGACCGAGAACTGCGGATCGACTTCATTCAGCAGGTCCTGGCCGTCAAACAGGGACCACATCTCCCCTACGGTCTCATCGCCGACCCGGGTTACAACGCCGCCGATATCCTCGAGGATCGTGTCGGTCGCTCGGCGCTTTTGCCACCAGTCCTGCTGCGTACGGGGCAGCTTGTTGGCCACGGCGTTCCATTGGCCGTTGTCCTGGTAGGCGAGAATCTCGCGCGTGGCCGCCTCGTGCTGCATGTCATAGATGCGCGCACGAATATCAATCAACGGCTTGAACATCCGGTGTGCGGCCAGATCCTTGACCCGCTCGCCATTGATATAGACCTCGCGCGAATCGCGAATGGAGTCCACATATTGCTGGCCTGTTCGGATCATGGAACTGCTCCACGGGACTGGACCGTTCGCTCAATAATCGCGCATCGCGTGCTTCAGATAAACTAGCGTTTTTGGGCGTCTTGCTTTCGAAATTATAAGGCAAGAGCGCAGCCATCGACGCCTTTTTAAGTGCCTGTTTTTTAAACCAGTCGCTCGAGCAGCGCGTCCATCATCGCATCACAGCGCAGCAGTTGATCCGCGGCCACGAACTCGTCCGGCTTGTGTGCCTGGTCAATCGATCCGGGACCGCACACGACGCTCGGTATCCCGAGGCGGCCGCTGAACAGTCCGCCTTCGGTGCCAAAGCCCACCTTGATGCGCTCCTGATTGCCGGTCAGGGCCGCGGCGAGTTCCACGACGTCGGCGTCGGGTGGGGTGTCCAGGGCCGGATAATCATTGAAGAGCTCGAGCTCGATACGAATGTCGGCATCGCCGGACATAGCCTGCGCGATGAGATTGGCGTCGGCGCGGATGGCGTCGATCAGCACGGCCGGATCATCGCCGGGCAGATTGCGGATTTCGATCTCGAGCTCGCAGCGCTCCGGCACGATATTCAGAACCGTGCCGCCGGCGATCACACCGACGTGCAGCGTCGTGTAGGGGGTCTCGTAGTCCGCATCGTGTGCGCCACTATCCGCAATTCTGGCCTGGCGCTGGCGGATGCGCTCGATCAGCTCGGAGGCCATGTGGATCGCATTGATACCCAAATGCGGATAGGCGGCATGCGCCGCACGACCATGGCAGATCGCCTTGAGCGCGCTCTTACCCTTGTGACTGACTGCCGGTCGCAACAAGGTCGGCTCCCCGACGATGCAGAATCGCGGTTGCGGGCTCCAGTCCGCCATATCCTCGATCAGCGAGCGCACGCCGACGCAACCGATTTCCTCATCGTAGGAGAATGCGAGTTGCAGTGGCATGCGCAGCGGCTTTGCCGCGGCAAGCCGCGCCGCGCGCAGCGCACAGGCTAGAAAGCCCTTCATATCCGCGGCGCCGCGCGCGTACAGGCGCTCGCCGCGCTGCCGCAGCTGGAACGGATCGCTCGACCAGCTCTGGCCATCCACCGGCACGACATCCGTGTGGCCGGACAGCAGAATGCCCGGCTGCCCCGCAGGGCCGATGCTGGCATATAGATTGGCTTTGCGGCCCTGCGCGTCCAGGTAGATTTTTGACGAGGCGCCGCAATCCGCCAGAAACTCCCGTACGTACTCGATCAGTGCCAGATTGGAGTCCCGACTGACCGTCGCAAAGCCCACGAGCCGCTCCAGGATCTGCGCGCTGTTCATTACCCCGCCGACTAACGTTGACCGCACCTCATCATTAATGCTCTCGGAACGAATATGCAACAGTGAAACCGACCGTGCGCGGCTGCGAGACTATGGCTTGCGTGCGGTTGCCGTAGATGGCCGGGTCTGAGTACGAGGTGATGCCCAGCGTGTTAGTCAGGTTGTTCACGTAGAGTGACATCAGCCAGTGGGCGCGCGCGAGGCTCAACCTGGTCTGCAGCATCGTGTAGCCAGCCACGGTCGGTACCGTACCGGACAGTGCCGGCACCAGCGAGCTCTGATAGTGACCGCTGATATCGTAGCGCAGTTGCGCATCACCTAGTGGAATCTGGGTAATCGCAACGTCGAGCGCCACACTGTTCAACGGGGTGCCTGGCAGCGGACTGCCGACGGCTGGCGGAGGCACCGACTCATTGGAATCCAACGGATTGAGCGAGGTCAGCTTGGTCTGATCGTAGGTATAGCTCAGCTGCGTCTCTAAATGTCGCGTCCAGAGTGCTTCCAGATCGCCTTCGAATCCGCGGCTGAAGGCATCGCCGACATTGAGCGACGCCGGCAGCACCAGCGGCGTTAGCTGGACGCCTTCCTGCACGTTGTGCCATTGGATGTCGAAGACGTCTGCCGAATAGCGAAAGCGGTTGATCAGCGTTCCCTTGATGCCCAGCTCATAGTTATTGGCCGTGTCCGGCTGCAGCTTCTCGAGCGCCGGGGGGGTAACATAAAACTCCGCAGGCTCGGCGGCCGGCAATGCGTTGACACCGCCGCGACGGAAGCCCTGCGAGAAGGTCGCATAGATCAAATTGTTGTCGTTGAGCTTATAGGAAGTATTGGCCTTCCAAAGCGCCCGACTCCAGGAATCGCTCAGCGAGCTGTTGGCGACTGGCGGTGGCGGCGCTATCACGGTGAACAACTGACCGCCGCCATCGAACAGCAGCCCCGTCTGCTGCGATTGTGAGACCGTCTGCTTGAATACGCGCGTACCGCCGGTAATGCTCCAGGCCGGTGTCAGATGTGCCGTGAACTCGCCGAATGCGGCGTAGTCCTTGAACCGCGTTTCAAAATCGCCAATATAGGTCTGGTCCTTGACGATCGGAATGCCGTCGACAAAGTTGGTGGCACCCGGGGTGTAGGCGGTCTCGCCGACACCGCAGTACGACGGGATCTCAAAATCAAATTGGTTCGTGGTTGCGGCACCGTAGACCGATGAGCAGGCGTTGAAGTAGTCCAGATAACCGGGAAAAAACTCATGCTCCTGAATGTTCTGATACTCGTTCTTGTAGAACAGGCCGCCGACCCAGTCGAACGTGCCACCGAGCTTTGAGGCCAGGCGCAGCTCCTGTGTCAGAGGTCTGTCATCCAGTTCATCGTGCCCGACAACAAAAGTGCGCGGATCCTGGCCGTAAATACTCTGATAGAAACCGAAGTTCGCGTAGACAGTGGTCAGGTCATCCATCGAGTGATTCAGGTGCTGAGCCCAGGACGTATCCGAGGTCAGCGTGGCGAACCCCATATCGTAGTCGAGCGTCAGAGAGATCAAATCGACCGCATCGTGAGCGCCTTCGAGACTGTTGTCGGCGTTCGAGAGTCTGTCGATGCCGCCAGGCAGCCCCAGATTGTAGAGCTGCGCGACCGGGGTTGGATTGACGCAGGGCGAGCCATTCGCCGCGCCATTCGCGCAGCTATTGGCCAAGGAGCCTTGCTCTCCCGCACCCAACATTTGATTGTACGCCGTAGAATTGGTCGCCGCGTACGGAAAGCCGTTCGCTATTCCCAGCTGGTAGTAATAGTTGAGCTGTGCGTGGAACTGATCGTTTGGCTTCCACAGCGCCGCGAGACGAACGTTGTGATACTCATACGAATTGGTGCCGTCCTTCCCGTATATCACCGGCGGACTGAATAGATTGCCCGGCTGAGCCGATATCGGCTCACCCGCTCCATTGAGCGCATATAAATTCGGCTGATTGATGAAGCCGGCATCGTAGCTCCAGCCCGCATTCATGCGCAGCGCGAAGGTATCGGACAGCGGTATGTTGAGCATGCCGCTGACTTCTTCATTGGGAGCATGCGTATGCTCCGTGTCGCCGGCTCCGACCTCCGCCCTGGCATCGAAGCCGGAAGGGTCCGGCGCGTTCTGCACGTATCGAATCGTGCCGCCCAGAGAGCCCGAGCCGTAGAGGGTGCCCTGCGGGCCGCGCAGAATCTCGACGCGATCCAAGTCCTGCAAACGCATGTTGAAATACAACGGTGTGTCATCGACGTAGGTCGCCACCGGCGGTACGACCGGCGTCGCCAGACCCAATTGACCTGCCGTGCCTTCGCTGTTCAGACCGCGAATGATCAGTCCCGAGCCGTTGATACCGCTGAATGGACCCTTGTCGGTGAAATTGACTCCGGCCATCGAATGCGCGAGCGCGGACATGTCCTCGATGCCGGCCGTCTCCAGATCGGCGCCTGATACCGCGGTAATGCTGATCGGCAGGTCCTGTGCGGACACTTCGCGCCGCGTCGCCGTCACCACGACTTCCTGCAGCGAGAGACCTTGGTCCTCGGTGTCCGTGTCCGCCTGAACGTGTGTGCCGTAGATCGCCGCCATTACAGCCGCGGTCAGCGACGTGACTTTCTCGATTCGACCCACTCCACGGCGCGAGTCGATTGCGATAGATCGTCGCGCGCGATGCGTTGCCGTCATGACTGCTCCCTCTTTGTTCACCGAGTAACTGCAGGGGTGTTGCGCCATCCACACCTCAGTTGCCCGATGCCAACACGCATTCCGGAGGCGGTAAATTGATCTTTTATAATTCACTGCTTTCGAAAAACGGAAGTAAAAGCTAGTTTTCCAATTTTTTGCACGTCCCTGGTGCGCGCCACTTTTTTTTGCGCCATAACGGTGCCAGCCGCGCACTGCGCCATCGCCGTTGCCCGCGAAATTCCGTAGACTCTGCAGGTCATGGATACCTGCGCCGCGCTGCAATTGCGTATCGATCTGGCCGCGGTGTTTCGCATCGCGGCCCGGATGAAGTGGACCGAGGCAGTCGCAAATCATTGCAGCGTGGCCGTCGACGACGAAGGCCGGCATTTCCTGATCAACCCGCGCTGGCAACTCTTCAGTCGCATTCGTGCCTCGGAACTGTTGTTGCTGGACGCGAAGGCGAGCGCTGATGAATTGCCGACCGACCTGGATTCGACCGCCTGGTCGATTCACGGCACACTGCACGCGCAGGTCCCGGCGGCGCGCTGCGTCCTGCACGTGCACCCGCCTTACGCGACGGCGCTATCGTGCCTCATGGATCCGCAGATCAAGCCGATCGATCAAACCTCAGCGCGTTTCTTCAACCGCGTCGCTATCGACAGTGGCTACGACGGCATGGCGAAAAATGCCGACGAGGGCCTGCGCCTGACCAGGGCGCTCGCCGACAAGCGATTGCTGATCATGGGGAACCACGGCGTATTGGTCGTCGGCGACAGCATTGCCGAGGCCTACGATGCGCTCTATCACCTCGAGCGCGCCTGTCAGATCCTCGTACTGGCCTATTCGACCGGCCAGCCGCTGCATGTTCTGAGCGACGGGATCGCCGAGAAGACCGCGCGGGATTGGGAGGATGACGGCGCCTTTGCCGGGGCCCACTTCGCTCAAATGAAGCGGCTGCTCGATGCCGAGGAGCCGAGCTACGCCCAGTGAGTCAGCAGCGAGTAGAGCTCGGGTCGGCGATCGACGCGATAGGGATAGGTGTGGGCGGCCTCATCCTGCGTGCGCCGGCTGATCGCGCCGATCAGTAACGCGTCCTCGGCGCCCGCGGATACGAGGGCTTTGCCATCGGTACCAGTCAGGCACGAGCCGCCCAGGAACCGCATGCCGTTTTCCACGCCCGCATGGTTGCAGTAAGCGACGTAAACCTGATTCTCCACCGATCGCGCCGGCACAATGAAATTCGGCACTGCCGCATACTCATCAGTCAGCGCGGTCGGAATCAATATGGCGTCGGCGCCAAGCAGCGTCAGGCTGCGCACGCTCTCCGGAAACTCCACGTCGTAGCAGATCAGCAGGCCAAAATTGAAGCCACGATAGTGGAACGGCGGCTCGAAGTGGCTGCCCGGGCAGTAGGCATCGCGCTCGGCCGAGCCGAACAGGTGCGTCTTGCGGTAATGGGCCAAAGCCACTCCGTCCGGGCCCAGAACCTGGACCGCGTTATAGACTCGCCCGCTGTCCGTATCGCGCTCGCCATACCCATAGACAATAGCGATGCCGTATTGCCGCGCGATCGCAGCGATGCGCTGCGCCGAGGCACCGTCGCGAGGCTCCGCCAGCGTGTTGATCGCAGCGCCGATGTTGTAGCCGCAGAGCCAGCATTCAGGGCACAGCAATAGCTCTGCGCCACCGGCGGCAGCGGATTGAGCCGTGCTCGCAAGCGCATCCAGATTGGCTGCGACATCGGCCGGAAATCCAACGGTTTGCCACAAAGCCAGCTTCATTGCGTCGGCACCGTTATGGCGCAAAAAGTTCCCTTGCGGCCCTGCGCTGCCCCAAGCGCGCGCACGTGCGGCGTATAAATTGCGCGCGTGCGCGCTGCACAGCATAGTCCCGCATGCAGCCATGATAAACCGCGAGCAGCCGGCCCGTCTCGAAATCACTACGATCCAACCGATCGCGCTCGATCAGCGCCATGGCACCTCGGCGGATCTGTTCACGGTGTGGTTTGGCGCGAACCTGATGCTGCTGACTGTCGTGACCGGTGGCCTCGCGGTGACGATATTCGGACTTTCATTCGCCTGGGCCGTCGTCGGGCTGACTATAGGCAATCTGGTCGGCGCCGTGTTCATGGCACTTCATTCCGCCCAAGGTCCGGCGCTGGGCGTACCGCAGATGATTCAGACGCGGGGGCAGTTCGGATCGATCGGCTCGCTGCTCGTCGTCAGTATCGTGATCATCATGTACGTGGGCTTCCTCGCCTCCAATCTCGTACTGGGTGGCGAGGCGCTGAGCAGCCTTGCATTGGGCGTGTCCGATACGGCCGGCATTGTCTTGCTCGGCGCACTCGGTGTCATCGCCGCGATCTTCGGCTATGACCTGATCCACACCTACGCGCGCATTACGAGCTATGTCGCCGGCGCGGTGCTGCTGCTCACATTCATCTGGATCATCTGTGTCCATGGATTACCCGCGAACTTCCTGTCGCGCAATTCGCTCAGCGCCTCGGGAATGCTGGGCACAATCTCAGTCGCGGCGCTCTGGCAGATCGCTTATGCGCCCTACGTGTCGGACTATTCACGCTACATGCCGCGCGACACCGGTGCACGATCGGCTTTCTGGGCGAGTTACTGGGGCTGCACGCTCGGCTCGCTGTTGCCGATGATCCTGGGCGCGATGGTCGGTCTTGCCTCGGGCAACAGCAATCTGATCGCTGCTCTGGCGGCTCTAACCCACGGCATCGCGCCGTTGGTGCTGATCGTCTTCTCGATCGGTGTCGCTACGGGCAATGCGATGAATCTTTACTGCGCCGCGCTCTCGACCATGACCTGCGGGCAGACGATATTTCCGGCCTGGTCGCCCGCAGCCGGTGCCCGCGCCGTCATCACCTTGCTCCTGTTCGCTGCATCGCTCGCCGGAGCATTGCTCGGCAGAAGTTCATTCCTCGTCAACTACACGGATTTCATCCTGCTGCTGCTTTATGTGCTGGTACCGTGGACCGCAATCAACCTCGTTGATTACTATCTGCTGCGGCGGGGCCGCTACCACGTCGCCTCGTTCTTCCGCCAGGATGGTGGCATCTATGGGCGCGTCAATGGCGTGGCCGTCTGCTGCTACCTGATCGGCATCCTCGTGCAGCTACCCTTCGTGGCCTCTCCGCTGTACACCGGGCCAATCGCCGCAGCGCTCCGTGGCGTCGACCTGTCGTGGATCGTCGGACTGTTGGTTACCGCGCCCGCGTACTACTGGCTCGCGCGGCGCTCGCAAGCCCGCGATGCCGCGCGGCTCTCGGCGGCCGAGGCCTCAGATTGAAGCCAGGTAGCCACCGTCAACATAGAGAATCTGGCCTGTGATGTAGGAAGCCGCATCCGAACACAGGAACAGGACCGCGCCATTGAGATCCTCGAGCTTGCCGAATCGACGCAATGGGATCTTCTCGAGCATCTGCGTCTGCCAGCGCTCATCCTTGTAGAACACTTCCGTGAGCGCAGTACGAAAATAGCCGGGTCCAATCCCGTTGACCCGGATGCCTTGCGCCGCCCATTCGGTCGCGAGCGTGCGCGTGAGCCCCGCAAGGCCGGACTTCGACGCCCCGTACGCCGCCGCACCTGGCACGCCGATCTCGGATGTGAGTGAGCACATATTGATGATGGCCCCGCCGTGCTGCATGCGCCGGGCCGCGGCCTGGGCACAGAAAAATGCACCCTTGAGATTCGTACCGACGATCCGATCCCAGAGCGGCTCGGCGACATCCAGAGATGGACAGATCTGCTCGACGCCAGCGTTATTGATGAGGATGTCGAGTCGGCCCCTGCTCGAGCGAACCCGCTCGAAGGTTGCATCAATGCTCGCAACGTCGGTCACGTCGATTGCGAAGAGCTCGGCATCGAGCTCCTCAGCGACCAACTCCTGATGCATCTCGTGCAGCGCACGCTCATCGCGCGCCATCAAAACCACTGCCGCGCCGGCGCTCGCGAGCGCTCGGGCCACGGACTTGCCGATTCCTCGAGACGCGCCCGTTATTGCAGCGACTTTGCCGGTCAGTAGAAAAGGTGTCTGCGCCATGGGCGCCAGTTGTGCTTAGTCTTTGATGCGTTCGCGCACGTACTCGGCCAGCTGCCACAATGCCTTCTCAAGGTGACTAAACCTCCCTGGCACCGCCGCGCGCGTGGCTGCACCGCGTTGCTGCATTTCATTGACGGCAATGTCCTCGTCATTGACGACGAGCAGGAATTCGCGTTCCGCAGCCATCTTCTTTTCGTAGTCGGGCTGCTCGAGCGCCTCCCGGCGTACGAGAATATGGGACTGCAGTCGTGTTCGGGTCGCGCCCATGGGTTGCAGGCAGAACCAGAACACGCGATCAGGCAGCACATTCAACAGGTGGTAGGGATAGACCAGATAAAGGCGAAACTCGCGCCGCTCCTGCGCGTTCATCTGGCCGAGATCCGGAAAGCCCGCGGCGATCTTCTCTTCCGGCACATCCGCCCGCGCCGGCGCGTGACAAATCGTCCAGGCGCCGCGCCCATCTTCGACATAGGTATGTCGCGCCGGGTAAGCGCGCTCGAAAGTCTCCGGATGCGCAGCAATGTGGTGATAGCACTCCATGAAGGTCTCGACCACGATCTTCCAGTTGAACGCGCAGTCGTAGTCGATCGAGGCAGCGACGACCCAGTGCTCGGGCGCCCACTTCGCGAACAACTCGGACAGCTCGCTCAGTTGCGGCGCCAGCGGCGGCGCATCGCCCGAGAGGTTCAGATAGATGAAGCCATCGACGATCTCGGTACGATACTCGGGCAGGCGGCAGGATTTCGGATCGAATTCAGCCTCCTCCATCAGCGGCGCGCCGAGCAGGCGTCCGTCCAGCGCGTACGCCCATTTGTGAAACGGGCAGGAGAACCGAGCTGTATTGCCGGCGCCATTGACCAAGGGCGCCCAGCGATGCAGACAAACGCGCGAGAGCGCGCGGATGCGGTCGGCGGCGCGTACTACGACTATCATTTCGCCCAGCAGGTCGATCGTGAAGAAGTCGCCGGTCTTGACGACCTGCGACATGTGGCCGATCACGACCCACTCCTTGCGAAAGATGCGCTCGACCTCGAGCTGGAAGAAGGCTTCCGAGGTATAGGCTTCGGGTGGCAAGGTCTTGGCGCGACTCAGCGGCTGATGGCCTCCGGTCAGTACCGATCGCACCAGGGGCTCGAGCGTGTCCCCTGATCTGTCTTCGTGTTGGAGCATTGAGCTGCTGTCCATCAAGCCTCTCCATGCAAGACTCGCACCAACCGCGGCTCCGGTCTCATGTTATCCTGCCTAAGCGTGGAAACTCATTCGGCCCCGCAGCAATCGGCAGCGCTCCCGGCCACGACGGAATGGTTAGCTTCGGGCAGCCCGTTCACGCTCGATGAGATTCATGCTCTGTTTGGGAACAATTCGCCAGTCCTGCGCGACAATTCCTATGCGCTCGGGGTCCCGGTCAACACCTTGCGCGCTCTGCGCTCCGACTGGAAGGTGTTCCTGCGCTTCTGTGACCTCAACGGCTTCCTGGCGCTGCCCTCCTCGCCCGCAGTCGTCACGCGCTTCATCGAAGAGGCCTACAGCGCGGCGCTCAGCAGATCGGTCTCCACCGTAGAGCGCTACCTGTCGAGCATCTCGCGCGCGCACACGCTCTCGAATCTTCCGGACCCAACCCGTGCCGTACAGGTCAAGGCTGCTTTTCGCCATCTGAGCCGCGGGCGACACGCGAAACAACCCAAATGCGCCTTGCGCTGGACTCAGATCAGCTACGCCCTCGAGCATCTTCAGAGCCGCAATCCCCTTTGGGATCTACGCGCCAAGGCGCTGCTCGCGGTCGCCTACAGCACGATGGCGCGGCGCTCGGAGCTAGTGGCATTAACAATGACGGACCTCAACATCGATTCGACGACCAGCGATGGGACCGCGATCATCCGCATGAGCAAGGTCAATCGAGAGGAGGCGCGCTACCTCGCGCCCGACGCCGTCAGGCCGCTGCGGGCGTGGCTCGCGACTTCGGGCATCATCGATGGCCCGATCTTCCGGCGCTTCGAGAACACGGGTCATGTCGGCAAACGAGCGATTCAACCGCAAGAGGTTGCCCGGATTATCCAGCGCATCGGACGGTTGTTGAACGCGCAGCATCCCGCCGGCGCGCCGATCTGGCCGCTCGAGCATCTGGCGGCCCATTCAACGCGCATAGGCGCGGCGCATGACATGGCCGCAACCGGCATCGATCTGACCAGCATCATGCATTCCGGAGGCTGGACCGATCCCAAGATGCCTCGCTACTACACGCGCGAGTTGGCGGCGCGCGAATCGGGCATGGCGCGCATGATGAAAACCAGGAAACAGACTGCAAGCTAAAAGGGGCGCATCGATATGGCAAAAGCGTACTGGATCACCTGCTACCACGAGATCACGGATCCGACCAAACTGGCGGCCTACGCGAAACTTGCGGGGCCTTCGATCGAAGCCGGCGGTGGACGTTTTCTGGCGCGCGGCGCGGCCGCCCGCGCTTTTGAAGGCGGGAAACTGGAGCGCACCGTGCTCATCGAATTTGACTCAGTGGAGAAGGCGGTCGCGACTTATGAGAGCGCGGGCTACAAGGCCGCCTTGGCCGCGCTAAAGGGCGGCGTCGTGCGCGAAATTCGGATCGTCGCCGGAGTCTAGGCGACCGCCAGACCATCACCGGGCCGTCTTGCCGCCATCCACGGGCCACGCTGCCCCGGTCACAAACGACGCCGCATCGCTCGCCAGAAACGCGACCACCGTCGAGATATCCCTGGCATCGCCGAGCCGCGCGAGCGGCACGGTCGCGATCTCGGCCGCTCGCGCCTCATTGAATTTGCCATGCGTCTGGAATTCTGCCTGCAGTAAGGCCGTATCGATCGGCCCCGGACAGACCGCGTTGACCCGAATGCCAATTGCCGCGAGCTCAACCGCGAGCGCCCGAGTCCAGGCGAGGATCGCGCCCTTGGTTGCACAATAGGCGCTGTAATCCGCCTGCCCGACGAGCGCGAGCTCGGACGCGATGTTGACGATGGTGCCGCGCCCGCTGGCGCGCAATGCAGGCAATAAGGTGCGGGTGATACGAAACGCCGCGATGAAATTCACCGCGAACAGCCAGTCCAGCAGCGCATCATCGGTTTGGCCCAGCGGACTCAGACGGCTCACGCCCGCATTGTTCACGAGGATGTCGCAGCGCTGGTCCATGCACGCCAGCAATTCCACGAGCACGCGATCGACATGGGCGCGCTCGGTCAGATCCACGACATAGGGGACGAACCGCCCGTCCCTGTGCTCTTGCGCGAATCGGCGCAGTGCATCGGCGTCCCGATCAAGACCGTGCACCCTCGCGCCCTGCTCAATCAATTGCCGCGCGATCGCATTACCAATCCCGCCGGCAGCGCCAGTAACGACCGCGCTGCGTCCCTCGAGGGATTGATTGGACCGATCCAAGGCTATGGATTCGGCCTGTCAGACCACTGTCAAAAATGAGACGCCATGCGCACCGACATAATTGTCCGCGCGATTGGGCCCCTGGCCAGGCATTCCGTAGTCGTCCGAGAGCACACGGCGAACGCGATTGCGATGCCAGGTGTGTAGTAATTCCGACAATGGCAAAACGGCCCGCGTCTGCTCGCCGAATAGACCCTTATGAAGCTTCGGCAACCGATGCCACGGCACCGAGGGACGATGATGATGCGCGTTGTGGTAGCCGAAATTCAAAGTCAGAAGATTGATCCAGGGGTACCGGGAGGAAATCAGGTTGGAGAAAGTGTTGTCCTGCTCGTAGCGTTGGTCGCGACCGGTCATGGATAGAGGTTCATCCGGCTCGATGAAATATTGAGGAAAGCTATGATGAAACGCGTCGAAGAAATTCAGCGTGTGCAGCAACAGTATCATCGCCAACACGTACAGCAGCAGCGCCTTCAATGACCACAGGCCCAGCAATGCGAGCAGGGCACAGCGTATAAACAGCATCGTTGCCGCACGCGGCAGATTACGACGCTGCGAACGCACGAAGAACGGTCTCCATACGACCTGCAGATGCATCAACACTTCTGTCGCCGGCACGTAGAGCCATTCGAGGGTCTGCAGACTCCGGCGCACCCAGGGCCGCCGACGCATCAAGCTTTTGAAATCGAAGCAGGTGACGTCCGCACGATCCAGATGATGGCGGATATGCATGTGCCGGATGCGCGCAAACGACGCGTAGCTGGAGCCCGCGACGAAGTTCATGACTTCGCCAATCAGATGATTGGCCTGACGTGACGTGAACAGGTTCTGATGCGCCGCTTCATGGATCAGATAGGCGGCGAGTATCATTGTGTGCGTACACAGCAGAACGCCCAGGATATTCAGGAGGATCCCGTGCGCACCCATGAGTGGAAATGAGACGCCCCAGCCGGCACAGGTACAGGCAAGCACCAGTGAATTGGCGATCGCCGCCCGGCGGTCATGAAACAACGCGCGCCGGGCAGGCAGGGCGGCGGCCACATTCATCCTCAAACCTCCATTCAGGGGCGAATTATACCCTGCAGACCGCCTACGGGTTACGCGAGCGAGCGCGGCCCGATGCACCGCGAAGGTGCGTAAGCTTGCCCGGCCTCGACCTGCCTGCCGGCTTAAGGGTAGTCTAAAAGCCGATTCCACGACTCTCCAGGACTTCGAATTGAACACGTGCCAGGACGGATCGTTGTCGCTCGGCGACGTGCGGCTGCAGTCGGGGAATATTCTGCTCGGTGCACAGCTTGCGTACGGCACGTTGGGTCGATTGAACCAGGCGCGCGACAACGCGATCGTCATGCCCACTTACTATACCGGCGAGCACCGAAGCTACCTGCCATTGATCGGCGAGGGCAAGGCTCTCGATCCAGCGCGTTATTTCATCATCATCCCGGATATGTTCGGCAATGGTCTATCGACGTCTCCAAGCAATTACCGGGCATCGGGCGCCGGCCCATTCCCGCGAATCACGCTCTACGATAATGTGAGCCAACAGGCCCGCCTGGTATTCGAGCACCTGAATGTCGCCGAGGTGGCGCTCGTCACGGGATGGTCGATGGGCGGTATGCAGGCCTACGTCTGGGCCGCGATGTTTCCGGATCGGGTCCGTCGGCTGTTGCCCTATTGTGCGGCCGCGCGCACGTCGCCTTATAACGTCGTATTTCTCGAGGGGCTCAAGGCTGCACTGCAGGCCGATTGCCATTGGCGCGATGATGGATGCCTGCAGACACCGGCAAGAGGATTGCGAGCATTCGCGCGCGTATACGTGGGCTGGGCTTATTCACACGTCTTCTTCCGCGACGAATTGTATAAGCAGTTGGGATTCGCCACGCTCGAAGCGCTCATGGAAGACTGGGAGAATGATCACCTGACGCTCGATGCCAATGACCTGCTCGCGATGCTCGACACGTGGCTACACGCCGATGCCGGCGACATCCCTCAATTTCGCGGCAGCACGCAGACGGCGCTGCAGGCCATCCGCGCACGCACGGTTCTATTGCCATGCTCGACCGACCGCTATTTCTCTGCGCTTGATAATGAGCTTGAGGCGCGGCTGATTCCAAACTGTGCGCTACGTATGCTCGAGTCCGAGTTCGGGCATTGCGCACTGTCCCCGGGCAACGTGCCGCAGGATATGCAGTTCCTGGACCATTGCCTCGGGTACCTGCTCGCGGGCTGACTGCAAAGGATCTGAATAATGAGTGATAAGCTCAATGGCGCGCGCGCGCTCGTGCAAACGCTGGTCAATTGCGGCATCGATATGTGCTTTGCGAATCCGGGCACCTCCGAGATGCACGCTGTTACCGCCTTCGATTCCGTCAGCGGTATTCGTCCCGTGCTGTGCCTGTTCGAAGGAGTCGTGACCGGCGCCGCGGACGGTTACGGCCGCATCGCCGGAAAACCGGCCGCCACCCTGCTTCATCTGGGTCCCGGTCTGTCTAATGGATTAGCGAACCTGCACAACGCGCGCCGTGCCTCGACACCGATCGTCAATGTGGTCGGTGATCATGCGACCTTCCACCTTCAATATGACGCATTGCTGACATCGGACATCGTGGGCATCGCCAGAGCCGTGTCCTCCTGGGTGTTTGAGTCCAAGAGTGCGAACGCGGTTGCCGCCGACGCGGCGCGCGCCGTGCAGGCGGCGCGTGCCGCTCCCGGTAGCATCGCCACGTTGATTCTGCCGGCCGACACGGCCTGGAATCCGGCCGAGCGTGCCGCCAAGGCATTGGAGTACATCCGTCCGGCACAAGTCGCGGCGACGACCATCAGGGACGTTGCCAAGCTACTGTTAAATGGCAAGAGGTCGGCCATGTTGTTGCGTGGGCCGCCGCTGATCGGCGCCGGACTCGAGGCGGCCGGTCGCATTCAGGCGAAAACCGCCGTCAGGCTCTTGTGCGACACCTTTGCGCCACACGCCGAAGCCGGTGCCGGACGCGTGCCGGTCGATCGGATCCCGTATTTTGCCGAGCAGATCGTCGCCTCGCTCGCGGGTACCGAGCAGATGATTCTGGTTGGCAGTAAACCACCGGTATCATTTTTTGGTTATCCCGACAAACCCAGCTGGGGCGCGCCGCAGGACTGCGTATTTAGTACGCTCGCATATGCGCACGAAGACGGCGTCAAGGCGCTGCAGGATCTTGCGGACGAGCTCGGCGCAGCATCGAAATCCCCACAACGTATGTCGTTGCAGTTGCCCGAAATGCCCGACGGTGAGCTCAACGCGGTCAACGTAGCGCAGATCATCGCGCGCCTGACGCCCGAGAACGCGATTTATGCCGAGGAAGCCGCGACCGCCAGCGATGCCTTGCTCACGCAGCTGGCCCGCGCCCGCGCGCACACGCATTTGCCACTGGCCGGCGGCTCGATCGGCCAGGGTGTGCCGCTCGCCGTTGGCGCCGCGCTCGCCGCCCCAAGTCGCAAAGTCATATGTCCGCACGGCGACGGCGGCGCGGCCTACACGCTGCAGGCCCTGTGGACCATGGCGCGTGAGAAACTCGATGTGACCACGATCATCTACGCTAATCGTTCCTATGCGATTCTGAACATAGAGCTGCAGCGCGTTGGCGCGATCAATGCCGGGCCCAAGGCCCTGTCCATGCTGGATTTACACAATCCGGAGATGAACTGGACAAACATTGCCAGCGGGCTTGGCGTAGAGGCAAGCCGCGCGACCACTTGCGCGCAATTTGCTGCACAGTATGAGTCGGCGATGAAGGCCAAGGGCCCACGGTTGATTGAGGCAATGATCTAGCGAGGCCATCCCATGCCTAAGCGAACCCCTCTCTACGCACTGGTGGCACTGAGCCTGTCGTGCGCCGGCCTCGGATCGCAGGACGTCGCGCATGCAGCCTGCCAAAGCTCAGCGCCATCGCCGGCCACCAAGGCCATCTCACAGGTGCTCGCCAGCGCCGTTGAACGCGGTGATACGCCGGGGGTCGTGGCGCTGGTCGTCGATCGCAAAGGGTGTGTGTTCGAGGATTCTTCGGGAAAGCTCGACGTTGCGCACGATGCGCCATTGTCCAGCAACGCGATCTTCAGAATTGCTTCGATGACGAAGCCCGTAACCTCGGTCGCGATCATGATCCTGCTCGAACAGGGAAAGCTCTCGCTCGATGATCCAGTCTCTAAATACCTGCCTGCCTTCGCCAAGCTGCAAGTGCTCACGCACTTCAACGAAGGCGACGGCACATACGAGACCAGGCCCGCGAAACGTCCGATGACCATTCGGCATTTGCTGACGCATACATCGGGCATGGGCTACGCCTTCTCGAATCCAACCGTCGCCGCCCTGGTAAAGCTCACTCATAAGGCCGAGTGGGAACTCCCGCTGCTGCACGATCCAGGTGAGACGTGGATGTACAGCCCCAGCCCGGCAGTGCTGGGCTTTATCGTCGAGAAGATTAGCGGCACGTCGCTCGATGAGTTCTTTCGACGACACATTTTTGCACCGCTGGAGATGCAGGACACGTCATTTGCCGTCCCGCTCGACAAACAAGCGCGCGTTATCACGGTCTACGAGCACGTCGACGGAAAATTCCAGGATCTCGCGCAACCCCCGATTCCCGCTGCGCCGACTCCACCATTTCGAGGCGACGGCGGACTCTACTCAACAGCCGATGACTATGGGAGATTCTTAAGAATGCTACTGGGCCGCGGGCAGCTCGGTCATGTACGAATTCTGAGTGCTCGCTCAGTACAGCTCATGGGCCAGAACCAGATCGGAGTGATCGTCGTCTCGCAACAGCCGGCAGCTGACCCTGCAAGGACCCGGCCATTTCCGCTCGGCGCGGGCAGGGATAAGTTCGGCCTCGGGTTTCAGATCACCGCATCAAGCACCGAAGGGTCGAAGTCGCGCAGCCAGGGTAGCCTGAGTTGGGCCGGTATCTACAACACCGAATTCTGGATTGATCCGCAGCGCGGCATCGGCGGCGTATTGCTGATGCAGTTTTTGCCGTTCTACGACGCAGGTGCGATTCGCACGCTGAAGGACTTCGAGAACACCGTAAACGAAGACTTGGATCGTGGACCTTAGACTGCTTACTCCGTTTCTGATAAGCGCCTTGGTGGCCTGGGCGCTTTATCGTCGCGTGCGGCGCAACTTCGGCCCGCAGCCAGTACGCGTCGGTCGGATGCAGTTTCGCGCTGGGCTCTTCTGCCTGATCGGCGTACTGCTGTTGTTTATCTCATTGCGCGACATGCAATTGCTCGGTGCACTCATCGGCGGGGTGGCCTGCGGGGTCGTGCTCGGCTATGTTGGCTTGCGGCACACGAAGTTTGAGGTGACACCGCAGGGGAGCTTCTACACACCGCACACGTATATTGGTTTGTTCGTCACGGCATTGTTTATTGCTCGCCTCCTCTTTCGATTTCTGAGTCTGAATACGGGTGCACATACCCTGGCGCAGCCGGACCCGAATCCGTTCTATTCTTATCAGAGAAGTCCCCTGACATTGGCGATTTTTGGCGTACTGGTCGGCTACTACGTCTTCTTTACTATCGGCGTGCTTAAGAATTCCAAAGTCAAAACCATAGCGCCATGAGGCGGACGTCCTGATAGCGACCTTCGAGCTTTCGGCCCCGCACGCGGGTTCCTTCATCGCTGAGACCAACGCCACGACCTGTGGCAGCGAGCCCCTCACCACCCGCTTCAGGAAGGTGCGCGTCCTAGGACTTGCGGCTGGTGGGCAAAATGCCCAGCACTTCAAATGCCGGATTGCGCACCCTATAGATGAGAGTGTAGTGATCGAACAGCAGTGGCTGCTCGCGGGTGCCCGCTATACGCCCGGCCCTGCTGCTTGCCTTTGCCGGATCTGCAGCCAGTTCCTTAATAGTGCCGATGATTGTGCGGACCTTCTGGGCAACTGTGTCGCTTCCAGCCCCCGGAAAATCCTGCTCAATCCAGCTCGGCAGCTCAATTATCTGCGCGAGCGCCGTGCGCAGCCATCTGATCCGCATCATCGCTCCATTGCGCCAGTGCCTCGGCGACCTCTCGTTGCGTGGCGAAAGCGCCGCGGTCGGCCTTCTTTATAGCCTTACGAATCTCTGTGATCTGCCAGGCCTGTTCGCTCAAGTAGCGCGCGAGTGCCTCCTGGGCCAGAAATGCTCTGGTGCGTCCAGTCGCCTTCGCGAGCTTGTTCAAGGCTTTTTTTGCCGCGCTATCGAGTCTTATCGTCAGATTCGTTGTCATCGTGCGTTATCGTGCACCGTCGTGCGTGTTCGTGCAACTGGCCTGAACACGCGCTCAGCCGGAGGCGTAAAATGCCTGCTCGATACCGGCGGCTGCATGGCGGAGCGACGCGTGACCATCATCGGCATTGATCATGTCCAGCTCGCGATGCCCGCCGGTGGCGAAGAGCAGGCTCGCAGCTTTTATGGCGGGATCCTGGGCTTGCCAGAGGTGCCGAAGCCGCCGGAACTGGCAAGACGCGGGGGTTGCTGGTTTGAGAGCGATCGGGTGAAGATCCATCTGGGCGTCGACAAAATATTTCATCCTGCGACCAAGGCGCATCCGGGACTGCTCGTGAGCGATCTGCAGGCGATTATCGAGCGTTGCCGGGCGCAAGGTTTTAACATCGTCGATGATGCGCCGCTGCCGGGTTACGACCGAGTCTTTCTCAGTGATCCGTTTGGTAATCGTCTCGAGCTGATGCAGAGGCTGCGCGAAGTGGCCAGCGTAGATGCTGCCGATGCGATTGATCGCCCGGCACTCGCGCGGCAGGGCTAAAATGCCGGCGGGGTCGATTCTACGGCTTGGTGCGTTTGAGGCAGTTAACTTAATAGCAATAAGAAGGGGGCTCTATGGATCGCCGTTCATTCTTCTCGTTATCCGGTGCGAGCGCCGTTGCGCTGACCGCGCAGGGCATGCTGGCGCCTGAGACGCGGGGTGCAACAGCCGCCGACGCAACACGCTCGTCCGCGTCCAAGCCGCTGAAGGTGCGGCTGGGTCATCAGGTACCACCCCCTTGCAGCGACGCGCAATTCGCCTATGTCGCACGCTACGGTGTCGACGGTGTGGGCGCTACCGCCGCTATCACCGATCCTTCGCGCATATACGCGACGACCGAGGAAATGACGCTACTGCGCGAACGAGTCGAGAAGCAGCATATGACTCTCGATATCACCGACAGTGTCCTGCTGCCCTCCAGCCTGATCGACCGCGAGTCGCATCCCTCGATCATGCTGGCGAGAAGCCCGCAGCGCGACCGCGACATCGAATCATTCCAGAATCACATCCGCTCTTGTGCCGCCGCGGGCGTGCCGACACTCAAATACAACATGAGCATTCTGGGAGTCGTGCGCAGCGGTGTGACACCAGGTCGCGGCGATGCGCTGTATTCGACGTGGCATCTGAAGGACGGGCAGGCCGCCGATCAATCCCTGACGAGCGCCGGGGTCGTGAATGCTGACGCTTTCTGGGAGCGCATCACTTACTTTCTCGATCGCGTCGTCCCGGTTGCGAATGAATACAAAGTTCGTCTCGCCTGCCATCCGCAGGATCCGGGTATGCCGCAGCCGCAGGGCTATCGCGGGGTCGATCGCGTGCTCGGTACGGTGGATGGTCTGAAGCGGTTTTTGACCATTCAGGAGAGTCCCTATCACGGTCTTAATTTCTGCCAGGGCACGGTCTCGGAAGATCTGACCGATCCAGGGACGCAGATTTTTGATGTGATCCGTTACTTCGGCAGTCGCAACAAGATATTCAACGTGCATTTCCGCAATATCCGCGGACGCCGCGATGATTTCATGGAGGTGTTTCCGGATGAGGGCTCCGTGGATTTCGTCAAGGCAATCAAGACCTATCGCGAGGTTGGCTATAGCGGTCTCTTGATGCCGGATCATGCGCCACGGGTAGCCGGCAATGTGCAGGACGCGGACCTGGAGAATTTCGCCTTCGCGTTCGGCCATCTGCGCGGCCTCATTCAATCCGAACAGCACGTCGTCTGACGTCACTAATAAAATTCACGGGAGACTTATCATGTCGACGAATCAATCGGGTTTAGATCGAATCAATGCTGCAGTGGCAACGTCGTTGCATAAGCATTGGGTGGCGTTTCTTGTCGAAGGAATCATTTTGCTGATTCTTGGACTGGCCGCGATTGTGCTGCCACCAATCGCAACCTTTGCGGTTGAGATCTTGATCGGCTGGCTGTTGCTGATCAGTGGGATTGTGGGCTTGATCACCACGTTCCGCATGCGACATGCTCCGGGATTTTGGTGGGCGCTGGTCTCAGCCATTCTGGGCATCGCCGCTGGTGTTGTGCTGCTGCGCTGGCCGCTGAGCGGCGTGCTATCGCTGACGTTGATCCTGACCGTGTTCTTCGTCATTGAAGGCGTCGCTTCGATCCTGTACGCGCTCGAGCACAAGCGCGAGCTCACGGGAAGATGGGGCTGGATGCTGGTGAGCGGGATCGTCGATCTGATCCTCGCCAGCATTATTTTCCTCGGCCTTCCGGGCACGGCGGCCTGGGCGATAGGGCTGTTGGTGGGCATCAACATGGTCTTCGGTGGCACGGCTCTGATTGCCATGGCATTGGGAGCGCGCAGCGTACGCACCGCATGACCGGCAGATGACAGGCGCTGACCAGATCGTTCGGGTCTGGGATCTGCCCACGCGGGTGTTTCACTGGCTGGTGGTGACGCTCGTGGTGGTGGCGTATGTCACCTCGAAACTCAATTGGATGGATTGGCACACGAGGGCAGGCTATACGCTGCTCACGCTCGTACTATTCCGGATCCTGTGGGGCTTCTCCGGCAGCGACACGGCGCAGTTCGCGCACTTTCTGGCCTCTCCCCGTGCGGCGACCCAACATCTGAAGCACCTGTTCCTGCGCGAGCCTGATCGGCAGGTAGGGCACAACGCCGCCGGCGGTTGGATGGTCATGGTGCTGCTGGCCCTATTGCTCGGGGAGACATTGACGGGCGTTTATGTCATCAATGATGTAGCGGATGAAGGTCCGCTGACCGAGCTGACGCCTGCGCCGATCGCAAACGCGATCACCGCGCTGCATGGCTTCTTCTGGGATGCGCTGCTAGCGGCCGCGGTACTGCACGTGCTGGCGATCCTCGTCTACGCGATCGCCAAGGGGCACAACCTGCTATGGCCGATGATTACGGGGTACAAGCGCCTGCCGGCCAGTGTGCCAATACCGCACACGGCCGGCCTTGCACGCGCATTGATCCTGCTCGGCTGCAGCGCGCTGGCTGTAGCCGCTATCGCCAGATTCGTGTAACCGCGATCAGCTCTTCGGCGGCACTACCTGTCCACGAACCTCGCCGCCCGGATGGGCTTGAGTGTGCAGGTTGATGTACCACATTCCGCTGGTGAACTGTTGCGCCTGATCCGCTGTCAGCGTCGCCTGCCCCTTGATCGGATTATCGGCGGGAGCGCCCTGCTTCGTCAGCCAGATCGTTGGCGGACCATTCGCGCCCATGGCCGCTGGCCCGTGGAAATGACCCATCGTCACAGGGCCGCTCAGACCGCTATATGCGACCGACCACGTTACTACGTGGGTGGCCGGATCATAGGTAAGGCTGGCCGTGCCCGTGCCGGTAGTTTGTACAGCCGGGCTCTGTTGCGCACCGGTCAGCGCCACCGTGAAGGACGTGGGTGCGGCGAGCGCTGCCCCTGCCCAAAGGGCGACCCCGAACAGACACAGAGCTGGGACGACAAGTCGGCGAGATTTCGTTTGCATTGTTCGACTCCTTAACAAGAACGCAAAAACGGGAACTCGAATTGGTCTTAAATGTTCCCCCGGCGGACAGTATTATCTTCGCTGCCCCAAGAAGCAACGATGTCGATTATGCGCTATACGGCGGCACAATTCCCTTGGTTTGCTGGTGCCGATTGCGATTTAGGCCGCTGGCGCCCGCGTTACTTCAACTGTTACATGTGACAGCGATGTGAACGGCCGCAGGCGCTCCCGGTAAAAGCCACAATCGCGCTGTTTGTCGGTGGCCACTGACAGCACGGCACCCAGGTGTCCGGGACCCAGGCGCCACAAGTGCAGATCAAGGAGCCGATCTCCGTCTGACTCAATTGCCGCACGCAGCCTCGCGCTCATGGGCTCGTCGGGATTCATATCGAGCAGGATTCGGGACGTATCCCGAGCCAAGCCATAGGACCAGTTGGCAATGACCAGTGCGCCAATAATGCCCGCGAGCGGATCCATCCACAGCCAGCCGAAGATGCGCGCGAGTGTCAAGCCGGTGATGGCGAGAATTGAGACGACCGCATCGGCCATCACGTGTATGTAGGTCGAGCGTATGTTGTAGTCCCTGTGTGCGGCATGGTCATGTTCGCGCTCGTGGTCATGGTCATGGTCATGGTCGTGAACATGCTCATCATGATCAGGTTCGATGCTGTGAGCATGGCTGTGGCCGTGATGCTCGCCGCCGCTCAGGACCCAGGCGCTGGCGACGTTCACCAGCAAGCCCAGGCATGCGATCGGAATAGCCTCGATGAAATGAATCGTAATCGGTGACAGAAATCGCAACACCGCCTCATACCCGATCAGTAGTGCGATCATTGCCAGGATGATGGCGCTGCTGAATCCGGCGAGCTCGCCGAGCTTGCCAGTGCCAAAGACAAAGCGCTCATCGCTTGCGTGCCGGCGCGCATACGTGTAGGCCCACGCAGCAATCAACATGGCTCCGGCGTGGGTCGACATGTGCAGACCGTCGGCCACGAGCGCAAGCGAACCAAACAGGCTCCCGCCGATGATCTCCACGAGCATCATGGCGCCGCACAGGACGATCACAGCCCAGGTCTTACGCTCGTTCTGCTCGTGACCGCTGCCCAGGAACACGTGGCTGTGTCCATCCATGACGGTCTCCCGCTACTCAGTCGACCGAGGAGTGCCGGCCCCAGTCAAAACGGCGACCAAATATGCATTTGACGATCAGGTGATCGGTAGCGGCCGTGGCGCCGATTCCCACACCGATGTTGATCTCCCATACGGGAGACACGTTCAGATCGGTGACGGCGAAGACCATCTGCTGCTGATCGTGAGTGGAGTCAAAGTCGCCAAGCGGGCCGTAATCAGCATAGTACTCGATGCCTCCGCTCACCGCGCTCGTGAAGTCGTAGCTGATCTTGACACCGGGCGCGAACTGGACGCCCTGGGTGGCGTCCGGGCCGTGCCAGGTGCGCTCGAGCGCGGGGTTGACGGCGAGGTACCAGCGGCCGATGGCCTTGTCGATGATCGGACGAATCTCCCACGTCCAGGTGTCGGGGGAATAGACGGCGCGCTGGTAGCCGACCTCGGTGGACAGGCTCACGCCGACCGGCCAGTCCCACGAGTCCGGCACGCGTACGCGCGGGCGGATATGGTCGCCCACCCATTGCACGCCATGGCCATCCTGTTCGCTCGTGAATATATAGAATCCTAACTCGGACCAGTCATTGATACCCTCGGTGAGCTCGACGGTCTCGTGCTCCTGATGGTTGGTCGGATACACGCCATCGATTGTGGCCGTCTGGCCTTCGACGGTGAAATTGGAGTGCAACTCCACCATCAGGGTTTCGGGCGCCACTGTCTCGGCGCCGTACACCTGGATCTCATAATTGCCCTGCGCTCGGGCGAGCGTCGAAATACCAACGAGCGCCAGCGGCGCGAGCCAGCGCACCGCCGAGGCGGGCGCGCGCTCAGGCATATTTAAGCAGCATCATGAAACCTAAATCCATATGGTTCTGCTGATGACAGTGAAACAGGCTCGCGCCCGGATTGTCGGCCGTGAACTCGACCTCGGCCTGAGTCTGTGAATCGACGAGCAGAACATCCTTGATGATGCCGCGCACGTTCTTTACGGTCCGCGAAACAGCATTCGCGCTCAATGGTGCGCCGAGACTGCGCAGCTCGAAGCTGTGGCGGTGCAAATGCACTGGGTGATCATCCATGCTCTTGTTGATGAACTGCAGGCGGTAGCGCTGGCCCTGCTTAAGCGGATCGGTACCCGTTTCGGGATAGGATTTCCCGTTGATCATCCAGGTCTCCATGCTGCCATGACCCTGGAACTTCGGCTCAAACACCATCGGGACATCGATTGGAGCTGGCGTGGGCTCAGCATCGGGCACAGCTGCGGCGAACTGCTCATAATTCCAGACCAGATCGGTCGGCTGCTGCCACCGCGGCGTACCATTCTGGCTCGCATATTCGACGATAATACGCATGCCCGCAGCCTGCACATGCTTACGAACTTCGCCCAGGATCCAGACGCCTGGATTGTTCATCACCACGAGCGCGCAGACGCGCTCGGCAGGGGCGAGGCGCAGCATCGGCACTGCCTGGGCTGCCGGCGCCGGATTACCATCAAGCGCAATCACGCGCAGCTCATGGCCGGCGATCGATATCCAGTGAACCTCGGTGGGGCTGGAATTCAGCACGTGCAGCAACACGCGCTGACCCTGTTTGACGCGCAGCGGCTCACCTGAGCCCATGATCTTGCCGTTGATCGTGGCGAAGTTATAGCTCGGTTGCATCGAGCCATCATCGCTGGCAAGCAGGTAGCCACCCCAGTCGTGCAGCGCGAGAAAGAACTCCTGATCGTAGCGTCCAGGCTCATCTCGGGGCTCGATCATCAGGAAGCCATGCTGTCCGCCATATTGCCCACGCGTCAGATCACCCATCGCCATCGTGTGTGTGTGATACCAGCGAAAGCCGGAAGGGCGCGGCATAAACGTATAGCGCGCCGTGGCGTTCGGCGCGATCGGCACCGTACCTTCCTCAATGCTGCCGTCCGCATCGACGGGCGTAAACAAGCCGTGCCAGTGCACAACCTCTGCACGGTCATTGTGATTGGTAACTTCAACAGTGATCGGCCGGCCCTCTTTCAAGCGCAGCAACGGGCCCGGAACCTGGCCGTTGTAGGCGACGGTCTTCAATTTATGACGCGGTGAGAGCTCGAGCGTGAATGGTGCGATCTCGAGCCTGTAGTCAGGAGTCGCGAGATTCTGTGCTCCCGCCGGCAGCGCGGCCGACATGGCCGCCATGCCGGAGAGTTGCAGCACGTCGCGGCGCGAAATCATGCTGCAATCATAACAAGATGGTAGCCGCGCGCTCAGTCTTCCGAACTGAAATGACGTCCGTAATCGCTCAGCAGTATCTGTACGCCAAGGTAACTCGTGAACTCGGGCTGCCCGTAGGAAAATCCATTCAGACTGCGACCGACCAGGAACAATGCAATCAGACCCTGGCGCAACTTGTAACGGCCACCGACATTCAGTGTGATAGCGCGCGGCACACCGCCGTCGGCAAAATCGTCGTATATCTCTCCGTCCAGCTCGAGCCGGTCAGTCAGCGAGCGGCCGGCAGCAAATCCGAGAATGCGCTCTTTGGGTCCATGTACGGGAAAATAAGTGCCTGCTTCGAAATCCACATCGAGCGGGCCGATAGTTCTCTGAACCTCAAACGGCAGCAGAAAACGTGGACCAGCGCCGCCGAGCCCCTTGGCCTGCGCGAGTGCTGATAAGCCGGTCTCAATCTGAGGAAAGACGGACATATGCCAACCGTCATCGCCCTGATCGAGAAATCGCCACTTTACGCCCGGATAGCCATTGCTCCAGCCGCTCGCAAGAGGTTGGCCATTGACGCTTTGCAGAACGTACGGCACCTCGTAGGTCAACTGGATGCGATCACCGACACCGTAGTTCAAGTCGATCTGAGGTATTTGGTAGGAAGAAACTCCACGTGCATAGCTCGGCATCACACCGAGATTGATTTCCCAATGTGCGTTGCCCGGAGTGCCCGGATCATTGGTCAAAAATGGCGGGCCAGCCTGCGCGTGTGCGGGGCGCGGGGCGTACAGTGCTATCGCGACCAGACAGGCTGCGCGCGTGACTTTCGCGGGCCCCGTGCGCAACGGGCTAATAGCCGACGACCAGCACTTTGAATGTGCCGTCCAGAACGGCCGGACGCGGACGCGGTTGATCGGCGCTCGGCGCCGGTGCGGGGCCAAATTCAGCGGCCACGAGGTAAACCCGATGACCCTGCGCATCGAGCGCCATCGTACGCGCGCTCTTTTGCGTGGCCACAGTCGCGACCACTGAATAGTGATCGGGATCATCCTCATGGATCACGGTCAGTGTGCCGTCCTGTCCATTGGAACTGAACACGAGGCCGCGCTCGGCATCGAACGCCGCCGCATCGGGGCCTTTGCCGATCGGAACCTCGGCAACATGCCTGCCTGATACCGCGTCGGTCACGACGAGCACCCCGTTGCCGCATACCGAGAACAAACGCTGATGTGCGACATCGAAAGCCAGCCCCGAGGGCGAATCACAATGGCTCAGCGACCAGGTCGCGATCCGCTTGGCCGTCGAGGCATCGATTTCGCTGAGCTGCGAGCTATCTTCGATGTTAAAGAAGATGTGGCCCGCGCGATCGGTGGCGGCGAACTCAGGTTTTCCGCCGGCGGGTATCGTCGCGACGATAGCGGCCTTGAGCGGATCGATCACGCTAATGTCGTGGCTGGTCCCGTTGAAGGTATAGAGTCGCTTGCTGGCTTCGTCATACAAAATCGCGTCGGGATTGTGTCCATTCACCGAAATGGTGCGCAGCGTTGCGAGCGAATGCAAATCAAACACCGTAACTGTGTCAGCACGCCCATCGCTGATAAACCCCTGTCCGAGGCTCGGAGCGAGCGTAATACCATGCACGCCCTGGGTATCCGCGATCGTCGACACGATTGAGCCGTCGAGTGTGTTCATCACCAGCACCCGGTCGGCGCGCGAGATGAACAGGCGATTGGCCGCGGGATCGAATGTCAGATAATCCCAGCCGCCGGGGCCGCCCAAGGTAATTCGCCGTTGAATCGCGAATGGGGTATCGCTAGTGGGCCCCGCCGGCGCGACGCTTGCCGCGTGCGCAAGATTCGCGATCAGCAGCAACGCGATGATTGAGCGCATGATTCAACCTCCAAAGCCCTGGCAAGAACGTGATTCTAATCCCGGCTACTGAGCTCTCAATAGCTTCTCCATATCCCGATCGTGAGCCCGCGCGGCAGGATCTGCACGGAGAACGGCATCTCGCGCCTGGAGGCCCAGTAGCCCGTGGCCGTGCCGAGCGCCCAGCCCGCGATTACATCGCTCTGCCAATGATCCTGGTGCTTCAGGCGCGCCAGTCCGTCGTAGAGCGGCAGCGCTTCCAGGGCCCAGATCCATGGATCCTCGTGTGCATAGTGCACGATGATCGGCGTGACGAAGCTCGCCTGCAGCGTCACCTGGCCGCTCGGGAAGCTGTCATAACTGGTGCCTTGGAACCATTTATCCGGGTTGTCGCCTTGGTTGGGCCGCGCGCGCCCGAAGCCGTATTTGAGGATCTCCGCGCTGATCTCCCCCAGGGCTGTGGCATCGATGGATTGCCATAGCGTATGGCCGAAATCATTCTCGCTACCCAACCACAGCGCGCCGCCGACCTCAAACGCGAGAGCCCCGTACTCGACGGCTGTCTCGTAATGGGTTGACCAGATGCCGCTATTGTCGTAGGTCCATTCATGATCGATGCCCAGCGGACCACCACCGGCGTAGGCACAACTCGTGATCAGCGCCAGCAACAGCCAGTGCACTCGCCAGCCACGCACCATTCTCGTAAAGCCTCCCGCGATAGAAATTTCCGATATTGAGGTCAACCGCGTGCCGCACGGCAAGGTATCACAATGAAATCGACTGCGGGCGCGGTACCGAGCCGACGGGCCACGCTCGCACGCAGCCAGACAACGGGCAGTGAGACCTTGCGACGCGCGCTAAGGACCGAGGGACTGCAAGTATCTTGAGACCGCCAACATTGCGACATTGCGACATTCTCTCTCGCTATCGGTATTCGATAGCGAACTTCGATGATACCATCCACGGCATCGTGCCTGTGCAGGATTGATGATCACAACCGCTAAAGGGGCGCCTATCGTGGATCACCGGGAGCTCTACGCCGGGCTCGTCCGCCTCCATGTGCTGTACCACGCATGCAAGGAGGCGGTCTACGGTTTGGAGATGATTGAAGAACTGCGCCGGCATGGGTACGAACTGAGCGCGGGCACGCTCTACCCGCTTCTGCACGGGCTCGAGCGGAAGGGACTGTTGAGGTCGGTGAAGCAACGTATTGGCGGCACTGAGCGAAGGGTCTATCGGGCCACAAGGGCGGGCCGCGCGGCCCTCTCCGCCGCCAAGGCAAAGGTCCGGGAGTTATTCGGCGAATTGTTCGAAGAGGAAGAAGGCGAACCTTGAGCGAGTCGCTGGACGATCCGCTTGCTCGCGGCGCTTCGACGATTGGAGACGAAGATGGAAATCACCTTTCGGGAAGCGCTGACAATCGTGCATGGCATGTTCTTCGGTGCACTGCTTCTGCTCAGCTTCGCGGGAGCCGCCATCGGTCTGTACGCAATCTCGGCCTCGACCAATTCTTGGACGCTGAGCCGCGGCCAGCGCAACTTCTTTTCGGTCTATCTGGCCGTCATGGCGCTACTCGCGTGGGCCGCGGTCCTTCTCGGGGCATACGCCATCTACCCCTGGTACCGTGCTCATCCACCAGCTGGAACGCTCGAGCTGTCCGGATTTCCTCAGCGCCTACTGCTGTCCAAGACTTCCACTGCCGGTTGGCACGACATCGGTATGGAGTGGAAGGAGCATATCGCCTGGCTCGCACCGATCAGCCTGACCGCAGTGGCATATCTGTTCGCGCGCTACGGTAGTGATCTGCGCTTTCACAAGCCACTTCGCAACGCGGCGTTTGCTCTACTCGCGCTGGGCTTCATCGCGGCGTCAGTCGCGGGCTTCTTTGGCGCCATGCTGAATAAGTTCGCACCTGTGCGAGGCGGTCCGAACGTCGTCCTCATGCAGGAGGAAATGTATGAGCGATGATTCGACGCCGAGGCGCGTGAGTGGCCCTGGAGCGGCAGCGGTTCTGGCTGCGGCAATCGGTGGCTTCGCCCTTGGCGTACTGGCACTCGCCGCCGATGCATTCCCCGCGCTCGCGCACATATTGAACTTCTGGAATCCGACTGGACCGCTCTCAGGCGTCACGGATATCGCCATCACCGTATGGTCCGTTTCGTGGTTTGCGCTCTCTCGCCGCTGGGTCGGACGCAATCCTAACTTGCAACGCGTTAATCTGGCGGCCGCGCTGCTGCTTGTCGGGGGGTTACTGCTGACTTTTCCTCCCTTCATGGACCTGTTGCAAGGCAAATGATCGGCTATGCGGACACGCGTTCGGCTTGCGCGCGCGCGGGCACGATCGCATTAGCGCTGGCGTTGGCCGTTCTGCCGCTCCAGACGCTGGCTGGTCCACCGTTTCAAACCGATGACCCTGAACCGGTCGAGCTCGGGCATTACGAGTTCTATGTCTTCTCGAGCAGCGACGGCACGCCGGTCGAGACCGACACGATGGGTCCGGCGTTCGAGTTTAATTGGGGCGCGTTTCCGAATACGCAACTTCATGCCATAGCCAGCTTCGGAGCGGCCATCCCGTCGAATGACCCGACCTATCTTCCGGCTGGAGCGGGGCCGACGACCTATGGCCTGATTGACACCGAACTCGGCGTCAAATACCGCTTCATATCGCAAACCGACAATCGGCCGGAGGTGGGTACCTTTACGATGATCGAGCTGCCGACGGGCAGCTATTCCAGGGGGCTGGGCGTCGGCAAGACCTGGTACAAGCTCCCAATCTGGATTCAGAAGGATTCGGACCCGTGGACGACCTATGGCGGCGCGGGCTACGAACTAGTGCATCAGGTTGATTACAAGAGCTTTGCCTATGCGGGCTGGCTGCTACAACGCGATATTGGCGATAAGTGGACCTTGGGTGGAGAGATCTGGTACCACGGCCCCGAAGGGCTGGCGACGCCGCAGACGCATACAGCCACGATGTTCGATTTTGGGGGCTATTATTACTTCAGCAAGCCGGCTTTCCAGCTTCTGTTCTGCCTGGGCCGCACGGTAGTGGGTCAATCTGAAACTTATGCGTACCTGGGCCTCTACTGGACTTGGGGCAAAGATAACGATAAAAACGAGTCGGCGCCGGCTGATAGGGTCGCCTGGTCCATGTCCGCGAGGGCACCGGCGCAGCCGTCTCCTTAGGGGGATCCAATGAAAACAATCGCGCTGGCCTGTACGTTCTATGTCATCAGCGCCCTGCTAACTACGCTTGTGCTGGCCGCGCCGCTCGCCGAGCGCATCGGTCACTACGTTCCCGCGAACGCCAAACAGATCAGCGCCGTGCATGACGGCGCGGGAACCATGAATTTCGGACCAATCATGGACGACAAGACGCTGTCGACCAACCTGCTGTTTCTGCATCGCGGCATCATTGCCCCGCACAGCGGCATCGGCGAGCATTTCCACAATCATTGCGAGGAGATGTTCGTGATCTTCAGCGGTGAGGCGCAGTTCACGGTCGATGGCCGCACTGCTCTGCTCCAAGCGCCTGCAGGTGCGCCCGACCGCATGGGCCATGCTCACGCGATCTACAACCCGACCGACAAGCCGATCGAATGGCTCAACGTCAACGTCGGCACCTCCAAGGTATATGACGCCTTCAATCTCGGCGACCCGCGCGTCGGCGTGCCACTCGATCCCATACCGCAATTCATCACCATGAAGCTGGATCGCGCCGCGCTCAAACCGCTCGTGCAAATGAATGGCGGCCACGGTACGATCATGCGCCGCCGCGCACTGGGTCCCAGCGTATTCTCCACACCCTGGTCCTATGTCGATCATTTGCTGCTTGCGCCCGGATCGAGTATGGGTACGAGCCGCATGGCCGATTTAAGCGAGGCCTATTACGTGATGGCCGGCGATGGCGCGGTGACGGTGGACGGCGAGACAGCCACGATTCACGCGGGCGATTCGATTCCGGTGGATCTGGGCCAGAGCAAATCATTTGCCGCTACAGGAAATGCGCCGCTTGAACTATTGGTATTCGGCATCGCGCGCGATATGAAGACCAAGGAGGCGTTTGCCGCGGATTCCGCAAACGCGAATTAGCAGGCGCGGCACAAAAGATTCATTGCTAGGCTCGAACAACATACTGATTCTCAAAAAGGAGCGTCCTCCGATGCGCGCAATAATTCTGACGATGACTGCGCTCGCGCTAGCGAGCACCCACGCATTCGCTCAAACGCCGAGCGCTGAGGCGCGTTTGAAAGCGATGAACATCACCTTGCCTGAAGCGCCTAAACCCATCGCCAACTACGTCGAGTGGGTCAGGGAAGGGCATCTGCTGTTTTTGGCGGGGCACACGCCTGACGCACAGTGGAATGGCAAAGGCAAGGTAGGCAAAGACGTGACCGTGGAACAAGGCCGCCAGGCAGCGCGCGAGGTGGGATTGAGACTATTGGCAACCATGCGCGAAGCGCTGGGCAGTCTGGACAAGGTCAAGCGGGTGGTGAGGACCTTCGGAATGGTTAACGCGGGTCCGGGCTTCGGGGAGGAGCCCGCTGTCATCAACGGATGCTCCGACCTGATGACGGAAGTTTTCGGTGATGTCGCCGGCAAGGGCGTGCGCGCGGCAGTGGGTGTAGCCGAATTACCCAACGCCGTGCCGGTCGAGATCGAGATGATTGTTGAAGTCAAAGACTAGTGCGCAAGTCCGATATTGCCGTTGCATCACTGTGGCTGGCCATGCTCGCGGCCGGCCGCGGTTGGGCGCAGGCGCCAGCGCCGTCGCCGCAGGAACAACTGTCTCCCGCGGCCGCGCAGTGGTGGGCTGACATCAGCGCCCTTGCTGATGACCGCATGGAGGGTCGGCTGACCGGATCGGGCGGATATCTGCACGCCGCCGATTATGTGATCTCCCGCTTGCGTTCTGAGGGTCTACAACCCGCGGGCGTGTATGGATATCTGCAGCCAGTGGCTTTCGAGCAGCAAGTTGTAGATCAAGCCGCCTCGAGTGCTGAACTGGTGTCGATGGATGGCACCTCAACGCCGTTGCATATCGGCGAGGATGCGCTGATCAGCGCCACAGGTGCTGCGCGACCGCCTTACGTCAATGCGCCCACGGTGTTCATCGGCTATGGGCTGCATCTGCCGCAGCAGGGCTATGACGATTTCGCCGGCATAGATCTGAAAGGCAAAGTCGCTGTCGTTCTCAGTGGTGGCCCGGCTGAGATCAGCGGGTCGATCAAGGCGAACGCTCGCTTCGCACGACCGAGACTCCTTGCCGAGCGCGGCGCCGTAGGGCTGATCAGCCTTACGACTGCGCATCAGGTCGAGATTCCCTGGACGCGTCTGAAACTACTCTCAAGCCAGCCTGGCATGTATCTCGCCGATGCCAAATTGCGCGACGTGAAAGACGGCTTTCTCCTCGCGACCGTGGACCCCGAGAAATCGGAGCTCTTGTTCAAAGGCTCGGGGCATACCTTTGCCGAGCTCAGCGCCGTGGCTGATGCCTCCAAACCGCTGCCGCGATTCGAGCTGCCGCAACACATCCGGGCAACGGTTGCCGCGCACCGCGAACCATTGAGCTCACCGAATGTCGTTGCCAAGCTGCCGGGCCGCGATCCCAAGCTCACCGCGCAATATGTGGCGATCTCGGCGCACCTGGATCATCTGGGTATCGGTGAGCCCATCAACGGCGATCGGATTTACAACGGAGCGATGGATGACGCCTCGGGGGTGGCCTCCGTATTGGACATCGCACACCGACTCAGGAGCGCAGCGACTCCGCCGCGACGTTCGATTTTGTTCGTCATCGTCACGGGCGAGGAAAAAGGTCTTTTGGGATCGCACTATTACGCCGTATATCCGACCGTTCCCCAGGGCTCGATCGTGGCGGATCTCAATCTCGACATGCCGCTGCCATTCTGGCCACTCAAAAGCGTAGTTGCATTAGGCGACGGCGAAAGCACGCTCGGCGCCGATGCGCGGGCGGTCGCGTCCGACCGAGGTCTGACGCTACTGGCCGATCCGCTGCCGGATCACAACATCTTTATTCGTACCGACCAGTTCAGCTTCGTACGCGAGGGCGTACCGGCGCTGGCCTTTTGGTTCGGTTATGCCCCAAACACGCCGGAGTTTCAGTTCGTCATCCGTTGGCTCAACACGCGCTACCACTCCCCGTCCGATGATCTCGAGCAACCGGGAATATCCAAGGAAGACGCGGTGAAGCTCGATGAGTTTGTTGCCGCGCTCGCGCTGCGGGTGGCCGATGCGGATACGCGTCCTGAGTGGTTACCCACCAGCATTTTTCGCCGCGACTCGACTCATTGAGAAGCGCGGCTAGACCTTAGTGGGCAACCAGACGGTAGTTCTTACTGCTTCACGAATTTCTCGACTTTTCCGCCGAGCAGCCCCAGATAGACATCGCCATTGGCAGCGACCGCTGCCCCGTGCGACTCCGTACTGCCCTCTCCCGGTAACCTGCCGATGACGCTGCCATTCAAATCGCGCAGCACTCCACCGCTCCAGAGATGCTGGTCCTTGGTCATAACCAGCGCGGAGACTCCGCCGGTGTGGTCCCACTCAGTTACAAACCTGCCATCAGCTTCGAAGACTTCAATTCGTTGGTTCTCTCGATCGGTCACATAAATTCGACCCCTGGCATCGATTACGAGATTGTGAGGAAGTTGGAATTGACCAGGACCATTTCCTCTGGCACCAAACTGGCTTAGATATTTTCCCTGCGGCGAAAAGCGCACGATCCGCGCATTACCGTAGCCATCGCTGACCAAGATATCTCCGTTCGAAGCGACGGCCACATCGGTCGGCAGATAGAACGTATCGGCGCTCATACCAGCTTTACCTTTGGTACCGAGCGTCATGATCGTGTGTCCCTGCGGATTCAACTTATAAACGACTTGCCCCGGCGCATCGATCACCCAGATGTTGCCCGCCGAATCGGTTCGAATCTCGTGCGCTCCACAATTGCTGCAGCCGGACGGGCCATAGACGGCCTGATAGGCTGACATCGTGGCCGTGCGATCTGCCTGTTGCATAGGCATGATCTTGCCCTGACTGAATTTGACATCTCCCCAGGGGCCAACAAGATCTCCATTGGGCTTGTATTCCAAAATGGCATCATCGCCGCGATGTAGCACCAGGACATTGCCATTCTGCTCGACGGTCACACCGGGCACTTGCCAGTAATTCCACGGGCCAGCTGGAAGGCCTTTGTCCCCGAGGGCTGGCTTCGGCCACTCTGGTACCGCCTTGTAATTCAACACGGGCGCATCCCAACCCGGTTTGACGGCACCAGTTTGTTGAGCCAACGTAATGCCGGCAGAACAAAGCAGACAAAGAATCATTACTGAAGAGCGAATAACGCACATACGGCGCTCCTTGGCCGCCTTGCGCGTCCGCGCCGACGGCCGTTGTGGCTTAGAATATTCCCGGTGCAGCCCCCTGCGGCATTAGATCATACGGGAGGGTCCATGGCGAAGAAGACCAAGAAGAAGAGGAGCGCACCAAAGACAGGTAGCAGAAAAAAGCGCACCGCAAAGCGCGCGCCAGCTCGGAAGGGACCTCCCGAGCTCTCCCCGGCGCGCCTACTGCAGCTCGGGCTCGGGTTCTGGGCCTCGCGCGCCTTCCTGAGCGCCGTCGAGCTCGGCGTATTCTCGCTGCTGGCCAAGGGGCCGCTGGATGAGTTCGAGCTTCGCAAGCGGCTCACGCTGCATGAGCGCTCCGCGCGTGACTTTCTTGACGCATTAGTCGCGCTCGGTGTCCTGCGACGCGATGCGGGCAAATACCGCAATGCGCCCGACGCGAATCAGTTTCTCGACCGTGCCAAACCGGCCTATGTTGGCGGCATGCTTGAGATGGCGGCCGTGCGCCTGTACCCCTCCTGGGGCTCACTGACTGAAGCCCTGCGGACCGGGGTTCCGCAAAACGAAGCGAAGAGCGGTGGCGACCTGTTCGCCACGTTGTATGAAGACGAGGATCGGCTACGCGGATTCCTTGCCGCGATGACCGGCGCGAGCATGGGCGCGGCGCGGGCGATCGCCGCCGAGTTTCCCTGGCGCAAGTACCAGAGCTTCGTAGACGTCGGCGGCGCCCAGGGCTGCGTACCGGTGCAGCTTGCGCTCGCCCATCCGCATCTGAAGGGGGCAGTATTCGACCTGCCGGCGGTCGAGCCAATCTATTTGGACTATGTGCGCTCGTTCGGTCTCGAATCGCGCCTGAATTTTCGCGTCGGAGATTTCTTCCGCGATCCGATGCCGTCGGCCGACGTGCTGATCATGGGACACATCCTGCACGACTGGAACTTGCAGGAGAAACATCTGCTTTTGCAAAAGGCCTACGCCGCATTGCCCAAGCACGGCGCGCTAATCGTCTATGACGCGATGATCGATGACGCGCGCAAAAGCAATGTGATGGGGCTGCTCATGAGCCTGAACATGTTGATCGAGACGCCAGGGGGATTTGATTACACCCCCTCCGACTGTCGCGGCTGGATGAAAACGACGGGATTCCGCAAGACGTCGGTCGTTGCTCTGACGCCGGTGGATTCCATGGTGGTTGCCACCAAGTGAGCAATCGACATACGCCTCGGGAGGTTTTCTGGGGCGTATAATTCACGCCACTGCGATAACCGCCCTAACGGTTACCTCTTACAATACTGCCAGGGGGCACAAATGCAGATTCACATCCAGGGAGCGGTCCGAAGGCCCTCAGTGCTGGCCGCGACCGCACTGCTCGTGCTCGTAGGGCCCGCCCCGGCGCGTGCTGCCGATGTCAACGCGGGCCGGACGGCATTTCGCCTGCAATGCGCCCTGTGCCACAGCGCTGAGCCGAACGACGGCGGCGGTGGTGATGCGCCTAACTTGATGAGCGTTGTTGGCCGGCGCGCGGCCGGATTACCGAATTATCCCTACTCGAAGGCGCTGACTGATTCCGGACTCACCTGGGACCGGGCTACTCTGGATCGCTTTTTGAACTCGCCCGCAGCGATGGTGCCGGGCTCGACGATGCGCATGGCGGTGACGGACCAAAATACGCGCGCAAACATCGTGGCGTATCTTCAGTCGGTGGGCGCGACGAGCGCGACGGCGAATGTGGCGCCTGCAATGACTACGGCGCACCCGAAAGCGGGCTCGGAGGACTGGCGGCAGGATGTGCCAGGGCGAGTGCATCGGGTCAACGTTGCGAATTTGCCACCCCCGTTTGACACGCCCTCGAACGCTAACCGCTCGAGGATCGTCCCAAAGCCGCAGGGCGCGAAGCTGCGGGTGCCTGCGGGTTTTGCAGTCAATGTATTTGCCAGCAACCTGCAGGCCCCACGCACCATGCGTCTGGCGCCGAATGGCGATATTTTTGTCGCAGAAACCGCCGCCGGTCGTATCAAAGTCATGCGGCCCTCGATCGACGGCACCAAAGCGAGAAGTGTCACGATCTTCGCTGAGGGCTTGACCGGTCCTTTTGGCATCCAGTTCTTTCCGGTCAGCAGCGCGCCGCAGTGGCTGTATGTGGCGGAGAACAATCGCGTCGTGCGCTATGCGTACAAGGTGGGCGACACGCGGGCATCCGGTGGTCCTGAGGTCGTTGTCAAAGAGCTGGCGCCGGACAGCCGCTTTGGCCACAGCACGCGCGACATCGCTTTCTCTGCCGACGGCAAGCGCATGTTTGTCTCGGTGGGGTCGGGCTCGAATGTTGCCGAACAGATGGCGAAAAAGACGGTGGCCGAGGCACAGGCCTGGGAAGCCGAGCACGGTCTGGGGGCGACCTGGGATACGGAGACCAATCGAGCGGATGTGCTCGTGTTCGATGTCGGCTCGGACAAGCCGGGCAAGGTTTTCGCCACTGGCATTCGCAATTGCGTGGGCCTGACCATAGAGCCACAAACCGGCGATCTCTGGTGCTCGACCAACGAGCGCGACTTGCTCGGCGATGATCTGGTACCGGATTACTCAACGCGCGTTAAGGAAGGGGCCTACTACGGCTGGCCATGGTATTACATGGGCAACCACGAGGATCCGCGCCTCAAGGGAGAGCGACCGGATCTCGCCGGCAAGGCAACCGTCCCGGACGTACCCTACACGTCGCACTCCGCCGCTCTCAACCTCCTGTTCTACACCGCGAGCTCAGGGCGTTCGGCCTTTCCGAAGGAATATCTCGGCGATGGCTTCGCGGTGCTTCATGGCTCGTGGAACCGCGCGCTGCGCACCGGCTACAAGGTCGTGCGGCTGCGTATGAATAATGGCGTGCCCACCGGTGAGTACGATGATTTCATGGTCGGTTTTATCGTCAATAACGCAGATGTCTGGGGTCGCCCCGTCGGCGCGGTGGTCGCGAGCGATGGCTCGCTGCTGATTAGCGACGATGCCAGCAATGAGATCTTCCGGATCTCGTATCGCCACTGAGCCGGCAGACGAGAAATGCGCGTTAAGGCTCTCGTTCGCGCGGGCATAGTGCTCCTGGGCTGCATCGGCCTGGCTGCCCATGGCGGCGCCCGTGGCTCGACGCCGTCCGCGGCGGCGCCTTCCGCCACGATAGCCGTGCTCTCATCGCGCCCTGAGGTCGTCAGTGGCGGCAATGCGCTCATTGGCGTGACGGTGCCGTCCGCGGCCGCCTCGAATTTGCTCGCGATCACATTGAACGATGCCGATGTGACCGCCTCGTTCAGGCCCGATGGATCCGGCAGACTCATGGGGCTCATCGGTGCACTGCGGCTTGGTGCGAATTCGATTCGGGTGAGTGGCCCGGGGTTGGGGCCAAAGGAACTGATCCTACAGAACCATCCGATCATCGGGCCGGTACTCGCCGGCCCGCACGAGCAGCCGTTCTATTGCATGACAAGCCAGTTTACGCTGCCGGCCTCGACGCTGACGCTCGGAGCGCCGATCGATGCGGACTGCTCCGTCCCCACGCGTGTGGATTATGTGTATCGCACCGCTGCTGGCCAGTTTAAACCGCTGCCTGCGGGCGCTGGGCACCCTGAGGATCTCGCGCAGACCACGACCTCGGAAGGTAAAGCGGTACCCTATATCGTGCGAGTCGAGACGGGCACGATCAATCGCGCGATCTATCAGACCGCAATTCTGTCTGATCCAGCCACCGAGCGCGCAATCACGCCGTTCACGCCACCCGCGGCATGGAATCATAGGCTCGTCTATACCTTAGGCGGCGGCTGCATTGGCGGCTGGTACATACAGGGTCACACTACTGGGAACACGACCATCCTCGAAGACCTGATGTTGCGCCAAGGCTATGGCGTAGCCTCTGCCTCCTTAAACGTCTACGGCAACAACTGCAATGATCTGATCGCGGCCGAGACGCTCTCGATGGTCAAGGAGCAATTCCTCAAAACCTACGGGCCGGTGAAATTCACGATCGGAGTGGGCTGTTCGGGCGGTTCGCAACAACTGCACCCGATCGCAGACGAGTACCCTGGACTCGTTGACGGCATCATCGTGGGCTGCAGTTTCCCCGAGGTCCTGATGGCTCAGATTACGAACCAGTCCGATGCGGATCTGTTTGCACACTATTTCTCCAACAGCAAGCTGAAATGGAGCCTTGAGGAGCAGGCGGCGGCCACGGGCTACCCCAATGCGACGACGCCTGCCAACGTCGGCTATTACGCCATCCGTATCAAAGCCCAGGGCGGCTCGTGCGTGGATCAGGTTCCAGCCGCAGTGCGCTTCGATCGTGCCACCAATCCGAACGGCGTTCGTTGCGATATCTACGATCACTACGTCAATGTGCTCGGACGCGATCCAAAAACGGGATCCGCACGCCGTCCGATCGACAATATCGGTGTGCAATATGGGCTCGGGGCCTTGAACGAGGGTGCGATCAGTACTCAGCAATTTCTGGATCTGAATCGCTCGATCGGCGGCTACGATCAGGACGGCAACTACGCGGCCGGCCGCAGTGTCGGCGACGTCACGGCGATCCGGCACATCTATGAGACGGGCCGTGTGACTTACGGCGGCCTGGGCCTGAAGAGCACGCCCGTGATCGATTATCGAGGCTACGTGGACCAACCGGAGAACTCAAACGAGGTGCATTCACGCGTTCATTCTTTTTCTTTGCGCGAGCGGCTGCTCGAGGTCAACGGCTCGTTCGCCAATCACGTGATGCTCGTTGAATCCGGGATGCCCGGGACTACGGGCCAATTCGGCGACGCGAGCCCTGTGCTCTCGCACGCGCTGACACAGATGGACGAATGGCTGACGAATTTAGCCACCGGCGCAGGCCGGAGCGGTCTACCCCAGACCCTGGCACAGATCGCCCAGGCAAAGCCCGCCGATCTGCAGGATGCCTGCTTCACCAACAATGGCGCGGTCAAGATCACCGAGTTGCAGGTCTATCGCGGCGACACAGCCTGTAACCGGCTCTATCCCGCATTCTCGATGCCACGGCTCGTGGCCGGGGAGCCATTGACCAACAACGTGCTCAAATGTCAGCTCAAGCCGATCGACCAGCACGACTACAAAGTGCGATTCGCCGATAGCGAGATATCCGAGCTCAAAGAAATCTTCCCTGCCGGTGTTTGCAACTACCGGATTGCGGGGATCGAACAGGTGCCGACTCGGGGGACCTGGCAGATCTTTTCCTCACCGCCTCACTGATTGAGCAGCGGAAAGTCCTTGGCGGGACGCGGACCCGGCAACGAGCTCAGATACGCGTGGATGTCCGCGACGTCCTGATCCGACAATACCTGTTCCTTGTACGCGGGCATGTCGTTCAAGCCCATACGTACCAGCACTTTGAATCCTTCCAGCGGAATCGCTATGTGAGCCAGCGCTGGGGCCGCATAGTTGAAGTTACCGCCCTGCCCTACGCGGCCATGACATTCATAGCAGCCAA
>Ga0302324_100001167_pt1 | contig 64643 bp, 51 predicted proteins | sample Palsa_T0_1_FD_201949 | JGI IMG/M metagenome (GOLD analysis project Ga0302324, IMG submission 201949) | Peat permafrost microbial communities from Stordalen Mire near Abisko, Sweden - Palsa_T0_1 | ecosystem: Environmental > Terrestrial > Soil > Palsa > Peat permafrost | place: Sweden: Abisko...
GGAAGCGGTTGAGTCATTTGACGTCGACGCTACCGAGATCAGTTTGTTAGCTCAGGTTTTTTATCACTTGAGTCTATCCGACCCATCATTTGCGGAAAGGTTTCGAAAAGCGTTCAACGAAGCTGACCCAACTTTTCCGATGTCCGGCAATGACCGTGAACTGATTGTATTGGCCGGCGCTGGGTTGGTGGACGTAATACAGCGCCGGTCACGGGATATTGCTGATTTGGCTGCGCTGTGCCTTGTATGCGGAGCGGCGCAGAACGTGCGCACCGCAGCCGTCCCGCAAATTCCTGAGATCGCTGCCAGCTACCTCGGTCAGAGGTCTGTGCAACGGGCCAAGCCGGAGGAGGATGGCAAAGAAGAAGCGCTGTTGAAGGCACTCGCTGAAGCGGGTGAGCCGCTCAGCGAGCTGGCTCCCGAGTTTCAAAAACTACAGTTGGAATTTCCTATCGTTTCAGAAGAATCCAACATGTTGTGGTGGTTGGTTTCGGAAACCAGCCGAGACGTAAAGCAACGCTGGGGCGAAATGCCGCTTGGTATGGTTTGCATGCTCACAGGTAAGGAACTCGCTGACTTGACCCGGATAATTCCCGGTCCTATCGCGGCACGCGCATTTTTGGACCGAGCAATCCGGTCTGGTCGGAACAAGGTCGCTGCTTTAATCTCCATCACGGATGTTGTGAATGACACAGCCAAGACGTGGCGCGACTCCCATTTCGCGAAGGCGGTCCCGACCGGGCTAGAAGGTATTCTACCCCTGACACATGCCGTAATCGTTTCGGTTCAAGCTTCTGATGACAGCGCATGGCGACCTATCTTCAAGGCCGCAACTGGCATCGCCGCGACTGCGAAAGGTAATCCTGACGCGATAGCGTACCAATTCTACTTGGAGCAACTTGCCGCTCGCTCTTTCACTGAAATGAAGGAATCGCGATGACGACGCCTCCGCAAGTACCACCGAGTGCTCCCGTGCCGTCGCTGTCGCAGCCCTCGGCGGCTACAACCGTGCCAGATGTCATCGATTTGCCGAGTGGGAATGAGCTAGATGCTTCAGCCGCCGCAGAACTGCAAGGTGCTCAACAAACGCGATTGATCGTGGTCGCGGGGCCAGTTGGAGCGGGCAAGACGACACTGATAACTACTCTGCATGATTTGTTCCAGACCGGAAAGATTGGTGGTTACGCTTTCTCTTGGTCAAGGACGTTGCCCGCATTTGAGCGACGATGCCATCTGTCCAGAATTGCCTCAGAACGATCAGTTCCAGACACGGAACGCACCAAATTCGGAGACGTGCGTTACCTCCATATTCAAATTTCAGGCCCTGAATTGCCCGACAATCTGCTTGATCTATTGTTCACAGATGTTTCCGGTGAGTCCTTCGAACTGGCACGTGACTCGATAGCAGAGTGCCAACGGCTACATTTTTTGAAAGTGGCAGACGACTTCTTGCTCCTGATCGATTGCGAGAAGATCATCGACCGCAAGAAGCGTAATCAGGTGATACATGACGCGACGCTGTTACTTCGCTCCTGCCTCGACAGCGGAATGCTAGGCGCTTCTTGTTTCGTGGACGTCCTTTGGACGAAATACGATTTCGTCGCGGCCGCAGGCAACGGGGAACATGCTTCGTTTCTCGAAAAAGCTACGCAAGAATTCCAGAAGCAGTTCAGTTCGCGGGTTGGAAAGTTGTCGTTTAGGAGAGTCGCAGCGAGGCCAGCGGATGTTGATGGACTCGAATTTGGATACGGACTCCCAGAACTTCTTCAAGAATGGGCGACGGAATCGCCGCGTGACCGAACAATGGACCTCCTTCCTGATGAAGAGTTAGGGTCCCGTGAAAGCGAGAAGTTTCTGCAACGACATTTTAGTTCTGAGTCGGACTCAAAATGACTGAATCGGCCTTAAACCAGTTCGTGATGATCGGGCTTCCAGCGACGGGGAAAACGAGTTTTCTCGCAGCGCTTTGGTATTTGGTCCAGCATGGGGAGGTTGAGCACAGGTTAGCGCTTGAGCGTATGGAAGGCGACAGTAAACACCTGAATCAAATCTCAAGTTTGTGGGCGAGTTTCGAAGTCGTTCCACGGACGTCCACTGGCATTGAACGAACCGTTTCTATGGTTTTGAATGATACCGTCAAGCAGAAGACCATCACTCTGACTTTCCCGGACCTCTCCGGGGAATCATTCATGTCGCAGTGGATTGATCGGCACTTCACGCCGAGCTATGACGAATTCCTGAAGGATTCGGTTGGGGGAGTTTTGTTCATCAGTCCCCTGAACTATCACAAGCCAGTTCGGATCGCTTCGGCGATGCCGTTGCTGAAAGAAATGGGTGAGGCGGGACAGTCCGACGGGGCGAAGGATGACGAGGGTTCTATACTGTGGGACCCCACTCAAGCGCCTACGCAAGTGCAATTGGTGGAACTACTACAATTCATCGCGGGGCGTGAGTATTTCAAGCCACCGTTCCGGTTGGCTCTGGTAATCTCTGCTTGGGACGAATTGTTGAAGGGCGCAAAGACCAGCCCCGCAAAATGGCTGGCAGACGAGATGCCGTTTCTCGCCCAGTTCTTGGAGAGCAATCGGCGGCTGTTCGATTTCAATGTGTATGGTGTCAGCGCTCAAGGCGGTGACTACAATAAGGGCGGAGATGAACTGGCCGGGCTCACTGCATCTGAGCGAATCCTCATTGAGGGAGACGGCGTGACAAATGCCCACGACCTGACAGAACTGTTGACATGGTTAATGCGCTGACATCGGACGCCGCCAATTTGCAGATAGGCGAAGTCCACCAATTCTTGCACGGCTACTCAGACGGTCATCGGCTCATCGAGGGTTCGGTAAAGCTTCCGAGTGAACTCGCACGATTGATGCTCAAAATGAGCGACCTGTCGGGCAGTAGTGTCGTCAGCGGATTTGAACGGTATATCACGGGCTATCCGCTGGAATCTATCAACGCGTACGCATTGGCAATGACTTGGTATGCGCCGGAAATGCCGCGACCCGGCTGCGTATGGACACACACAATTGCGGTTCCAATGCAAACGCTGGCGTCCATTTCCTCTCTCGCGTCGCTCACGAAATTATTCACGCGACCCACGCGTGGCTTCCTTAAACGCGATTACGCTGCAACCATTCCTTTCGAGCCCGGTTCCACGCAGACAACTGTGCTTGGACCAGTCCGGAAAGACCATCTCGTGTCGATTTTCTCTGCTTACTACGGGTCTCAGCAGCCAACCCCAGTGGTTTTGGTTGCCCAAGATTCTGACGAATTTTCTGATGCCATTTTTGCTCTTTGGTCGCAACAATGGCCGCGCCTTCGACAGAGATTTTCGTTTTGCACTGGTTCACTTTCTGGAAGGAGTCTCGATGGCCATGCCTTCGATATTCAATGTTCTCCGCCGATTGTGGCGAAAGATGTCGCTCGCGAGGCGACGGTGGAGCCGTTTCGAGTGGAACCGATACTCATACCTTCTCACGATAGTGCCTCCTCGCCAGACTTGGCGTCTGCAATAGATGACGCCTCGATCTCCAATGGCGGACCATTTCGGGCCTTCTTGTGGGCATCCGTCGATGAAGGTACTGACCGAAAAGACGTTTCATTTTTCACGAAAATCTACGATGCGGTGACCACATCCCACACCGTGGACATCCTGATTCACTTGGTGGCACAGTCCTTTCCCGAACCAAACGGAGGTGCCCGCTTAAAGCAGTTGTTGTTTGGAAGTGACCGACCCGACGTTGTGACCCGCAATTACGAAGATCGAGACATCTTATTTTCATTAGCTACGACAACAGATTTTCAAATCTTCGATTCCGAAACGCTCTCAATCGAGAACCGTGTAACTCGCCTCTGTGCCACTAAACCGACCGAAGCGCAGTGGTTACTAGGACAGCTTTTGGGACGGACATTAAATTCTCTTGGCGAGAACATGCTGTCCGCTCTCATTGCCCATATGGATTCAGATACGGCTAGAGAAATAACGCGAGAACGGCCAAAATTCCTTCCCGGCCTTTTTCGAGCGAGGCCGGACTTGGCGCGCTCTCCCGAACTTTGGAACTTAGGTGGTGATCGCAAACGCGAGCTATTTGAGGCAGTGGTCGGGCAAAAGGAATTAGACTCATCTTCCGTTCACGGAATAGTTGCAGCGCTGCTCAACAGCAATTCGGAAGCCTTCCTTCGCCGGTCCGTCGATCTTTGGGGTAAGGAGGCAGTCTTCTCAGTTCTCGATTGGGTCGAATCCCATGACGGGCGACTGTCCCGAACTTCCCGCGACGCTCTCTCCAACCAGCCAGAGTCTGTGATGGATTGGATTCAAGAGAGGCCTAGTTCTTCATCAGCTTCTCTCGTGGCTGCTGCGCATGTTGTTGCGCCGTATGTTAGCCGAGTTTCGCGAAGAGATTCCGAGGTGTGGCTTCGCACATTTCGTGATGTTCAAGGAACGGCATCCGATTCTGAGAAGGACTATTTGGCGAGCTTCTTATTGGCGCTTGGGTTTTGCAATGCACCTCCCGCACCTCTCGATCTTGTCGCGGAGTCGTATCAGCGAGTGCATCAAGCTGCGTGGGTGGAAAGACTGAGTGACGAAGCATGGAGTCTCGTGGAACCGTTTGTTCCAGAATTGCCGTGGTGGGCGAGTTGGGATAAATGTGAACGCTTAAACCGAGGGCTGATCGTGGCTTTTTTACATCATCGCTGGCCTCCAAGCGCGTTGAAACGGAGGATAAAGAATTACCGCCCACCGAAGAGTACCACCGATCTGTTCGAACAAATCTTGGAGAGCGCACGAGACGTTAGAGGTGGAAGAGAATTTGTCCGCAATGTAGAAGGGGATACCTGACAAGCTAAAATCGTTAAGGATGTTTGGGTTTTGTCTTCAGCAAAAAGCTTCCGCACCTTTTCCTCCTGCTCGCCACAGAGCCGAATGGTAAATCCCCACCCTTGGATCACCGGGGATTCGACTGCGCAACAAACGCCATACCGAGGCCAAAGCCTAGACCATGGACTATGCGCGAGCAGACCTCCCGACAGACGAATCAGTTCACAAGTTCTTCTGATAGTCACTGTGTTTCCTGATCCAGTACCAAGGAAGCCGAGCGAAGCTGCAATGACTTTGGGTTCAGGTTTTTCCGTTTGCCTTGAGACGCGCCAGCAGGTTCAGTTCCCAGCGCATGTTCTGCTCGTCCCAAACGATTTCCTTGCGAGAAATCCTGAGAACGTTCCGGTTCCATAGAAGGACGTGCGCGTGCTTATCGTTCACGTGCTCAACCAGTGCAATACCCCGACCGAGGATCGCCACGCGGTCGCCACGCTTGATGCGACGTTCCTCTTGACGGACTGCATACCAACTTTTGCCCCTCTGAACGAGTAGGTCGAGTGCCGTCAGTTCATAACCCGAACCCTTGACCCACAGTGGCATATTTCCTTTTCTGCCAATCAGGTGGATGTCGCAGCCGAATGCCGCCAACGCCTTGAGGCGTGGTTCCAGCATGCTCATGCTGACGGGCAACATCTCCAGCGGCAAGAAGAAGTTCTTGGGGCAGGCGTATTGGGCACGCCATCCCAGCTCGTGCTCCACGACGGTGCCCCACAGATAGACTTCGCCGTGTATGCCGAACCCGGCGTAGCCAGCGGTTCGAAGATCCGCGTGACTCTTTGCTGCGTAGATGCCGCAAGTGCAGGTCATCTGCGGCGCGTCGTGGACATCATGCGCTGCGCCCCTCACGGATGCCCTGCATGCGGCCGCCAGCGACCGACCCGGATGCCACGGCTGCCCGGAGAGCGACCTCAACCCATTAGCGTCCAACTGCCACGCACGATAGGCGACAACCGGCGAAATGTAGTCTGGTACTCTCATCGCTTGGCTGGCACCTGCTGAGGCTCCGGTTCTGGCTGAGGCGCCGGCTCTGGCTCAGGCTGCATCTGCGGATCACTCACTGGAAGTTCCAGCGGTTCTACCACAATCGTCCGAAGGGGGGCACCGATCTGCATATTCACTTTCTCCCTCAAGTCCAGAATGTCCGTCTGATGGACGGCAGGCCACTCCGCCGTGCGCGGCAGAGCCTTGCTTCGTGAACACGCCGTCACAGATCAAACACCGCCGCATGTCCTGACTGAGGGCGACGAAAATCTTGCCAATCACTTCGTCGTTTCGCGACCGTCGCATCCCGCCTGCCTTGGCTTCAGTGGTCATCGTCTGGTCGGAAATCCTGAGAGACCCAAGTAAGGGCGATCCTTCTTCCGCTTGCCCGCTGCCCAGAGCAGCCGTTTGCGGAAATGCGAATACGCCAGCCTCATCATCCTGAGGTCGCCGCCACGATCTCGCCACTCGTCCATGAACATTGCTACTAGCCGATTCTCGGCAGTCTCAAGCTCCCGCATGAGGGCGAAGGTGCGTTTCTCCTCATCGTCCCACTGGCTCTCAAGCTCGACGAATATGAGTTGTGCCTCCCTCATCTCGATCTCACTCATCTGTTCTCCCTGAGTTCATTAGGTGACAAACGTATAAGTTCGTCACCAACCCACTCCGGCTGAACTCGACTGCGCAAGGTCAACAGCTTCAACAACTGGGGCTGGTGGCGGCATGGAGCCTCTGTCACCAGTCCTGTTCCGGTTAACCAATTTGCAAACAAGGCTTCGAGAAATACCCCACTTCTTGGAAACAGCCGTCAGGGTCATCCCGCTGAGTCGGTCGCGAACAATGGCCGCCCGATCTATGTTCATTGGTGCGCGTCCGATTCGTACCCCATCAAGCTTGGCTCGTCGCATGCCAGCCAACACTCGCTCGCGAATCAAGTCCGATTCGAGTTCGGCAATTGATCCAATCAGCGTCAAGAAGAGTCTCCCCATCGGGCCGCTCGTGTCCACATTTTCTCGTCGGGAGATGAAGACGACCCCTAGACTGTCGAACTCGTCCATGACTTGCAGGAAGTGCTTCACACTTCGTGCGACTCGGTCGAATGCAGCAACGAGCACCACGGAGAACTTCTTCTTCCGTGCATCCGCGATAAGGGCGTCGAGACCCGGACGCCTCGCTCTTTTCCCTGAGACTCCGCTATCTCGATACTCTTGCACGACCTCCAAGCCACGCTGCGTCGCAAGTTCGCGGAGATCATATAGCTGGCTTTCGACGTGCTGGTCGGCGGTGCTGACGCGAACATAAATGGCGGCTGTTTTCATTGCGTAGAGTCCTCCCCTTGTCGTTAGCCTTTGGATGGAGCCGGATTGCGTCTGTGTTCGTTAGCGCGTCGGCGCAGCCGATCCACAGCCGCAAGGCAGATCGTTGATTCGGGGGAGAAAATGTTCAAGCATGCCCCGACCTCATCGTCCAGCAGCTCTCCGATGTCGCAATCTTTCAGCTTGCTCAGGCGCTTTGTCAGCTCAGCTGAAATCAGCAGGGAGGCTGCGAAACGCTCCACCGGGTTTGTTGAGCGCAATCGCTGCCTCTGACTCTGAATTAGTTGACGAATCGTCAGGTTCAGTCCCTCTAGTCTTGGTATACGGGCGCTTTGGAAAAATCGTCCAGAAAGCAGAGTGCGTGTTACCGAAGATTTCTCCCAAAACCAGACGAAATATCCGAGTCGCCCGTATACATAGACATGGCTCGAAGCGGCGAAGTGAACGACACCATCGAGTGCCCGCTGTGTTGCGGTGCGGGAATACTGAAGCGCACTGAGGTTTTAGATCGCCTCGGAGTCAAGGACTTCGCCCGCGTAGCCCAACTGAGTGCCGAAGAAGCCTTCCGACTGCTCGCGCAGAAGCACAGTCACGACCAGCAAAACGTATGGTCTCGCTTCGAAACGGAACTCGCAAAACGAACCGCCGAGATCACGGGGCGTCACAAGGACGAACTGCGCTCGACTCAGTCCGACAGGGATGACCTCACTCGCCGAGTCGAAGACTGTCTAAGAGAAGTCTCCCAGCTTCGCGAACGCAACCACCAACTAGAAACCGAAATGGCGAAGGTCGCAAGGGTTGGCAAGCGCGAGGAGATCAGCTTCGAGGAAGAAGCGCGGACATGGGCGGGCATCGCAGTCAGCGAGAAGTTGCCGAAGAACGGCGACTATGTCTTGGCATATCGTGATCCCAGCGGCGCTCCGCTGGAGCCCTGCATTCTCGTTGACAACAAGGACAAGGCGACCATCAGCGAAGGCGATATTAGGAAACTGATCCGCGACGCGAAAGAACGTCGCAGCCCGGTCGGGATCATCGTCGCGAAGGAAGAAAGTCAGCTTCGGCAGCTTGACCGAGAACGGCGCTGGGGTCAGGAGGAAGGTGTCTGGGTTCTGCGAACTACCCGCCACTGGCTGCCGCGAGACCTAGAAGTTCTCAAACCCGTCTTCGAGCGCATGAGAACAGAGGGGCCAAACTTTCTCCAGCGGAACTCTGTGCTCGCGGAGGAGGTCCGCCGTACCTTCATTGATCTGGACGAAATCGGGAAAGAGCTGAAGAAGGCTGCAAAGGCCGTCGAGGCTGCATCGGGGCTGACCGTGAAGCACAGAGCACGAGTGCAGACGCTTTGCGACGATGCCGTGCTGCCTTCGATACCCCAAACGGCCGGCGTATAAGCCAGTTGGAAAAGAGAGGGATGGGAATGAAGAGAATCCTGAGATTTCTTATTCGGATGCTCATGCTGAACATCGTGCTGGTGCCCATCGTGGTGCTGGGCCCGATGCTCTACGTGATTCCATTCTTCTGCATTGTCGCGAATCTGGAAGGCAACTTCTCCGGGCTGGCGAAGCTTTACTTCTGGCTCGGCCCGTTGTCCTGTGCGTTCTGGACGCTGCTCTCCTGCCATTGGCCGACCGTCCGCAGGGCGCAGCGCGAAGGTCGACTAGCGACTTGGCGCGAGAGCGAGGGCGGCATCGTGTGTACTGTCACGAAAGCAGCTCTATACATGTTCGCGGGACTCTTCGGCTCGTTCTTTACCGAGATCATGTTCTTGGTCGTGTTCCGCTTTCGCCCCGGCAACCCGTATGGAGAAATGCTGTGGTTCACCATTCTGCCATTCGCGACCTTTGCCCCGGTTATTCTGCTCTGGCTGAGTCGTTGGATGCGGGGCAGGAAGCAGGGGGACTGGATTAGCCGAGCGAAAAATGACCGCGACCTGCAAGACCAGTTGCATGATGCTTCTCTGTATGCGAAGAACCTGGGCACCGGAAACGCGCACTGATTATGAGAACCATGAGAATGTCCAAATCCAAGTTCGCGGCGGCAGGAGGCGTTTAATGGAGTTCGTCCATGTCTTTGTGCTCACGTCGCTCGCTCTCGACAGAAGCGGCGATGTCAAAAGCAAGAATGTCGCTGTAACTTTCGATCTCTTCGAAGCCGAAGAGCACAGAAGCAAGGGCGTGGAGTACGACTACAACACATTCGTTGTACCGTGCGACTGGCGAGAAAACGCAGCACAGTCCGAGTTGATTTCTGCGATGCGAGAGTTCCGAACGATGGTAAAAGAGATGCAAGATGCCGCACTCAGGACAGGATGATGAGAATATCCAAGAGTAGGTACATGGCGGGTCTTCAGTGCCTCAAGCGGCTCTATTTGCAGGTGCATGAGCCGGGACTGGCAGCGCAGGGGGACGGTGCCGATGTAGCCATTATTCAGCAGGGGCATGATGTCGGGCTGCTTGCCCGTGAACTGTTTCCCGGTGGCATCGAAGTTGACAGTTCTGGCGGTCTGGGTCAGGCGATCCGCGCCACGAAAGAGCTAGTCGCGAATCCTGAAGTTCCAGCAATATTCGAGGGTGCATTCGAATCTCAAGGCGTAATCGTTAAGACTGATATTCTGCAACGACGCAAGGAAAGCCTTTGGCGTCTGATCGAGGTAAAATCCTCAACCGATTTGAAAGAGCGCCACTTGGAAGACGTGGCGATCCAGAGCTACGCGCTTTCTCGCTCCGGTTTTAACTTAGCTTCGGTCTGGTTGGCTCACGTCAACCGCAAATACGAGCTGACAGAAGCAACAGTTGATCCCCGGCAGTTCTTTCTTCTTCGAAATCTCACACGCAGAGTGCAGAACTTGCAACCCGCACTCACGTTTCAGCTTCGATCACAGTTCCGTGTTCTCGCGATGCCCAAAGCTCCCGATCTGCCAACGGGGCCGCATTGCACCAACCCGGTTACATGCGAGTTTTTCCATCATTGCAATCAACCCAAGCCAAACGACTACATCGGCTACCTTCCACGACTCCATGCAAGCGCAGCGGAGCAACTTGAAGAAATGGGCGTCGAGTCCATTCACGACATACCTGATGATTTCGAGTTAAGCGAGTTTCAGCGGCGCGTGTGTGACACGATGCAAACGGGTGAGCCTTGGTTCAGTGCAGACCTGAAGGCCGAATTTGAAGCCCTCAACTATCCACTTTGCTTTATGGATTTTGAGACCGTCAACCCGGCGATCCCCCGATTTCGCGGCATGCATCCTTACGATCATCTGCCTTTTCAGTGGTCGGTGCATGTGCAGGCGCAGCCGGACGTCGCACCCGAACACTTCGAATTCCTAGCGATGGATAACGGCGATCCGCGCCCTGCGTTCATCTCTTCACTTTGCGAGGCTCTGGGTGAACATGGGAGTATCGTCGTTTACAACGAGCAGTTTGAGTCTCAGCGTCTTTGGGAACTGGCGGGTTGGCTACCCGAATACACGCAGCGTATCAGGGACATTCAGCGCCGCCTCTGGGACTTGCTTCCAGTGGTGCGCAAGCACGTCTACCATCCGGCTTTCGGAGGATCATTTTCTCTGAAGGCAGTCCTTCCTGCGCTGGTGCCGGAAATGACCTATGAGGGGATGGAAGTACCGAACGGGCAAGCTGCTGGGCTGGCTTGGCAGGCGATGATCGGCGGCGATTGTAGCGAAGGTGAGCGCCAGTCGAAACGTCAAGCGCTGCTGGATTACTGCGGACAGGACACGCTGGCGATGGTTAGGCTCCTTGAAGCACTTCAGTCCGCCGCACCGCCTAAACCTTGACGGCGGTTTTCGGGGACTTCAATGTGAACCCCGCCGCAAGTCCCTGAATTGTCTTCGCCTCGTCAACCGCATCATGAGGAATTAGCAAATACGCCCAGGGCTTGCCGCCGACCTGCTTTTCATGAATCGTGGCGTGCTCACACCACTTCACCGCAGCCTTCGCCTTGTTCTGGACATCCACGGAGTCAATATCCTTTCGCATTTTGGTCTCGCAGATTAGCTTCGCCGTTTTGGTCTCGACAACGAAATCGGGTTCGTACTGCGAATCACCCTTGAGGTAAATCTGGAAAGCTTCCTTGCCCGGCTTGAACCACTTCACGACGTCGCTATCATTTTCGAGAATCACGGCAAAGCGACGTTCGGTATCAACTTGGAACTTCTGAGTGGGGTAAAGGCACTTCTTGAATCCACCGAAAAGCATTCCACGGATCAACAGCCTTTCTTCGACCGGAACTCGAAAATCTCGTGGTTGCTCACCGACCGGAATCGAATAGCTGCCGGGGCGCAGTGTCGTGAAACCCTTGGTGACATGCGCTTCGTACTCGTCCGCCTTTTCTTCATAGTGATCCTGCATTTGCGAGTGGATGATGTTCACCAGCGGAGCTTGATGGTATTGCAGCACATTCCTTACATCGTCTTCGGTGGGCAGGTACGACTGAAGATGTTTCACCATCTCGCCTGCCAGCTTGTAGAGAAGATCGGCGTGCTCGTCATAATTCACGTCGTCGAAATCGACTAGTCCTCGAATGAGGTAGTCTTCCAGTCTCTCCTCTGGAATGATGCCGTCGCCACTGATGAGGCGGTACTGGGCGTGGTCGTTCAGATGCGCGATCAGGATGTCCTTGGCAACGGGTTGGAGATGTACTCCCTTCAGGTCAAGGTCGAAGTCCCGATACCCCGCTGTGACAGCGCCTTTCGGCAAAACAACTATCTTCGGTATGTCGATAGTGCTGTCTATGTAGAGATCAACGGTCTTCGCCACTACTTCCGCAAAATTGACTTGTTCCGTCACGCCTGCCAGTTCGCCTTGTATAGGTGCGACCGACAATTGAACTCTCTCCACCAACTTCTTCAGAGTGTCAGAGGACTTCAGTCCGCTTGAACTCGGAAGCCTTTCGAACTGCTTGATGGCCTCCAGAGTCGCCCTTGCGACTTCCTTCTCTCTTTCCGTATTGAACAGCGGCTTCTGTTCCGGCTGCGTAGCATCTCCGGCGACCTTGCCGAGAATTGACGGAGAGACCTCGATCACTTTCATTTCACGGTCAGGAATGTCTCGCCCGATCACGACACCCGTGCGTATGATCGAGTCCGGCTTGTTCGCCTCATCAATAATTTCTTGAAAATGGTCGTGGGAGACGATGGTGAGGCGATCTACGGCGACGACGCCGACTCGCTTGCCATAGGGCAGCCTCAGTCCTCTTCCGATTGACTGCTCCACCAATGTCTTGGAGTTCGCTGCCCGAAGCGGGACGATTGTGTAGAGGTTGGTCACGTCCCAGCCCTCTTTCAACATGTTGACGTGGATCACGATTTCTGTCGGATTGTCCCGGCTCTCGACCGAGAGAAGCTGCTGGACGGTTTCGTCCTTCTCTTCGCCCTTCAGATTCGAATGAACCGTGATGACCTTGCCTTTGTAGCGACCGCCAAAGAAGGACTCGTCTTCGATGATCTTATGCAAATCATTCGCATGAGTTGTGTCCTTTGCGACGATTAGCATGAACGGCTTTACAATCGGCTTCCCGTTGTCTCTCGCGTAGACCTCCAACTCAACTTTGCTGTTTTCATGGACTCGAATCCCGTCCTCCAGTTTCAGCTTTTCGAGACCAGCCTCGTCGTAGTTCTTGGCATCGAAATTCTCCCTCGTCGCTACTGCGGGTTCTTTGACGAAACCGTCTTTCATGGCAGCCGACAGCGGGTAGCTATAGATCACATTCTTGAACGGCTCGGATTTGCCGCCTGCCTCGATGTAAGGGGTTGCGGTGAGTTCCAAGCCTATGATCGGTTTCAGTTCGTTGATGGCTTTCACACCCGCACTGGCCCGATAACGGTGCGACTCGTCCATCAGCAGTACGAGGTCGTGAAGACCTGCCAAATAATCGAAGTAGCTCTCCCCAATGTATTCACTCAGCCGCTTGATCCGGGGAGCCTTGTCACCACGAACCTCGCTGTTGATTTTCGAAATGTTGAAAATGTTGATATGGATCGGGCTGGTATCGAACATTCGAGATTGAATGGCTTCTTCGCTTCGAACGCCGCGCCCGCTCTCGTAGTTGTCCCCAGTGATTAGCTCCGGTGGATTCGTCGCAAACTCAGCGATCCCCTCGAACACGTACTTCGACGTGTTGGGTGTGAAATCGGTGATGAGCTTGTTGTAGATCGTCAGGTTCGGCGCAAGGACAAAGAAATGACGGCTCAATTTCTGCCGGAACATGTACGTGATGAAGGCACCCATGAGCCGGGTCTTGCCGACGCCTGTTGCTAACGCAAAACAAAGTGAAGGGAAGTGTCGCTCGAAATCGGTGACGGTCTTGAACTCGGACTGGATCGTTTTAAGGGCGGCGTCGGTGTCCTGTTGCAGTGAGCCCGACACCACTCGATCCAGAGCCAACGATTCAGCGACCCTTGCCAGAATCTCAAGAGAATCCCTTTGCGGCGGTCGGAGGCTAAGGCGGTTTGCAATAGCGTTCACGTCGGAGTTCATCGGCTGTGATTCTCCTCGGCTGCCGCATCAAACAAATTCATCGAACCGTTCGCGGTCTTCCTCCGTCCGTTGGTCGGAGCGACCGGAACGGGTTCAGGGGGCGGGGGCGCTTCCGGCAGACTCTTGATCTCTAGGCTGTAGTCGTCTCTACCCCACTCGCACCGATTCAAGACCATCTTGGGGATTTTCTTAATTGTCAGGTTTGGGAATTGCGAAACATCCTTGACTCTAAAAGCCGAACAGCAAACCAGTAATGAGCGGCTTTCGCCTACCTCGTCGCTCAACTTCTGCAATTGCTCTCGCGTGAGGGTCTGGGTTGTTACATAGATGAAATCCCGCTCCGTGGAGTAGCCGTGTATCCAGTACTCGGTATCGCTGGGCGCGTAAGTGAATCCTTCGAACTTGCACATGGCTTCCGCAAGCATCGCAGCGTTGAATTGCTTGCTGATAACCCAATTGCCAAACCTGTCTTTTTTCAATAGAGATGGTGCAAGGCTGTAGTACCGAAAGCCTCCGCCCCCTTGCCAGCCAACGGATTGGGTGATCCCAAGTGTGTCCGTTCCATCAATTACATTTCTCAATCGGGGAAGAACCAACGTCTGGCAATGTGCGCCAAATTCGACCATGATCCAACGGCGACCCATCTTGTGAGCAACTGCACCTGTCGTCCCACTTCCGGCGAAAGAATCGAGTATCCAGTCGTCCTGATTTGATGCAATCTCAATAATCCTCTTTAATAACCGTTCGGGCTTGGGAGTCGGAAAAACGTCTTCAACTCCTGTCGCATACGGCAAGACCTCTTTCTTTGCTTCTTGAGTATTTCCGACCTCTGTGTGGAGCCAAATTGTTTGCGGTACAACACCCTCCTGAACATCGGAAAGGAAGCGTTTCAACCGGGGCATGTTGTTGCCATCCTTTCCCCACCAGATTCTCCGATCTTGATCCAATTCTTTGAACTTCTGGGGCGAGACGGCCCAGTATCGACCCTTCGGCGGGCCGTCAATGACTCGGCCCGAAGGACAACTTACCGGATAAAGTCCAAGGCTATAGTAATTTCGTGCTGTTAGCTGATCCGAAATCCAAACGCCACGGGGGTCATCATCGAGGTTCTTGTAACGACTGTCCTGCGTTTCCGAACGAGGTTGAAGGTTCCGATCCCATTTCTCAATGTCTTTCGCATAGATCAGGATATAGTCGTGACTTGACGAAAGGTGGCGAGCGCTGCTCTTCGGGGAGAACATTTTTTGCCAAATGACGGTTGTTACAAAATTAGTCCGGCCAAACAGTTCATCGCAAAGCACCTTTAGGTAATGACATTCATTGTCATCAATTGTGATCCATAAAGACCCGCTCTCTGAGAGCAAGCGTCGCAGCAGTTCCAGACGGTCTCGCATCAGGGATAGCCAAAGCGAATGCTCAACGCCGTCCTCGAAGTGCGTAAACGCTGAGCCTGTGTTGTACGGTGGGTCGATGAACACGCATTTGATCTTCCCGGCAAATTCTTGCTCCAGTGCTTTCAGGGCCAGCAGGTTATCCCCGCTGATCAGCCGATTGTCAAAAATGTCACGTTCCGACACTCTCGTCTTTGCATGATGAGATTTCGCAACATCCTCAAGCAGGATTCGCGGCTCCAACCGTGGGCGACTTTCCTTGCCGATCCATGTCAATTCCAGCTTTGTCGTTTTACTCATGTCTTCTACTCAATCCACTCCTAAGCAAGCGACCAGCGCACCGTGAAGACCGGGGTTTCTTTGCAATCCTGCTGAAGCTTTTTCTCGATTGTCTCGATCAGGTCTTGCCGCTGCTTGTCGATTCTGTCCTGCGCATCGAACAACTCGCGGCGCTTGCGAGTACGTGCTGCGTCAAGTTCTCGCACCTGCTTTTGAATCGAAAGCTTCTCGGCTAGGGCGGGTGCAATCTGTGCGGATCGCCTTGCCTCACGAATCTGCCTATCGAGTTCCTTTAGCTCATACTCCAGCCCAACTTTGAGATCGTCTGACCAGCGATCAAGCTTATCCAACTCCAACTCGAAAAAAGAAGCGTTTCGTTCAGTCAAGGTCGCCAGTAGTTCGTTCTTCTGCCTCTGCAATCCGTCTTCCAGCGCAGTTTGCAGGCTTGTGGGTACGGCGTCTTCCTTTACCGGAGTTCCTGCTGCGTTCAGCGAAAAGAAGCGTCGGCACTGCTCTACATCCACTATCGTGCCGTCGTCAGTCACGCCGCTTAGAAGCACGAAATCTTCAGTTTCGAGCGCCGTCATGGTCTGACAGGCGACGCTGAGGTATCCGCTCTTTCCAATTAGGGATTCGAGGATGGAGATTTTCTTGCCGGAATGGGAATAGTCGAATGACAAACTCTGCGGATCGGGCGTGAAGGCTTTGCACCGCTCGACGATCTTCTGCGCCAGCGGGTGACCCGGACGATAGAGATTGGCATCATCAACATTCTGTCCGCTGCGATACGGGCCCGGATGAATCTGCTCTTCGGGAAATGGGTTCTTGATAAGAGTGAATCCGGGTTGCCCATCCTCGAACTTGGCGTAGGGCTGGAGATAGAAGCGTGTCAGCTCCCACAGCCAATGGTCGAACTTGTTCTTGACCTCGTTACTCTCACGCTGATTGATGCGGAGCTTTTCGTGAACCTCTTCATCGAAGTTTTCCAGAAGCTTCTGGCGCGTTTGCTTGATGCGTTCGTCAATCTGTAGCTCCATCTCGCCCTGTAGCTGGTCGAAATTGAACTGGATTTGTTCCTCGGTGCGACATTTCTGGTAGATGTCGGCGATGCGCTTTTCGAAGTCGAGTCCAGACCCGATGCTGCCCAGCACTTCGTCGCTTGCTCCGAAGACGCCGCTGAAGAGTTTGAACTTCTCATCGAGAAGTTGATAGACCCGCTGATCGGCAGCGTTCTTCTTATTTAGGAAATTAACGACGACAACATCGTGCTTCTGGCCGTATCGGTGGCATCGTCCGATGCGCTGCTCGATGCGCTGGGGGTTCCAGGGCAGATCGTAGTTGATGACCAACGAACAGAACTGAAGATTGATCCCTTCGGCGGCGGCTTCGGTGGCGATCATGATTATCGCTTGGTCGTGGAAATACTCGACTAGCGCGGCCCGCATGTCGGCGGTCTTGGAGCCAGAAATGTAGTCGGTGCCTGCGTGCTTCTTTAGCCAGCTTTGGTAGATTTCCTTCGACTTGGGATCGTTGTTGGAACCATTGAACAGGACAACTTTGCCTTTGTAGTGGGCGATTGATTCAAGAATGCAGCGGACGTATTCCTGAGTCCGGGTGGACTCGGTAAAGATGATTGCTTTTTCTCTGCCGCCCTTACTCTTGGCTTCCGCGAGTCCGCGCTTCAGGGCCGTTTGGAGCCGTTCACCTTTGGAGTTCTTGGCAATCGAGTTCGCCACTTCGGTGAACAGGCGGAGCGACTTTATCTCTTCTGCCACTTGTTCTAACTGCTCCGGGCTGAGGAGTCGGGGGTCGGATTTCTTATCCGTCTCATTCTCGTCCTCCTCCTCTTCCCATTCATCCTCAAGTTCTTCGAAACTCTCGAAGGTCTCAGCAACCTCTTGGGGCGGCTCCACGACAGGTTTTTGCGCGTCTGCGGCTTTTTCCAACTTGTCCGCTAGTCCTTTCAGCGTTCCGGCAATTGCGAATGTCGACGAAGCCAAGAGCCGTCTGAGAATAAGAGTCATCAACTGGCGCTGACTTGCTGGAAGAGCGTAGAGATTCGCACGTTGGAGGTAGTCGGAGACGAGATTGTAAAGCTTCTGTTCTGGTTCGCTGGGGATGAACTCCTCCACCAATGCAATCCGGTTGGTGAACGGAATATATTCGAGCACCTGACGGCGCAACGTCCGCTGGCAGATCGGCTTCAGGCGGTCGCGCAATGACCGAAAGTCGGCATCGGTCTCCAATCGCGAAAACTGGCTCTTAAAACTCTTGATGTCCCCGAAAATGTGCTCGTCAATGATGCTGACCAAGCCGAAGAGTTCGAGCAGCGTGTTCTGGAGTGGTGTTGCGGTCAGGAGCAGCTTGTCGAACGGTGCGAGAGCACTTTTGATAGCATTGCCGATCTTGTTGGTCGGCTTGTAGACGTTTCGTAGCCGATGCGCTTCGTCAAGCACCGCGAGGTTCCAAGCGACCTGACGTAAGTACGGTTCTTTAGACCGTGCGAACTGGTACGAGCAGATGACGATTTCGGATCGGTTGAACGGATTCAGGTTCCCCTCTCGAATCTGTTCGTTGAAGGTCTTAGTCTCCAAAATCACGGAGGGCAGGAAGAACTTATCTGAAAGTTCCTGATGCCACTGCTTCCGAAGGGCTGCCGGGACGATGATGAGAATCTTTCGTTTGCGTTCAGCCCATCTCTGGGATAGGAGTATCCCGGCTTCGATAGTCTTTCCGAGACCGACTTCGTCGGCTAGGATCGCACCTTTTGATAGTGGGGAGCGGAAAGCGAACAGCGCAGCTTCGACCTGATGGGGGTTCAAGTCAACTTGAGCGTCGGCAAGGGAAGCAGCCAGCTTCTCCATGCTGTCGGACGCGCACCGTTTTGTCAGTTCATACGCAAAATACTTCGCGTGATATGCAGTGCTCATCGTGGGGTGAAAAGCAATGATACATCCAGAGTTGCGTCCCCCCTCAAGGCGCAACCTGACCCCTTCTATTTACCACAAATGCGGGGCTTAATCCGCGATTGGTTGAGGTTCAGGGGAATTCCGAACTCGGCAGAGCCAGACGGTTGGAATTCGCATGACCCCGGTGCGGCGAGTGTTATTCTTTGGAGCGTTCTTTTATGAGCGATCACGACGATGCCCGATAACCACAGACTTCGCCTGCACCTAGAGTATCGCGTTCTGTACGCTGCGGATTTTCGCACCATCGTAAAAACGTTCGAGAGGGCCTACAACATTCTTCAGAAGGCCGAGGAGCCGGGAAGACGGATGCGTCGCGCTGACCGATTGATCGTGCAGACTGTGACAACCGGAAACAGTTTGACGTTGATAGCCCTTGGTGGAATGGGTCTGGTCGCCGTTGGGAGATTGATTGCTCTTCGAAAGAATTTCTGGGAATCTGAAAAAGCGAAGTGGGATGCAAAGATTGCGAGGCGAGATTACGAGGACAACGAGAGGCAAGAGAAAATCGAACAAGTGGAGGTAGCCCTCAACCGGGAGACTACTGATGAACAGAAGGTGGCCGAAATTATCGAGAAACTCATAACATTCATCGATAAGTCCAAGGACATAACGTCAATCGAAGTCGAGATAGACGGACGACCGGATGCCGATCCACATAAACCGGGTGCCCTGACCATCCATACGGGACGGAAGTTCAGGTAGCAGGAGCCACGGGGCGCGAGGATACTGGCGGGGATCAGCAGGAAGCGCTTGCGCTCCTCGTCCGCCCTCGGAGTATAATTGATTCGCCTTTTATTCGCTACAGAAAGTTTGGTCGTGGAGCTGGTCTATGACGAAAGGACTATCGGCAAAAACTGCGAAAGAAGGACAATTTCTCTTTGGCTCGGACTTCTTGCATGACCACGTCGGACAGATCATTGACGAGCCGACCGTGGCAATTCTTGAGCTTGTTGCCAACAGCTATGACGCCGGGGCCGACAGGGTAGAAATCGTGTGGCCCAACTTGCCGGGAGATATATTGTCGATCACTGACAACGGGACTGGTATGACCCGCAAAGAATTCGAGACTCGATGGCGAACTCTAAAATACGACCGCATCGCCCAGCAAGGTACGGATGTTATCTTCCCGTCGGGTGTTCCCACCAAGAAGAGAACAGCCTTCGGACATAACGGTAAGGGAAGATTCAGTCCTTTGTGTTTCGGTGATGAATATCAGATCGAGACTTGGAAAGATGGACAATGCACGACTGCGCTCGTTCAGCTAACCACTGGCGGCATGTTTCCATTTCGTTGCGATGTCCAAGGCGAGAAACGGAAGTCCGGTCATGGCACGTGCATTTCAGTTGTTGCACGGCGGAATGTCCTTGCGAGTCCATCCGTGTGCGAACTGATCGGATTCAAGTTCGCTGTTGATCCCAGCTTCGTGGTGACGGTCAACAACCATACGGTGAAGCTCCTGAGTCTTGTTCGGCTCTCGACTGAACAGATTCAGGTCGAAGGCCACGGTAGCGTGACTGTCTATCGCTTAGACCCCCTCAGACAGGAACGAACAACGAGATTGAAAGGAATCGCTTGGTGGGTCAATAGGCGAATGGTTGGTGAGCCATCGTGGGAAGGTTTGGACGGGCCGGGGCAATATTTGGACGGGCGCAGTATGGAAGCGAAACGCTTCAGTTTCGTTGTCGAAGCCGACATTCTGAAAACCGAGACCAACGCTGAATGGACTGGCTTCAGGGACTCGGACAGAACGACTGCCGTTCGGAAGACTGTACATTCGTTCATAACCAACGAACTTCGTGGGCTGATGGCAGACAATCGAAAATCACTTAAGAAGGAAGCGATCCAGCAGAACCGAGGCTTGATCGAGCAGCTTCCGCCCGCGTCCCGACGACAAGTTGGCACATTCATCGACGAAGTTCAGGAGAAGTGCCCGGGCATTTCTCCAAAGGAACTTTCCCAAACAATCGAGATACTAGGAAAACTGGAACAGAGTCGTTCAGGCTACGATCTGCTTCGGCAACTGGTCGTGTGTTCGCCGAATGATCTAGACACGTGGAACTCGCTGATGCTGCGCTGGTCGGCCAAAAACGCAGAGATAGTGCTTGGAGAGCTTGAGAGAAGGCTTACCGTTCTGAAGGACTTACAGGAGCTAATACGCGACAAAGGCGCAGATGAGCTTCACGAGTTGCAGCCGCTCTTTCAACGCGGTCTGTGGATGTTTGGTACAGAATACGAAGCCGTGGAATTCACGTCGAATCGCAGCATGAATACGGTTGTGCGGGAACTCTTTAAGAAAAAGGGAGTAGATGCCTCACGTTCGCGTCCAGACTTCATCGTTGTACCTGACAGTTCAATAGGCTTCTATGCCGCAGATGAATTCGGTGCGGACGGCGAAGTGTGCGGCACTCGCAAAATACTGATTGTCGAACTTAAGCGTGGTGGGTTTTGTGTCACCCAGTCGGAGGCTGACCAAGCGCGAGAGTATGCGAAAGAATTGAGAGCGAAGGGTTGCGCTGGAGCGACAACCAAGATTGAGGCTTACGTTCTTGGGGCATCTGTTGAGGGGGGGCTGGATGAAATGACACAGGGCCAAGTCACAGTGAAGCCCTGTCCTTATGACCTAATTTTGAATCGCGCTCACGCCCGCACGTTCAACCTGCAAAGGCGGATCGAAGAGAGTAAACCCGAAATTATGCAGGACGAAGAAATCGCCGAAGTGCTCGAAGAGTCGCTGCCCTTTGAAACGGGCGGGTCAACGAAAATCAATTGAAGGACGCCCGACGTGAGACAGCGGGACAAACTTAGACGGCAGCACGTTAGGCTGGTCACAAAGGCGTTGCACGCTTCTGGAGTACATCAGCCGCCCCGAACCACTTCGGGCAGCTGAATCGCCCCAGAATCGGCTTTCCGCCAAGTCTAGTTCTTGTGGATGACTCGTTCGTATTGCCGCAGACTGCCCAGACTAACGAACCTGACCTTCCGCCTGTCCTTCGTGAGTATCGTCTTGCCCGTGAATGGAATCTTCCTGAGAGTCCCCGGCTTGTGCCGGACTGAGAACTTGCCGAAGCTACCGAGTTTCAGCGTGAATCCGTTCGCATCCAGATTGTTGAGAAGCGTTGCTTCCAAGCTCCCGGTCACAGCGTCCACGATGTACTCGGCTTCCTTCTTTGTGGGCAGCGCCAACGCCTGCTGAAGCCTCACCACCAGCTCATCTCGACCCCTTAGCCTTGCTCGCATGCAGTTCAAATCCTTTCGAAAGGAAGTATCCATGCAGAGCAATACCGCCGCAGTTGAAAATCAACCTGTCAATTTCACGAATATTTCTGTGGAAAACCGGAAGTCCGACCCGTTCACGATTGTTGATGGGAGGTACGTTGGGCACGACGGGTTCGTCGTGCCGAAGAACTTCGACGAATTCCACGAGCGGTTCCCCCAATACGTCCGCAAGTGGGTCAATAGGCACGTGGATAGCTCTGCGCCGAGAGAGGACGTAGAGGACTGGACTCAAGACCTTCTCATTCACTTGCGTTACCTGCCCGCGACGTCCAAGCACCGTCAGGCCGGCAAGGAAGACATCGTGCAAACGTTCGATCCGCACAAGCACTACGGAGCGAACCAAGCCCGGTTTCAGAACTACATCAACCTGTGCCTCGGAAACAAATTTAGGACGATCTACTCGAAACGGCTGAAAAATCCCTTGTGTCGTCCCGGCAACGTATCCCTTGCCACCCATTGGGAAGAAACGGATCGCGATCAAGTGGGAGACGAGTTCTGCCATGCGCACTCGGCGTATCTCAGGAAAAGGTGTGAGCGGCAGGAGAGACAGCGCGATGACAGGCACCGGATTGGCGAGTTCGTCGAGTTTGTGCAGCGCGAGGATTCGGGCGTGCTTCCCGTAATGGGTGCGATTGCAGCAACGGGGACGCCCAGCGGTGGAGCTGAGTTGCTAGGGACAAGTGAAGCGGACTTCTGCCGCAAGTACACCCGGCTGCGCCAGTTGGGAACTTGCTTCGCAGACGGGGAGCCCGTCCCACGGCAGCGCAAGCCGTACAGGACGAGGCATGCAAGATGGGAAAGAGTATAGAGGAACGGGAATCTGCGTAGATGCCTATGAGCCAGCCAAACGAGGAGATGCTTAACTTCTTTGGCTGGCAAAAAACCAGAAACAATCCTGATCCACACCTGATCCACAACTCTCGAAATTCGGAACGTTTTGCAGGGACTTGGGCGGTCTTCTAAGTTTGTAAGTCCCTGTAAATCCTAGTGCGGTCTCCCTGTCACGGCAGAGGCCGCGGGTTCGAGTCCCGTCGTCCCCGCCATTCCTTTCAAGCACTTGCTAAGGAATTGGCAATTTGAGTCATGGTCCAGTTTGGTCCAGTTAGGCCAGTGCTTCTCCCTTTGTTGAGTACCATCCGAACAAGTTTGCTTTGTGCCAGCCTCTTGTTCGGCATACCCGCCTGAGCGTAAAGATCCAGCGTAATGCGACTGTTCGCATGACCTAGGAGATCCTGTACCACCTTCACGTCCTCGTTGTTCTGAGTCAGCAAAGTTGTGTACGTGCGACGGAAGGTGTGGAATCCAACACGCTTCTGGATATTCGCCGCTTTGACTGCCGGTCGTCCGTATCGTCGCCACACGGTCTCTGGCCAGCGGGTTGTTTGCCTTTCATTGTCGGCGAGGCAAACACCCAGTCTGTTTCGCGATTGTACGGACCAACCAGCCTCAGCTCGAACAGAGACTCGGCCAAAGCAGCGTCGAGCGGTACATCCTTTGCGGAAGCTTCCGTCTTGGGAGCACCCTGGACCATCATCACCACTGAACGGCGAACATGGATTACGAGGTTCTCGAAGTCCACATCCTCCCATTGCAAGCCGATCAGTTCTCCACGTCGCAAACCGGTGAAAGCGTCCAACTCTGCCGCCGTTCGAAGAGGTTCTGGCAGTTCTTTGAGCAGTGCCATGGTCTCGTCGGGCGTCAGCACATCGGGCGTCCTCATACGCTTCGCACTTTGACGTACGCTCTTGATCGGGTTTCGTTCTGTCCACTCCCATCGGATCGCATGAGAAAACAAGGCGCTCATCAGATTCCTGATTTTGGCCCTGCTCCCACGTGCCGACGGCATTGTTTTCAACCACGCTTCGACATCCACCGCTTTCACCTCGGAAAGACGGTATGACCGCCAGCGTGGAAGAACCTACTTTTTCAAGTAAATGTCGTAGGCGTACTCCGCGGAGTAAAACATGTGATGCTCGTCTCCGCTTCCAGTTGTCGGCTTCTGCGTTGAAAAAATATCCGGCAGTTCGTGCTCCTGGTAGTGCTTGACGAGGGTCTCGACGCTCACGTTCTTGAACAGTTGTTGCGGAGTTTGTCGGTCGATCGTCAGACGGATTGCATCGGCCGCAGACTGCGCTGCTGATTCGGTTGGAAATTCCTCTAGAGTCCCAACGACGATGTTCTTTCGACAAACCGAACCGTCTATTTGAACTTCTCTCCATCGGAACTCCCAAACCTTCCTTTCCTGCGATCCGCCAGTTTCAGGCTACCGTGCTGATGACTCGTGCGCCTCATCAATCCTCCTTTGTGTGAGACGACACGGATGGCTGCCTCAGCTTAGCGCAGGTGGAGTGGCGGGTCGATAGTGAATGCCTGTGGAAGACCGCGGCTTAGCCGGCCTTCTTCGTTCGCAGCCAAATCTCCAGATCGGAGGCGCGGAACCGCCGTAGTTTGTCGACCTGGATTCCGTGAATCTGGCGATTGCGAGCCATGCGCTGCAGCGTTTTCGGATGAATGCGGAGCAACTGTGCCGCTTCATCGCTGTCCAAGAGTGGCTCGAAGACGAATTCATTTCTTGGCCGGGACTGGCTTGGGAGAGGGAGCGAACCTCGATGGCTGGGAAGCGGACATGATGAACTCCTGAGCCAAATTCATTAACTTCGAACAGAATCTGGTGCACGATTTCGTAAGAAATCTAGACGCTCCCCCTTGCCTTGAAATGGCGTTCTCCTGGTAGAGTGGCGCGGCATTTTCGTCTCAAGCCAGTCCGCAATCTGGTGAGGATCGAGGCGGATCGATGTTCGCACACGGAAAAAGGGCATGTGATCGTCCTCCACTTCTTTGTAGACAGTCCGGACGGCGACGCGGGCGCATAAGAGCTAATCAAGTCGCGCTTCAGGTCGGGCGCCTGTCCAGCTTCGCAAACAAATATCCTCACCTACTCTTCGTTGTAGAATTTGAAGCTGTATTGACCCGGGAAAACGTGCCCCAGATAGAGCACGCGAGCTTACGCTTGGCGTCCACATGCACACAACCATTCTCGCCGCATTTTTTGAGTTTTCTCGCACCGCGGTCTCGATGTGCAGCGCCGGTATCCTGCTTTTCCTGATTGCCCTGTGGGCTGCCAAGGCCGATATCGCGCGGGCCCGCGGCCTCGACAAGATCGTAGCCTTGAGCAATTTGTGTTTCGCCATCCCCTTGGCGGTCTTCGGCGCCCTGCATCTCTCGGGCGTAGAATTTGTCATGCCAGAAGTGCCCTCGTATATGCCATGGCGTCTGTTCTGGGCTTATTTCGTGGGCTTCGCGTTGCTGGCCGCGTCCTTGAGCATTGCCACAAACATTCAGGTGCGCTGGTCCGGCCTGCTGTTCGGGATCATGATGTTTCTTTTTGTGGCGACGTTGGACATCCCGGGAGCTCTCGCCAGCCCCAGAGACAGGTTTGCGTGGGCGTTTGTCATCCGCGAAATGTCATTCGCTGGCGGAGGCTGGATTCTTGCGGGAAACGCGATGCGCGGGCAAGGCAAAAGCAAGCTCATAACTGTGGGCCGCGTATTGATCGCGATTGCCGCTATATTTTTTAGCGTTGAGCATTTTCTGCACCCAGCGGGATGCCCCGGAGTCCCGCTCGAAAAACTGACGCCTCCGTGGATTCCGGCGCGCCTGCTCATTGGCTATCTGACGGGCGCAATTCTCTTCGTTGCCGGGGCAACCATTCTCCTAGCCAGGAACGCGCGCATGGCAGCAACGTATCTCGGCACCTGGATTGTGCTGCTGGTCTTGTTCATCTATGGGCCGATTCTGATCGCGGCGCTGGCCGACCCGAGCACTGCCGTCAAAGTTGAGGGGATCGACTACTTCGCGGATACGCTGCTATTTGCCGGAGCGATTCTCGCGCTCGCCAGCGCGACGCCACGCACGGATTAAAATGCCGCCTGCAAACTGGCCGTATTGAAAGATATCCGCGACCATTTCGCCGCGTCCGATGCGACCCTAAGGGGCGGGGGTGTAGCTTCATTCGCCTTCGCTCGTGACTACCTGCGCCGCCGCTTTGTCTTGCTTCCTCACGATCTCATCCACCAGAAACAAGTCGGTGAGCAGAGCGCGGAGATGGATGGAAGCGTTCAAATTGTCAATCAACTGGGAACTGATGGCAGGCTGAGCCAGAACCAGATCAATAGCGGCAAGAGAATCGCGAGCGTCGCGATCAAGCACGGCAAAGAATGCGGCGTATTTGGCGGCGGGCTCAAGGCTTTCCTCTTTGACTGCCATCGCACAAGTCTCCGCCAGCCCCGTCAAGGCTTTCACGGCGCGCTGCAGGAACACACGCACTTCTCCACCTGATTTGCTGCCTTGGTCACTGGGAAGTCCCTGGGCCGCGTAAGCCAACATAAACTCGTAGCACTCTTCCACGGTCTCACACCGATTCGAAATCTCAGCCAGCATCGGTTAGCCCTCGGCCTTCCACCCGGCTGGAAGTGGATGACGAAGAAGACGTCTCGACCACCCATCGTTTGGGATCGTGTTCTTTCAGATAAAAGTCGCGGTCCATCCAGCCGAAAATCATCGATTTCGTAATCGCGCGTTTCTCCGGCCGGAGTCCGAAGTAGACGTGCATCATTACCAGCGCGATCAGTCCCACGCCCGCCAGACCGTGCAGCACGTACATCAGGCCCCAGGTCATGTCGCTGAATAGATATGGATTCCGCGGAAAAAAGATCGTGCGAACGCGAGACATCATGAAAACGCCGGTAAGAATCACCGACAACCCGCACAAGATGATGACGCCGTGGAAGAGCTTGTTTTCCAGAGGATACTTGGCAAACTTTCGCGGCGGTGCTGCGGACATTCCGAAAAACCGGCGGATTCTTTTCCATGCGTCGTGCACATCCGTTTTGTCCGGCCAGATCGACCAAAAATCCAGCCAGAAGGAGGCATGGATGATGTGAAAGATGATTGAAACCGTTAACACGACGCCAGCGATCCAATGATAGGTCACCCAATTGAACTGGACGCCCACCTTCGGGAGGAAGGCGGTAAACAGAAGCGTGAACATGGACGCTGCCATGATCCAGTGAAACAGACGTGCCACGAGAGAATGCCGGGGAACGTGCTTGGGTATGCCCGCGGAGGCTTGCGGAGAGGAATCGCCGGCGAACTCTCTCGCCTTAGCGAAATACATCACGTAGGTGGCGTGAACCATCAGGAAGAGCAACCCTGCGATCGCTGAAACCCAGATCAAGAACCATGCAATATGGATCGGGACACTTTGTCCCCACGGACTCGTGGCCCACTCTAAGAAGCCCATGTTGCCTCCTCCACTCCACTGATGGCACGCTTCACCAGATTTCTCATCAGCGGGATCTTGTAGGCGTTGAACTGCAATGGAACTGCTCCTTGCACGGCCAGTTTCCCCGCCATCTCACCGGTCGCCGTGTTTCGCGGCTTGCCGCGAACTGCATCTTCGACCGCCTTTAACCGTAACGGACGGGCGGCGGCGCCGTTCACAGCGATTCGGATACGCTCGATGCTATCTCCCGAGGTCACCATGGCTGAGGCCACGTTCATGAGCGGGAAATCCCAAACGTTCCGGTCCCGGATTTTTTCGAAATAGAACTGCGCGCCCGCCCACGTGGAAGGAATACGAATGGCTGTAAGCAGGTCCCCGGGCTGCAAGATGTGCAGCCGGGTAATGTCGATCTCAGGACCGATGAAGTAATCCTCCGCATCCACCACGCGCTCACCCTTAGGCGTGCGCAGGACGAACCTGGCGTCCAGCGCAATCAAGGCCGGGGCGGAGTCGGAGGGATTCACCGCCACGCAGCGGTCCGCGTGCAGAATGGCATGCTCACGGTTGCGGCCCTCCGGCGTATCGGCATAGCAAATGTTGCCGCCGGCCCGGTAGCACGGCCAACCGCCCCGGTAATACCAGCAGCGCGTGTCCTGTGAAACATTGCCGCCGAGTGTTCCCTGATTGCGAATTTGCGGCGACGCCACGAGTTCCGCGGCCTGCGCCAGCAGGCCATACTTCTGCTTGATGATGGGATGATTCACTACTTCCGTCAGGGTGGTCATCGCGCCGATCTCGATGCCGTCCCCGGTCGTGCGAACGCTGCGCAGTTCCTCGATTCCGCTCAAGTCGACCACGGCCTTGGGCTTCCGGATTCGATCTTTGAGCCAGTCGAAGCTGTCGAGCCCTCCGGCCAGCACCCAGGCGTCGGGCCCGTGCTGTTCGAGCAACTTCTGTGCATCGGCCACGGAACTTGGCTGAAACAACTCGAAAGCCGGCATTACGTCTCGTATGACAGCCATAATTCTCCTTCAAATCTCCATCAAATGTGGGCCATCAGAGGATGCTGCATCGGCCGACCAGCTTCGAGCGACGTCAGAATCGTGTCGGCGTTCACCGGTGCACGCTGGAAAATCTCGTCCCCGAGTGCATCCGAGAGTGCGTTCAAGATGGATGCGCACCCGCCGGCCACGGGCGGTTCGCCAACACCGCGAGCGCCCACCGGTGTCTCCGGGTCCGGAATATCCAACGCGGTCCATTGCATGTCGACGGGTACATCCAGAATCGTCGGCGGTTTGTTGTGTTGGAATCGCTTGGAAAGCATCTCGCCGTAGTGCGGATCGAACACCCACTTCTGACCGATCGCATGGCCGATGCCGAGCGTCGAACGGCCGAGCACCTGGCCTCCCAGCGCTCGGGGATGGATTACCGTGCCGACATCGGCGGAGGCGAGGAAGTCCACGATATAGTACTTGCCGGTTTCGACATCGACTTCAACCTCGGCGAAACTCGCGACGTAGGAAAATGTCGAGCCGTCGCGTGGGTAGTTGTCCTTGGCTGCCGCCACCAAGCCCTGGCCCGCCAGTGCCGCGACCGATGCCTTCGTCAATTTGTGGACATCGGCGGGCGCCTCATGGCCATCGTAGATGCCACCAAGTTCAATCGCGTGTTTCGCGGCCTGCGCCAAAGTCATTCCGGCGCCGCCGCCCTTGCGGAAGACTCGCTCGTTGGCGACCTCGTATTGCTCGGGTTTGCCGCCGAGCTTCTTCGCCGCGATTTCCTGAAGCTTTTTCTTCGCGTCCATCGCCGCCGCATACGCTGCCCGCGTCATCGCGTGGGTGGTCTGGCTGCCGCCGGACACACAGGTGAAAGGAAGATTTTTTTCCGTGCTGCCCCAGGTTACATCGCATTTCTCCCACGGCACACCCAGAACTTCTGCACCCGCGCGGTGCACATCAATCACCGACTCCGTCCCCAGATTGCCGATTCCAGACTGGAAGGTGATCCGGCCATCCGGCTTGATGACCAGAAGCCCGTCGAATCCGATGGTGCCGCCGACGTAACAGCTCAGCGATACGCCAACGCCGCGAACTTTCGCGCCGATCCTTTTCGGAGTGCGTGCAATCCTCTCACTCCATTTGAATTGTTCCGCGCCGCGGTCGAGCGCTTCTTTGAGGAATGCACTGGTGGCATACTGCCGTTTTCCCTGCATCGCTGGTCCGAACGGCGCCTTGCCCTCGGGACAGTTGATGCGGCGGATCGCCACCTGGTCAACTCCGAGCTTGCGCGCCGCTTTCGCGATGATCGGCTCGAGGATGACAATCCCTTGCAGCCCACCAGGAGAACTCTGCGCACTGCGCGGCGGCGTATTCGTCAGCACCGTCACCCCCCGCCAGCGCATGGCTTGCGGCTGGTACAAAAGAGAGACGATGCGGCCCGATGACGGGGCATCACCCACCGCGTCGTATGGACCGTTGTCGCAAATCACGAACATATCGAGACCAGTGATCTGTCCCTCTTTCGAGAAGCCCACTTTCATCCGTCCTTGAAAACCGGGACGCGCGCGTCCGATGAAGGTCTCTTCCTCGCGGCTGATGCGCATCATTACCGGAGCATTCGTTTTCTTGGCCAGAAGAGCAGGGATGATCATCGACACCCCACCGGTGATCTTGCTGCCGAACCCACCGCCGGTGTATTCGCTGATAAAAACAACGTTGTCTGGACTAATGTTCAACCACCGGGCGATCGCGGGCAGCGTTTGCGCGGTGCTTTGCGTGCCCGTGTAAATGTAGACCTTGCCATTCTGCCAGTAAGCCATCGCGCTGCGGGTTTCAAGAGTCTGATGACTGGTGTCGGGCGTGACGAACGTCTCGTCAAGCACGAGCGCCGCATTCTTGAAGCCGGAATCGAGATCGCCATACGACCATTCGTCCGGGGCCTTGCCCATCGGCAGACGGCCATGCTTTTCTTCCGCGAAGTCGGCCTTGGTCCACTTCAGCACTGTAATCACGGGTGGACCTGGATTTTGTCCCGCAGGCCGGGTCCATACGTTGCCATCGGTTCGCGGATTGGGACCGCCTGGTCGCAGTGTGTCGAGCGGATCGACTACGAACGGAAGCAGTTCAAAATCGATCTGAATTTTCTCGATGGCTTCCGCGGCGGTGAGTTCATCGACCGCAGCTACGGCAAGAATCGGTTCGCCCTGATAAACCGGCTCATTGGTGAGCCCGCGTTCGCCCCACTTGCTGGCCTTGATCACCGTTCCATTGTCGGTAAGGGTATCGGCGGGGGCGGGAAGATCGTCAGCCGTGAGAATGGCTTTGACGCCGGGCATGGCAAGCGCTGCTTTCGCATCGATCTGCTTTACGCGCGCATGTGGCATTGGGCTGAGCAGCAGCTTGCAGAACAACATGCCTTCCGCGCGAAAGTCCTCGGCATATTTCGCCTGGCCGGTAACCTTCGCATACAGATCTGGCGTCTTATAGTTCTTGCCGATCAGCTTGTAACCGGCCCCGTATTGGCGCTCACTGGGGTTGGCAGTTTCAACAACCTTTTTGCTATCCAAGGTTAGACCTCCTCATATTCTCGGCGCCGCGCATCAGCGCGGTAAGAATTTTGTCGTAGTCCTGGCAGCGGCATAGGTTTCCCGAAATGCCCTGCGCCAATTCCTGGCGGGTGGGATTGGAATTGGTTTTCAGGTATCCCACGGTGGTCATAATGAATCCAGGCATACAGAACGCGCATTGAAATCCCTGTTCGTCGATGACGCCCTGCTGTACCGGATGCAAGGTTCCGTCGGCGGCGGCCAAGCCTTCGATGGTCACAACTTTCCGTCCACGCACCGTGTGGGTGAGCACCGAACACGAATAGTACGGAATATCGTCAATAAGGACGGTGCAAGATCCGCATTCCGCGCGGTCGCATCCCAGCTTGGTGCCGGTAAGCCCCAGCTTGTAACGCAGCGTCCACGCCAGCGTCTCTTGCCTCATGACATCGACGCGGCGCTGCTGACCGTTGACGTTGAGAGTAATCAGCCGTTCGCCTACACCGGCAGTCGACTGCTGGCCCTGCAGAAGAGACGAGGCGCGAAACAGATAGCTCGCGGAGGAGACTGCCACACCGCTGGTGATGACACCTTTAATGAAGTTCCGCCTTGAGACAGCTTTCGGCACGTCTTCGAATGCCTTGGAACCTGCTTTCTCCGTCATACTGGGTACCTCTCATCGCCTGCAGCCGTGTCAGCGTCTTGCAGGGAAGAAATCAATATGGGGTTCCGCATACAAGTAGTTGGATTACCAGAAATAATTCTCGGATTCGGAAATTTCCGAATTCACGGGTGCCCATGACATGCAAACGAGCATATGGTAACCCCGCCCAGATGATGTAGGCTCCGGTCGGCGCATACCGAATTACTTGATCTCGACCTGATCCAGTTCGAATTCGAACTTTCCCGCCTCCTGGCCGCGAGCGAAAACAATTCCCGTCAGATCGCTACCATCCGTGTCGAAACTGGCAATGGGAAACGAATACTGCTTCCATTCCGCACCGGTAACGAAGGTTGTCATTGCAGGCATTCCATTCTGTCCCGAACGGCTCTGGGTCAGAACAACCAGGGAGAATATTTTTCCATCTCCTTTGGCCCAGAAACTTATCGTCTTCTTGCTGGAGAGATTGGCCGGTTCCGCCGGCGAGGCGGCCGGCGCGAACAGGACTCCTGCCCAGGGGAACGGCCCGCCGGGAACGATCTCGCCGCTGACGCGCAGTGCTCCCTTGGAGTTGTTGGCGCCCGGTCCCACGATCTGCATTGAGGCGGTGGATTTGCCGCCGTTCATGGCGTCCGTATTCACCGTCCATGATCCGTAGTTGGCCGAAGCCTTTCCTTCGTCGAAGGTGCTGACCACGCCGGACTCCGATCCCGCGGGAGGTGGCGGCGGCAGCGGCTTGCCAGTCTCACCGTGGACACCGACCACAGTCAAGTTGACGATGTTGGTCTGGTCAGAGCTCGGACCGACCATGAGTTCGAACACTCCCGGTTCCACCACACGATGCATGTCGACGTTGAGCATGGTGAGTGTGTCGGGCGTGATCGTAAAATCCACGGTCTTTTTTTCGCCGGGCTTCAGCGTGATGCGCTGGAAGCCCTTCAACTGCATCACCGGTCGTGTTACCGATGCGATTTTCTGGTGCACGTACAGCTGCGGAACTTCATCTCCCTCGCGCGAGCCGGTGTTGGTGACGTCGATGGTGACCTTGGCAGTTCCGCCGACCTCGATTTGTGAAGGTTCCACGCGAAGATTGTCGAAGCGGAACGTGGTGTAGCTGAGGCCGTAGCCGAACGGAAAAAGCGGCTTGCGCGTGCTAAAAGCGTAGGTGCGGTTGGCGGACGGCTTGTGATTGTAGAAGTCGGGCAGATCGCCGACAGAATGCGGAAACGTGATGGGCAGCTTCCCGCCGGGATTCACATCGCCGAAGAGAACGTTGGCGGCGGCCGTTCCGCCTTCCTGGCCGAGGTACCAGCCCTCGAGAATTGCCGGGACGTGCTCGGCAATGTAGTTGATGGAGAGCGGCCGGCCGTTGATCAAAAGCACGACCGTGGGAGTTCCGGTTTCAACGACCGCCTTGACCAGATCGTTCTGAGCACCGAGCAGATCGAGGGAATCGCGATCTCCCAAGTGCTGTTCGGACCAGGCTTCGCGGTTGGTGCTTTCGTTTTCGCCTACTACCAGAATGGCAACTTCCGCTTTGCGCGCGGCAGCGGCGGCGGCTTGAACGCTCTCCACCTGCGTTTTAGGATCGATGAGTTTAACATTGTCCGCGAACCAACCGTGCCAGTCCGGCTTCGCATCGGTAATCTTGCAGCCTTCCGCGTAGATCACATTGGCTTTTGACCCCACGCGGTCGCGAATGCCTTGCAGGATGCTGACGCTATGAGCCGGTTCGCGGCTATAGCCGCCCAGATGAACGTCGGCGGCGTTGGGCCCGATCACGGCAATGGTTTTGAGCTTGGTCAAATCCAGGGGTAACAGATTCTTCTCGTTCTTGAGCAGTACGACCACTTCCTGTGCGGCCTTCACTGCGAGCTGGCGGTGCTCTGCACTATTGGTAATCTTCTCCGCGTAGTCCGGATCCACATACGGATTGTCGAACAGCCCGAGCCGGAACTTCGTGGCCAGCACGCGCGCCGCCGCTCTGTCCACGTCACTTTCCGGAACGTTCCCTTGTTTCACTTGCCAGAGAAGCGTGCGATACACCGAACCATCGGACAGGTCGTAATCCACGCCAGCCGCAATCGCGAGGCGAGCCGCATCCGCATTGTTGGCGGCGACACGGTGCGTACTCACCAGCATCTGCAGGCCATCACCGTCGGAGGTGATGTAACCGCGGAATCCCCACTCCTGGCGCAGGACGCGGTCAAGCAGCCAGTGGTTGATGTGCGACGGAATGCCGTCAATCTCGTTGTAGGAGGCCATCACGCTTCCAACCTTGGCTTCCTGCACTGCGGCCTGGAAGGGCACCAGGAAATTCTCTCGAATAATGCGTTCTGAATAATTGGCGGGCCCGGTGTTGGTGCCGCCTTCGGGCTGGCCATGAACCGCGAAATGTTTGGCGGTCGCCAATACGTGATGACGGCCGATGAGGAACGAATCGCCTTGCAGGCCTGTGATCGCGGCCACTCCCATCCGCGAGGCGAGATAGGGATCTTCGCCGTAAGTTTCTTCGGTGCGTCCCCAGCGCGGATCGCGAGCAATATCCAGAACTGGCGTGAAGACTTGGCCTGCGCCCCGGGATCCGGCTTCGTCACCGGCGGCCGCAAATACTTGATGCACCAGTTCAGAATCCCAGGTGCTAGCCAGGCCCAGCGCCTGCGGAAAGCTGGTGCTACCATATTCCATGAATCCGTGGAGCGCTTCGCCCATGAATAGGGCGGGGATGCCGAGCCGGCTTTTTTCTTTGAGAAAACGCTGTATTCCGTTGCGCAGGATTGCCGCCTGACGGGAAGTGAAGACGAGATCAGGGTTCCACCATTGCCCCATCGTGGCTCGCGCTTTCTGAGTGGTGAACGTCCCGGTGGGATCGATGACTTCGGACTGAGCTTCCCCGCCACCGGTGATCTGCTGGACTTTTTCTTCCAGCGTCATACGCGGCAGCAAATCGTCCACACGCTCGTCAACGGTGAGACCAGGATTGCGGTATTTGGGAGTGTTGTCTTGCGGTTTAACTTTGTCTTGACCGGTTGCGGCCGCGGTGCACAGCAATGCCAGGCCGAGGAGCAAGCACAATAGAGGAATTCGTTCCCTGATTTTCATTTTGGTCGCTGAAGCGGCAGCCTCCTTTCGCGCTTGCGGACCCGTGTTACGCCGAGATACGAGAGAAGCGGAGACGCGGTTCCGTTCATCTCCGGAAAGACAAAACGTAATCGCGTGGCTCGCTACTCTGGCAGTTCGTGCTTGCCCTTGATCCTAAACTCAACGTCCTCCTGTGGAGCAGCCGTTCCCGGCTGTCCCCCTCCCACGCTGATGCGGTAGGCTCCCTTGGCGACAAGTCGATCTCCCTTTTCGTTCACTTCGCTCAAATCGCGCGCATCCAGTGTGAAGTGGACATGCTTAGTTTCGCCAGCCCCCAAAGACATCCTGCTAAACCCGCGTAGCGCGCGAATCGGGGCGGCCGGAGACTTTGGAAAACTCAAATATAGCTCCACAACTTCGTCACCCTCCCGCTCGCTGACGTTCTTCACATCCGCTTCCACGCTCAGGGAATCGCCTGCCTTCAGCTTCGTTGTAGAGAGCGTCAAGTTGCTGTACTCAAATTTCGAATAACTGAGTCCATGGCCGAAGGCATAAAGGGGCTGGCCTTCAAAATACCGGTAAGTCCGGTTCTTCATCGAGTAGTCTTCAAATACGGGCAACTGCTCGACGCCCTTGTAAAACGTCACCGGCAGCCGGCCCGCCGGGTTATTTACACCCGCCAGAGTTTGGGCGATCGCAGTTCCGCCTTCTTCGCCCGAGTACCAGGCGTCGAGAATGGCATCCGCGTGTTCGCTGGCCCAATTCACTGCGAGCGCGCTGCCGTTCATCAGGACCACGATGAGTGGTTTGCCAGCTCCCTTCAATGCTTCAAGAAGATCTTCCTCCTCTTTTGGCAGATCAAGGCTCGTGCGGTCACCACCCTTGAAACCCGGCACGTCCACTTTCATCTCTTCGCCCTCGAGTTGAGAAGTGATGCCGACTACCGCGACGACAGCGTCGGCGTCCTTTGTCAAAGCGAGCGCCTCGGGGATGGGATCAGCCACAAGACGAAGCCATACCAGCCTTATGCCCGTGCCACCTTGCCCGTATTCCAGCTTGACGGAGTAGCGATGTCCTTTCTCCAACCGGATGGTTGCTTCTGTCGGCTTGGGATCGTGCAATAGGAAGTCATCCACAATCAGTTTGCCGTCCAGCCAAAGACGGTTCATCGAGCCCACGTTGCCGATTTGATAGTCGCCCGATTCGTCGGGGGTCAGGAACCCTGTCCATCGCACCGAAAAATCCCCCATTCCAGGAGGCGGAGCGATGGAGGACCGTTCAGGATGGAATCTTTGCAGGTCGATGGCTTTGTCCACACGGACCAACTGGGGCGTGCCTTCGAAGTCTTTGTCGGGAAAGTATTCTCCTCTCAGGCCTGCCTGACCGTCCTCGGTCGAGAGCACGGTAGCCGGAATGAGTTCTTCGGTCCTTAGAAAGTTCATGCCTGGCGAGTACGTAACCTGAGCTGAAGCGAATTGCTGGCGAATGCCATCCAACGCGGAAGCCGCATGGGAAGCCGTACCACTGTAGTTGCCATGCAGCACCTTGATGGACTCGGCGAGCGGTCCAACAACTGCGATCTTCCTGATATTTGCATTCAGCGGCAGAACGCCGTCGTTTTTCAGCAGCACGATGGATTCACGAGCCGCTTGCAGCGCAAGTTCGCGGTGAGGAGGGCTGTCAATCTCTGAATCCGGCGTCTGGGCATACGGCACCATCTCGGGAGGATCGAACATTCCCAGCCGGAAACGGGCGGTGAACAGGCGTTTCAGCGAAACATCGAGGTCTTTCTCACTCAGCAAGCCCTGCTTCACGGCCTCCAAATACTTCACATAGTCGGAGTTGTCAGTGGCCTTGGTAAAGAAATCCGCACATTCATTGTCCATCCCCGTCTTCATTGAAACCGCGGCAGCTTCGGCCAGGCTCTTGGTGAAGTGGTGGCCGTTGAAGACGTCAACGATGGCATCGCAGTCGGAGACGACATAGCCATTGAACTTCCAGGCGCCGCGCAGCTCATCTTCGAGCAGAAACGTGTTGGCACAGGCGGGTTGGCCGTTGATCCGGTTGTAGGCGCACATTACCGATTCAGCTTTACCTTCGGTAACTGCGGCGCGGAAGGCGGGCAAATAAGTGTCCTCCATGTCGTGTTTCGACACTTCCACGTTGATCATGTGCCGCGACGGCTCCGGTCCGCTGTGCACGGCAAAATGTTTGGGCGTAGAGATCACCCGAAAATACTTCGGATCGTCTCCTTGCATCCCGGTGACGAAGGCAACGCCCATTCGCCCGGTGAGAAAGGGGTCCTCGCCGTACGTCTCTTGCCCGCGTCCCCAGCGCGGATCGCGGAAAATGTTGATATTCGGCGACCAGAAGTCCAAGCCCTCCATGATGTCCCGGCGACCGGCGCGTACCGCCTGGTTATGTTTCGCTCGCGCCTCTGTGCTGATAACCACCGCCATGTCATGAATCAAAGGAAGATCGAAGGTTGCCGCGAGTCCAATCGGCTCGGGAAACACAGTGGCAGTTCCAGCATTGGCAACTCCATGCAAGGCCTCACTCCACCAGTCGTACGCGGGAACCTGCAACCGCGGGATGGCTCGAGCCTGGTTCACCAGTTGGGATGCCTTCTCTTGCAGCGTCATGCGCGCCACGAGGTCGTCAACACGCTCACTCACCGGCAGCGAGGGATTCAGATAAGGCAAGACAGTCGAAGGCTCCGTGGTTTGCGCGACGGCACTGGATACTGCTACAAACAGGACCACAGTCAGCAACGGGAACATCCGAAGACGACATTCGGGCATAAGGTGGCGACTCCTGACAACTGACAGCAGCATTGAGCGGAACAGGCGGCCGACGTTAACGGCGCGATGCAGTATAGCATCGTCAACTTACACGGAAACGAGATTCTGATGGACTATTGGGTCTTTAGCATGTGTTCTGTCACGGTAGAGCGTAGGGTCTCACCTCTCAGCCACGCCTCTACCGCATTTAAGACGCGCCGGATTTGAGACTTGGAACACAGTCCCTTGATTCCGGCTTTCCGTTTTCGTCCCGAGCTACATCGGATAATCCAGCAAGACGCCAAAAACACCTTACATTTGAAGAAAATCTTCCTTATTACCTTGACGCGAAATAAGAATAATAAGAATAGCGACCCCACTCAACGAATCGGCCCGAAGGTGCATCAGACAGGTGTGACATCTCCGGTTCAGCATCGACTGCAGGGCGCCCGGATCCTCGTCGTGGATGACAATGCCTTGATGCGTCGCAGCCTGCGAATGGTGCTGGAAGCGCAGGACGATTGGAAAGTGTGCGACGAGGCGTCCGATGGACGGGAAGCTGTTGCGAAATTCGATAAAGAAAAGTTTGATGTCATCGTGCTCGACTTTCAGATGCCCGGCATGAACGGCCTGGACGCGGCAAAACAGATTACGCTGCGTTCCCCGAGTACGCCTATCCTGATGGTCACACTGCACCATTCGCCCCAGCTTGCCGAAGAAGCCCGGAAGGTCGGCATCCGGGGAATCTGTGCAAAAGCTGATATCGAATGTGTGGTGGAAGGCGTTACGACCATTCTAGATAACAAGTCATACTTCAAGGACCCGCGGGGGCAGAGATGTGATGTGATGTGATGTGATGTGAGAGGGGCCGGGCTAGCCGAGTCTCTGGAGCTTGAGTATGCGCAGCGAAGGCCACTACGGCGTGTTGACGTGGCTGCGGACTAGAGCCGCGCCGCTGTATGCGCAGTCCGACCTAGAATCGAAGCTCGAAGCTCAGGGCAAGTTCTTGGCACAACTGCCCGGAGACAAAGCTCACCCGCTCACGGGGACGATTCAGTGACGTATCTTGGACCGAACCCTAGGCTCAAGAAAGCGGGCGAAAACGCCAAAGTTCTTTGGAACGATGGTGGCCAGGGACGGAGTTGAACCGCCGACGCCAGCCTTTTCAGGGCTGCGCTCTACCACCTGAGCTACCTGGCCACGTTTCGAAACCCGCCCATCCATGCCGGGCTACGAGGACTGTCTGGGAGCACGCGGATAGAGCGGGATCGCCAATCCGCGATTCCCGTTTGAGAAATCGCCGCTGCATGTGCAGGAAGCGTGAGGAACGCTGTCGATTATAGCAACTGCCGGGAATTCTCTCAACGATGCCTGCGCACGAGGCAGCCTCCCAAAAAACAGTTATTTAAGACACTCCTGCGCCGGGCGGCGATCTAATGCACATGAGATGGATTCGGCGTCGACATTCCTGAAACTTTCGCGCAACTTGTTCCCTTAGACTGTTTCTGGCAATGAGGCCGGTGTGAGCCGCGTCCGCTTCTCGGAGCGCTCAGAAATATCTTCTAACGATAAAAATGCGGGGACCGAATCCCGGCCCCCGCCCTTGGCCGCTCTGTTGTCAGCGCTACTTGCCGCCCGCTGAGGACGAGTGCTGCCCCAGCCAGGACGCCAGTTGAGGTTGTTGTTGCGACTTGAGATCGACGCAGTTATTGATCCGCTCAATCGATTGCTTGTACGTCCGCTCCGCGGCTTCGACCTTGTGTGCGGTGAAGAATTCTGCAACCCGGTCACGCATTTGCGTATCGCAGAAAGCGGATGTCGATCCAACCACCCGTGCGCTGGCAAACGGACCGCCGGCCTTTTCGATCGCCGGCCAATGTTGCTGCACGAAATCCCAGGCCAGTTTTTCTCCCGCTGGGTTCCGCATCACGCCTGTAACCAGTTGCAGTGCATCCTGCGAGCGAACGTCAGGCGAGATCGCAAACTCCAGGGTTCGCTCCTGCAGCTTTGGATCGTCGAACTGGGGCAACGTGAAAAAGTACATGTAATATTCTTCCGGCGACTTAGGGTTTTTCAGCGCGGTCATTACCCGGTCGTAGAAAGCCTGATCGCCGTTGAGCGCCGCCAGGGCGAGCGCGCCCGACGCCAACTGACGGTCCACGGAGGCCGGATTGTCGAGTGCCTGGTCGGCGAGCTTGCGGGCTGCGGCCAGCACTTCAGGATCGCGAGCATCGTAGCCGAGAGCGTTGAACACCAGCGAGCGCAAAGTCTTCTGCTCGTCGGTTTCTCCCGGTTTCGGATCCCATCCCACGTCCTTAAGGATGGGCTCCAAATACTGGCGCAGCCACGCGCGATAGGACTCTTGATCGTTCTCATTTACCAGGTAGCGGCCGATGTAATCGAGGCGTTCGAACAGATCTTCCATCACGGCACGATTACGATCCGCGCCCAGGCCTTGGGCGAGAGCGAGATAGTCGCCGACCGGCTCACGCCCCACGCGCACGGACGCCCAGATGTCAGACTGCACCGCGATTCGTTCTGCCGGAGTCAATGCGGTTTCGGCATCTTCGGCCAGAGCGCGAACCGCCTCCGGCTGGTAACCGACACGGTAATAGCCGGTAGCTCCGGCATTCGCCAGCACCCAGGTGGAACAGCCGGGCAGGGTGAAAGTTGCCTGTTTGCCGGTGAGCAATTCGCACTTCGGGGCGCTCTTGCCGTTCGCAGAAGATTTCAGGCACAAGGGAACCTGCCAGATCTGATCTGACGGCGCCTCGAACTTGGCCCGGTCGACGTAGTAACGCTGCTGATCGAGAGCGACCGTGGTCGAGCCTGCGGAGCACTGCGATTTGACGTTAATGATGGGAACGCCCGCCTGCTTTACGAAAGTCGGCATGATCTTGTCGACCGGCTTCTTGGAGGTTTTCGCCTGCGCCTCCCAGAAGTCATCCGCTGTGGCGTTCGCATACTGATGCTGTTTCAGATACGCGTTCACTCCCGCGCGGAAAGTCTCCTCGCCGAGGTAGGACTCCAGCATCCGCAACACCGCCGCGGCTTTGCCATAAGCGATTCCATCAAACAATTCCTGAATCTGAGCCGGCGTCTCAGCAGCCTGGTGGATGGGCCGTGTGTTGGCCAATGAATCGGTGTTGAGCGTGCCCGCGGCATCGCTCACATCGTCGAGATTAAAATTCCATGCCGGCTTCCAGGCCTCGATCGGCTTGCTCGACATCCACGTGGCAAAGCCCTCATTCAGCCAGATGTCATCCCACCATTTCATCGTAACCAGATCGCCGAACCACTGGTGCGCCATTTCGTGGGCAACCACGGAAGCAATCTCTTTCTTCAAGCCGATCGATCCGTGCTGCTCATCGATCAGCAGAATCACCTCGCGGAAGGTGATGCAACCCGTATTCTCCATGGCGCCTGCCGAAAAGTCCGGCAGACCGATCAGGTCCAGCTTGCCGTAGGGATACTTGATGCCGAAATACTTGTCGTAATAGCCCAGGACATGCTCCGCCACTTCGAGCGAGAACTTGCCCATCTCTTTCTTTCCCGGGGTGGCATAGACGCGAATCGGAATGCCGTCCGCCTCGCCCTCGATGTACTCGAAGTTGCCAACAACCAACGCCGCCAAATAAGACGACATCCTGGCCGTGGTGGCAAAGCGCACCGTGTGCTTGTCGCCGGGACCAGCGGTATCGGAGGCGATCTTCTGGTTCGAAATCGCCACCAGTCCTTTGTCGGCAATGGCGGTGATGTCGAATGTGGCTTTGTAGTCAGGCTCGTCGAACGACGGAAACGCGCGCCGTGCGTCGGTGGCTTCAAACTGCGTGGCAGCGTATTTGCGGCCCTGGTCGTCCTTGCCCAGATAAAGGCCGCGCATTTCGTCATTCAGGATGCCGGTGTAAGTGATGTGGATGGTTGCAGCGCCGGCAGCCAGCGGCTTTTCCACGGACAGCACAACCATTTCTTTCTCTTTTTCCGGTCGGACGGTGGCTTTTTGCGTGGCGCCGCCGCTGGTGATGGTGACATCTTCGAAAGTGATATCGACCGCGTTGAGAGTGATCTCAGAAGTCGGCTTCAGCACTCGGATGGAAAGGGTTTCATCGCCGTCAAAGGTAGCTTTGTCGAGATCGGGCGCAAAGCTGAGTTTGTAGTTTTCGGGTGTGGCCAGCTCCGGCAGCCGCTGTGCCGCCGCCAACGAAAGTACCGTCACGGCGAAGGTGAGTACCGCAAGGATTCGCTTCATAGGTTTTTCCTCAGGAAGTTCTCTCAGAATTTATTGCCAGACTTTACTTATTGCCAGACATTGATGGCCAGACATTGATGGCCCAGATTCGGTTGCTGAAAATGGCTGTCTATCCTCTTCCTTCCTCGACGTCTCCGACGAAAATACGCAAACGGTCACTCTCGGTCCATACGTCATACGTAATGAGCGCGCAAAAGTTCAAACAAACGATGCAAGCCCGTCCGCTACACCGCCCAGCACGGTCAGGGCGCAGCGGTTGGCTCCAAACCAGTACGGAATCTCACGACAGTCTTCCACCGCAAACACCGCCAGATCGGCATCTTTGCCGGGTTCAATGCTTCCCTTCCGGTCCGCGACGCGCAGCGCCCAGGCGCCGTTAATTGTAGCCGCTGCGACGGCTTCCCCCGGAGTCATCTTCATGTGCGTGCAGGCCAGCGACATCGCCATGGGCATACTCATGGTCGGAGAGGTACCCGGATTGTAGTCCGTCGCCAGCGCCACCGGCACGCCCGCATCGATCAGCTTGCGCGCTGGAGGATATTCCTTCAGCCCGAGAAAGTAATTCGCTCCCGGCACCAGCGTGGCGATGGTTTCATGTTTGGCTAGCTGCGCGATATCGTCTTCGTTCACGTGATCCATGTGGTCGAACGACGCCGGATCGAAACGAAAAAAGGGTCGCAGCGCTGTATGAGCAAGCTGGCCCATGTGCGCACGCACGCTGAGACCATGCTCCATGGCCGCTTCAAAGATCTGCTCCGCCTGGCTCGGCGCAAAGGCCCCTTGGTCGCAAAAAACGTCCACGAACTGGGCGAGCTTCCGCTTCGCAGCCGCCGGGATCATCTCCTTACAGACGATCTCAACATACTTTTGTGAGCAGCCCTGAAATTCTTTTGGGACGACGTGAGCACCAAGAAGAGTCGCGACAACCGTCCCCGCCCAGCGCGAAGCAGCCTCGCGGATCGCTTCCAGCGACTTCAGTTCCGACTGAACCGTCAATCCGTATCCCGACTTGGCTTCGACCGTAGTCGTGCCCTGAGCGGCCATGTCGTACAGCGCGGCCAGAACCCTCGCTGCCAGCGCACTCTTCCCTGCCCTGCGCACGCCCTCCAAACTCGACCGAATTCCGCCGCCGGCCGCAGCGATCTCTTCGTAGGAAGCGCCCTCGATCCGCTTCTCGAAATCTACCAGCCGCGGACTCACGAAAACCGGATGCGTGTGCGAATCCACAAAGCCGGGTAAAACTACTTTCCCTGCACAGTCGATCTCAGTGACTTTCTTTCGGTTCTTCTTCAGCCAAGGATCGCGCAGAGCGTCTTTGGTGGTGCCGACGGAAACAATCTTTCCTCCAAAGCACAAGACGGCGCCATCGTTAAGGATGCCGAGTTGTTTGAGGTCAGGACCACGGCGCGGACCAGCCTTGGCCGAAAAAGTCTGGAGCGTAAGAAGCTGGCCGATGTTGGCCAAGAGGATCGGAAGCTGGATCTTCTTATCTCGTTTCTTGGTTGAGGTCACGCTACAGCAGTCTAGCAGCCGCCGAGACGAGACGGCTCGCAGGGCATTTATCAATTATTTCTGAATGTCGGATATGTTATATAATTGGGTATTCAGACATGGAGGGACAATGCAATCGGCAAGAGTCGGAAAGCGAGGCGTGATCGTTGTGCCCGCAAAGCTGCGCAAGCGCTTTGGTATTGAAGAGGGTAGCATCGTGATTGCCGAAGAGAAGGAAAACGGCATCCTCATTCGCCCCGCCATGGTTGTTCCCGTCGAACGATATACTCCGCAGCGTAAAGCGGAATTTCTTCTCTCCAACGCTGTCGACGCAGCCGACTACCGTCAGGCCCGGAAAGAGGTTCGGAAGCTGGGCCTTGATCCCGATTCGATTCCACACCGGCGACCGGAATAAATGGACCGGCTGTTTCTTGACGCCAACGTTCTGTTTTCTGCGGCTTACCGAGCTGATGCGGGACTTCTCCAACTCTGGAAGCTCAAGGCTGTGACATTGTGCAGCTCCCGCTATGCCTTGGAGGAGGCCAGAATCAACCTTACCGGTGAAGATCAACGGATGCGGCTCACTAAGCTGTCGGGATCGCTCCATCTGTTTGAAGCTGGCCAAAGGCCACTTCCACGAGGGATTTCCCCGCCCGAGAAAGATGTGCCGATTCTGCTCGCTGCCATCGAAGCTCAGGCCACTTATCTGCTGACAGGTGATGTTCGACACTTCGGCCCATACTTGGGTGGGAAGATTGGGGAGACTGCGATTGTGCTTCCCGGAGAGTACCTCAGGATGCGCGCTCATGAGAAGTAAGACTGGCTGTCGAAGAACTCCGGGCGCTCCGTGCCTCCGTAGTGGATGTCACGGCTTCTGCATCGGAATGCAAACCGCCGTCTTCTTCGCGAACTCTTTCGCCGCCTCATACCCCGCGTCCACGTGCCGGATCACGCCCATCCCTGGATCGGTCGTCAGCACGCGCTCGATGCGTTTCGCCATCATCTCTGTCCCATCAGCCACGGTGACTTGCCCGGCGTGCAGCGAATAGCCAATGCCTACGCCACCGCCGTTGTGAATCGACACCCAGGACGCGCCTGCAGCCGTGTTCAATAACGCGTTCAGCAGCGGCCAGTCGGCGACGGCGTCGGAGCCGTCTTTCATGCTCTCGGTCTCGCGGAACGGAGACGCCACCGAGCCGCAATCGAGATGATCGCGGCCAATCACGATCGGGGCCTTGATCTTGCCTTTCTTTACGAGATCGTTGATCGCGAGACCGAATTGCGCGCGCTCGCCGTATCCCAGCCAGCAAATGCGCGCGGGCAAGCCCTGGAACTTGATGCGCTTGCGTGCCAGATCAATCCAGCGGCGCAGGATGCGATTCTCGGGAAACAACTCTAGTACCAGCTCGTCGGTCACATGAATATCGGACGGCTCGCCCGACAACGCCACCCAGCGAAACGGCCCGCGGCCTTCGCAAAACAGCGGACGAATATACTCCGGCACGAACCCGGGAAAGTCATAGGCATTCTTCACGCCGCGCTGAAACGCGAACGTGCGGATGTTGTTGCCGTAGTCGAACGTGACCGATCCCATCTTTTGCAACCGCAGCATGCCTTCCACGTGCCGCGCTATGGCGTCGAGAGATTTCTCCTGATATGCCTGCGGGTCGCACTTGCGCAATTCCAGCGCCTCTGCAAAGGTCATCCCGTTCGGCACATATCCGTTCAGCGGATCGTGCGCCGAAGTCTGATCGGTCAAGATGTCCGGAACCACGCCGCGCTCGGCCAGTTCTGGAATTACGTCAGCGCAATTCCCCACCAGCCCGACCGAGACGTTTTCTTTTTTGCGCACCGCGTTCTTCAGAATTCTTAGGGCTTCATCAACCGTCGTAACCATGAAATCGCAATAGCCGGTCTTCAGCCGCTTCTTGATGCGCTCCGGATCAACGTCAATCCCCAGAAAAGCTGCACCCGTCATGGTCGCGGCCAGAGGCTGGGCGCCACCCATCCCGCCCATGCCGCCGCTCACGATGAGCTTGCCCGCGAGATCGCCGCCAAAATGTTTTTCGCCCGCGGCCGAAAAAGTCTCAAACGTGCCCTGGACAATGCCCTGTGAACCGATGTAGATCCACGAACCCGCGGTCATCTGCCCGTACATCATCAGCCCGGCGCGCTCCAGTTCGTTGAACTTCTCCCAGTTCGACCAGTGGCCGACGAGATTTGAATTCGCGATGAGCACGCGCGGCGCATGGGCGTGGGTCTTGAACACGCCCACTGGCTTGCCCGACTGCACCAGCAGGGTTTCGTCGTTCTCCAGCCGCTTCAGGGTCGCGACGATGGCGTGGTATGCCTCCCAACTCCGCGCCGCTCGCCCGGTTCCACCGTACACGACCAAGTCTTTCGGCCGCTCGGCGACTTCTTCGTCGAGGTTGTTCATCAACATGCGCATGGCAGCTTCCTGCTGCCAGCCTTTGCAGGTGATTTGATTGCCGCGCGGCGCGCGAATCGGCGTGTAGGTGGACGGTATGATTTCCGTTTCTACCGGCATCCTTAGATGTTAGTGCTTTGGCAGGAAGTGTTCAATGCGCAAAGCCGATGTGACCCAGTCGTTCATTCGCCATGACGAAGGCCTCTTGTGATTCTCGCGGAAACTCAGATGGAAAGTAGAACTGGAAACCTCGTAAAATCTACCGGCGCATCACCAGGTGCTGTAAGCCGTGCCATCGCTGGCGGTCGCGCTCGATGCCGATTTCACGTCGCTGATGCCGGGGTCCTGTTGATCCACCGCAAGCAGTATGTCTTCCTGCACCACTTCCCAGTTGGCCTGTCCGGTCATGGGATCCTGGGGAATATTCTTGAGGTAGCCGGCCTGCACCACATCATCGAGCGCCTGCGGTGCCTTCTGCTTATCGAGCGTGTACTGGTCGATCACTGAGCGCAGGGTAAACAAATCCTGGCGCAACACCGCCTCGCGCGCGTGCACAATCGACTGGTTATAAAGGGGGATTGCGATCGCCATCAGAATCAGCATAATGCTGATCACGATCATCATCTCCATCAGGGTAAAACCGCGGCTCCGCCCCGTTTTGAGCCTTCTTGCCATTTACCAATCCTTGTACTTTGTGCCGTCGAATCCGGTGCCGGCTGACTTGGTGTAGACGTCAAACAGGTTCTGCCCGCCCCATGAATCCGAATCGGGATCGTCCTGCATCGAGCGCATCCCCCACTCCTTGTTGCCGGTCATCGGATCCACCGGAATGCTGCGCAGGAATCGCACCTTTTTCCCCTGAACATCCACGCCCTTCACCAGGGTTTCCAGATCGGGTGGATAACCCTGGCTGTCCACCTTGATCTGGAAGGCTTGGCGGTCGGCCGCATCCTTGTAGCGATCGATAGCGTCCCGCATCTCCCACAGATCTTCTCGCAGTTGATGTTCCCGGTCCCGTTGGACTTTCAGCCGGGCCAGCGGTAACGCCATGGTGGTAAGAACCAGCAAGATGACGGTGGAGATGATTAGTTCGAGGAGCGTGAAACCACGCTCGGGTCCCGTGTTGCGCCCGCGCTGGAATCTCCCACTCTTCATCGTCCCGCCGTCTTTTTCCCCGTTCTTGAAGGTCCCGCAGCCGGCTATTGAACCGTCACCGAGGCCTGCGCTCCGTTTACCGTGATGGCCTGCAACCCAGGGTCGCGCGCGCCGCCCCGGGTAATGGTTAGAGGAGTCTGCCCGTTGGCCTTAGCCTGAAACGTCAAAGTCACCACAGTGCCCTGCCCGGAAACTCCCCCGGCTCCGGGCGGCCGAGTGGCCGTAACCTGCAAAGATCCTGTGGTCTCATCCTCGCGGTGCACCAGAGCCACAGCCTGTCCATCCTGCGACAGGAATCCTCCGTTGGAGATATTCACCAGTTGCAGTTTGGCCGGATCGTAATTCAATTGCACCGGAACGGAATACACGTTCTGCGCCCCCGAAATCAGCAGATTGACCACAAAGGTATTGCCCTTGGCGGCCGTGATCTGCGCCGGATCAAACAGGAAACTGGCCGGACCGCCAGGCGCAGAGGGAGCGGCCGCGCTGGGATTCGGATTCGACGGTGGCTGGCTGCCAGGCTGGCCGGGCGTCGCCGGGTTCGCCGGAGCCTGCCCTGCGGGAGCTGCCGCGGGAGCAGGAGCGACCACGTGATGCAACTGAATGGCGTTCGCCGTCCCGATCTCGATCGCGCGCTGGTTGGCTTCTCTTACATCCGTTCCGCGGATGATGTGCGGAGTGATGGCGAATACCGTCTCGTCCTCGGAATGATCCTGCGTGGTCTGCCCAAAAAAGTACTTCAAGATTGGAATCTGCGCCAAGCCCGGGATCCCGCTCAGCGACTTGGTCTGCGAATCGTCCATGATTCCGCCAATCAGGCTGGATTCGCCGTCCTTCAGACGAATTTCGTGGTCGATTTTTTTCTGCCCGATGATGGGCTGGCTGATTCCGCCGATGCTCGACTGCCCCACCACCGAGGAGATCTCCATCGAGATCTTCAGAGTGACTTCCCGGTCCCCGTGTACGTGCGGCGTAACGTCGATGTTCACTCCCACATCCAGATACTGAAACTGGGTATTGACCAGCGGATTAATTCCCACTCCTCCGATTCCAGGCTGAAACGATCCCGTGGCTACCGGCACCCGTTCCCCGATCTTGAGTGTCGCCTTCTGGTTATCGAGCGCCCGAACCTGAGGGTTCTGAATCATCTTCGTGTCGCTGTCGCCCATCACCGCCGATAGGTTGGCGGAGGGAATCGTCACCTGGAAGTCGGTGGCGTTCAGGTTGCCGAGAGTGTTCAGTTCAAGTCCGCCAGAGCTGGAGGTCGTTGACGTGGTGGTGGTTCCCGTGGTGGTTGGTGTGGTCGTATTCAGGTTGCTCTGCAAAGCGACCGTGGCGCTGGTGGGCGGACTCAAACCCAGGGTGCGCGATTTGTCTTTGCTCACCTGCAGTACCGCGATGTCGACGATGACTTCCGGACGCGCCTTATCCAGATCGTCCACCAGCTTTTCCGCCAGCGCGATCTGGTCGGGAGTGCCGCGCACCACCACCGCATTCTGCGAGAGCAACTGCTGAATACGCTGCACGTCGAGCACGGCGCGGATCGAGTTCACCACATCCTGCAACTCGGTGGGCTGGGAAAGATTCTGCAAATAGAACGTCTTCAGTACGCTCTGTTCCAGTTCCTTGCGCTTGGCCGCATTGTCCTGGGCCACAAAAATCGTATTCCCAGTCACCGGCCGCCAGAAGGTTTTCGATTCCAGCGCTGTGATTTCCAGCGCCTCTTCCAGGGTCACTCCGTTCAGTTCCACCTTGATGCGCCGCGAAGTGTAATCCGGATCGAACAACACGTTGATCCCGGCCAGTTGTCCGATCGTCTGGTAGATGACCTTGGAATCTTCGGTGAGCTTGACGGTGATGGGGACGTTCGAGATCGGAGCTAGCTCCACCGGGCCTGACGCGTCCTGGAGCCTTCGCTCCAGACTGTGGGGCGGCCCCGCCGCCTGGGGTGCAGGATTGCGGGCATCATTGATCATCTGCAACGTGTGCTTCAACTCCTGTTGCGCGATGAACATCGAAGTATCGATGGCTACGGCCCGCTGAAATAGGGCAACGGCCTCGTCCAGCTTACCCTCGTCGCGCAGCTTCTGGCCTTGGTGCACGAGGGCTAAAGACGCCTGGGGGCGAGCCCGTTCGAACGAGGTCCGATAGCGCAAGTCCTTTGGTTTCAGATCGTAGGCCTGCTTGTAGAATTGGTAGGCAGCCTCGTAGCTCTGGCGGGCCTCGGCATCCTGGCCTTGGCTGAAAAGTTTCTTGGCCTTATCGGCGGCGCCACCAATCAGCGTGGCAACCGCGACCAGCAGCAGCACAATGGCCGGGCGCTTCAGACGTCTCATTCGTTAGTCCTCGCTAAAGAGTCTTCGCCGGACAAGCAGTATTTCCCTTGCGGCCGCAGTGAACCCAGGGACCTACTCGACGCACCAAAGAAAATGCTTTTGCCGCGATTATAGCATCGCCGTTCGCGGCTCCCCATCTGATTGCACCCAAGGCAGTTACACTCTTTGGTCTTAGCCCCAGTGGGGCACGACCTCAGATTGCAGACCTCAGCCTTCAGACCTCAGCCTCATGCGCTCGGAACCTACGTAGCGATTCCATAGTGGATCACTTTCTCCCTCATTCCAGAGGCGTCATCCCAAAGCCCCGCGTTTTCACCAGCGGGGCGAGGGATCTCCCGAAGTCCGAAGTCTGAGGTCCAAGGTCCAAGGTCCAAGGTCGGGTTTTTTCCCTGTTAAGATAAAATCGAAGCAATCGGCCAATCGAAGTTTGAATCAAATCACTCAATCACTCAATCGCCCGATCACTCAATTTCCATGGCCCGCCAATCCACACATCAAACCAAGCCCAACCCGGAGAAATCCCCGCACCGCGACCCCACGGCCTCCGGCCAGCGCGATGCTGCCGTCAATAGGATCGCTTCACATAACTACTTCTTGCTGGAAAAATTTGAATGCGGCGTGGTTCTTACCGGAACCGAGGTCAAATCCATCCGCAACGGCCTCGCCAACCTCAAAGACGCCTACGGCCTGGTCAACGGCGGCGAACTCTGGCTGCTCAACGCCCACATCGGACCCTACGAGCACGGCAACATGAACAACCACGCCCCGCTCCGCACCCGCAAGCTGTTAATGCACGCCGAAGAAATCCGCAAGCTGATCGGCAAAACGCAACAGAAAGGCCTCACCCTGATCCCCGTCCGCATGTACTTCAAGAACGGCAAAGTAAAAGTCGAACTAGCCCTGGCCAAAGGCAAGCAGCTCTGGGACAAACGGGAAACCGAACGCCGCCGTACCGCCGACAAAGAAGCCCGAGAAGCCATCCGCAGCCGAAAGAAGTAAGCGAGTAGCGCCGCCGTCCCGGCGGCAGGGCGGCAATGTAAGGTTTAAGTGGGGGCAGCTCCCCGAGCCTGCCCTGAGCGGAGCCGAAGGGGCTGTCCAGCTGGGCAAAGCCCGGCGATGTCAACATCTTTAGAGGAGCCACAATGAAACTCAACCCGCAGAAAGTGGAGGAGGCTGTACTTGCTGTCTTGTGGCTCACCTTACACAACGAGGTAGAGGCGTGGAAGACAATCGATTGGGACACCATTCATAAATTCGCCGAACGTTGCGATGCCGCCCTACGCGTGTACTCATAACCCGTGAAAACAGGAGGGACAAAATGCTGTTTCTAAAGCTCTCGGTCGTTGTTTTCGCTACCGTTTGTGTACTCGTGCTGTTCACCTATGCCTGGGCCGTCGCCCACATCCCAGGGGCAAAGTGGGTCGTCGGCAAAAACCAGGGGGCAACCGGGATAGATGTCAGTTTGCTGCCTTCCATAACACTGCATTCGCCACTGTATTGGTTGCTGGCAGTTGCCATACTGGCTGCGGCCGGGTGGCTTGGCCGCCGCTGGGTGCTTCCCTATTAAGAGCGGTTTTAGAATGGGTACGTAACCGGGGCGGTTCGCCCCGGTTGACGATATACGTCACCATCAGCTGGAAATCGGCCACCGCTATTACATACGCGGACTACACTGGTTCCACGCAACCGGACGGACCCGGCATTCAGGATTGCGGGGCGACCCAGGTCGGAGTCTGTACTCCCGCGACAATGCCAGTTTTAGCCCCGATTAATGGGGTGCGGATTGGAGATCAGTATAGCTGCAGCGGCCCTCCGGCCGGAGCGCAGTGGCAGGTCATTAGTAAGTGCTGGGGCTATGGCTCGTCAGGGCCATATTGTTACAGCGTCCCCGGACTGACCGGCTCAGGGCTGTTGGCGGCGTCATCCTGAGCTGGGTGCCCCGCTTCTCGCAAAAGTACGCGAGAAATGGGCTGACTGCCGATGCAATATAGGGCCGCTGCAGCCCAGAATAAAGTACTCTATAGCCGCGTCCGATCCCGGGGTACAATGTCGCGTCAGCGTTGCGAATTGGGGAGGATCCGACGTGATCAGGAGTAATAGCTGGAAGACAATATGTACCGTATTTGTGATTTGTTCTGCGATGGCAAGCGCAGCGTTTGCGCAGACCTTCAACACGCTGGCAAGTTTTGACGGTGTTAATGGCTCGAATCCGTTCTACGGGTCCCTCGTGCAGGGGCGCAACGGGAACTACTATGGGACCACCAAGCTTGGTGGTATGGGGAGTTGCTACTTCGGAAACGGCTGCGGTGCGATTTTCGAGGTTACTCCCGGCGGCACGCTTGAGGGGCTCTACAGTTTCTGTAGCCACAATAATTGCGCTTCGGGCGACATTCCATTGTCTGGTCTGCTCCTGGCCAGCGACGGCGATGCGTACGGAACTGCCTGGTATGGTGGTTCAAGCGGTTTCCCGTGCTTCCAAGGATGTGGCACGATTTATAAGGTTGCAAAGGGCACGGTTAGCACACTCTATAACTTCTGCGCACAGCTAGACTGCGCGGATGGCGCTGCTCCGTACGCCGCTCTGATCGAAGGCTCGGACGGCAATTTCTACGGCACCACTTCCGTTTACGGGCCTTTCTCCGGAGGCAGTGTTTTCAGAATCACGCCCGCAGGACAACTGACCACGTTGTACAGTTTTTGCCAACAGTCGGGTTGCACCGACGGAGAATACCCCAATGCAGGAGTCGTCCAAGGTAGCGATGGGAATCTTTACGGTACGACATACTACGGCGGGGCCAACGGCTGGGGGACAGCCTTCAAAGTTACTCCCAAGGGCACACTGACCGTACTCCACAGCTTCGCGGGAACGCCCACCGAAGGCGGTTATCCTTCTGCCGGCCTGGTCCAGGGCGCAGATGGAGCCTTCTACGGCACGGCTCTTCACGGGGGCGCGAATACCTGCTTTGAAGGCTGCGGAACGGTATTCAAAGTTACTTCCTCGGGAGTATTCAAGACCCTGCACACGTTTGGCGGTGCTGACGGCTCGCTTCCAGGGGCGGGTTTGATTCAAGCTACGGACGCTAATTTCTATGGGACGACCACTGGCGGAGGAAATGACAACGCGGGTACCGTCTTCAGGATCTCTCCGACCGGCACGCTGGAAACTCTCTACAGCTTTTGTGCCCAGACCAACTGCACTGATGGAGCTACGCCTTGGGGAGCTTTACTTCAGGCGACCAACGGCACCTTCTATGGAACGACATACGGAGGGGGCAATTCCTCTTGCCAGGATTGTGGAACGGTCTTCAGCCTCAACATTGGCCTCGGCCCATTCATCGCTCTCGATCGTGCTGTAGGAAAGGTCGGGCAGGTGGTCGGCATTCTTGGGCAAGGCTTCACGGGAACAACAAATGTCTCGCTGAACGGGATCCCCGCAAACTTTAAAGTTATTTCCGGCACTTACATTAACGCAACAATTCCAACAGGTGCCACTACCGGTTATGTCACGGCGACCACGCCCACTGGTACGCTGACAAGCAACGTGCCCTTGCGTGTGATTCAGTAGGGCACCCAGGTTTAGACACCCACCACGGAAGTGTGCCGCCCGCCAAGGCCCGCAAGCGCGAGGTGCGCGACTAGCGGCGCGTGCTGTTCCCCATCCGGCCCGCGCCCTTCGAAACCCTGCACGACTGGGAGTGCTTCGACGCCGACACCGGAAAACATTCCGCCCGCGAGATTCGCGAGTATTTCATTCCCGACTTCAGCAACTGGAAACATCACGACTCGTATCAGGAAGCCCTCCAGCGCCTGCTCAGCGACCTGAAAGCCTCCGACTCCAAACCGAAATAGCAGCGGATACCGGACGCTCGGTAGTGGCTCAATTTGAAAATCTTCAACGTTGCGCCCTCCGGCGTCATCCCGAAGCCCCGCGCTTTCACCAGCGGGGCGAGGGATCTCCCGTGCGCACACAGCCGCCCCTTTTCAAACTGAGCCACCACCGGAAGCTCACATCGGTTGCATTTTTTGGTTGTCCATGGGCAGACTTTCTCTTAACCTGAATGGTGAGCAGGAGACAGCCACCATGACCATCAACCTCACGCCGGAACAAGAGAGTCGGCTGCAAGCCCTCCTGAGTCGTGGCGCGTACGAATCCGTTGACCAGGTGGTCGAGGCGGCCCTGGCCGCCGTGGAACAGCGTACTCTTCCAGGTTTTGCCGGCACACCAGATGAACTCGACACGCTGCTCTCCGAAGGTCTGGCATCCGGGGAATTGGCGGAGTCCGAATTTTGGAGTTCCATCACCCAACGGACCAACGCCTTGCTGACCGAGTATAAATCCGGCCGACGTTCGTGAAGGTTTTCTATCGGCAAGCCGCGAGCGACGACGTCGTCCGCCAGTTTCGCCATTACCTCATTGAGCAGAATGTTCCCGAGATTGCCTTGCGTTTCCGCGACGCCGTCCGGCACACTGTCGATTCGTTGCGGGAACATCCGCTGGTGGGAGCGCGCTATCGTTCGAGGAAGCCGGAACTTCAAAACCTGCGATCATGGCCTGTAGCAGGCTTCGAAGCCGTCCGAATTTATTATCTGGCGGAGAGCGATGCCATGCACGTGATTCGTGTCCTGCATGGCAAGCGTGATGTGAAGCGTATCCTGGAACGGGGAAGCTCAATTTAGCACCGGAAAAGATTCCGCCCGCGAGATTCGCGAGTACTTCATCCCCGACTTCAGCAACTGGAAAAACCACGACTCCTATCAGGAAGCCTTCCAGCGCCTGCTCAGCGACCTGAAAGCTTCAGACTCAAAGCCGGGTTAAAGAACGAAGTAAAGAATTTCCACAAACCCGATGTGACATCTAACCTTGTCCACAGCCCATCCCTTGCGCGATCATGGTCGAGGCCGTGACGGTTGGCCGAAGCCAATTCGCCGCGCCCTGAAGCCCTTTGCTTTCTAGAGTTTAGTATCTAAGTTCTTTGAAAAAGGTATTTTGCGGGGAATTTCCCGCCAACATGAAGATTCCAAAGATTTTGTAAAAGGGGGGAGGGGAATATTCTCGATTTTTCAGCGGAACAGGAAGCGATCCAACGAGAGTCCCGAAGACAACGCCATGAGCCCCGAACTTTATTTTCCGGTCGGAATCCACAGCGCGGAGTGGTCAGTGGCCGTTGATCCGCGGTCAATAAAATTCAGGACTGGCCACTGGTCACTGGCCACTAACCACTTTCCTACATGAAAACCGTCAACCTGAAGTCCGACATGCCCCAGGTCCACGAGGCCTTGCAGCGCCTCGACCGCGAACTCGCCCTCGCGCGCCAGGAGAAAGCAAGTCTGCTGAAGCTAATTCACGGTTACGGTTCGACCGGCGCGGGCGGCGATATTCGCCTCGCCGTGCAAAAGCGTTTGTTGGAGATGACTGAGCACGCTCAGATTCGTGGCTGCATCTTCGGCGAGAATTGGTCAAAATCCGACGAGCCTTCTTGGAAGCTTCTGCAGTCCCTTCCCGACCTCAAGAGTGACGTCGACCTCGGCCGCCGCAATCGAGGCATCACGATTGTTCTACTTTAGGATCGCTTGTCCTGACGCTCGAAAAGGCGCGAAGGAACAGAAGAAGCGCCAAAGAAAGTCAAGACTCGAACCGCCATAACACAGAGTCTGTATCCGGCAATTTTCTGCTGGAAACACCGCATTGACTTCGTCTGCATGCTGATCTATACGACAAGAGTGGCTACGTCTTCTGCCCCAGTTCCGCCGAACGATGCCGAAGCCCCGATCATCCCGATGACCCGCGGCTCCCACCGTTGGCGCTGGATCCTCGGCATTCTGGTTGTTCTTCTGGCCATTGCCGCCGTATGCATTCGCATCGTGATCGCACGCGCAGAACCGATTCTTCGCGCCCGCGTCATTGAAACGCTTGCAGCGCGTTTCAAGAGCCGGGTTGAACTGGCTGGCCTGCACGTCTCCGTCGCCAATGGCCTGCAAGTATCCGGCGAAGGCCTGCAGATCTACGGCTTAACCGACCCCAATCCTTACCAACCGGGAGTGCAGCCGTTGCTGGAGATCCAGGAATTCCGCTTCCAAACTGCGCTGCGAAATCTGTTCCGCGTGCCCATGCGCGTGGAAACGGTCTATGTGAGAGGCATGACCATGAATGTTCCTCCGAAACAAGACCGGCAGCAGATGACCGACATGCGGAAGCGCTCGGGCCTGCTCTCAGAGAAGTTGAGCATCGTCGTGGATCACTTCGTCTGCCAGGATACGAAACTGATCGTCAACACCACCAAACCAGGCAAGGCTCCCCTGGAATTCGACATCGGCGATCTGAAAATGAAAGACATCGGCCCCGGCCAGCCCCTGCATTTCGACGCCACGCTGGTCAATCCCAAGCCGCTGGGCAACATTCAGTCGACCGGCAGCTTCGGCCCTCTGCGCGAAGAGAGTCCGCGCGAGACCCCGGTCAGTGGAGATTATTCCTTCACTCATGCCGATCTGAATACGCTGAAAGGCATCGGCGGAATGCTTTCGTCAACCGGCCAGTACATGGGCCTGCTGGATAAAATCGAAGTCAACGGACAAACCGAAACTCCCGACTTCCGCCTCGCCGTAAGCGGACACCCGGTGCCGCTGCACACCAGGTTCCACGCCATCGTCGATGGCACCGACGGCGACACGTATCTCGACCCCGTGCAAGCGCATCTCCTGAGTTCTTCTTTCACCGCGCGAGGAAAAGTGATTCGCGTGGACAATCCTCACGGGCACGATATTGAACTTGACGTCGTCCTCGACCGCGCGCACATTGAAGATCTTCTTCAACTGGCCGTGAAAACCGATCCGCCCGTCATAAAAGGCGCCGTGGAGATGCAAACCAGGCTCAGTCTTCCGCCGGGGTCGGCCGATGTGGCCGATCGGCTGAAACTGAGTGGCAGTTTTCACATCCCCGCCGCGCTGTTCAGCAGCGAAAAAATCCAGCAGCGCATCGATTCGCTCAGCCTGCGCAGCCAGGGCAAGCCCAAACTCGCGCAAGAACACGCGGAAAACAACGTCACCTCCGATCTCCGCGGCACTTTCCAGCTCAACGACGGTGTGCTCGCCTTCTCGCTACTGCATTTTCTGATTCCCGGGACGCACGCCGACATGACCGGCCAATACAGCCTCGACGGCAACACCTTCGATTTTCACGGCAGGTTGAAACTGGAGGCCAAGCTCTCGCAAATGATGACCGGCTGGAAGTCGATCCTGCTAAAGCCGGTCGACCCGTTCTTTCGCAAGGACGGCGCCGGCACCGAAATTCCCTTCAGGATCAGCGGCACCCGCTCCGAACCGCGCATCGGACTGGATTTCGGACGCAAGCAGGACGACGTGCCCTCAGACGACGCCCCCTCGAACGAGAGGTCACAAAAGCCGCAGCATTGAATAGATTCAGTTTTGTCTGACGACGGCGCTGGTTGGGCTATGAGCGCTCCGAGATGTCATACTCCGGGCGAGACCGTTCGAGATCTTCGCGCAGCAGAATTTATCTGCCAGCCTGCGCCTCACGATTCCTGCGGATTCCCCACCGGCGGCGAAATAATCGACGAGGCCGCCGGCTCGGTGGAAACAACCGGCACCACCACTGCGGGGACCGGCTCCGGCACAACCGGCTGTACGACGATCACCGGGGCAACCATCGCCCGCCGGTAATACGCCACGGCGATGCCGCGCTGCCAGAAACGCGGGATCAGCAGCAGCAGCAGGGTCAACTGCCCGACCAGGAACGCTCCCAGCACGCTCTCCGGTGAAACAAATTTCATCCACGCCCAAACTCCAACAGCCAGCACAATCGCGGCCACAATCGTGGTCACGAGATAACTTCCCAACAGCCGTCCCAAACTCCGCCACGTTTGCCGGAAGCCCGCGCCAATCGACTTTCGCACCGCCCGCTGGTCGCTCAATACAACGTCCGCTTCCGCCAGATCGAACCAGATACGAACGACGCTCATCACCAGGAAGATGACAGCCAAACTCGCCATCGAAACCGAGAACGGCAGCAATTCATTCGTGCTTTCGGTGGCTGCCTTGATCAGCGCGGCGCGAAGCCCAAACAACGCTCCCGCCACGATTCCCATGACGATCCCAGCCACAATCAGCAGCCGGATAAACCGCCACAAGTTGCGTCCGCAGGCGCGAAAGAATTCGTCTCGCGGCAACCGGTAGATCGATGCATATCCCTGATAAACGCCCGGCAAAAACAGCGCAGTCGCAAACAGGAACAGCAAAGCAAAACAAACCGCCGGCGTGCGGGAAGCCGTGGTCGGCCCAAATTCCGGCTTCGCAATCATCTCCAGGTACACGCTCAGGTCAAAACCATGCACCAGCCGGTCGGCGTACAAACTGTGATCGAGCATTGTGCCAGCTTGGTTGAAGAACCCCAGCGTTCCACCCAAAGCCAGCGCCAGGTTGAGCAGCCAAAACCAAACCACGTAGCGCTTGTTGCGCCCCACCATGCCCAGGCCGCTGCCCAGTAAACCTTTATTGTCTGTCATCGTTTTCATCCTAAAGATGCGTCTCGCTTACGTATCCTGCCCGCAGTCGCCGCTGAAGCCCGAAAGCCGAAGCCTGCTCCTAAACCGCCCACCACGCCAGATACTGACCGAGCCACTGCGTGGCAAACAGCCAGTAGTTGGCCACTTTGCGCGCCGGCTTCCCATTCTCTTCAACCACGTAACTATTGTTAAAGTCATTGCGGTCGATTTGCACCGTGTGATCTGGATCGATCTCGGCTGACACCACCTTCGCCTTCTTCTCATACCCAAATTTTGTCCAGCGGCTCACCCCGTCCCAGTGCTCGCGAACTTTTTCGCCATTGTCGAACTTGATCTCGACCTCTACCGGCATCACGAAGTCTTCTTTGCGGTGCAGCCACACGTACGACCGGTACACCGTGTCTTTGTCATCCTTCTTGCCCGCGCTCTTTTTCTTTTCTTCGTACCAGTTCGCCGGGAACGAATCGACTTTCAGCACTTCATAATCCATCACCGGCGACCCATAAATCGCCTGATTGAAGTACCAGCGCAAGTCTTTGCCTGAAACTTCTTCAATCGTTTTCAGGAAATCTTCTTTGGTCGGATGCGTGAAACGGTACTTCATGAAGTAAGTGTGCATCGCCCGCTGCATCGTATCTTCGCCCACGATGCCTTCCAGCGTCAGCAGCACGCTCGCCGTCTTGCCATACGTGATTCCGCCGTAAGAGCCGTAATTGTAATAGTCATATGCCTTCTGCGCGATCGGATCGCGGTCGGCCGCGCTCGCATAACCCAGCCGCTGCTCTTCCCGCTCGCCCACGGTAGCGCCAGCCAGATTCAGAATGGAGGTGTCCTTGCCCAGAATCGAATCCAGCACCTTCACTTCCGTATAACTGTTAATGCCCTCGTCCATCCACGCATCTTCAAATTCATTGGTGGCCACCATGCCGTACCAATACTGGTGGCCGAACTCATGCTCCACGACGACCTCCGGCAGCTTCAAACCCTCCGGCATGAACCAGCTGGTCTCGCCCGTAATGAAGGTGGGATATTCCATGCCGCCAGACGCCGAGTCCGGCTCGGGATCGACCAGCGTCAGCGTCTTGTACGGATACGGCCCATACCAACGCTCAAAATGATCCAGCGATTCCTTCAGAATTTTTTCGTGCCGCTCCACCTGGCTCCAATGCGCAGGCTGCATCAGGATGCGCAGGCTCACCGGCCCCATCTGCCCCTGAAACACGCCGTCGTCTTTTACCCTGTAGCGCGGGCTGGCCGTCCAGGCAAAATCGTGAATGTCATCGCCGTGATAAGTGAACGTCTTGGTTTTGTCAGGATTGCTCACTTCCCCGATCTTCACCCCGCTCGCCCCAACCACTTCATTCTGCGGCACCGTCAACTTCACGTCATACACGCCGAAATCGGCAAAGAACTCGGTCATGGCATGGTACTGATGGCAATTCCACGCTCCGTGCCACCACACGCCAACCTTGGGGAACCATTGACCGCCCAGCACGAAATCGCGCTTCCATCCCGAGCGCGCCTGGGTCTCGGGAAACTTGGTCTGAAACCCAATCTTGAACTGCACATACTCGCCCGGAGCAATCGGCTTGGGTACGCGCACGTCCACCACGGTCTTGTCGTCTTTATTGCCGTCATCGGGCTGGATATACTGCACCCGTGAAGTCAGATCGCCCTGCCCCACGACTTCCAGGCTCTTGATCTCTTCCGAACCGTACTCTTTGTCCTCCCACTTTTCGTACATGGTGTCGCGATTGCCGTCGCGCTTGGCCTCGCGCACCCAGGTAGCGTTCGGCTGAAACGCATTCTGATAAAGATGAAACGGAAAATGGTCGAGCGCCTGCCCGGTCAAGTTGTGATACGTGAGCACTTCAGTCGCATCGACAGTGTGTTTGGCCGCGTCATATTTCGCGTCAATCTCGTAGTGCACCACCCGCTGCGACATCGGCGCCGGCGAATTGATGGCCAGCGTGGTGTCGGGGATCGCCAGCGCTCCGGAACTGTTCGAGGCCGGGGCAGCGCCAACTGCCGCGGCAGCAACCGCGGCTTCCTGCGGCGAAGCCGCACTCGCTGCGCGGTTGCTTACGAACACGGAGACTCCAACCACGCCTGCAACTAGCCCACCAGCAATCGCCCACCGGATTTTCATCAAGGAACACCTCTATTTTCGCTGTGGCATCGAATCATACTCCAGGCAGTCCACTCCCGTCATGCCAGCAATGGCAGATACGCCGAGGAAGCACGCGGCCCCGTCGCCATTGTTCCAACCTCCACCCCGTCACGTGGTGCATCCGATTCGATCACGCTTCCGGATGTCGGGGTGACGATTCTACAAGCCATTGACCCCTTGCCGCCGGCAAGCGCACAATCTCTCCCCAAGTCGGCTTTTGTTGGCCCTCTTTCGGCGAGTAACTTCACTGAGGAGCAACTGCCCTGGCACTACATCCACGAAAGGATCCATCATGAAATCAGTTCATCAAGGAGACCTCGAACTTCTCCAGCATCCCGCTGCGCAGGAACTGCTGTACTCGAAGATCCCCGCCCGCCTTGCCTATGTCTGGACCGACGGCACACCCAGGGTGATTCCCATCTGGTTTCACTGGAATGGACGCGAGTTCGTCATGGCGACTCCGCCCAAGGCGCCGAAGCTGAAGGCTCTGGCAAAAAATCCCAAGGTGGCTTTCACCATCGATGACAATACCTTCCCCCACAAGGTTCTCCTGGTCCGCGGCACCGCACGCATGGAACCCGTCGACGGAATCGTGCCCGAGTATGCCGCCGCCGCCGAGCGCTATTTTGATCACGAGCAGGCGCAGGCCTGGCTAAGTCAGCTTCGCACCATGATTTCCAGCCAGGTCCGCATCACGATCACTCCGGAATGGGCCGGTCTGCTGGACTTCCAGACTCGCTTCCCCAGCGCTCTGTCGTCTTGATTTTCGCTTCGCTCGCGTGCGCGTCTAGAACAGTCTGGCCGGAAACGTGCACACTCGTTGCCTGGCCGTTGCGATTGCAAGTTAGGGCGGGCGGAAACAGCGGCATGAGTGCGATAGAAATCATCCTACGGAACTTTATGCACTCCCGTCTCGTATTCTAGAGTGAGGCATCGGCCGTGAAAACTTTCCTGATCACTTTTCTGGTCTCAACGGCGGCATCGGTCTGTCTTTGGCAGTTCGGTTTAGGCAGCAGGATTTGGCCAGCTCACCCGTTCCTGGCTTCTCTCGCGGTCGCTGTCGCTTGTGGCATCGCGACTCAGTTGCTGTTTTCTCGCAATAGCGCCAGCCCAAAATAGCCGCACTACCCTCCCAAAAATGTCCGCCTGCCAGCAGGATTATCGCTTATAATTCTCCCGTTTTCGAAGCGCTCGGAAATCCCCCCTTGCAGTCACCTTCCTCGAAGGAGGCCCGCCAAGATGAAACGTCAATACCTCTCGCCCACCCTCTACCCGCTCACCATTTTTATTGTCATTTTGATTCTCGCAGGCGCCGCCCGAGCCGAAGACGTTGGCGTCGCAAAGACTCTTTACCGCTTCCAGGGCGAGAGCGACGGCGCCAATCCCACCGGCAACCTGATCGCCGACGAGTCCGGCAACTTTTACGGCACCACCGAATACAACGGTATCTCGTTTTACGGAACGGTCTTCGAACTCTCGCCGCCAGCCAAAGCTGGCGAACCGTGGACGAATACAACCCTCTACAGCTTCCACAACGACGGCGACGGCGCGCGGCCCACCTGTGGATTGATTCGCGACAGCGCGGGCAATCTCTACGGCACCACCAGCGATTCCGCTGCCGGAGGCTATGGTGAGATTTTTGAACTGTCGCCACCCTCCGCGCCCGGTGGCGCATGGACCGAAACCGTTCTCTATCACTTCACCGGCGGCGACGACGGCTCTTATCCCTACGGTGGCTTGGTTTCCGACCCGGCTGGCAACTTCTACGGCGCTGCCACGAGTTCTGTATTTGAGTTGAGCCCTCCCGCCGTCAAAAGCGGCGCGTGGACCTTCACCGTCCTTCATAACTTTCATTGCTGCAACAAAGATGGATGGAACGCGGTTTCGCCGCTGGTTCGTGACCCGGCAGGCGATCTCTACGGCGTCACCGAATGGGGCGGCGGCAATACTGCCCCGGATTGCGGCAGCCTGGGCTGCGGCACCGTGTTCGAGGTCAAGCCGCCAGCCGCTCCCGGCGGCGTTTGGGCAGAGCGAGTGATCCACGCTTTCGCCGCAGGCGGTGATGGATTCAATCCTTTCGGCGGTCTGACCCTCGACGCTGCAGGCAATGTTTACGGCACAACTTATTCCGGCGGCACCGATGTTGGCGGCATCGCTTTCCAACTCTCGCCTCCGGCGCAACCCGCCGGCGCCTGGAGCGAAACCGTGCTGCATAACTTCGCCTACAGCTTCAACGACGGCGCAGCTCTTGTAGCCGGCATGGTTTTTGACAGCTCCGGCAATCTCTACGGCACCACCGAATTCGGCGGATATCCCTGCATCTTCAACACCGTCGCTTACGGCTGCGGCGTGGTCTTCGAACTCACGCCTCCGGCCACCGTTGGCGGAGCGTGGAGCGAAAGCATCGTGCGCTTTGCCCGCACCCTTAATTCCGCCAAACAACCCGGAGCCAGTCTTTACATCGATTCGTCCGGAAATCTCTACGGCACCACCCTCTACGGCGGCCGCGACACCTGCACCGGAGACGATGGCGCCGACGGCTGCGGCACCGTCTTCGAGATTGTGCGTTAGGGTTCAGCGTCAGGCATAAAGCGAGGGTGGACCCTAATCATCCCGAGATGTCGGCTACTACCCGCTAAAGGGGTATGGAGCAGTAGAAATCGGGATACACCGCTTCCATCACCCTGGGCGCCCGGAGGATGGTAGGGGGGACGCCAAGTTCGTGACGCTATGGCAGAACAAGGACGGTGAATGGAAGGTCACGCGCGTGATCAGCTACGACCACAACCATGGATTGTTGGCGAAATAGGCATTGATGAACCCTGCGCGACATCCACATGCTGGTGCAACACGCTTGCAGATGGCAAGCCGGCGTCGGTCGTATCAGGAGAGCTTGCGCCGCCACTGCAGCAAAACTCCCACTTGGCTCAACACGGTCAATGAGCGCTATCGCCTGTTCTGGCCATTTTGACCTTGGCCGTTTGCATCTTCGCGGCCTATGTTGGCCTTATGGTTGTTCTGGCGCGATCTACCGCGAGGCGGTCCAGGGGGCGCGAATGGGCGCTGTGGACCGCCACGATTGGGCCACAAGAGCGGGGCACCGAAAATCCGTTCTTTACGGGACGATAGAGAACACCGTTCCGCTGCTTGCGGAACTTCCTAAGCCGGTGGTTGTGCCGAAAAGAGTTCCGTCTTTGAAAACCACGCCACCGAAAGGAGCAGCGCCGTCACTGGCGCCCGCAAAAGCATGCAGCGTAGTCTCGGTCCAAGCCTCACCGCTGGTGGAAGGTGGCGTCAACTTCCAAACCGTGCCACATCCAGGGTCGGGAATGCGGCTGAGGTAGTCGCAACCCGGCTGGTCGCCGGCGGAAGGCGTTGTGCCGTAGAGATCGCCCTTGTCGTCGATTGCCAGACTCGCCGAGCCGTAGTAGGCAGGGTAGGCGCCGTCAGTGGTACCGTTAAAGCTATAAATGGCGGTCAGCGTCCAGGTTCCTCCACTCGTGGGCGGACTTAGACTGAAGATGGTTCCGCAGCTCGGGAACGTCTCTTCCTCGTAGGTGTTGCATTGGCCGTTTCCTCCGAGCAGGGTTGTGCCGTAGAGGTTGCCTTTTTTGTCGAAAGTCAGGCTTGCTCCCGGGAAGGTGGCGGCTTTGCCTAATTGGGCGCCAAAGAAAGTTGTCAGCTCGGTTTCCGTCCACGGATTGCCCTTTTCTGCTGGAGGAGTCAACTGAAAGACAGTTCCACCACAGAAACCGCCGCCGCCGCACGACACTCCGCCGGCTAGCGTCGTGCCGTAGAGATTTCCTTTCTGGTCGAGGATGACGCCGCCCATCGGAACTTCACCATCCGTGTAACCACTGCCAAGGCCGTTAAAGGCATAGAGGATGGCTTCCGTCCAAGGATCGTTGCTCTTGAGTGGGGGCGACAATTTGAACACAGACCCACAGCCGCCGTAGGGATCGTTGTAGCCATTGTCGCAATATCCGGCGCCGCCTTCAGCCGTGGTGCCATAGAGATGCCCAGTGGCGTCGAGGATAAGGCTGCCCATGGGCTGGGAGCCGTCCGGGTTTCCCTGGAACGCGTAAAGCACGGTCTCCGTCCATGCGCCACCTTTGGTGGCAGGCGGCACCAAGCGGAACACCGTACCGCAACCGGCGATTTCGTTGAATGCGCAACCGAGGGCGGTGCTGTTGCCGCCGCCCGATGCGGTCGTGCCGTAGAGATCGCCGCCCTTATCGAGCACCAGTCCTGCCTGCGGCAGCGCGCCGTCATTTCCGCCTTGAAAGCTGTATAGAATTTTCTCCGTCCATTTCGTCGCACCCGGCGCGGGCGGGATGAGTTCGAAAACCGTGCCGCATCCGGATGAGCCGCATTTTCCGGTGCCGCCGTTGGGCGTTGTTCCATACAGATGGTGAGCGGCGCCGACGGCCAAGCTGGATTGAGGTCCAGCGCCATCGGGAGCGCCTTGAAATTGGTAAAGGACTTTCTCCCCCGGGCTGGCCGCATATGCCGCACTAGCCAATACACAGGCGATGAATATTGCCCGGCGGAGCCGGTTTGACCTTGGATTTGCGATGCGCATAGGACTTGCTCCCTCGAGAGATTTTGGAGGCTTGACCGTTCGACACGAAAGTAGAGGGCGTTGAAAGACGCCTCACTTGGGGCTTGCGGGAGCATATACCCGGACAATCTTGCGGGCAAGCTAGTAACGAAATTTGTTTGCGTGGCTCAGTAAAGCGCTGATGCTAGCTGTCGGGCGGATGGGGCGCTGGCCCAGCCTTTCCTTCATTTTAATCCTCGAGGGTGGGTCTTGTCGCGTCTTTTGCGACAGAGCCTGCCCTGAGCTTGTCGAAGGGGCGCGGGTTTTGACTTCCCCGCCACGGCTGCCGACCTTAAAGCAGTCACGCCCGCGACCGATCCAAAGAAATCCACAGCCCCACTGTGACATCTGACCTTGCGCCCGGTTCCCAATTTCCTTCATCATTGCCCCAGCAGAAGCAGCAGAACCAAGCCGGGCGGCAAAGCCGGAGCCGGACCGAAAATCGGCCCTAACTCCTTTGTTTCAAAGATTTTGGCGCTAAGTCCTTTGCAACCGGTATTTTGCGAACAAAACCATGCCTAACTCCATGATTCTAATATACCGAGGGGGTAGGGGTACCCCCGTATCGAACTGGTAAACCCACAAGATCCCAGCCAGCCTCCGGCAAATCTCTGAGGGCGGGCTGGCCCATCCTTCCGTTTCTGCTTTATGCGGACACTATATTACTTGAGGCTGCCCCACTCGCCGCGATTTTCGGCGGGTGGGTACCGCTGACGCAGATACTAGGGTCGTTTGGCGGGTGGCCACCCTACTCAGA